>JGI20157J14317_10000367_pt1 | contig 49937 bp, 47 predicted proteins | sample COG_07_FD_14317 | JGI IMG/M metagenome (IMG submission 14317)
CCCGCCGCAACGGTCGCTGCGGACTTGATTTCGTAGCCTTCCGTGAGAAGCGTTTCAATGGATTCAGCGCTCGCTGATGTAAACACCATGAGAGTTAAGAGTAATAATATTTTTTTCATCATCAGTCCTATATGTGGTGATCAGAGTTTAGTTAAATTTATTTGGGAGTTGAACCTTCAATAAGTAAATACGGTCAGTTGCTCAAGCGTTTATTTACTTCGGGCTGGTAACTAATTTGTACCATCAATTCTTTAATGCCGGGCTCGATTTGTTCGGGTACGACATATTGATTAAGATCCCGGTCAAAGTTGATACGAAGCGGCGTTCCCTTGGCATTGAGTGAATTATTCAGAGACAGGTCGCCCGGGGACCAAAATGGCGAGTTTTTAAAGTTGGTTAAGAGATCCGAGTCGAATTGCTTACCGCATTCTTCTTTAAATTTTACTGCTTCATCATCAGCAACGTCCATGCAATCGGCATCTGTCCAGCTCCCAGCAATAGGTAAACGTAACGATTCGACTACTGATCTCCCTGTGCTGAGATAAAGACTTAAGTCTGTCGTTGCAATATCTGATCCGAACCAATCAACTTTTCTAGTCCACGCTAAGATGCCGCTTTGACTAATTTTGATTAGGTCGAAGCGCATATTTTTTTCATTTGGCCGAATGGTTTGGTATCCCGAGTCTCCGGCAATGAAGGTCTTTCTGTCTTCACGGGATAAATGTATCAGCCTGAAAGAGCGACAGACTTGTTTTTTGCAGATTTTTGAAACATCCACTCCCGGAGAATCTACTGGTTTCCCAGAAATTGCAATGTAGGCCTCTTCGCGATCTTGAATAGGCTGNACCCAAACCTTTACTTCATCAATACAATTTTTAACATCTATGCCGTCAGATGGAACGTAATAACAAAATGTTTCAATCAATCTATCGAACCTTTTAGCTTCGATATTGAGGATATTCCCAAGTTTTTGTTTGACCCAAAACGGATTCGATCGTGAGGTTTGGTAGCCGTCTTGATCAAGGTTTATTTCCAACACAAATCTTTGGCGGTCTGAGTTGTTCGTGTTGATTGATCTCGAACTCGGATTGGCCTCCACGTTACCTACATCCGCAGTTGAGAACAGTTGTATTTGATAAACGTTCAAAGCTGCAGACACGATAAGCAACAGCAACAGAATCCAAAAAATAAAACGACTAATCATATTAGGTTGGAGGAATAAGGTAGACACCTTCAATTATACTGATTGTAAATAAATTTAGAGTCACTCAAGTCACCTTTGTTACCGCCTTATTACTCGTTAGTTTTAACTGTAATCCAGGATAATGATCTCTTATTTATTTAAATCGAGCGTATGCCATAGATCGTCTCCATATTTGGAAGTTGTGAGCTTCGTGGTTGATTTTATTTAAAACTCGCAATCTGCTAACGTATCCAATATAGTAAGGTTAAAACTCCGTTGAATCAATGTAGGGTGAATCGTCGGTAGTGAATAAAAATATTAAAGATAAAAAAGGGGACACGGGCATGAAGGGTTCAGATCTATTCATAAAAGCGTTAGAGGAAGAGAATGTCGAATACATTTTTGGTATTCCCGGCGAGGAGAATCTAGATTTCCTCGATAGTCTTTCTCGNTCNAAGAAAATCAAGCTGATCTTAACAAGGCATGAACAGGGGGCGGGATTCATGGCTTCTGTTTATGGTCGATTAACAGGCAAAACCGGCGTTTGTATTTCAACCTTGGGTCCTGGAGCAACTAATTTTACGACTTCTGCCGCTTACGCCCAATTAGGTGGTATGCCGATGATGATGATTACTGGACAGAAGCCAGTAAAGAAATCCAAGCAAGGGCGATTTCAAATTTTAGATGTTGTTGAGATGATGAAGCCAATCACAAAGTATGCACATCAGATTGTTTCTGCAGATAATATCCCGAGTCGAGTGCGTGAGGCTTTTAGGCTCGCTGAGGAGGAGAAGCCCGGAGCGGTTCATTTAGAGTTACCAGAGGATATTGCTGACGAGCACTCAGACGAGGTGCCCATTAAAGCCTCGTCTGTTCGTCGTCCAATTCCTGAAGAGAAGTCTGTTAGGGCGGCGATCGAAAAAATAGCTAAGGCTAAAAGTCCTATTCTAGTCGTGGGTGCTGGAGGGAACCGGAAGCTGACCAGTAAAATGCTGACGGAGCTCGTGAACGAAACTGGCATACCTTTTGTTAGTACGCAGTTGGGTAAAGGGGTTATTGACGAACGTCATCCGCTCTTCATGGGTTGCGCGGCATTGTCAGCCAGCGATTATGTGCACCGCGCAATAGAGGCGGCGGATTTGATTATTAATGTTGGTCACGATGTGATTGAAAAGCCGCCTTTCTTCATGAGTCATGGCACAGCTATGGATCAGGTTGAAAATCACTCCTCCGAAAGCGATCCAGTAATGGTTTCCGAGGGTACTCAAGTGATTCACATTTCTTTCAGAAGCGCTGAAGTTGATCCTGTTTATTTCCCTCAGTTAGAGGTGGTGGGCGATATTGCCAATGCAATTTGGCAAATTAAATCAGGTTTGTCAGAGAAGAAGAATCTAAGCTGGGATTTTTCTAGAATGATGGAAGTAAAGGGGTATCACGATAAGAATATCGTTGAAGGTTCGGATGATCCTAGATTCCCTATTTATCCACAGCGTCTCGTGGCCGATATCCGAAAGGCGATGCCCGATGACGGCATGATTTGCTTGGATAATGGCGTGTATAAAATTTGGTTTGCTCGAAACTACACGGCACACCAGTCTAATACCGTTATGCTTGATAACGCTCTTGCAACAATGGGTGCTGGTTTGCCCTCTGCGATGGCGGCACACCTTGTCCATCCAGATCGAAAAGTGATGGCGATTTGTGGGGACGGTGGATTCATGATGAATTCCCAAGAAATGGAAACTGCGGTTCGCTTGAAGATGAACATAATTGTTTTGATTCTGAATGACTCAAGCTACGGCATGATTCGATGGAAGCAAGCGAATATGGGATTTGAGGATTGGGGTCTTGAGTACGGTAACCCAGATTTTGTGAAATATGCTGAGAGTTATGGTGCACACGGTCATCGTGTCAGTAGCTCAGAAAATCTCATGGAAACTCTAGAAAAGTGCTTATCTACCCCGGGGGTTCATTTGATCGATTGCCCAGTAGATTACTCTGAGAATGATGAAATCTTAAATAACAAAATCAAAGCGGATAGCGCAAAGATTTAATTATTTTTATTGATATATTGATCTGAGTTGTCTGCCTGGGAATGCGTTTTGCGCTAACAGGCGGACCTTTACTTTAAGAGGACTTATGCCACAGTTAAAAGAAACGTATCCATATATTTTGGCGAATGAATCTATTTACGCCAACACAGACTTAGCGGTAACTGATAAATACTCAGGTGAAGTTGCAACCAGAGTAGCCTTGGCAGATGCGACTGCAATCGATCGAGGCATACAAGCTGCAGTTGAAGCAGCCGAGCCATTGGCGGACATGGCGACTTATGAAAGACAAGCGGTTTTAGAGCATTGCGTTACTCGGTTTCGTGAGCGTTTTGATGAGATGGCCTACGCACTTTGCGTGGAGGCCGGAAAACCAATTAATGACGCACGTGGTGAGGTAACGCGTTTAATTGATACATTTAAAATTGCGGCAGAGGAAACGACGCGATTTAATGGAGAGCTACAGACTTTGGATATCAGCGCTCGTGCCCGAGGATACAGTGGCATGTGGAAGCGTGTTCCTATTGGACCGTGCTCGTTTGTGTCGCCATTTAATTTTCCATTAAACTTGGCTGCACATAAAATAGCGCCGGCCATAGCAGTGGGTTGCCCATTCGTGATGAAACCCGCTTCCCGTACTCCGCTCGGTGCGATAATCATCGGCGAGGTGCTAGGAGAAACTAATCTACCTAAGGGCGCGTTCTCTATCTTGCCGTGCTCACGAGATGGAGCGGATTTGTTCACAGTTGATGAACGATTAAAGTTATTGTCATTTACAGGTTCGCCTGGAGTGGGTTGGGATCTTAAAGCGCGCTGTGGCAAGAAAAAGGTTGTGCTGGAGCTCGGTGGTAATGCAGCCGTTGTTGTTGACGCAGATACTGATCTTGATGATGCGGTCACAAGAATTACGTTCGGTGCCTTTTATCAATCGGGACAATCCTGTATTGGTGTGCAGCGTATTCTCATTCACGAAGATATTTACGAAACCTTGAAGAGCAAACTTGTCGAGAAGGCTGCATCTTTGATCGCAGGTGACCCAAAGGATGAGAAAACGTTTGTTGGACCGATGATTGCGGAAAGTGAGGCTGTCAGGCTTGAAGGTTGGGTCAATGAGGCCAGGGACGCTGGTGGCGTTATTCTTTGCGGTGGTAACCGGGAGGGAGCAATGCTGGACGCCACGCTGATGGAGAATGTTCCCGCTGAAGCAAAGGTATGTACCGAAGAGGCTTTCGGGCCTGTCGCGATACTGCAGAAATTTTCTACTTGGGATCAGGCTATTGATATGGTGAATGACTCTAAGTTCGGATTGCAGGCTGGAATATTTACGCGTGATTTCTATAAGATACAGAAAGCTTGGGATAAACTTGATGTGGGTGGTGTTGTTGTTGGAGACGTACCTTCATATCGCGTTGATAACATGCCTTATGGTGGTGTTAAAGATTCTGGTTTAGGAAGAGAGGGTGTCCGATTTGCGATGGAAGACATGTCGGAAATACGTAATCTCGTGATCCGCACAATACCCTCTGCTTAGTGAGAAAACTTGTTAAGTCTTGACCAAATTTTCTTTAAATGATTCACGATAGAGTTCTCATAGAAGGTAGGTAGTGGTTCAAGGGTTTATAGCGTCAACTGTTTTTTGTTCGGCCGTGGTTTTCAGTCAGATTGCGTACGCGATCGTTGATGTCGAGTCATTACGAGATAGAGCTGGAAATGAGACTGGATATTCATCTTCCGGAAATTTGCAAGCATCAGGGGCTTCAGGTAATTCGGATCGGGCTGATGTGAGCTTTTCGGCGTTGTTGCAATATCTCGGTAACGGGTTTAGCAATTTGTTTGTTATAGGAAGTGAGTACGGGGAAACTTCAGGTAATAGAAGTGCGGATGAGCAACTTATTCACCTTCGCCATACGCGGGTCTTGACCAAGCGCTCGGATTGGGAGGTCTTTTCCCAATTGCAGCAAAATGAATTTACGCGGTTAGAAGAACGTACCTTGCTCGGCTCTGGTATTCGTCTTGGGTTCGGTGATCATTTAGACTCTCGTCTGTATCTCGGGCTAGGTGCCTTCTATGAATCAACTCGTAATGAGAATGAGAGTGCCAGAGAAATGGGGCGCTCAAATATTTACGTGTCGCATAGAAAAAAAACATCGAAGGACATATCGTTTATAACGACCGCTTACTTACAAAATAAGTTGGATGATCCAGATGATCAGCGTGCTATTGGGAGCTTTTCAATGTCGATACCCGCGACGGAGAATCTTGATTTCACGATTTCGGTAAATGTAGAGCATGATTCCCGTTCGCCGATTGGTGTAGAGAAAACTGACTGGACGTATAAAACTGGATTTGGCTGGAAGTTCTGAATATATATTTGTGCAAGTTGGCACAGAAGGCGTCATTGTCGTGTTCAGCTTGAAACGGTTCAAAGAGGTAAAATTAGGGGTTATATGCGGACTTTCCGCTCGTTTAGATAAAACAAGCAGCAATTGAGGTATGAATGATTAATGTAACACTACCAGATGAATCGGTCAGGTCGTTTGAGGAAGCCTTGTCAGTTGGGGCAATTGCTAGATCTATTGCACCCAGCCTGGGAAAAGCCGCTATAGCCGGTCGTTTTGACGGTCAGCTTGTCGACCTAAATCACGTTGTTGCTACTGATGGGCAGTTGGCGATTATTACGGCGAAGGACGACGATGGAGTTGAGGTTATTCGTCATTCTACGGCCCATTTATTAGCTCATGCTGTTAAGGAGTTATTCCCGAGCGCGCAAGTGACTATTGGACCTGTCATAGACGATGGTTTTTATTACGACTTTTCTTTTGAGCGGGCCTTTACTCCTGAAGACTTACTCGCGATCGAGAAAAAAATGAAACAGCTCGCGAAAAAAGATCTGAAAATTGAGCGCTCAGTGCGTGAGCGGGATGACGCGAGTAACTATTTTCTCTCTCTTGGGGAGGCCTATAAGTCAGAAATTATTAGAGACTTGCCGGAGAGCGAAGAGCTATCTCTTTACTCCCAAGGAGATTTTACGGACTTGTGCCGTGGCCCTCATGTTCCTTCTACAGGCAAATTGAAGACTTTTAAACTTTTAAAGGTGGCTGGAGCATATTGGAGGGGGGATTCTAAAAATGCGATGCTCCAAAGGATTTACGGCACTGCTTGGGGTAACCAAGAAGACCTCGATGCATATCTCTTTAAGTTAGAGGAGGCGGAGAAGCGTGATCATCGGAAGCTTGGTAAACAGCTTGATCTCTTTCACAGCCAGGAGGAAGCGCCGGGGATGGTTTTTTGGCGTCCAAAAGGTTGGCAGTTATGGCAACAGGTTGAGCAATACATGCGTGGTGTCTACCAAGAGAATGGATATCAAGAGGTTAAGTGTCCTCAGATATTAGATGTGTCCTTATGGAAGAAATCGGGGCATTGGGATAATTTTAGGGAAAATATGTTTTTTACGGCATCCGAGAATCGTGAATACGCCGTTAAGCCAATGAATTGTCCTGGTCATGTGCAAATATTTAATAGCGGGCTGCGTAGCTATCGTGATCTGCCACTCCGGTACGGAGAATTTGGAGGGTGTCACCGGAATGAGCCATCGGGTGCTTTGCATGGTCTTATGCGGGTACGAGCTTTTACTCAGGATGATGGACACATCTTTTGTACCGATCAACAAATTGAGAAAGAAGTTGTTAATTTTCATAAACTTGCGCTCAAAACTTATAGTGATTTTGATTTTAAAGATGTGTCTATTAAGTTAGCGTTAAGGCCTGAGCAGCGCTTGGGCGACGATTCGGTGTGGGATCACTCGGAAACGGCTCTTCGTCGTGCCTTAGAAACCTGCGGCGTCAGTTGGGAGGAGCTGCCTGGTGAAGGCGCATTCTATGGGCCGAAGATTGAGTATCATTTAAAGGACTCCATTGGTCGATCCTGGCAATGCGGTACCATCCAAGTTGATTTTATGATGCCACAAAGACTAGGCGCTGAATATGTGGCCGAGGACAACACTCGCAAAACCCCTGTAATGCTGCATCGAGCGATTGTCGGGTCGATGGAGCGTTTCATAGGCATTGTGATTGAGCATCATGCTGGGGCTTTACCCTTGTGGCTGTCACCGACTCAAATCGTTGTTATGAATGTGGCTGACCGTCATGCTGATTACGCTCAAGATGTCATTAAGCAGTTGATCGAAAGAGGTTTCCGAGCCGCACCAGACTTGAGAAACGAAAAGATAACCTATAAAATCCGCGAGCACAGTCTTCAGAAGCTCCCATATCAGTTAATTATTGGCGATAAGGAAGTTGAATCGAGAGAAGTCGCGGTTCGGTGTAGAGGTGGTGAAGATTTAGGACAAATGTCCATGGAAGCATTGTACGAACGTTTGAATACCGAGCTTGCCGCAAAGCGTTAGCTCATTTTGAAATTTAATTAGTTTAGGAGGTTGTACTCATAGCCCGAGAAAAAGAAGCCCGAATTAACGAGGAGATTACGGCGCCTCAAATCAGATTGGTTGGTATCGAAGGAGAACCGATCGGCGTAATGGAAATTAGTGAGGCACTCGCGAAAGCGGAAGAAGCTGAAATTGATTTAGTTGAAATTGCACCTGCAGCAGCTCCACCTGTGTGTCGCTTGATGGATTATGGGAAGTTCAAGTACAACGAGCAAAAAAAGAAGCAGGACGCTAAAGCCAAGCAGAAGCAAATTCAGGTAAAAGAAATTAAGTTTCGACCCGGCACGGATGAAGGCGATTATCAAATTAAATTACGTAATTTAATTAAGTTTTTGACTGATGGCGATAAGACAAAGGTGACATTGAGATTCAGAGGGCGTGAAATGGCTCACCAAAATCTCGGAGCAAGGCTGCTTGAGCGTGTGAGGAGTGATCTTGAAGATCATGGCCAAGTAGAACAGTTTCCAAAAATGGAAGGCAGGCAGATGGTGATGGTCGTCGCGCCGCTAAAGCCTGAAGAGAAACAAAAACGACAAAAAATGAAGGCCGCAGCTTTAGAAAACGAAAAGTTACAAAAATCGTTATAATTTGCGCCTCGGCCAGTATAGGTCGTGGACACATGCAAAGAAAAAGGGATTGCAGGTCATAAAGTTCTCGCCGTTAGAGACACCTGATAGTCTTATAAAATAAGGAGGCGTAATGCCGAAAATGAAAACCAAACGAGGCGCAGCCAAGCGCTTCAAGATCGGTGGTTCCGGTCGCATCAAAAGAACTCAGGCGAATCTGAGACATATCCTCACGAAAAAAACGACGAAACGTAAGCGTCACCTACGTGGAACTGTTTCTGTAGCGGCTGGTGATCAAGCGGCTATTCGTGCAATGCTACCGTACGCATAAAGGGGAGTTGAGATGCCAAGAGTAAAAAGAGGTGTAGTTGCGAGAGCGCGACACAAAAAAGTTTTAGAACAAGCCAAAGGTTTTCGCGGTCGAAGGAAAAATGTTTATCGCGTAGCCAAACAGGCTGTTATGAAGGCGGGTCAGTATGCCTATCGTGATAGAAGGACGAAGAAGCGTGAATTTAGAGCACTTTGGATAATCCGTATCAATGCAGCTGCGCGGGCATGCGGGTTAACATACAGCACGCTTATCAACGGCCTAAAAAAATCTTCAGTTGAGGTTGATCGTAAGGTTTTGGCGGATTTGGCGTACCATGACCCAGTAGCGTTTGAGAAGATAGCTGAGCAAGCACGTGCAGGATTAGCCTCTTAGAGATTGATTGGATAACAAAGGAGGCCGAACTGGCCTCCTTTTTTGTTTGTGAAAGTAGCCATGCAAGAATTAGACAAAATAGTTACTGAAGCCAAGCATGCCTTTCAAGCTGCGAGAACGCTGGCGGAGCTAGATCAGACCAAAGGGCAGTTCCTTGGTAAACAAGGGGTTTTGACGGACCTTAGAAAAGGTTTAGGCAAAGTATCCGCTGAAGAGCGTCCAATTTTGGGTGCCAAATTCAANAATCTAAAAACCGAATTAGAAGGTCTTTTAGAGAATCGAAAAAACGAGCTTAAGGCTCAAGCCCTTAAAGAACGTATTGAGAACGAAAAAATAGATGTAACTTTGCCAGGGCGAAAACAATCATTAGGTGGTTTGCATCCGGTGACTCGCACGTTGAACCGAGTAACCGAGTTATTCTCAACCATGGGGTTCAGTGTTGCGAGTGGTCCGGAGATCGAAGATGACTACTATAACTTCACCTCCTTGAATCAGCCTGAAGATCATCCCGCTAGGTCGATGCATGATACTTTCTATCTCGATGGAGAGCAGCACTTACTGCGAACACATACATCGCCTATTCAAATTCGGTATATGGAGAACAATGAACCGCCAATTCGTATTGTCGCTCCTGGACGAGTTTATCGTGTGGATTCTGATGCGACTCACTCTCCAATGTTTCATCAAATTGAAGGATTATGGATTGATGATCGAGCGACATTTGCTGATCTAAAGGGAACTGTCAGAGAGTTTTTACGACGCTTTTTTGAAAAAGACGACTTGGAAGTTCGGTTTAGACCATCTTATTTTCCGTTCACAGAGCCTTCAGCCGAAATCGATATGACCTTTAAGGATGGTTGGCTCGAGATTGGCGGCTGTGGCATGGTGCATCCCAAAGTACTGAATAATGTCGATATCGATACTGAGCGTTATCAAGGATTTGCGTTTGGCATGGGTTTAGATCGCCTTGCGATGCTGCGCTACGGCGTAACCGATTTACGACTTTTCTTTGAAAATGATTTGCGATTTCTATCGCAGTTTCATGCCTAACGGAGAAGTAATTTTTTATGAAATTTTCTGAAAATTGGTTGCGTTCAGTTTGTCCGACAACGCTTACGACCGAGGCGCTATCAAATGCGTTGACCATGGCTGGCTTAGAGGTCGAGTCTGTAGAGCCGGTTGCCAAAAATTTAGATGGCGTTGTTGTCGGGTTAATTACTGATACGCGTCCGCATCCCAACGCAGAGCGTTTAAAAATATGTGATGTAGACGTCGGGTCTGCGGAGAAACTTCAAATTGTTTGTGGGGCACCTAATGCTTCAACAGGGATGAAGGTACCCACAGCGCTAGTAAAAGCGCGTTTACCCGGCGGTCTTGTCATTAAGAAAGCAAAGCTTAGAGGTGAACTCTCGCAAGGTATGCTTTGCTCCGCTAGTGAACTTGAGATTGGCGATGATTCATCCGGTTTGATGAGCCTTGATCAAGATATCGTTGTTGGCTCAGACATTCGCGATATATTCGATTTGAACGACAATGTGTTTACGTTGAAATTAACTGCGAATAGGGGCGACTGTCTTTCAATTATGGGTATTGCCCGCGAATTGCAGGCAATCGATGGCGTCACTGCACAACACCCAAACGTAGACGAGGTAGCTTCTCTGAGTTCTGGAGCAATATCCGTGACAGTTGATAATGTGCAGGCTTGTCCGCTCTACCTGGGCTTGAGTATTAATGGTGTTAATGCGAATAGTAAGACACCTGATCATATTTTGCGGAAGTTAGAGCGCTCTGGGGTTCGTGGCATCAGCCCTATTGTAGATTTAACGAATTACGTGATGCTGGAGTTTGGCCAGCCTATGCACGCCTTTGATCGAGATAAGCTTAAAGGTAATATCGTTGTTCGATCTGGCCAAAAAGACGAGACCTTAGAACTTCTTAATGGTCAGTCCTTAAATGTCGCTGAGGATATGTTGCTGATCACAGATGAGTCTGGACCTATCGCTTTAGCGGGCATTATGGGTGGGTCGTCCACTGCAGTTGATGAGGGCACAACGAGTCTATTTCTTGAGGCTGCAGTATTTTCAACACAATCTGTTGCAGGGAAATGGCGAACATTGGGTTTCTCCACCGACGCTCTTCATCGGTTTGAACGAGGTGTTGATTCTCACGGAACGCAAATAGCGCTGTGGCGCCTCGCTAATTTAATTATTGAAATTTGTGGTGGCAAGGTCGAGGCTTTAGTTAAAACTGGAGTGACTTCGAATGAGAGGCAAGCAATTATTTTTCGACCGGAACGCGTACATCGATTAATCGGAATAGATGTTTCGATTGATCGAATGAAGAAAATTTTTGAGTTATTGGATATGACAGTATCCTCTGAGGGAGGACATCTGTCTGTTACCCCGCCAACTTATCGATTTGATCTCGAGTTAGAGGAAGATTTAATCGAGGAGATTATTCGCATAGAAGGCTTTGACAAGCTTCCAAGCACGCTACCTGTTTCTGAGACCTCGATGTTGCCTCGATCTGAGGAGTCGAGTTGGGGTGAACGCTTGAAAGTAGATCTCCAACGCAAAGGATATCAGGAAGTTATTACATACAGTTTCGTTGATGCTTCTTTGGAGGGTGATTTTGGAGTAAAGCGTAGAGGCATTTCTTTGATGAACCCGATTGCTGAACAGTACACAGTGATGCGCACTAATCTCTTAGGAAGCTTAGCATTGGTTGTACAAAGGAATCTCAGTCATAAAGTAGACCGTATTCGAATATTTGAAACAAGTCTTTGTTTTGAGCGGGATGATGCTGGGGAAATAAACCAAATCAATAGAATAGCCGGGATGGTTACTGGCGGGGTAGCCCCAGAGCAGTGGGGGGCGACCGATCGAGCCGTTGATTTTTTCGATGTAAAAGGTGACTTGGAGCAAATACTCAACATTAAAGACATGAAATTTTCCGTTGGGGAACATGAAAGTTTTCACCCGGGGAAAGTAGCGTCAATTTTGGTTGGTGGTACTTACGTGGGGACTGTTGGGGAATTGCACCCAGAGCTAAGTCAAAAATATGATTTGGGTTCAAGCGTTGTGGCTTTTGAGTTGAATCTTGACGCTCTGCCTGATTCTGACATCCCAGTTTACCGCGCCTACTCAAAGCTTCCTGGAGTGCGGCGAGACTTAGCAGTCGAGATTGACGCTGATACACAGGTGGGCGCGATCGTGAGTGATATCGATGCTGAAAATATCCAGTATCTAAAAGAAGTAACGTTGTTTGATGTTTATTCAGGTAAAGGGGTTGCTGAAGGTAAAAAAAGTGTAGCACTAGGTATTATGTTCCAAGATGAACAAAAAACCCTTACGGATGAAGAGGTTGAGAAGTCGGTGTCACTAGTGTTAAAGTTACTAAAACAACGATTTAATGCAGTGCAAAGAATATGAGGGTTAATTGAAATGACGCTGACTAAGGCGGAGCTGTCAGATTTGCTTTTTGAGAAACTTGGGTTAAATAAGACCGAGGCGAAGGATTTCGTGGAGACTTTTTTTGAGCAAATTAGGGACTGCCTTGAAAAAGGTGAGGATGTGAAGTTATCCGGTTTTGGTAATTTTCAATTAAGAAATAAGAGCCAAAGGCCAGGACGAAATCCTAAGACTGGTGAGGCAATACCAATTTCCGCCCGGCGTGTTGTGACATTTCATCCCAGTCAAAAATTTAAACATCGTGTTGAGCTGAACCATCGGTCGGAAAAATCTGAGGCTTAACTGCGCTAAGGTAAAAGTTGGTTTACTCAATACCAGACAAGCGTTACTTCACCATTGGGGAAGTCAGTAAGCTTTGTGGCATCAAGCCCCACGTATTGAGGTACTGGGAGCAAGAGTTTTCAGAGCTTCAGGCCATAGACCGGCGCTCGAAGCGCCGCTATTACCAAAAGAAAGATGTCTTACTTGTTCTCAGGATCAGGGGGTTACTTCGTGACGAGGGATTTACGATCAACGGTGCGCGTTTAAGACTGAGCGAAACATCTGAAAAAACGAGGCCAAAGTCCATCATGGATCATAAAGCAATTGAGTATAAGGAATTGATGGAGATTCTGACAATACTCAAAGGTGACTAGTGGTCGGTCTGATATAATCACAATTTCTGTAGAATCATCGGGGCGTAGCGCAGCCTGGTAGCGTACCTGCATGGGGTGCAGGGGGTCGTGAGTTCGAATCTCACCGTCCCGACCAATGATAAATCTTAGAACGCGGCGCGGTGGCTGATGCTCATGATAAGAAAACTAATATTCCCTCTGATATGAAGATACTTATCAGTAATGACGACGGCTTTTTCGCCCCAGGATTAAAAGCACTTGCCGACTCACTGACAAAGGTCGGAGAAGTTACTGTGGTGGCTCCGAATAAAGATTGTAGTGGGGCGAGTAACTCCCTAACACTTGACCGACCCTTAGTTGTTAATCGACATGATAAAGACATTTATTCAGTGAACGGGACTCCGGCTGACTGCGTTCACTTAGCAATTACTGGATTATTAAGCGAAGCTCCCGATATTGTTGTGTCAGGTATCAATAATGGTGCGAACATGGGGGAGGATACGATTTATAGTGGGACAGTCGCCGCCGCCATGGAGGGTTTCATGCTGGGCGTACCTGCGTTAGCAGTTTCTTTGACGAGTAGGCAAGGTGCCCACTTTAAAACTGCCGCAACTGTTGCTGCCGATATCGTTGCAGAATTTGAATTAGGTAAATTTGATGAAAAGTTCTTATTAAATATAAATGTGCCTGACGTTGACATGGGTCAGCTCAATGGCACACAAATCACGCGGCTAGGAGCGAGACACAAGGCTCATGGTGTCGTGGAATCTAAGAATCCAAGAGGGCAAATAGTGTACTGGATCGGAGCCGCCGGAGAAGTTAAAGATCGAAGTGATGGTACGGATTTCGGATCTATTTCAAACAACTGTGTTTCTATCACGCCACTTCAAGTAGATTTAACCGATACTTCAGTTGGTACTCGGTACGAATTTCTTAGTCGTTAGTAGTTTTCGATTGTAGCTTTTGAATTGATCGTGAGTCTCTCGGGTGACAATAAAGTTGGAATAGGAATGACTTCCGAGCGTACCCGAAAGCGGATGGTAGACCGTTTGCGGGATAGCGGCGTTGAGGATGAGATTGTTCTTCAGGCGATGAACGCAGTGCCTCGACATTTTTTTGTAGAAGAGGCCTTAGCCAGCCGAGCTTATGATGATGTTTCATTACCCATAGGATCGGCCCAAACTATTTCTAGGCCACTTACCGTGGCGCGCTCTTGCGAACTCGCTAGAAATCAAACATCTCTCAAACGAGTTCTCGAAATCGGTACTGGATGTGGCTATCAAGCGGCTGTATTGTCACGAATAGCAAAAGAAGTTTATTCTATAGAGAGGATCGGTTCTTTACTTGGTAGCGCGCGAGTGCGGCTGAGGAGTCTAAAATGTCACAATGTACGCGTGAAACATGCAGATGGTTCAAGTGGGCTTGAGTCTCTGTATCCTTTGGATGCAATTATTGTTGCAGCAGGCGCTGTTGATCTGCCAGAGCACTTAATCGACTTGTTATCGGAAAATGGGCGATTGATCATTCCCCTTGGCAGAGATAAACAGTTCCTAACAGAAGTAATCAAGCTGGAGGTAGGGCACGAGCTAGTTACACATGAAGAAGTAAGTTTTGTCCCATTCTTGAGTGGTGTTGTTGTAAAGTAAAGGTCATGCGAGAGCGATCGACTTCAAATATACTCTACTGGATGGTGATATTCACCCTAGTTATAACTGCAAAAGGGTGTGGAACTACCCAGGGTACGGCACCCATTAAGGATTACTCACCAGCACCTGATATCTCCACCAGTTCTGATAAAACTCAAAAAAAATCAGTCGGTAAAAAGCAAAGTACTTCAAAGAAAATTAATGCGAGCGGTGAAAGCATTAAAGCTGCTCAGTATAGGGTAAAGGCTGGTGACACTCTTTACAGTATTTCTATTCAATTCGGCGTTGACCACAAGGAACTCGCGCAGTTTAACGGTATAGATGATACAAATGTAATTCATGTTGGACAAATACTTAAGATACCAAAAACTGCCGCTAAAGCTAAAGTAGAACCAAAGCCTGATGTTCGTTCCCAGGATCCTCCCCCGTTAGCTTCTTCAGGGCTAGGCACTTGGAGATGGCCTGTTAACGGTTCTCTTAAATATCGATATATGGAGCGGGTCAGTGAGAGAGGAAAAGGCGTTGGAATTGAGGTAAATAAAGAGACTGCTGTTTTTGCGGCAGCTCCAGGGAAAGTTGTCTACAGTGGCAGTGGATTACGCGGATACGGAAAACTACTCATTATCAAGCACAATGAAAGCTTTTTAAGTGTTTATGCCCATAACAGTCAGTTGTTGTCGAGTGAGGGACAGTTCATAGCGCAGGGACAACAAATAGCGATCATCGGGGCTGAGAACCAAAGTAGCGTTTTACATTTTGAGGTAAGGCGAAAAGGTAAACCGGTAGACCCACTAAAATATCTTCCTAAAAGATAATTCGTTACTCTTGTTAAAGGAGTGACCGTGAACTCAAGTTAATTAAAAGACGTAAGTCTGATTAGAAATTTCAGTTCCTAATTCGTCAAACGTTGCTTCTGAGAATTGTATTTCCGACGAATTATTATCAACTAGCAGTAAGGATGTGGCTCGAGTCCCGTAGTCTGGTGTCATAATGAACATTGGCGACAAGGTGCGCTCTCTTTCTATCGGCACTCCAGAATCCGGTAACAATTCATCTGAAGGTATAGTTTTCTCGGACATGAATTGCAATACGTCCTCAAATTGAATTACGTCATTTTTTTTTATCAGTCCTCGAAGGTGTTTTTTTCCACTTACCACCTTTGGCCAATGGGTATCAAGCAAATGGTTACTCAACCCGTAAATGCCAGGTTTGTTGATCGACGCCTCTGGTTTAATTTTTTCCGTTTGTCTATTCGTAATGTAATTTATTGACGAGAGGTCGCCGACTAATAAGTTAAAGCCGCTGTAAGCTGCCAGGTCGTTCTTCAATCCAGAAACATACAATTCCGGTGTCATCCCAGCCGATAAGTATTCGGTAGTTAAATGCCCCCGGGATTTTTTTGGCTCCTTTGCTTCAGTTTGTTCTCTAAAGTTTGTAACTACAGCCCATCGACCGGATCTAGTCACGCCCATCCAAGTCCCTAGCGCTTCTAAGTCTTGCCCAGCCGTAATGTCTGGATTACTCGGCCATTGATGGGCAAGAGCTGAAGGCCTTTTGTGATATTCGTCTCTATTCGATGCGACGATCAATGAGTACTTAGGATGAGCTTTCCAAGCAACTAGCACCAGGCACATGCTAAATGAGCCTTACGGCATTGATACTGATCGAATCGGAAGTCTTGAGTTTGTCATCATCGATGTTATTAATGTGGATTACTGCGAGCCCCTCTTGGTTATCGCTTTCGTTAGACTTTCTCGATGTATGGCAGACTATGCCACAGGGCGTACCTTCTGAAGTGAAAATAGCTGTCCCTTGATCAATCAAGGAATCAGAACGGAAATGACACAGTTTTCGTTTTACAGAGCCCAAATATTTTGTTCGCGCAACGATCTCCTGTCCTGGGTAACATCCTTTTGTAAAACTTACGCCTTTATGTTTTTCAAGGTTTATCATTTGGGGTAAAAATTGTTCTTTGGTCGCGTCTCCAATGTTCACGATACCGTTTCGGATATTTTCAATTTCCCAATGCTCAAATTGCGATAGTAAATAGCTTTGTGTTGTTTTGACCCAAAATGATTCTAATGAGTCGAATGGGCATAGTATGAGCCCTTGCCTTGAGTTTATTTCTAGTATTTCGTTATCTAATTCATCGAGTTCTCTAATGCTAATTTTTGCGCCAGCCTGCGCTATTACTCCGACAATCGCAAGCGCATCATTCTCATTTATGGAGACCTTCGCTCTTAAAATGAAACGGGAGATTCTTGATATAAACTCGTCAACTAAATCGTTAGGTAACAGTAGATTAAAAGAATTTGCGTTACGTATCACATAGGGTGTAGCAATTAGACGCCCCTTTGGGTTGCAGTAACCCGATCGAGTCAAAGATTTTATTTTTATATTTTTTACATCACTAGTTAACTGGGAATCAAGAAATGCCTCTGCGTCTGGCCCTGAGACATCAATAACAGATTGGTTAAATATTGGTGTCATTATTAAGTTACTGCCAATGGTCGTATCTGCACCTTTTTTTTGATTCGCTAATTGTTGTTTTTTGAGAATAGGAGCCCACTTTAGTTTTTGGGTTTCAGATCGGTTCGGCATTATTAAGCTTTCGGATGGCAAGTTGTATTTGATGCGGTCATACCTAAATCTGGGTAGTCAGTACTGAAGTGTAAGCCACGACTTTCTTTACGTTGTAACGCGCAGCGAACAATCAACTGAGATACTTCGACTAAGTTTCGAAGCTCCAGAAGATCGCGAGTTACTTTAAAATTTGAGTAGTAATCTCTAATTTCCTCTTCCAAAAGCTTCAGTCGGTGTTCTGCCCGCTCAAGTCGTTTCGTTGTTCTGACTATACCCACATAGTTCCACATGAATCGCCGGAGCTCATCCCAGTTATGAGCAATGATGACTTCTTCGTCAGAATCAGTCACTCGGCTCTCATCCCATTCCTTTATGGGCTCTAAGCAGTTCTGTGTTGAGCTAAGTATATGATTGACTGCCTGCTCTGAAAAGACTAAACACTCAAGCAGTGAGTTACTGGCTAGCCTATTAGCCCCATGAAGCCCTGTATGCGCTGTTTCTCCAACAGCATAAAGTCCATCGATATCCGTTAGTCCATTGAGCGAGGTATTCAATCCTCCACATGTGTAGTGAGCAGCGGGTACTACGGGGATAGGTTCTATTGATGCGTCGATGCCTAACTCTAAGCACCGCTTATAAATATTGGGAAAATGTGTTTTTATGAATTCGAGGCCTCGATGAGAAATATCGAGATACACACAGTCAACACCATGTTTTTTCATTTCTGCATCGATACTTCTTGCCACGATATCTCGCGGAGCCAACTCGGCTCTGGGGTCATAATCAGGCATAAATCGATGGCCATTAGGCAGTAGCAGCATCCCACCTTCACCACGAAGCGCTTCCGAAATCAAAAATGACTTTGCCTCAGGATGATATAAACATGTCGGGTGAAACTGAATGAATTCCATGTTTGAGACACTGCATCCGGCTCTCCAGCCAATTGCGATACCGTCTCCTGTGGATGTATCCGGGTTGGTGGTATACAAGTAACTCTTCCCAGCCCCACCAGTCGCTAGAATGACTGCTGGTGCTTGAATGGCGACTACTGAGTCCTGAATGGAGTTCAGAACGTAAATTCCACAGCAAACTGCGTGATTGGTATCTGTGTCTATTTTGGTGATTAGATCAATACCTACATGATTTTCAAGGACGGTAATATTCGGGTGCGTTCGAACTCGTTCTTCGAGGGTTNTTTGAACGGCGTGTCCCGTAGCGTCATCCGCATGAATGATTCGTCGGAAACTATGTCCACCTTCCATGGTCAGGTGTAGTCCAGATGATGCGTTTGTATCCTTTGTAAAATTCACGCCTTGATTGATTAACCACGCTATTCCATCGGCCCCTTTTTCAACAACCAGTTGAGTCACTTCGGGGTCGCTCAGGTGTGCGCCGGCTAATATCGTATCGTTGACGTGGGACTTGTGCGTGTCAAAAGCGTCGACTACTGCGGCAATACCGCCTTGAGCCCAATTACTCGCACCATCGAGCATGTTTTTTTTCGTTACGATTGCAACTTTGCGGTGTGGGGCTAACTTAAGCGCACTTGCCAACCCCGCCAAACCGCTACCTAGGATTACTACATCGAAATTGATCACTGGGTCTATAATGGAGATTATCGAAAGAACCCTAGGGTATCGTAATTATGTCCTTCAATATAGGTTACTTTGGGTTTATCTAATTTGCCTTATTTTAGGTAATTTTTAGGGAACTCATGCGGCATTCAAGTACTCACACTCCTGTATCTTCATATTATAGGGGCTCCACCATGGACTTATCATTAAATACCTATTTAGATTTACCAGAAAATGGCATTAAAAAACAACAATCTGGTAAGCTCGTGACCATGACAGAACGCGAAAAAGATCACAGCCTCGTTCAACGCGTCCAGCGTGGGGACAAGGTTGCCTTTGAGATGCTATTTACAAAATATCAGCGGCGGGTCAGTCGGCTTGTATCTCGGTTCGTGCGCTCGGACGCAGAGGTTGAGGATATTGTCCAAGAGTCCTTTATAAAAGCCTACCGGGCACTGGGATCCTTTCGGGGAGACAGCGCCTTTTACACATGGCTATACAGGATCGCTGTAAATACGGCGAAGAATTACTTGGTGGCAGCATCGAAGCGGCCAATTTCGTTAACTCAATTCGAAAAAAACGATGATGATGACTTTGAGGAGGATCACTTCATGAGCGATGCGGCCACTCCCGAGTCGGAGCTCATTACAAAACAAATCGCTGAAACGGTGAACAAAACCATGAATGAATTGCCCGCGGACCTTCGAGAGGCAATTATGCTTCGGGAAATCGAAGGGATGAGTTATGAGGACATTGCAGATTCAATGGGGTGCCCAATAGGAACAGTAAGGTCAAGAATATTTAGGGCTCGTGAAGCGATTTCGCAAAAAATTAAACCCATGTTGGATGTGGGAGAAGGAAAAAGATGGTAGACAAAGAAAAAATCTCTGGTCTTGTGGATGGAGAGATGGACGAGAGGAATGAGCTTTCGGCATACAATGCTGTCAAGCACTCGAGCGAAGCTCTGGAAACCTGGCGGCGTTATCACATTATTCGCGACGTAGTTCGCGCCGAGGCAAAACCTGGTCTTTCCCTGGATCGTTTCAAGGCGGCTCTTGATAAGGAGCCAACGGTTATCGCTCCAAGAGTAAGGGGCTTTAAGCGGTCTGTGGATGCATCTTGGATGAAAATAGCAGCATCATTTGCGGTGATCGCAGTTGTCGGGTGGTTAGGAGTTGCCGAAAACAGTCCAGTTGAGGTCCGAATCGCAAAAAGGGACTTTGTGGCTCAGCAGCAGCAGGTCGCTCTAGAGGAGGCGTACGATGAAGCCATTTCCGAATATCTCGCGGCGCATCGCCAAGTCAGCCCGCGAGGTCTAGGTTCAAGCGCGCTCGATGGTAGCTCTGGCGAATAGTTTTCGTGATAGACGCATGATGGTGCGTCTACTCTCGTTTGTTTTGGTTCTGACTTTTCTCGTTGGAGTTTTCGCGGGGACTGCTTTTAGTCAGCCACAGAAGCTCACTCATCATGATGCGCTCACGGCGCTGAAGCAGGTTGCTTATGCTGGACGCACTCTAAATTTCACGGGTGTTTTTGTCCTTCAGAAAGGCAATCATTTCGAGACATGCCGCATTACCCACCATGGAGGCGGGGGCCAAGAATTAGAGAAGATCGAGCGCTTGGACGGGGCTCCTCTTGAAATAACGCGTATCAATAACGACATCTTGGTCTACATCCCCGACGATAAGGTAGTGAAAAGCAAGGCGGGTGTAGCGGAGCGAAGTTTTCCTTCACTTACCCAGGACCAACTGAATACGGTTGGACAAAACTATGATGTGTATGTAGGCAATGTTGACCGTATAGCGGGCCGATTTGCAACGCACATATCTCTACTCCCGAAGGACAAGTTGCGTTATCGCCACGAATTGTGGATCGACCAGAAAACAGGACTCCAGATTAAAGCTCAAATGTATACCGATCGTAATGAGCTTGTAGAACAGATTATGTTTACTGAGATATCAGTTGGTAGCCACGTGACAGAGGATATGACGCGTTCGACGTACGAGGATGAAGCTTTGGCGTGGAGGATGGATCGTGGAGCGCGTAGTCAACTCCGAAACGCCGCAGCGAAAAGGCTTTGGGCGGTGAGTAAGCCGCCGCCTGGATTTAAACAAGTTATGGAGTTACAAAAGAAAGTGGGCGGGACGGGCTCTCGCGTTCAGTTGGTTTTCTCTGATGGTTTTGCGGCCGTGTCGGTGTTTATCGATTCAAGGCGAAACAATGGATTTCGAACCGGGCTAGCACGTGAAGGTTCTTTGAATGTTTACAGAAGAGTCCTGGACGATCAGTTTGTGACGGTTTTAGGGGATGTTCCAGCAAATACAGTGAAGCAGATCGGAGACTCCTTAATAAAGTATTAAGGTGCGTGCAGTGGTTGTTAGGACTAATATAAATAGGAATTATTGAAGGAGAGAAACAGTGAAAGTTGCTTTAAAGATCGGTTTAACATGCTTGGCTATTGTACACATGACACATGCTGCGGCAGTCGAGCTCCCAAGTTTTGCTGATTTGGTTGAAGAGCAGGGCGTTAAAGTAGTCAATATAAGTACAAAAACCCAGATCGATCAGCCAAGCAATATCCCAGTCCCCGAGGATGATCCCTTTTATGATTTCTTTCGAAGGTTCGCTCCACCTGAGGGTGGTAAGCGCGAGTCTCGGTCCTTAGGGTCTGGTTTCATTTTCAGCAGTGATGGGTATATTCTCACCAACTCTCATGTAGTGGCTGCTGCGGACGACATAACCGTTAAGTTGAATGATAAACGGGAATTCCCGGCAACAGTGATTGGGGTAGATAAGCGTACAGACGTGGCGGTCATCAAAATTGATGCGTCGGATTTGCCATTCGTGAGTATTGGGGACCCTGAAAAACTTCGTGTAGGTGACTGGGTTTTGGCGATCGGTTCTCCGTTTGGATTCGAAAGCACGGTTACCGCTGGAATCGTCAGCGCGAAAGGGCGTTCCTTGCCACAGGAGAACTATGTGCCGTTCATACAGACAGATGTGGCGATTAATCCGGGTAATTCAGGCGGACCGTTATTCAATTTAGCCGGCGAGGTTGTTGGGATAAACGCACAAATTTATAGTCGCACTGGTGGATTTATGGGGCTTTCATTTGCAATTCCTATTGACGTTGCTGTGGATGTGGCGAATCAGCTGAAAACGGACGGCCGGGTAAAGCGGGGCCGTATTGGTGTCGTGATACAAGAGGTTACAGCCGAATTAGCTGAATCTTTTGGGTTAGACCGCGCACGAGGTGCTCTAGTAAGCCGTGTGGAAAAAGGTGCTGCTGCCAGCAAGGCAGGGATCGCTACGTCAGACATTATTTTGACTTTTGATGGAAACGATGTGGAGACTTCAAACGATCTTCCGCGTATCGTCGGCCAGACACGACCAGGGAAACAAGTACAGGTAGAGGTTTGGCGAAACAAAAAGCTAAAAACATTGACCTTAACCGTTGGTGAGATTCCGGCCGACACGATAGCGAAGAGCGAAAGCAACAGTACAAATGCAGTTACTTCAAATGTCATTGAACAACTCGGTCTTGCAGTTTCGGACATAGATCCGGCGAGACTCAGGGAGCTAGAACTTGAGAGTGGAGTGCTAATTGACCGAGCAGCTGGTGCAGGAGAGCAGGCAGGGCTGAAAACCGGGGATATTGTTTTAGCCTTAAATAACGATGACGTTACATCGGTGTCTCAATTTAAGGAGCTAATGGCGAACTACGAGAGTGCGCGCAGTGTGGCCTTGTTAATTCAAAGAGGCGGTGGATCTCTGTATGTTCCAATAAGGTTGAAGTCGAAGTGACCGGTTGAGTGTCGTTAAGAAGTATCTAGAAAAAGGGGAATCCGGTAGAATTCCTCCTTTCAATATTGGCGGGCACGTTGTTGTGCTTTTTTAATGCGGTATATAAGAAACTTTTCAATCATCGCCCATATCGACCACGGAAAGTCGACGCTGGCGGATCGTTTTATTCAAACGTGTGGTGGTTTAAGCGATCGTGAGATGGAGTCCCAAGTTCTTGATTCTATGGATCTAGAACGAGAACGAGGCATCACGATTAAAGCTCAAACTGCGACACTAAATTTTAAAGCCTCGGATGGGGAAACCTATCGACTGAACCTAATCGATACTCCGGGACACGTTGATTTTTCTTACGAGGTATCCCGTTCGTTATCTGCGTGCGAAGGAGCCTTATTAGTCGTTGACGCTTCTCAGGGTGTTGAGGCTCAGACTGTCGCTAACTGCTATACGGCGATTGATCTTGGTGTTGACGTAATTCCGGCCCTTAATAAAATTGACTTGCCCTCAGCTGACCCAGATCGTGTGATTGAAGAAATTGAGGATATCGTCGGCATTCCTGCAACTGGGGCGCTCACGGTTAGCGCAAAGACTGGGCAAGGCGTAAAAGAACTTCTAGATAAAGTTGTTCAAGAGATCCCACCACCCAAAGGTGATCCTGACGCGCCGCTTAAGGCATTGATTATTGACTCATGGTTCGATAATTATGTAGGAGTGGTTATGCTCATTAGAATGATAGATGGCGAACTTAAAGCGAAAGATCAAATTCGATTGATGGCTAATCAAACAAGTCATCAATGCGAGCAAGTTGGGGTTTTTACACCACGATCTGTCGCTCGGGATAAATTATCTGCGGGTGAGGTGGGTTTTGTTATTTCCGGGGTAAAAGAGCTACAGGCTGCGAAAGTAGGAGATACGATAACGTTAGCGAAAAACCCTGCAAAAGATGCGCTTCCAGGTTTTAAGGAAGTTAAAGCGCAAGTGTTCGCGGGGCTGTATCCGGTCGAAGCCAACGAATATGATGCGTTAAGAGATGCGTTAGAAAAACTACAATTGAATGATGCTAGTTTGCAATTCGAGGCCGAGACTTCTCAGGCTCTTGGGTTTGGATTTCGTTGTGGTTTTTTAGGATTACTTCATTTGGATATCGTTCAAGAGAGACTTGAACGAGAATATGGAATGAATCTGATCACGACTGCGCCTACGGTCGTTTATCAGGTATTAATGAAAGATGGTGTTATTTCAGACATTGAAAATCCATCTAAATTACCCGACTTAGCAAAGATTGATGAAATTCGCGAGCCGATCATAACGGCGAATATCTTGCTACCGCAAGACTATGTTGGACCGGTGATGACCCTTTGTAATAATAAACGAGGGATTCAAAAAAATATGCAATATTTGGGGCGTCAGGTGATGCTGTCTTATGAGCTTCCGCTCAATGAAGTTGTATTAGATTTTTTCGATAAGCTGAAATCGGTTTCAAGGGGTTATGCGTCTCTAGATTATGAGTTTAAGGAATATAGGGCTGACGATTTGTGTAAGCTGGATATCTTAATCAACGGTGAGCGTGTTGACGCGCTATCTTTGATAGTTCATCGAGCTAATTCGGTTAGTCGAGGTCGCGATCTGGCAACCCGTATGCGCGGCTTGATACCCCGACAAATGTTTGATGTAGCAGTGCAAGCCGCTATTGGATCACAAATAGTCGCTCGAGAGAATGTTAAGGCACTGCGTAAAAATGTACTAGCAAAATGTTACGGTGGAGATATCTCACGCAAGAAGAAATTACTAGAAAAGCAAAAAGCGGGTAAACGTCGAATGAAACAAGTCGGGTCTGTAGAAATTCCGCAAGAGGCGTTTTTAGCAATTTTACAAGTCGATTGAACCGATAAAAAAACGAGGGACTGAAATGAAATTTGCAATATTAATGCTCTCACTTCTTTTGTTAACTGGCTTGATTTCTCTTGTCGATCGAGTGTGGTTTGCAAAGAACAGATCAAGTGAAAAAGATCCTTGGTGGGTAGAGTATTCCAAAAGTTTTTTCCCCGTTATTCTTGCCGTTTTTTTGCTTAGATCCTTCTTAGTTGAGCCTTTCAAAATCCCCTCTGGCTCAATGATCCCTACCTTGCTGGTTGGCGATTATATTTTAGTAACAAAATCTAGTTACGGCATCAGGCTTCCTATTTTAAATACAAAATTGGTTCCTACTGGCGATGTGGATAGGGGAGATATTGTTGTTTTTCGTTATCCAAGGGACAAAACATTAGATTACATAAAACGCGTGGTGGGTTTGCCTGGAGATCGTATCGAGTATCGAAATAAACGACTTACGATTAACGGCGCAGCGGTAGAGACTACGAGATTAGAGGACTATCAGTACTCCGATAGAAATTCCTATACCACCGCGTGGCAATTTAAAGAACGACTTGGAGACGAAGAGCACTTAACGTTAGTGGAGCCTGAAGAACCAAGCGTACGTTTGTCCGGTGTACGACAGTTTAATGGTCGCGATAAATGTGTATTTAGTGATACGGGTTTTATATGTACGATTCCTGATGATCATTATTTTATGATGGGTGATAATCGTGACTCAAGTTCCGATAGTCGTTATTGGGGGTTCGTTCCGGATGATCACATTATTGGACGAGCATTTATGGTGGTTTGGAATTCTGGAGAGTTTTCACGTTCAGCCACTTGGCTGAAGTAATTCGTTTTTTCTAGTTAAGGCTAAGGAGAGTAATGCACGAACTAGAGGATAGAATTAAATATACGTTCAAAAATCAGTCTCTTCTGGACGAAGCGTTAACACATCGGTCGTTTGGGACGCCAAACAACGAAAGGCTTGAGTTTCTGGGGGACGCGGTACTTAACTTAGTCATCGGGCGATATCTCTTTGAGCGACATAATGATCTGCCAGAAGGTGAGCTGACTAGGGTTCGATCAGTTCTTGTCGATCAAGATGGATTGACGCGCATCTCAATGGACCTAGATCTTGGCAACTACTTGAAGTTAGGCGCAGGAGAACAGAAGACCGGAGGGAGCGAGCGTCCCTCGATTCTCTCTGATGCCGTTGAAGCTCTTTTTGGCGCGGTCTACATTGATTCTGGGTTTGAATCAGTGGAGCGGGTGATTCAGTACTTATATTCTTCATATCTAGAAAATACAGACCCGCGAGAGTTGAGCAAAGACCCAAAGACAAAACTACAGGAATTCCTTCAAGGCATGCGCTTAGGGCTGCCAGATTATCAAGTGATAGATATACTCGGAGAAGCGCATGATCAGGAATTCGTTGTGGAGTGCCGAGTCTCAACGTTTGATGTGGCAGCTCAAGGGAATGGTCGTAGCAGGCGTTCAGCGGAGCAAGAGGCAGCTAGATTGGCATATAAATTAATTTCTGAGCGGGAAGCCTAGGTGGAGCATGAGTGATAGTTTAGTTCCAGAGATAGAAGTGCCGGACATGTTGATTGGATCAGTCGCTGTAATCGGTGTGCCCAATGCGGGAAAATCCAGCTTACTCAACGCTTTATTGGGGACCAAACTGAGTATAGTTTCTCGTAAAGCTCAAACGACCCGCCACAAAATATTAGGTGTTTACTCTGATGAAAAGTCTCAGATTCAGTTTCTTGATACGCCGGGATTTCAGCTAACTCACAGGTCGATGCTAAATAGCGCAATGAACCGTTCGGTGTCGAGTAGTCTTGTTGACGTGGATGTGGTCGTTTTTGTTTTGGAAGCTGGACTTATTCAAAAAGATGATTTGAAACTTATCGAGATGTTTCCTGACAATGTTCCGGTTATCTGCGCTGTTAGCAAGATCGATCAGTTGTCATCTCCGAACGAAGCATTGCCGTTTATGGATCGAGTGAACGATCTTTTTACGTTTACAGATATAGTCCCGACCAGTGCAAAGAGAACCACGGGCTTAGATAATTTAATAAGTTCAATTCAATCAAAACTCTCGGCAGGAAAGCCAACTTATGATGAGGACGCGTTAACCGACAGGCCTGAGCGGTTTTTTGCCGCAGAAATTATTAGAGAAAAATTATTCCATCTTATGGGAGATGAAATACCCTATGGGGTAGCAGTGGAGATTGAAGAATTTACCGTGAACAAGGGACTTCGAAGTATTAACGCGACGATTGTTGTCGCAAAAAATGCGCACAAAGGAATGATCATCGGTGCGCAAGGCAGTAAATTGAAGGCTATTGGAACTAAGGCTCGAGTCGAAATGGAGTACTTTTTCGATGGCAAAGTTTTTTTAAAGTTGTGGGTTAAAGTTAAGAAAGGTTGGGTCGATGACTCAAAATCGGTTAAATATTTTGGATATGAATGAGGCCTAATGTCGAGCCAATTAAGGACATCTGAGCAAGAAGCCTATGTTCTGCACACATATTCATATCGGGAAACGAGCTTAATAGTTGAGCTCTTCACGCGACAGTATGGACGAATTGGGGTTGTTGCAAAGGGTGCGAGACGTCCAAACTCTTTATTGCGTAGTGCGCTTCAGTCATTTCAACCACTTTATACATCTTGGGGTGGACGTTCTGAGTTAAAGACTCTCTACGGGGCTGAGCTTAGGTTTGGGTTGGCTCGACTGAAGGGTAAGGCATTGATGAGTGGTTTTTACATTAACGAGTTAATCCTCAAGCTCTTAATAAGAGATGATCCGCATGAGCATTTGTTTGACGTTTATGAGCATGCTGTGAAGGCACTCAGTGAGCCACGACCGGAGGTTGAAAAAATCTTACGTCGCTTTGAAAGGATTTTACTCTCTGAATTGGGATATGGCATTACGCTCAGTCACGATGTAAAAACGAATAAAGAAATCCAGAAGAATGAAATTTATACCTATCTCTTGGGACGAGGGCCAACGAGAGTCAGTCCTGATGCAAAGATAGATTTGAAGTTATCAGGAAAAGCATTAATGGAAATTTCAGACGATAATTTGGATGATCCAGCGACACTTTCACAATGTAAACTACTTATGCGTTCCCTAGTGACGCATCATTTGGGTAATAAGTCTCTGCATACACGGCGCTTATTAATTGACCTTCAGACAAATTAATTACTATATTGATGACAAAGTTAAGTGTTAATGTCAATAAAATTGCTTTACTCAGGAACGCTCGGGCACTTGATATGCCAGACGTAGGACGGTTAGCAGGTTTGGCGCTCCAGTCAGGAGCCAGTGGCATCACAGTTCATCCAAGGCCTGATGAACGTCATATCCGTAAGAGTGATGTGTTACCACTATCCGAGGTTATCAAACAATTTCCCAATGCTGAATTTAATATTGAGGGTAATCCTTTTCATCAACTGATGGATATTATTCGGACAATTAAACCTCATCAGGTTACATTAGTGCCTGATGACATCGCTGCATCGACTTCAGATCACGGGTGGGACTTAGCGACAGACGGTGCGCGTTTAGAGCCTATCATTCAAGAATTGAAATCACTTGAAATCAGAGTCAGTTTATTTATGGATCCGGTAGCTGACCAGATGATTGTTGCGAAGGAGCTCGGCGCTGATCGAATTGAGCTCTACACAGAGGCTTATGCGAATGCCTATAAAACGAATGATCAAGACCACGTAACCGGTAAATACCACGACACGGCTGTCAGTGCGGCCAAAGTGGGTTTAGGTATCAATGCGGGCCACGATCTGAATTTAGACAATTTATCTTATTTTCTAAGTCAGGTCCCTCAAGTTGAGGAAGTCTCGATTGGACACGCTTTGACGGCTGATGCGCTCGAGTATGGTATCGAAAACACTGTGCAGCGTTATTTAGCTCAAATACAAAAAGCTCGTACACCTAAATGATATTTGGAATTGGTATAGATCTTCTGGATCTAGAGAGAATAGAGCGACTCCATCAAAAATACGGAGAGCGTTTTGAAAGGCATGTGTTGACTCGTGAAGAAATGAGCCAGTACCACTCAATCGTACGTAAGACGCATTACTTAGCAACACGATTTTCTGGCAAAGAGGCTATATCAAAAGCATTGGGTGCGGGCTTGCGTTCNCCGGTTACACTGCACTCTATAAGCATCATAAGTAATGAGGTAGGAAAACCCGTCTTATTTTTTGACTCCAANTTACAAGACTATTTAGATGCGCGCCATGTGACTGGTGTGTTTGTGAGTTTTAGTCATGAAGGCAGTTTGCTGAGTTCATATGCGCTTGCAGAACGCGATCAGGTCAGATGAGCGGGCGGTTAATCATCGATATTTCTGGATTTGAGCTAACTCGTTCAGACCGGGTTCGAATTCTTAAATCGAATTGTGCTGGTGTCATTTTATTTGCGCGTAATTTCGATAATAAGGATCAGCTAAAGCAATTAATTCGACAGATAAATGCAGTTAAAGAGGAGCCTCTTATAATTTGCGTTGATCAGGAGGGAGGTCGAGTTCAGCGCTTTAGAAATGGCTTCACAAAAATTCCGCCAATGAGGCTCCTCGGAGAAATCTGGGACAGAGATCCAGCCCATGGACGCGTGATTGCGCGGGATATAGGTATTGTTCTGGGAGCTGAACTCAAAAATATGGAGGTTAATCTAACTTTTGCGCCTGTTCTAGACGTCAATAGAAATAAAAATTCAGTGATTGGAGATCGGTCATTTCATTCGGAGCCGCAAGCAATAATTGAGCTCGGTCGTAACTTCGTTGATGGTTTGAGTCAAACCGGCGTTGGCTCTGTTGGGAAACACTTTCCCGGGCATGGTGGAGTCACCGAGGATACTCATCTGGACAAAGCTAATGACAATAGAGAACTGTCAGAAATTTTAGATATGGATGTTAAGCCTTTTGCCGCGCTCTCATCTGTCTTTTGCGGAATAATGCCCGCGCATGTGAGTTATCCAAATGTCGATAGGATGCCGGCATGTTTTTCGCGTATTTGGTTGAAAGAAGTTTTGAGAAAACAGCTTAATTTTCAAGGATTAATATTTAGTGATGATTTATCGATGGGCGCAGCTGCCCTATTAGGAGATATTCGTCTCAGAACGTCTTTGGCTATAGAGGCGGGATGCGATTTATTATTGGTCTGTAATGACCCGGCATCTGCTGATGATGCTTTAAATCTCGCGCATGCAGCACAGCTTCAGGACGATCAACGAATTAACAAATCTATAAAGACGCTAATGGATATGCCGATCCATATTTCGTTTGATTCAGGTGAATATCGCCAGTCTCTGATGCGTATCGAGACTGCTGTTAATGGAGATCTAAACTAGTTCGATCGTTCCATGTATTCTCCGCTATCAGTATTAACTCTGATTTTTTCTCCGGTTTCTACAAATTGAGGCACAGCTACTGAAATACCTGTTTCCATTTTAGCTGGCTTATACGATCCAGTTGCGGTCGCTCCTTTAATTCCAGGCTCTGTATCTTCGATGGTTAAGACAACAGAAGCAGGAAGTTCGATTCCAATGGGGCGCTCGTTATGCATATTGACCTTAACATCGCCGTTTGGTAGCAGATAACCCGCTTGTCCCTCAAGGAAATCAGCTGGTAAATTAAGCTGCTCGTAGCTTTCTTGATCCATAAAGACGTAATTGTCGCCGTCTTGATAGAGATATTGCATATCGCGTGTTTCGACAAAAGCTCTTTCGACTTTTTCGTCTGTGCGGATACGCTCGTTTCGTTTTGAGCCTCCCTCTACGTCTTTTAGCTCAAGTTGCATAAATGCGCCACCACGACCCCCAACATGAACATGGTACGATTTGACAACTCGCCAAACTCGTTTGTCGAGTTCAATTAGATTTCCAACGCGCACTTCGGTCGCAAGAACTTTTGACACGGTATCCTCGATCAAATTTAAAATAGAAGATTAAGATTCTACATCATATCAATCATGAAGCAGGCCGTTTAACTCTAAATGACAATAAGTAAAGAGACGTTTTCAAGTGATTGTTGCAAGTGCTCGCGTTTAGCAAAATTTCTAAGTGAAGTGCGCGTCACTCATAGTGAATACTTTGCGCGTCCCGTCCCTTCTTTTGGAGACCCGAATGCGCGTCTATTAGTAGTTGGTTTAGCTCCAGGGATGCATGGTGCTAACAAAACAGGACGTCCGTTTACTGGGGACCATGCAGGCATATTGCTATATCGCACCCTTTTTGAGCAAGGCTTTTCATCAGCAGCGGTCTCTAAGTCGTCAACGGATAATCTCGAGTTAAAAAATTGTCGNATTACGAATGCCGTNCGATGCTTACCTCCTAAGAATAAGCCGATTGGTGANGAGATTAAAAACTGTAATGGCTACCTTCTGGAAGAGTTAGAGGAGCTTCCCTCTCAAAGNGTAGTNGTGTCTCTAGGNTCCGTTGCGCATTCATCCGTTNTGAANGCTTTGAAGCTTAAGCAGTCAGGATTTCCATTTGCGCACGGTGCCTTTCATAAGCTTACTCCTGAGCTTATGATGATCGATAGTTATCATTGTTCCCGCTATAACACCCAAACTCGTCGATTAACTGCAGATATGTTCTCAGCGGTTTTCCTTAAAGCCCGAGAACTTCTCGAAAAAGATGAACTCAAAACTTAACCAGCCTAATTTTGATGGTCTCTCCGAGGCGAAAAGGCTACCTGATCTACCAGGGGTATATCGAATGCTGGGTGTTGACGAAGCGGTGCTCTATGTTGGTAAGGCAGTCAACTTAAAGAAACGAGTAATGTCGTATTTTAGAAAATCCGAAACGTTGTCTCCTAGGATTCAGTTAATGGTGAAGCAGATCACTCGAATTGAGTCTACAGTGACGCGCTCAGAATCTGAGGCGCTTGTTTTAGAAAACAGCCTCATTAAATCGCTGAAGCCTAAATACAATATTTTATTCAGAGATGATAAGTCATATCCTTATATTGTCCTAACAAAGCATGCTTACCCTAAGCTAAGTTCGTACCGTGGCTCGATAACTACTAAAGATCGGTTTTTTGGGCCTTTTACAAACACTTATGCAGTAAGAGATAGCATTCACTTGTTGCAAAAAGTTTTTCGGCTTAGAACTTGTGAAGATACGGTTTTTGCGAATAGATCCCGTCCGTGTTTGTTGTATCAAATAGAACGTTGTTCGGGGCCGTGTGTTAATCGAATAGCTGAAGAAGAATACGGAAAAGACGTTACTAATGCATCCTTATTTCTTCAGGGTAAAGAAAATGAGGTTATTCAGTCTCTAGAAAAAGCAATGCTTAATTGCTCTACGAACATGGAGTTTGAAAAGGCGGCTGTATTACGTGATCGCATACGGTCTTTGACAAAAGTTCGTGAAACGCAATTCGTTACAGGAAGTGGAGATAGAAACGTTGATATTGTTACTGTTGCGAGTATTGATGGATTAGTGGGGATCAACTTAACGGTCGTTCGAGGAGGATCACATCGGGGCGACAAAGTTTTTTACCCAAAAAACGCATCTCACAAAGATGAGGTGTATGCTCTGGAGGCCTTTCTCACACATCATTATCAAGGTGGGTCGGTCCCAGATGAAATTGTAATTAACAAAAAAATTGATAAGGCAGTGTTCGTTAAATATTTCGAGCAAGCTTTTAAAAGAAAAGTCCGCATAAGCGATAATCCCATCTCAGAGCGTCGTATGTGGTTAAAGATGTCCGAGCGAAATATAGAATTATCAATCCAACAGCGACTACTAACAAAGGAGACTCAGGAAGATCGACTCGCGGCACTCCAAATAGCTTTGGGTTTGGAGGGCCAATTGGAGAGAATTGAATGTTTTGACGTGAGTCATACGATGGGTGAGGCGACTGTCGCATCCTGTGTCGTTTACGATCGTGGCGACATGCAGCACGGAGAATATAGGCGGTTTAATATTGAGGGCATTACACCCGGTGATGACTACGCAGCAATGAATCAGGTTGTATCGAGGCGTTACCAACGAATTATTTCTGGAGAAGGTAAGTTGCCAGATCTCATCTTGATTGATGGTGGTAAAGGGCAGTTATCTTCTANTTTAAGCGCNCTAANTGAGCTTAACTTAGATGACCTTTTGGTGGTTGGTGTGGCTAAGGGTGAGGAGCGTAAGCCAGGAGAGGAGACNTTAATAAANGCAAGAACGGGTGAGGTTATCAATCTTCAGTCCAGTGATTCTGCGCTGCATTTAATTCAACAGATTAGGGATGAATCACATCGATTCGCGATACAAGGGCATCGTAAAAGACGAGATAAAAAACGAACCCAGTCACGACTTGAGGATATCGAAGGTATTGGGGCTAAAAGACGGCAGCGTCTATTGTCACAGTTTGGTGGAGTGAAAGAAGTCGCTGCAGCTGGTGTTGAAGAGATCGCTAAAGTGGATGGCATCAGTAAGAAACTTGCAGAACATATCTATCGGCAGTTACATTAATGACATCTATGCGCATATCTTTGCCAAATATATTGACGTGGGGACGGATTCTTTTGATCCCGTTACTCATTGTGGTTTTCTATATACCTGACGGCATGCTTGCTTCGTCGGGCAAGAACTTAACTGCTGCGTTAATCTTTACTCTCGCTGCTATTACCGATTGGTTAGATGGTTATTTGGCTCGTCGATTTAATCAAACGACGAGATTTGGTGCGTTTTTAGATCCTGTTGCAGATAAATTAATGGTGACTACTGCATTAGTGATTCTAGTGTGGTTAGATCGAGTCGGTATATTTGTTGCGGCTATTATTATTGGTCGAGAGCTCGCTATTTCAGCACTACGTGAGTGGATGGCGATTATTGGCGAGAGTCGCGGAGTTGCGGTGTCCTACATTGGCAAACTGAAGACTGGGGCGCAAATGATAGCGATAATTCTTTTGTTTTTATTTGAACCCATTTACTTTATCCCAACCTACATTTTAGGCACAATACTTGTCTATATCGCCGTTGTCCTGACAGTATGGTCTATGTTTTATTACATAAAAAAAGCAACAGTAATCTTGGCGGCAAATAATGAATAAATTGGGGCGGCTTTTGTTCTAGTGGGATGACCGTAGTGTCCTGCCCGAGGGGTATTGAACATAATAAGACGAACTTCATAGAATAAGGATGTCTTGACCGTTTCCAAAATACCATCAATCAATCAATTACTTGCACTCAGGATTTGCATTAAACGTCAAATGGCCCTAAAATCATCGCCTCTTAAAGCGGGAATAGCTCAGTTGGTAGAGCGCAACCTTGCCAAGGTTGAGGTCGCGAGTTCGAGCCTCGTTTCCCGCTCCAAAGATTTAATTGGGAAAATGGGTATTTAAAGTGGCCCTGTTGCCACCAGTACCGTTTTCCTTTTTTGGTTTGAGCGCCTGAAGTTAAGCGGTTATATAACGGCTAAATTGAAACACTACTGTGACAATATAGGCGGGATGGCAGAGTGGTTATGCAGCGGCCTGCAAAGCCGTGGACGCCGGTTCGATTCCGACTCCCGCCTCCATTCATAGTTGTGGCGTTTGTCAGTGTTTGGTGCGCCCGGGTGGCGAAATTGGTAGACGCACGGGACTTAAAATCCCGGGCCCCTTAAAGGCGTGCCGGTTCGATTCCGGCCCTGGGCACCACTAAACATTAAAATGCTCATAGGGATCTTCTCTCCACTTCCTGTACACTCTGTACAGCTGAATTTTTACAAAATATTTGACTAATAATGCTCGGTAAAAATCGATGGAATTAATTCGCTCCGCGCACAATAAAACGATTCTGAGGATTCAAAAATTAATTAAATCTCGCTCAGCGCGCCGAGAATCGGGGCAAATTGTTCTTGATGGCATTCATTTGGTTCAAGAGTGTCTTCAACATGGTTGGGTTCAGGATGTCCAAATATTAGTAGAAGATCCCGTTACCAACGAGGAAATTACTGCGCTCATTCAAGATGCACCTCAATCGGTACCAATTACTTTGGTCGAGTCGCATGTTTTTAATAAAATTAATACGACTAAAACGACACAGGGAATCGTTGCGGTTGGACGGATTAACCATAAAGNACAATTAACGAAAAAGTCAAAGTTCGCTCTTGCTCTAGAAGGTATTCAAGACCCNGGTAATTTAGGATCTATTTTGCGTTCTGCGGCAGCGTTTTCTGTGGATACAGTATTTTTATCGTCGGGAACTGCGGATGCTTTCTCGCCAAAATGTTTGCGCGGTGGGATGGGGGCCCAGTTTCGCTTGAACATTCGTGAAGACTCTGATTTAGCGTCGGTGGTGGATGAGTTTTCCGGTCGAACAATAGGGACGTCAAGCTTGGAAGGTCAAAATATTGATGCCATTAACTTTAAGGGTTCAGTTCTTCTATTAGTTGGCGGTGAGGGGAGTGGTTTAAGTGATAATCTTTTGAAAAAGGCGGATAGCATTGCCTCGATTCCCTTGGATAACCAAGTTGAGTCTCTAAATGTTGGGAGTGCAGTTGCTATTCTTTGTTTTTGTAAAAGTATTTTTGGTTAAAGCCTACCAAAAAATCTAAGTTTAACTGTCGACTGATCTATTCGAAATTTGCTCTTCAGGCGAGGTATCAATCCTTTATCTCATTGCCCAGTTTTCTATTAATAAAATTTAAAATCGATAGCGAACCATAGGGTAAATGTTAGACTCTATGTACTTTAACGTTGATCTTGTGATTAAATCAAATGAGAGATGCCACAACACATAGCGGCCTGTTTGTTCGGTTGATTGGAATAATTTTGTTTGTATTTCCGATGCTTGGGATGTGTGATGAGGATTATGACCGATGCGTTATTAAGTTCGGGGATAATGGTGTCTTATCGTTGACTAGTCTGAAGCAAAGAGCAGAGGAGGGCTTAGTTGAAGCACAGTATTGTTTGGCGGTTGTTTACCATGAGGGTAAGAACGTCGCTCGGGATCGCGCTGAAGCCGCTGTTTGGTATCTGCGAGCTGGTCAAAAGGGGCATTTGGAGGCGCAGTATTGGTTATGCATCCTGTATCGAGAGGGGATCGGTGTTGAAGCGAATGCGCTTGAATCTCTATACTGGTGTCAAAGAGCAGCCAAGAAAAACCACGCTAATGCGCTTTATGCCTTGGGACAATGGTATTACGGTGGATATGGACGTAATAAATTTACCGACTATTTGAATGCGTACATCTGGTTTTCAAGAGCTGTAATGGCTGGTGATGAAGCCGGTGAGGATATGATCCGCTTGCTGGAACGTCAGATGACGGATCTTCAAATATTAGAAGCAAAGAAACTGCTTGAACGACACTCGCCATAACTTGTTTTGTTGCGCTAGTAATTTCGTATCCGTAGCTAATGTTTTTTAAATGTTTTAACTTTAAGCGGCGCTTCGTTTCAAAACACACCCGCTTTTCTCTTACTGTTTTTGTACTCTTGTTATGGTTTCCGTTTTCCGCAATCTGCGATGAGGATTATGACCGTTGCGTATCGATTTTTGGATCCGATGGAACGCTCACAATCGAGTCTCTGGATATTTCGGCCAGTAACGGTAATGTTGATGCTGAGTACTGTCTTGCAGTTGCATATCATGAGGGTAAAAACGTATCACGTAATCGTATCGAGGCAGTTAAATGGTATTTGCGAGCTGGCCAAAAAGGGCACTTAGAGGCGCAGTATTGGTTGTGCATTCTCTACCGAGAAGGCATTGGTGTTGAGGCTAACGCGCTTGAATCTCGATATTGGTGTAAAAGAGCTGCGAAAAAAAATCATTCCAAAGCCTTATATGCGCTTGGGCAATGGTACTACGGTGGTTACGATAGGAATATGAACACTGATTATCTGAATGCATACGTTTGGTTTGCTAGAGCAGTGGTTGCTGGAGAGCCGGGTGCAGACGCCATGATTCAACTTTTGGAAAATCAAATGACCGATCTTCAGATCCTAGAGGCGAAAAAAATTATGGAACGCAATTTACCCTAAGTATTAGGTTTAATTTCTTTAGTTTTCTCGGTAACTTGTAAATATCTCATGGTTATCGCCTAGAATAAGTAAAACGTCATAGGGGTCCTGGCGTCCTTGATACTGAGGTCCATCCATACCTGGAGTGCCGACGGGCATCCCTGGAACAGATAGTCCGACGGCGGTGGGCTTTAGCTTGAGCAATTTGCGAATGTCTTTTGCAGGCACATGCCCTTCGATAACGTATCCGTCAATAATTGCAGTGTGGCAAGAACCATATTTCTGTGGCATTCCCACGTGTGCGCGAACACGGTTATTTCCTGTGTCGTAATGTGTGACTTCAAATCCATTATCTTCGAGGTGAGCGATCCAGTCTCTGCAACAACCACAAGTAGGACTTTTCCAGACTTCAATTAAGGTTTTATTTTGCGCTTTAATGTTTAATGGTAAGAACGATAATGAAGACATTGCTATCACTTTTAGTGCATCTCTTCGGAGCATGGTGTTTTTGCCTTTCAATTTTGAGCGTGATTATTCTTTAGTTGATGCGAATGCTTCTAGAGCCATTGATCTTGAGCTTGAGAGGTCAATGACAGGTTTAGGATAGGTTTTTCCTAATTTAACATTAGCTGCTTCTAACACGTCTTCTGGGGCTTCCCAGGGATTGCACAAGTACTTGTCAGGAAGGTCGCTAATCTCTGGAATATACTGCCGTATAAATTCACCAGCGCCATCAAATTTTTGACCTTGTGTTACCGGATTAAAAATTCTGAAGTAAGGTGCCGCATCGGCACCGCATCCCGCCACCCATTGCCATCCAGCACTATTATTCGCTAAGTCAGCATCAAACAAGCAGTCCCAGAACCATCGCTCACCGTGTCGCCAATCGAGTAATAAATTTTTAACGAGGAACGAGCCAACCACCATCCTGACTCTGTTATGCATCGTTCCTGTGGCCCATAATTGACGCATGCCTGCATCTACAAATGGCACTCCTGTACGGCCTTGTTGCCACGCCTTGAGCAGATCAAGATCAGTACTCCAAGGAAAGTTATCGAATTTTTTTTGTAAATTTTGAGTGGGTAAATCTGGATTATGAAAAAGTAGGTTGTAGGAAAACTCTCGCCATCCAAGCTCACTGCAAAAGTGATCCACGTTTGCGTCCGCAGGTAAGCCTCTGGCCTGGTGCCAGGCCTGATTGGGAGATAGTTCTCCGAAATGGAGATGAGGGGATATATATGAAACATAAGGCTTAGAGGGATAATTACGGCCTTCCTTATACCGATCAATACCATTCTTAATGAACGACCGAAGGCGTTTGTGAGCCCCTCGTTCTCCAATTTCCCAATGATCTAGAAGCGGTTCGTGCCATGGTGTTCTAGGAAGCAGCCCTAGGGACTCTATTGTTCCGCGTTGTTGGTGTTCTACGTACTTAATACTCGTTGGCGCCGCCGTCGGGATTCTTGGTTCCGTCGCATTTAAGCATCCTTTGCGATAAAAAGGGGTGAACACGCGGTAGGGTGTCCCATCAGCTTTATTAATAGTCTGCGGTTCCCAGAGGAGTGATCCGTTGTGTGACTCGGCATGCACACCCAACTTTTTTAGACGCTTCTTGACGATTGTGTCCCGGCGCATGGCCCAGGGTTCGTAATGGCGGTTCCAGTTAACATGCGATACCCCGTACTGCTCTACGATGTTAGGAATTATCTCCAGCGGATCCCCTTTGAATAACGCGAGGTGTCCATCCAAGCTTTCATTAAGCTTCTCTAGGGAATAATGAAGCCAAACTCGACTTGCTGCCCCCGGCTGAGCGTCGTGAGGGTGTGCGTTATCATAGATGTAGATGGGTAACACATCACCCGTTTGGACTGCGTTCACCAGCGCAGGATTGTCCGATAGCCGCAAATCGTTCCTGAACCAGAGGATAACCTTAACAGTCATCGATGTGGGTCTCTGTGTGCCTTGTTGGTGTCATAGCTACATGATCCTCTATAATTAAGTTGGATATTAGAATCCTTTTAGGGTTGTAGTTGAACATTTGCCCAGTGACTACAACTTGTCATAGATTACTTAAAGACCTTACTAACGCAAAAAAATTCAAAAAACATGACGATATTGGTAACAGGTGGTTCTGGTTTCATCGGATCAAACTTTATACGTAATCTATTGCAATCGGATGATGCAAGTGTGGTTAATCTCGATAAATTGACTTACGCGGGAAACTCAGAAAACCTCTCAGGTGTTGATGGTTCTAGCGGTTACACATTTATTAGAGGTGACATTGGAGACACCGACCTCATTAATGATCTACTAACCACACATAAACCTAGAGCTATCATCAATTTTGCAGCTGAGTCTCATGTTGACCGTTCGATTGTGTCTCCAGAGGATTTTATTACGACCAATGTGGTGGGGTTATTTCGCCTGCTTAATGTAAGTAAGGATTATTGGAATACGCTTACCAAACAAGAGAAGGGTGCTTTTCGTTTTCTCCAGGTATCCACGGATGAGGTCTACGGATCTTTAGATGCCAAAGACCCAGCATTTTCAGAAACAAATCGTTTTGAGCCCAATAGTCCCTACAGTGCAAGCAAGGCATCCTCTGACCACTTAGTTCGAGCTTATCATCACACTTACGGTTTTCCGACCTTAACAACGAATTGTTCTAATAATTATGGGCCTTATCAATTCCCAGAAAAATTGATTCCGTTGATAATATTGAATGCGATGGATGGAAAAAATTTACCGGTATATGGTGATGGCCAACAGGTTAGAGACTGGTTGTACGTGACGGATCATTGTGAAGCAATTCAGAGTGTTCTAAATAGCGGTGCTGTTGGAGAGACTTATAACGTTGGAGGCGAGTCTGAAAAGACTAATTTAGAGGTCGTACGAAAAGTGTGCGAGGCGCTTGATGAATTGCGGCCATCAGCGAGTGGTGAGTCTTACAAACATTTGATCAAGCATGTTACCGATCGGCCTGGACATGATCGGCGATATGCGGTGGACATTACTAAGATTAACAAAGAGTTGGGATGGAGTCCTAAAAAGACCTTCGAGAGCGGAATTAAAGAAACTGTGCAATGGTACTTGGATAATCAAGGCTGGATCGACCGCGTACGGAGTGGCGCATACAGAGAATGGGTAGTAAAACAATACGGATGAAAACCCTAATATTCGGCGGTTCGGGTCAGGTCGGTACTGCATTGAAAAAGCGATTTCATTTAAATCGTGATGTTCAGATTGTTGAGCGTCAAGAAGCAGATTTTTCTCGACTTCAAACAATTGAGAAGCTTGTCAATGAGGTTAAGCCTACGCACATCATCAATGCTGCAGCCTATACGTCCGTCGATCAAGCAGAGTTAGAAGAAGATTTGGCCTACCAGGTTAATGCTACGGCGGTTAGCGTTCTTGCTTCTTGTGCAAAAAAATATGGCGCACTGTTGGTGCATTACTCTACGGATTATGTGTTCGATGGGTTAGAAAAAAGACCATACAAAGAGGAAGATGAAACCAATCCTGCTACGGTTTACGGAAAATCTAAACTTAAAGGTGAAACCTATATTCAAAGCACTGGATGTCGTTTTGTAATTCTACGCACGAGTTGGGTCATATCAGCGATAGGTAAGAATTTTATAAAGACGATACTCAAGCATGCCCTAAACAAAGACAAACTCAAAGTTGTCAATGATCAGATCGGTGCTGTGACGAGTGCTGAGCTCATTGGTCAAGTAACAGAAGATTTGATTAAAAGGGATGCTGTTACCCAGGTGGATAGCGGCATCTATCATCTTTGCTCATCTGGGAAAGGGAGCTGGTTTGATGTCGCAGTTTATGCAATTAAGCGAGCTTCAGAGAAGGGTATTTCGTTAAGATGTAGTGCAAGTAATGTTGAACCCGTTAGTAGCGACGAGTATCCTACGCGTGCGAAACGGCCATCAAACTCCAGACTGAATACCGAGAAATTACAGCGGATCATAACGAATCCAATACCAACTTGGAAAAAGTGTGTTGACGGTACAATTGATGAATTAATCATAAAAGATTTTTTGAAATGAAAGAACGAAAAGGCATCATACTCGCAGGTGGTTCAGGGACGCGTTTGTACCCCATGACAAATGTGGTCTCTAAACAGTTATTACCGGTGTTTGATAAGCCGATGATTTACTATCCACTCTCCACGCTGATGCTCTCAGGTATTCGAGAGATATTGATTATCTCAACGCCTGAGGACCTTCCTCGTTTTGAAAGTTTGTTAGGTACGGGTGCTCAGTGGGGTGTTGAAATTCAATATGCCGTTCAGCCCTCACCAGACGGTATCGCTCAAGCACTCATTATCGGGGCAGAATTTCTATCCGGTGCGCCGTGTGCGCTTATTCTTGGGGATAACATCTTTCACGGGGCAGGCTTTGGTGTAAAACTTCAGGAGATCTCATTAGATTTGACGAGACACCTCACGCTATTCGCGTGTCAGGTTCATGACCCTGAGCGTTACGGCGTGGCTGAGATTAATCGAGATGGTCGATTGCTCGGGATCGAGGAAAAGCCCAGTAAACCTAAATCCAGCTATGCAGTGACAGGGCTCTACTTTTACGATGAAGAGGCACCAAGTCTTGCTAATTCATTGACCCCCTCAGCACGAGGCGAGTTAGAAATTACTGCGTTAAATAATATGTATTTGTCGCAATCTAGTGTGCACGTTGAGCGCTTAGATCGCGGGCATGTGTGGTTTGACACAGGAACGCCCGAAAGTTTGTCTGAAGCTGCGCAATATGTTCAAGCGATCGAGCACAGACAAGGCGTGAAAATTCATTGTCCTGAGGAAATTTCGCTGCATAAAGGATGGGTTCAGCCTGATGAAGTAATTGAGCGTGCAGACCAAGTAAAAAATAGTGATTACGGTCGTTACCTCATGCAAATGGTAGAGGATTTTAAGCGTGATATTGACTGATACGGAGTTACCCGGCGTTAAATTAATCGAGCCTATGACTTTCGAAGATGAGCGGGGTTTATTTTACGAGAGTTTTAATTTAGAGCGATTTCGTATGAAGTTAGGGCTGTCGACCGTCGATTTCGTGCAAGATAATCACTCTGTATCAAAGGCGGGTGTGCTGAGAGGCATTCATTATCAAATGGATCCGATGGCGCAGGGTAAACTTGTCAGAGTGATTTCTGGAGAGGTGTTTGACGTTGCCGTGGATTTAAGACGAGAGTCAAAATTCTTTGGGCAGTATGTGTCGGTGATTTTAAGCGCAGATAATAGGAAGCAAATATGGATTCCTGAGGGGTTCGGACATGCGTTTTTAACGTTATCTGATCGTGCGGAAGTGATCTATAAAACAACCAACTATTATTCAAACGCCCATGAGGTTTGCATTAAATGGGACGACCCAGATTTAGCTATAGAATGGCCCCAAGATAGACATCCAATCGTGCTCTCCGGGAAGGATGCGAGGGGTTTGAACCTGAGCCAGGCCGAACTCTTTTGATGCATGAACTTAGATGGCGAGACAAGGATTCGTCTGAGGGTATCTAGCCTTATTTATTTTGGAAAAAAATCAGATTTGGATATCAGTTTAGCTTGGTTGTAAGAAAACTAAAAAAAGTCAAATATAGCGCCGCACCAAGTTTATACATGGTGTATTCTGAAGTATGTGAAAAGCTATTCATATCTCAGTTCTAGGCAATTTTTTTAGTCGGTCTAAATAATTGTCACCAGATTTTTTGTAAAAATAGTATGGTGAATAAAACGAATATGAATAGGCTTGATTTTAAAAGGGATTCATGTGTTGCAGAACACCAGATATGTACCACAGTCGCTCTTTGACAGATGCTTGGACGATGAGCCTAAGAAGAAACAAGAAGCAGTACTTACTGAGGCTGAATCAGTCGCCTTATATGAAAAGAGTGTGCGCAGAGACTTGGAGCTTCTTTTAAATACGCGAAAGTCCAAAATTTCAGGTATTGAGCGCTTTGCTTTTGTAAATAAATCAATTCTGAATTTTGGGGTCGCGGAGATGTCCGACTTTGATCCAAGAACTACAGAGGGCCAAGAACATATAAAAACCCTGATAAAGTCAGCTATTGAACTTTTTGAACCGCGGCTCAGTGGGGTTGAGGTCGCTGTAATTGACGCCGGTGGAGATGGGAAATTGAATATCAAGATATTAGCGCTGCTAGAGATCGCCCTTACATTGACTCCAATATCTTATGACGCAACCTTGGACACGAAAACCCAACTTTATTCGTTAGGTGGTTAATTCATGATCGAAGATTTACTGCCGTTTTACAATAGTGAGCTTCAGAGTCTTAAGACTTTAGCGCGCGAGTTCTCGAAAGAGTACCCAAAGATTGCATCGCGCCTTATGATTGAGGGCGACACAGTTGGCGATCCTCATGTTGAACGACTGATTCAGTCGGTTGCTTTTTTGTCTGCAAGGGTGCATCACAAGTTAGATGAGCAGTTCCCCGAAATTACAACTGCACTATTGAATGTTCTGTACCCACATCTGCTTAGGCCGATCCCGTCTATGTCGATAGCTCAGTTTCAGGTAACCCCAGATAAATTACATTTAAGTGACAGATACACGATAGAACGCCATCGTGAATTATTTTCGAAGCCGATCGATGGTATGCCTGTCCGATTTCGCACTTCATACCCAGTAGACTTATGGCCAATTAGAATTTCTAATTCGAATTTTAGAGTAGTAAATAATGCTGATTTCTCGGTCGAACTTAATACCATCGCTGCATTATCCATTAAGCTCGAAGCGCTCGGCGGCACCGCCTTTCATAATTTAAATATCAACCATTTGAGGTTTTACATTGATGGCGTCGCGGCCAAAACAGCCGGTCTTTACGAATGGATACTAAATTCGGTAAGCCGTATAGAGATATCAAATTTGGATGGGGTGGTTGTTGAACTTCCGCCTAGCAGCATAAGGCCTGTAGGATTTCACGAAAACGATAATCTAGTCGATTATGATGCCCGGTCTCTGGACGCATATCGATATCTTTACGAATATTTTGTTTTTCCAGAAAAATTCAGTTTTTTTGATTTAACGTCAATTTCTGACAAACTTGATACAAGTTTTAACAAAGAGCTAGAAATAAAGTTTTTTTGCTCCGAGTTTGCGCGTAGTGAAAGGCTCTTTCTTTTGTCTGAGTTGGTTAATACGGATACGCTAAAACTCGGTTGTACACCGGTAGTAAATCTGTTTCGTCAACAATCTGAGCCTCTTTCTTTGGAGCATCAAAGGGATACGCACAGAGTGGTGCCAGATATAAGACGGACGAGAGGATTAGAAATTTACGATATCAATTCGGTGACTAAAATTGATTCCTCTGAAACGGCAACAAGTTCAACTGAGTACAGGCCATTCTATTCAGTGAATCATAGTTCCACAGAGGACCAGGTTGTGAGATTTTGGTTTTCGAAAAGAAAGCCATCACTTTTGCGAAACGACGAGGGTACAGAGGTTTTCTTGTCGGTAGTTGATGATCAGTTTAATCCTATGACTGATGATAAACAGATTCTCAGCCTCGAATTGACCTGTTTAAATCGAGATCTGCCAAATTTGCTTCCTTTCGGCGGCGATCAGGGCGTATTAACACTGGACGGGGAGGCGCCCGTCAATTCTATTCTTTTTTTAAAGAAACCCTCACCAACCAAGCGACCTAACCTCGAATCGCACAAACTATGGAGATTGGTATCTCATCTCTCGCTCAATCATATGTCAATAGTCTCGAATGGAGTTGATGCGTTAAAAGAGATTTTTAATCTTTACAACTTTAATGACTCGTCGGTCGTTAGAAATCAGATCGATGGAATTTTGAATGTTTCGTGCGAATCTGCTGTTACAAAATTAGGCTCGCCCGGTCGTCAATCCTTCGTGAAGGGACTAGCGATTACTATTGACTTAGATGAGGATAAATTTGAAGGGAGTAGCGCATTATTATTCTCTACGGTGTTGGATCATTTTTTTGGACTTTATGCAACCATAAATAGTTTTACACAACTAACTGTCACAACACGACAACGGGAAAAAGTTCTACTAAAATGCAAACCGAGAGCAGGAAAATCCGTCCTAGTGTAATCAAAAAACTTTTCAAAAAACCATTTACATTTGGTTTTTTTCAATCAGTGCGTCTGCTACAAATGGTCAGTAAAGCGAAAGGCTCAAATGATCAGACCGAGACGCAAGATTTGATTCATTTTAAGTCTAGACTCAGCCTCGAGACCCCTTCTGCAGAAGTGCATGATCTAACAGGTGAGATACCAAAGTCTGAAGTTAAAGGGCTGAGAAAACCCCTGAGTATGGTTGTGAATTTTCTCGGCTTAACGGGCTCCTCTGGGGCTTTACCTTCAAATTACACTGAATTTTTGATCGAACGACAAGTTAAGTATCGTGATAGAGCTCTTCGGGATTTTCTGGACATATTTAATCATCGATTTATAGATCTGTTCTACAAGGCTTGGGCGAAACATCGGCTTTATGTTGATTGGGAAGAGCAGCGCCAGAATGGCATTTTAAGAAATATTCTAGATTTCATGGGCTACGGTTCGCAGAACTTACGTTCGAAGCTCGCAATTGAAAATACTGGAATTTCAGATTTAAACCTCGCTTATTACAGTGGCATCATGGTCGGCAGCACTCGGACTGCTGAAGGTCTGTCTCGTATTATCAACGATCACTTTGGAATGAAGAACGAAGTTTTGCAATTTAGGGGTCAGTGGATGAAAATCCCGGATGATCAATGTACGAGTCTTGGTGAGTATGAAAATATTCTAGGGGAGGGAAGCATGCTCGGTGTGATGTATTGGGATCAACAAGCATCATTCCGTGTTCGTTTGGGACCACTTAAGCTAACAGACTTCCAAGATATGCTTCCCAATCAGGTGAAGTTCGAAGCTCTATCGAAGTTTATAGAATTTTATGCTGGTCCATCGCTTGATTTTGATATTCAATTGGTCTTGAAAAGAGATGAGGTTCCCGATTGCTTGCTTGGCGGTAAAGCGAATGGTGGGTCGCACTTGGGTTGGTCGTCTTGGCTTTGTCCCGTGAACGGCGAGGAAGATCTAGATCACTCTGTCTTCAAGAGAGCTGACAGGGAGAATCAATTGCGGATGCCAAGTAGTCCTCATCAGATTCACTGATGATAAAACGCGGACTTAAGGGGCGGTAATGACCATCGATCTGGGATCGCTAATTGGTAAGCTAAATACGACTACTGTGTTAGCAACAGAATCTGCGGCCGCGCTAGCTGTTTCGAATAGTCACCGTGAGGTCGATGTTGAGCACCTAATACTTGAGTTGCTGAGAGCTAATCAATCAGATGTTTTTTTCATTTGCAAACATTTTGGTATAGACCCTAGCGCTCTTTCTGTGAAATTAAGTAATGTGATATTGAGTTACAAAAAAAACAGTTCTAAAACGCCGGTCCTATCACTTTCCTTAATCAGACTAATTGAATTGAGTTGGTTGGTTTCTTCTGTCGAATTTTCATCAAAAAAAATTCGTTCAGGGCACTTATTCATTGCGTTATTGCAAGATGCTCAGCTCTTCAATGCGTTTTCTCAGGGTATTGATGAATTAGTGAATATCGAAACTAGAAAATTATTAAATCAATTTAATGAGATTACGATAAATTCTGTCGAGGGTATGAAAGCGGACAAAATAGAGACTGCGGGTAGTGAAGTGCCCCATGAGTCACACGAGATCCCGTTGAAACATCTGCTTACGTACTCAATTGACATGACAGGGCTCGCTAGTCATGGTTCGATTGACCCTGTCATTGGACGCGAGCAGGAAGTTCGACAGGTAGTCGACGTGTTATCCCGCCGTCGACAAAATAATCCAATATTAGTTGGGGAGGCAGGCGTTGGTAAGACTGCGGTGGTAGAGGGACTCGCTCTAAAGATTAATGCGGGAGACGTGCCTGCTCACTTGAAGGATGCGCGTTTATTTAGCTTAGATTTAGCACTGCTCCAGGCAGGTGCAAGCATGAAGGGTGAGTTTGAAAGCCGTCTAAAAGCGGTAATTGAAGAGATCGAACAGAGTAGGGTGCCTATCTTACTTTTTATTGATGAAACGCATGGATTGGTTGGTGCTGGCGGTCAGAGTGGCCAAAATGATGCCGCAAATATACTGAAGCCCGCTTTAGCGAGAGGTGCGCTCCGAACAATCGGGGCTACGACTTGGTCGGAATACAAAAAATACATTGAAAAGGATAGCGCTTTATCTAGACGCTTTCAGCTTATCAAAGTTGCGGAGCCCACAGAATCGCAAGCAATCACGATGCTCAGAGCTGTGGCGAAAACAATAGAAACTCATCATGGTGTTCGAATTCTAGACGAAGCAGTAATGGCGGCCGTGAAACTTTCTAGCCGCTACATAACAGGCCGACTTTTGCCGGATAAGGCGATATCGGTTTTAGATACCGCCGCTGCAAGGTCATCTATTAGCATGGAGTCATTGCCTAGCGCAATTGAGGATTTAAGGACCCAACAGCTCGATTACGACACAGAGCTCAAGCGGTTACGGTCTGAATACGATCAGGAGGTGACACACGAAGCGAGAATATCGATAATTCAGAAAGAACTTACAGATTTAAAGAATCTTTTATTTAGTTATGAGGAGCAATGGGAAAAAGAAAAAAAGCTCATAGCAAAGCTAGACGCATTAGAACCGTTCTCGAGTTCAAATGAAGCGGCGCAGGACATGACTTTGGATATATCAAGTAATAACGAAAAATACAGATCGCAGTATCAAGCGACGATGAGCGAGCTTTTAAAAATTCAAGGAGAGTCGCCAATGATTTTACCTTTGGTCAATTCTCGTTTGATCAGTGAGGTTATTTCAGATTGGACCGGTATTCCGACTGGGAAAATGATGTCTAACCAAATCTATGCTTTGCAGAAACTGGAGCAGACGCTAGCTGCTCGTGTTATTGGGCAAGAGCATGCGCTAAAGACAATTTCTCAACGCGTAAAGACGTCTCGCTCCGGTATAGAAGATCCAGGTAAGCCGGTAGGTGTATTCCTTTTGGTAGGGACAAGTGGAGTGGGTAAAACGGAAACCGCTATAGCGCTAGCTGATATTTTCTATGGTGGCGACCGAAGCTTGATAACAATAAATATGTCGGAGTATCAGGAGGCGCATAGCGTATCTCTTCTGCGAGGCAGTCCACCAGGATATGTCGGCTACGGGACGGGAGGGGTGTTGACAGAGGCAGTTAAGAGACAGCCCTACAGTGTCCTTTTGCTTGATGAGGTCGAGAAAGCGCACCCTGATGTACTTGAGGTGTTCTATCAAATTTTTGACAAAGGAGTTATGGATGATGGAGAAGGTCAAGAAGTCGACTTTAAAAACACCATTATCTTCCTTACATCTAATGCCTGTTCAGAACTGATTGCAAAGGTCTTTGAGGAAAGACCTGATATCGACATTGAGGAAATTAATGAAACATTAAGACCTAATTTACAAAAATATTTTCAACCTGCATTTCTGGGCCGATTGCAGATAATCCCATTCAAACCTATTAGCCCTAGTGTTTTAAAGAAAATTTCTAAGTCGAAACTTTCTGTTATTGAGCAAAGATTATTATCGACTTACTCAATCACTTTAAAATATCGCTCCGAAGTGATCGAAGGTTTAGTTCGCATGTCCATGTCGACTGACATTGGTGCACGAGCGCTTAACCAAGCGATAGACAATTTCATAACACCGGTGATTTCTGAGTTAATATTAGAGAGTATGGCAAGTAAAAAAATAATAAGTGAGATTAATATCCTACCGCAGCTCACATCTGACGGAAATTTTAAATTCGAAGTGAAATATAAGAATTTAAATGTGGCACTCACTGATCTGTAGCCATGGCCGCCTCTGATTTCTCTGATGAGCATCGTTTTTTAAATTTACGAACTTCCCTCGGAACCGATAAGGTATTAGTTTTGGGTTATCGAGCAAAGGAATCGGTATCTTCCCTGTTTGAGTATTCTATCGATCTCGCCTGCGCTCGAGGCGATCTGCCAAAGCTGGACTCCATTATTGGTGAAAAAGCAACGCTTACGATAAATGCCCAAGAGGATCAGGCAAGCCAATTCGGAGCGAAGCGATTTGTCAATGGAATCATTAATAATATTTCCGAGCTAGGTCGGTTAGTCATTACTGAGAATCAAACCGAATTTGACTTTGTAAAGCTGCAAATCACCCTCGTCCCTTGTCTTTGGCCGTTAAATTTAGGGAGCTCTTTTAGAATATTTCAAGATAAGACTATTCCAGATATTATCGAAATAATTCTTAAGGAAAACGGTGTGGCTGGCTTTAAGACTAGTTTTCGTGCGACGTATAAGAAAGTAAGTTATTCAGTTCAGTTTGGCGAATCTGATTTCTCTTATTTGTCACGATTGATGGAGAGTTGTGGCATTTACTATTATTTTGAGCATTCGCAAGAAAACCATACCGTTGTTTTCTGTGATGAAAAAAGTACTCATACTTATTTGCCCTCGACTCACAACCTACCGCTAATTACTGAAAGTCAACTTAGCGGTCGCGAGCTTGGTATTACGAAGTGGCGTGACCAGCGGACTTGGACGACTAGTCGTTATACCAGTGCAAGCTATAATTTTGAAGCACCCAACACTGAATTGGCCGGTTCATTGGATACTACTGTGGCAATTGGAGAGGGCGGAAAAACTGAGATATACGACTATTTTGACGGTATGACAGTGCGAAAAGATATTGACGATGTTAATAAAATTCGTATGGAGGCAATTGAGGCTGGGTCTCGTCGAGTTCTTCTCGGATCTAAATGTACGCACTTACAGGCCGGTTTTGTTTTTACCCTTTCCAATCATTATCGTGCAGATCAAAACGGTGACTACCTCATTTTGGGTATTGAAGAGGAGTGTAGAAACGGTGGTTATGGCGTTTTTGGCATTGATAATGAGGTCAGTTTTGAGTCCAGTGCCTCTTGTATGTCTTCTAAAATCCAGTTTCGAGAGGCATTAAAAACTAAGAAACCAAAGGTTTATGGGGTTCAAACAGCAACAGTCGTTGGACCAGAGAACGAGGAGATTTATACCGATAAATACGGGCGGATTAAAGTTCAATTTCATTGGGATAGGGAAGGTCAGAAGAACGAAAATAGTTCATGTTGGATGAGAGTTTCGCAATCGGTCGCGTCTAATTTATTCGGGGCGCAATTTTTGCCACGAACTGGCCAAGAGGTTTTAGTCGCATTTTTAAACGGCGATCCAGATTATCCGATTGTTAGCGGTGCGATATATAACGCTCAAAAAATGCCTCCATATCCATTGCCGGTTAATAAAACTCGTAGCGGTCTTAAAACCAGGTCGAGTAAAGACGGAGGCGTAGATAACGCGAACGAATTGTACTTTGAGGACAAGAAAGGCGAGGAGGAGGTTTATTTTCAAGCTGAGAAAGATTTTTTACGACAGGTTAAGCACGATGATCAATT
>JGI20157J14317_10000375_pt1 | contig 49436 bp, 47 predicted proteins | sample COG_07_FD_14317 | JGI IMG/M metagenome (IMG submission 14317)
TAAATTTAACAAGAAATAAGCAATATGAAACTTGAACCAAATGTTTGGTTTGATGAGGTTGTAAAAACCTATCACCTCATTTCACCCCACATCCATCATACGCAGCTAGTCACCTGCCCTGATCTCAATGAAGAATTGGGCGGTAGATTTCTGTTCAAACCTGAGTCTTTACAAATCACGGGCTCTTTTAAAGTTAGAGGCGCCCTTTCTGCCATCTCAAGACTTTCAAAAGATGAATTAAAGCGAGGTGTCATCGCTTATTCTTCCGGGAATCATGCGCAAGGTGTTGCCCATGCAGCCAAGGTATTTAATACGCCAGCAACAGTGGTCATGCCAACAGATGCTCCAGAAAGAAAAATTGCCAATGCGAGAGCATTAGGCGCTCAAGTCATTTTTTATGATCGACGCACTGAAAGCAGAGAAGAAATGAGCAGAGAAATAGCCAAAGAAAAAAATCTGGTGATTATCAATCCTTATGACGCTCTAGAAACTATTTATGGCCAAGGGACCGCAGCATACGAAGTCATTCATGATGCCAACAATCCTAAGCTAGACAATGCCATCATTTGCGCTGGTGGAGGTGGCCTAACTGCTGGCTCTTGTATCTCTATTAAGCACATCAATCCTCAGTGTAATGTCTTTACGGCTGAGCCAGAAGAATGGAATGATCATCAATTGTCCTTTGAGAAAAATGAAAGAGTTGCCATGGATATAAACCGAGGCGGATTATGCGATGGTTTGCTCACACCAACGCCGGGAGAAATACCCTTTGCAATCAATACTCATTTTGGCGTCAAGGGCTTGTCTGCATCTGATCAAGCAGTTTGCGAGGCCATGCGGTTTGCATTCAACCGACTCAATCTTAAATTAGAACCAAGCGGTGCTGTTGCACTAGCTTGTTTATTGCAACACAAGGAAAGGTTTCGTGGTTCAAGAACCTTGGTGATGCTTTCCGGTGGTAACGTAGACCAAAAAACTTTCGCTGAGTGTCTGGCTAAAGCTAATTAGTAGAATCTTCTTTCTCTTTTTGCAAGAGATCATCGATCCCTGTTCCGCCAGTCATCACATCTACAATCACACCAATGACCATGTTAAGTAAAATCACGGCATTGATGATGATAAAAGAAACAAAAAAGATCCAAGCATATGGATAGACATCGATCACTTGCGCCATAATGTTTGCCCAATCGTCATAAGTGGCAACTTGGACTAAAGTTATTAAAGCTAGGCCTATGTTGCCCCAATTCTCTGGGTCCACCTTGCCAAAGAACATGGTACCAATAGCACCCCAGACATACATAAAAATAAACATAAGCAAAGCTATAAAACCAACTCTTGGAATGGTTTTAACCAATGAATCGATAATATGACGGAAAGCAGGCACCACAGTAATGATTCGCAAAACTCGAATAATTCTAAGTAGTCTTGCAACAAAGACACTTTCGATATTATTAATCGGAACCAAGGAAATGGTCACAATCAAAAAGTCAAAGATGTTCCAGCCATCGCTAAAGAATTTAATCAATGAACGCTCAGATATCATTCGAATAATGATCTCAATCAAGAAAAATAAGGTGATGGCATAATCGAATAGATCTAAGTAAACGGTGTACTCAGGCGATATGTCATAAGAGCTAACACCTGCATAGATGGCAGAGGCCACAATCACAGCAATGACAATACCGCTAAAGATATTACTATTTCTAATTTTTAAAAAGAATGCAACGAAACTGTTCATAAGATATTTATAATAAAGAGAAGTCTTGAATTTACAACCATCTTTAAACCAGCGAGATAATTCATCAAGTCTGTAATACAATTACATAAAAATATATTTTAAGGATATGGAAGGATTATTAGAAATTATTTCAAATGTTTGGAACCAAGGTTTACTGGGGATAGGTGTAACTGAAATTATAGTTTCAGCACTCATTTTTATAGGTGGAGCAATAGTTAGGGCTTTTTTTGTTGGCAGTACAATGGCGCGATTAGAAAAATTGACATCTGATACAGAGTCAGAAGTTGATGATGTTTTGCTCGAATCTCTAAGAAAGCCACTTGGATATATTCCTTTAACAATTTCAATTTATATAATTGCTGTATATTTACCTCTTTCTGGCATAGCAGAGCTTTTTGCAACAAACTTAATTAAAGCAATGATTGCTTTCACAATTTTTACTGCTCTTGCAAATAGCGTCACGCCTATTTTTCAAGCTTTTACATCTTCAACGGTACTCACTGAATCTATGACTAAGTGGCTTGAGAGGGCTGCAAAAGTAATTATTTGGGTAGTGGGCATCGGAATAATATTTGACATTTTTGGTGTTCAAATTGGACCATTGGTAGCAGGCCTGGGATTGTTTTCAGTGGCTGTGGCCTTAGGTGCTCAGGATTTCTTTAAAAATCTTATTTCTGGGTTACTTATTATTGGTGAAAATAGATTTCAACCCGGAGATAGAATTGAGGTCCCAGGTCATCTTCATGGAATTGTTGAGGACATAGGTTTTAGATCAACTCTAATTAGGATGTTTGATACTGCTCCTATGCTTGTGCCAAACAAGGACCTCTCTGATGTTAGTGTTATCAATCATGGTAATATGATTTATAGGAGAATTAGTTGGTCTGTAAATCTAACTTATTCAACAACTCAAGAACAACTTTTGAGTATTTGTGAAGAAATTACAGCCTATATTGCTTCTAACGAACAATTTATTGAAAATCCAAATCAAGAATCTTTTGCAAGAACAGAGGAACTTGGATCTAGCTCGATTGATTTAAGGATATTGTGTTACTCAAATCCCGTTGGTTTTACTGATTTCTCAAAAATTAAACAAAATCTTATTTTTGAAATTATTAAAATTGTTAGAAATAATGGTTCTGAATTTGCCTATCCGTCTCGATCGATCTACATTGAAAATAGTGAAGACCTAGATCCAAGCAAATACTTGACTAAGGGTCTGTCTGAAAAAATTTCTGATGAATCAAATCCACAGCAAGGCGAAGACTAGTATTAGAGCTCAACCAATAAATAACTGTAATGTCTGAGCAAGGAATTTTAATTATCACTTTGATTGTCCTTATGGGCTTGCTGATATCGGGGAAGTGGCGCTACGACGCAGTCACGCTGCTTTGCTTGGCTGCATTGGTTTTGTTTGGCGTTGTCCCTGCAGAAACCGCCTTTTCAGGATTTGGACATCCCGCTGTTATAACGGTTGCTTTAGTTCTGTTGATCAGCAGAGGTTTGCAAGAGGCTGGAATGGTTAGTTTGGCAGGAAACTTAATCTCTCGTCTGACTCTAACCCAAAATCAATACTTGATTATAATTATGATTGTTGCAGCATTTTTATCTTCTTTCATGAACAATATTGGAGCCATGGCCCTGTTACTTCCCATTACATTGTCACTTTGCCAGAAAATGGAATGGAATCCCTCAAAATTTCTTATGCCTCTAGCTTTTGCTAGTATTCTTGGTGGTATGAACACAGTGATAGGCACTCCTCCAAATATTATCATTGCTCAATACAGACAAGAATATACAGGTGTCGCCTTTAACTTCTTTGACTACTCCTTTGTTGGGCTTGCTGTCAGTATATTGGGTGTTTTGTTTATCGCATTGATTGGCTTTAGGTTTGTAAAAGTACGTGATAATGCTAATGATTCAACTAGACTGATCGATTTAAAAAACTATCTTTTTGAAGTAACGGTTAAAGAAGATAGCAAAGCCATTGGGATGAGGTTATCTGAAATAAAAAAGATCTCCGGTCCTGAAACGGAAGTCTTGGGCGTAGTGAATGAAACTGGGGGTGTTTCAAGAGTTTCTATGGGCAAAAAAATTCAGCCGGGACAAATTCTGGTCATCAAAACCTCTCCAGATGATATTTCTACTATTCAAGAATCTCTTGGATTTGAAATTGCCGATGATCTTGTTACAGTCAAAGAATCAGATTTAGCAGAAATTGAGGTCATGGTCACCGCGGGATCTAGGCTTGTTGGTAGAAAACATGAATTTCTTAAAAGGCTTGCTTCCGACGATCTTGCATTACTAGGATTGTGGCGACAAGGTGCAAAATTTAGAACAAGACTTGCGAGAGAAGCATTTAAAATTGGGGATGTCTTATTGCTGGGTGTTAGAACCATCGATGATGAAGGGGTTAAGGAGAGAATAAAGCATCTAGGCTTGATGCCACTTATGGAAAGAGAGCTTCAAACCATCCCGAGTAGAAGCAGATTGTTAAAAAGCTTGGTATTTTTTGGACTAGCAATTGGTCTAACTGCTTTTAATGTAATCGATATAGTGGTTGCATTTTTGTTATGTGTAATAGCTTTCATCTCTATTAAAGTTTTAAATGGAAATTTATATAGAAATATTGAATGGCCGGTTGTGGTCATGCTGGCTGCAATGATTCCAGTTGGTCAAGCACTCGAAACTTCAGGAATATCTTTGAATATTGCAAATTTTATATCTGCCAGCACAGCAGGAATGGCTTTGCCTTGGTTAATCCTTATGATTTTAGTAATAACCATGTTTGTATCAGATATTGTAAATAATGCAGCAACTGCTGTAATCATGGCGCCTATTGCAGCCAATCTTGCCATTCAAGTTGGGCAACCAGTTGAACCCTTTCTCATGGCAGTAGCTGTCGGAGCTAGTTGCGCCTTTTTGTCTCCTATTGGGCATCAGTGCAACACCTTAATAATGGCACCAGGAAACTATAAATTTGGAGATTACTGGCGCCTTGGTTTACCGCTTGAATGTGTGATAGTGGCAATCTCAATTCCAATGATTTTATTTGTTTGGACTTAAGTTTTAAACAATCTCAGAAATTAATTTACTTAACTTATCAGGATCTTCAAAAAATGAAAAATGACCTACTTCGTCCATTGTATGGGTATGGCATGGAACCGAATTAGTAAAATTTTCTACAGCCTTTAAATCGACCAGCCTGTCTTTACTGCCCAGGATGATTGCAATAGGAATGCTTATATTCTTTAACTCATTTATATCTAGTTGATAATCATTGCATGCCTGTAAATCATTAAACATCACTGGTTCATCCCCATCAGAAAAGGCATTTTTTAGACCAAGAAGTCTTCGATAGAGGCCATATTTAATAATAAAGTCTGCGGCATGACCGTTGCCTTTCTTAGCTTTAGCAAGCAAAACATCAGCAACTCTTGTAGGATAAATGCTGTTGACTAAAATTAAGGATTTTGCTGAGTAGTTATGCTTAAAGACCATATCCAAAGCAACCAATCCACCCATGCTGTGTCCACAGAGAGAAAGGTCTTTTAGATCATAGGCTGATAGAGAATCAATTAAAAACTTACTGTATGTTTCAATACTATTGCTTGATAATCCTTTTGAATCGCCGTGACCAGGAAGATCTATTATTAAAGGTTTGTTATATTCACAACTAGGCAAATTCATTGCTCGAACCAATCTATGATCCATTCCTGCACCTGCAATAAAAAGAATAGATTTTTTTTTCTTATCAATTGATTCAAAGTTATGAAAATATGTTTGGGAGCTATTCATTTACTTAACCTATTTTAATTTGTGCTGATGATCAAGTGACATCAAATAAAATTTTGGATGTGGTAGACCCGAATGGACTCGAACCATCGACCTTCGCAATGTCAATGCGACGCTCTAACCAAAACTGAGCTACGGGTCTAAATATTGGAATATTATACAATCAGTGAGTGTTTATGCATCTATTTAAATAGGCCAAAAGATCACGCAATAGAATTTACTCTTTCAACTAAGAAATTTTGGGTTTCTTCTAAGATGATTTGAGTTTCTGGTGAGTTGTCTTTTGCTAAGAGTTTTTCAAGGTCTATCATCACCTTGTTCATAGAGCCCCAGGGCCCCTCTTCATTTAGACGTTGAGTAATAAGCGATTGATAACGTTTCATCATATCTTCTGGAGCTGATTGCGGATAAAACTGACAGATCAATCTTTCTGCAAATAACCTATGACGCTCATCAGTTATATTGCGACAAATTTTTATTCTTTCTTCTGCTGAATCTATGCGATGAAAATCTGCCATTAGATCTTTATCTTCTTTTGAAGGAAAGCCCCCGGCATAAATCATTTGCTCGATATGATCATATTCATTGTTCCAATTATTAATTTTGTCTGCCATGGCTTGGCTGACAAGTGACTGAAAATCAACATTATCTCTAACCTGTATGGCCCTCTTCTCTAAAATGGCAAAATCCATATCAAAGGTATTTTTATCACTAATCATTGAGCTGGGACATATGGGTATCGTTTTGTTAATTCCATATTTTTTAAAAGGTCCTGATTTTCCAGGTTTTTGTACCATTGAATAAATCTCTTGAGTATCAAGATCGAACACTTCTTCGGGCTCAAAACTTAAATCAAAAAACATTAGATCATTGGGAGCTTTGCTGCCACAAGGCACAACAGGATACCGAAAAACTTCTCGCCTAAAGACTTCTCCCAAACCTAAAAAACCTGGCTGTTGGACGGCTTCTTGGACGCCTGCTTTAGAAGAAATACTCAGAAAAAAATCTATTAGCTCTGGTTTTTTCTTATTAATTATTTCAAGCAAAGAAATCATTAATTTACAGTCAGCAATTGCATCATGAGCATCACCAATTTCTATGCCATTAGCTTCTGCCAAGTCTGCCTGCTTCAAACTAATCGCAGGACCGTCCTCATAAAGAGGAATATTTAATAAATTGGGGAAGAAAGCAGCAACATTATTCATCATTAACAAAAGATCCAGTCTGCTGTTTCCATTGGTATTGGTAAGATATGACTCAAATAAATTCCAGTAAAACTGTCTTCTAATAAGCTCTTCATCATAAGCCATGCCGTTATAAGTTATGAAAACCCCTGGCTCATCAATCGTCCACTGGCGCCATTGAAGATTGAGATCTCGCATCATTTCGTAATGCGATACGTTGGAATTGAAAAGATGTGTTTTCTTATTGGTGACCATAGCCATTGGATGAGGTATCGCCCATGGCAAAGGAGCGCAGCCTAAATTTTGCTCATCTTGGATTTCTAAATTACGATTTACTTGAATAGATCCACACTGGAGTATTTGGGCAAAGTCTTTGATTAGCCCGGTTGTCTCAGTGTCGTAAAATATTAAATTATTTGATGGCTCCACACTTAGGTAGGGTATTTCCCTAACTCATGTCTTGCCACTGCTCGTCTATGAACTTCATCCGGCCCATCAGCAAGTCTTAACGTTCTCATTCCAGCATACATTCTTGCCAGTGGGAACACCTGAGATACTCCTGCACCACCGTGCATCTGAATGGCACGATCAATCACATCACAAACAATATTAGGAACAATCACTTTGATTTGAGCAATCTCACTCGCAGCGACTTTATTACCGACGGTGTCCATCATATGAGCTGCTTGTAATGTTAAGAGTCTTGCCATGTTTAATTCAATTCTTGAATTGGCAATGATATCCATGTTTCCGCCTAGTTGAGACAAAGGCTTACCAAAAGCAACTCGACTTTGAGATCTTTCACACATCATTTGCAGCGCTCTTTCACCCAAGCCAACAGCTCGCATGCAATGATGAATTCTTCCAGGCCCAAGCCTTCCTTGAGCAATTTCAAAACCTCGACCCTCGCCAAGAATCATATTGCTTTTTGGAACTCTTACATTAGTAAATTTTAGATGAGCATGACCATGCGGGGCATCATCCCAACCAAAAACTTCCATCATCTTTCTTACTTCAATTCCTTCAGAGTCCATGGGGACAAGTATTTGAGAATGTCTTTTATGCCTTGGAGAGTCTGGATCTTGATCAGTCACACACATAAACACAATAATTTTACAACGAGGGTCTCCAGCGCCAGATGTCCACCATTTTTCACCGTTAATCACATACTCGTCACCGTCAAGAACTGCGGTAGCAGCCATGTTGGTTGCATCCGAAGAAGCCACTCCAGGCTCCGTCATGCCAAAAGCAGACCTAATTTCTCCAGCTAACAGAGGCTTCAACCAAGTCTCTTTATGTTCTTCAGAACCATATCTCTCAAGCACTTCCATGTTTCCTGTATCAGGAGCAGAGCAATTAAAAACTTCAGAGGCGATCCCCACTGCACCCATTTTTTCTGCAAGATGAGAATATTCAAAATTACTTAAACCAGTTCCAAACTCACCCTCATACCCTGGCAGGAAGAAATTCCATAAGCCTTCAGCCTTTGCCTTGGCCTTCATTTCCTCCATGATGGGAGGCACGCACCATCTACCACCCTCTTCAACCTGCTGCGCATATGTTGCTTCATTGGGTCTAATTTCGGTATCTATAAATGCTTGAACTCTATCTAAAAATGTTTGAACTTCTGGCCTTAAATCTCTCATTACTTTCCTCTTATTAATAGCTGTTATTTATAATATAAGCATTGTGAATGTTGTAAAATAACTTTATTATTAGTATTCAATTGNTNNATACCCATGATAACTGCAAGCAAGTTGCAAAGCTATAGGATCAGACAAAAATGAAAATAAGTTCTTTTGATTTAAATCTTTTTGTCATCATGAACTCCATTTATACCGAAGGCAGTCTTACCAAAGCAGCTGAAGTGGTAGGTATTACTCAACCTGCTGTCTCCAATGCACTCTCAAGATTAAGAGAAAAATTTGACGATGAACTCTTTGTAAGAACTGGCAGTGGCATGGTGCCTACTCAAAAAACAGAAAATATCATTAAAGATATACAAAATGCTCTGCAGCTAATGCAAAAAAGTGTCAATGAGCCTGATGAGTTTGATCCAGCTACCAGTCAGAAAACTTTTAGAATCTCTCTCGGAGATATTAATGAAGGTCGAATTCTGGCAATTCTTATGGGTAAAATGGAAAAACAAGCTCCAAATATTAAACTTGAATGCTACTACTCTTCCAGAGATCAGGTGCCTCATGCTTTGGCAACAAATGAATTAAGTTTTGCTGTAGACCCTTTCATACCCAACTCAAAAGATACAAATTCAATGAAAGTTTTTTCTGATCGATTTGTTGTAGCTCACCGAGCCAATCATCCTGTATCAAAACTTTCAGAAATGAATTTGGATGAAATGTTGAAATTAAAATACATCAATATCTCAAATAGAAAAAGAGGCGCCTCCGTTGTAGAAATGGAAATGCAAAAAATGCAATTACAGCCTGAAATTGCACTGAGATCTCAGCATTATCAAGTGACTCCAGAGATAGTTAGATCAACTGATTTGTGTTTGCTCTGCTCTGAGACTTTTGCAAAAAAACATGGGCTTAGCTACATTGAAATACCTATCAATGTTCCTCCTCTTGAGCAATATCTGATTTGGCACTCCAGCGATGATAATGACGGATCACATATATGGATGCGAAACCTTATTATTGAATCTTTTGAAGAAGTAAGCTCGCTTTAGGCTTTAGAGGCTTCGCCATAGTACAAAAAAGAAGCTATCTTTGGCCCTTTAATATATTTCTTCTTTAAATCCTGTAACTGGAATCCTCCAGAAAGAATCAGTTCTTCAATATTTCTATTTAGATTGCACCCACCAGCAATTTTATTCCAAAGAGGTGTTATTCGGTGTTGCCATTTTTGAATTTTAGGTTCGGGAGCTAGGCCGTGCTCCATAAAAAATAATGAGCCACCTGGCTTAAGCAGTCTGTGAGCCTCTGCCAAAGCCTGCATTGGATCTGGGATAGTGCATAGACTAAACCCTATTACCACGCTATCAAATGTTGCAGACTCAAGATCAATGGATTCAGCTGTTGCCTCAACAAAAGAAATTTTAGAGTTAAAATTTACAGCCCTAGATTTTGCAATAGCCACTGAACTGAGGGCTGGATCAACTCCCACTATCTCAGATACTTTATCAAAATCATAAAAATCAAAATTTAAACCTGACCCAATGCCAATTTCTAAAACTCTTCCATGAGCCTTGGGAATGATTTGAGCTCTCTTATTTTGAAAACCCTCCATGCCACAACAGCAATCCAACAGTTTAGGTAAAAAATAATTCTCATAAAGGCTCATGACTGGCTTAGATCATGGCCTGCTGTGCCAACTAACCCCCCATCTGAGGGTATTACTGCACCAACTGTATAAGCTCCCGCCCTTGAGCACAAGAAAAGTACCAGCCCTGCCATATCTTCAGGGGAACCAATTCTTTTTCTCGGATTTCTTGACTCGATTAATGAATAGTCATGATTTACTGCAGCTCCTAACATCATAGATTCATATGGGCCTGGCGCTATTGCATTGACCAAGATATTCTCTCCAACCAACCTTTTTGCTTGTACTCTTGTTAAATGATGAACGGCTGCCTTGGAGGTTCCATATGCATAACTCTCTAAAGCAGGTACATTCAAACCATCAATCGATCCAATATTAATAACTCTAGCAGGATCTTCGGCAGAAGCTTGTTTAGCTAGCATAGGTGTGAGTTTTTGAGTTAAATAAAAAATACTTTTAACATTCAAATCCATGACTTTATCCCAGCCCTTTTCTGAATATTCTGCATAAGGTTCTCCCCATGAAGCTCCTGCGTTGTTAATGAGAAAATCTATGTGATCCTCTTTTGATTGAATGAAATCAACAAAATCACTCATTCCATCCATGGTGCTCAAGTCACAGGGTACAGGAATGCACTCAGCTGAATAAGTCTCTGATAATTCATTAGCCTTTTCGATTAAAGCAGCCTCTTTTCTAGCAGTAATATATACCTTGACCCCATTAGCCAAAAAGCCTGCCGCTATCATCTCACCTATTCCCCTAGAACCACCGGTAACAATCGCTACTTTTCCTGAAACATTAAAAAGTTCTGTGATTTTCATACTTATCCTTAATTAGTTTGCTGAATGCTTATGTTCTCTTGAAATCATTATGAATTCAATAGTATTGCCTTTAGAATACTGTCATGGAGTTAATTTTAAATATCCTTCTGCTGTTGGTGGGAATCACAATTCTTGTTTGGGGAGCAAATAAATTCGTCGATAATGCCTCTGTAATAGCAAAACATTTAGGTGTTGGAGATCTTGTCATTGGACTAACGCTTATCGCAGCTGGCACTTCTGCACCTGAGGTATTTGTTGGGATATCTGCTGTTTTGAATGGGAATGAAGATATTGCTCTTGGAACGGCTATTGGTTCAAATATTTCAAATATTGCTCTTATTTTTGGCGTCTCTTGTCTCTACTTGAATGCAGCTTCCAAAACTCATTTATGGAATTTAATGCCTTTTGGCTTAACAGTTTTATTGCTTGGATTAACTTTGGCTGATGGCACGATCTCTTATAGTGAAAGCATGGGTTTCGTGGGTTTATTCATGTTGTTTATGTATATCCTTATGAAAACTGATGGCGTCCCTGATGAGGAAGACTCAGAAGCATCTGAGTTTACAAAAAGTTTATTTTTATCAATGGTAGGACTAGTTGGTTTAATAGCTGGTGCCAATATCTCTATCGTCTATGCCGAGAGCACAGCTTTATTATTAGGTATATCAGAGTTAATCATAGGTCTTACCATCATTGCCTTAGGAACTAGTTTGCCTGAGTTAGCTGCTACGGTTGCAGCTCTAAAAAAGGGCAAACATCAAATGGTTGTTGGCAATATTATTGGATCCAACGTTCTGAATTTAGTATTTGTTATTCCAATTATCGGATTTTTTGGATCTGTTCAACTTAGTCCAGTTGTGATGGAGAGAGATTTCAATATCCTTGCAATCTTAAGCTTGGCTTTTATTTTGTTGGCAGTTGCATTAACCAAATTAAAATTCAGTAAAAGTTTATATGTGGCCGCGGGAATAATTCTAGTCAGCAGCTACACTCTCTACATTGCCACTCTTTCTGGGATTGTATAAAAATTTCATATACAAGAAAAAGGATAACGACAAAACAAACGTAACCACTTCAAAGATAAAAAAAGTATTATAAAAAGTGGGTGTGGTTGGAATTAGTGCAAACAGATATCTACCAAGCGCAATACTAAAAGTTAAGAATGCAAGCAGTGATAACACATATGTTGCAATGCCCCTGCTAAACAGACCAAGCAGGCACAAAAGCCCAACAATCATATTGATGCCACCATACAAACCCGCAACTTCTGAGTAACCTATCTCTCCTGAAACTTTTAATCCAACTGCATCCATGAATGAAGGGATGTCATAACTAAGTTCAAGGGCATCTTTGACCGGATCTATAATTGCCCAAGCACCTATACCAAAATATAAAACCGCATAAGCCATCAGAAACAGTCTAATAATCCAAATCATTGTATTTCCTAAAAAATTTCGTTCTTTCTTTTATTGTGACCTGCTCTTGCAATAAAAGAAATAAATAAACATATGAAAAACATTATAATAGGATCCTTGGATAAAGGCAGGAAAGTTATAAAGCCAATGATGTGAGTAATTGTAAGGGAGATACCAATCACATAAATCGGCCACAGTGGTGAAGTTGGATTTTTACCAGAAAAATATCTAAAGATAAAATAATTCAAGGTAAGAAGAAAAGCTGGAATCAAGACTCTGGCTCTGTATTCATCCATTTGATCTTGATTAAACTCAGTTGCAAGAAATGCGATTGGTAACTGATCATAAAAAAATAAACCAATAAATACTCTCAATGTTGTATACAAAGCAACAAGTATTAATGAATATTTAATCAACCCGTCCATCAATCTATTAGAATACACTTAAATATTAAAATATTAAATTTTTAGCGGGCTTAAAAAGATATGAATATAATTTTAGATGTAAATGAATGTCCTGGAGTCCCTCATCCTGAGCCCTATATGGGAATTAAAACTTCTATTCTAGAAATTCAAGAATTCATTCAAAAAACCATCAAATCAAACAAACAACCCATTGTAATTTTTGGAGCTAATTGGTGTCCTGATGCAAGGTTGTTAGAAGGCGTAATCCAGCTTACTACCGTGAAAAGCTTTCTTGTAAGAAATGCGAATATTTTAAATATAGATGTAGGGAACTATGAAATGAATACTGAATTGTTTAGTTTTTTTGATAAAAATATTCAAGAAGGCATACCAAGAATATTTATCATGGACACAAAAGGTGAGGTCCTCAACTTGCATGTAAATGACACCATGCGAAAAGCACGAGAGCTTTCTACTCAGGATATTTTTAACTATTTACAAGAATTTGTTGTTGAGACTTAATTAATAGCGGAAATGCTTAATCTTGTCTCTGCTATTTTTTAAATCTGTCATTGCATGAATGCCTATCTCTAGGTGTTGCTTTGCCCATTTAGATGTAACTGCTTGATCTGATTTTTCAGTTTTGACCCCATCAGGTGTCACAGGAACATCTGAAACTAAGAGCAAGGCTCCTCGAGGAATCTCGTTATAATGACCAACTATAAATATTGTGGCAACTTCCATATCAATACCAATAGCTGTAGTTTTTTTTAGTTTCTTTAAAAAGGTTTTATCATGCTCCCAAACTCTTCTATTGGTTGTATAAATTACTCCTGTTCGATAATCAGTACCGGCATCTAATATTTTGTCGGAAACAAACTTGTGTAATTTAAAAGAAGGTAAAGCAGGTACCTCGGGAGGAAAATAATCATTGGAAGTTCCATCCCCTCTAATAGCTGCTATAGGCAGGATAAGGTTTCCAATTTCAGATGAATCTTTGAGTCCGCCACATTTTCCAAGAAACAATACGCCTTTTGGTTTTCTTGCTACCAGCAAATCCATAATTGTTGCCGCATTGGGTGAGCCTATGCCAAAATTAATAATGCTTAAACCCTCATTATTAGTGCAGGAGGACATCGGTCGATTTTCACCTTGCACATCAGAATTAAACCTCTTTGCAAACTGCTCAACATAGTCCTGAAAATTAGTTAGAAGAATGTAATCACCAAAGTCATCCACAGGCATTCCTGTGTATCTAGGTAGCCAGTCTTTGGCTATATCGTATTTATTATCCATGGTTCATTATAAACCATGAAGTAGAAATGATGATTTTTATTGTTCTGCTGCGCTTGCTAAGCCTGTTAAAACGGTTTGATGTTTTATGTATTCATGAATTTGTTGAGCCTGCTCTACATTTAAAACATCTTTAAATGAAGCCATACCGCTTCCATGAATTCCACCCAATACACTTCCTAAAAATGAAGCGTGGCCTTGTGCATCCAGCATCCTTAAGTCAGGCAATACTCCCCCACCAATAACACCTGCTCCATGGCAAAATTGACAATGTTCATGGTACTCATACTCACCTCGGGCAACTACCAAGGCATCTGAATTTAATTCAAAAATAGTAGGATTTAATTGAGCTATTGTTGCAACTGGCTTCTCAAGTTGAGTTCCACCAATTTCAAAAATCATCATCCTGCCATCTCTAGAGGGATTTTCATTTGGTGATTCTAGCCCGCCAGTAAGCGCATAGGCTCCGCCATAACCAACTTGAACTGCGATGTATTGTTTGCCGTCAATCTTGTAGGTTATTGGAGGTGCCACAATCCCTTGCCCAGTATCAACGCTCCAGAGCAATTCACCGGAATCTGCAGCATATGCTACAAATCTTCCATCTGATGTTCCTTGAAAAACTAGATTTCCATCAGTTGAAAGAACGCCTCCGCTCCATGGTCTTTTGTACTGAGCTCGCCAAACTTCTTTTTGTTCTTTAGGGTCCCATGCCAATAAATATCCAACCGTTGCTGCATCAACCATAGCTAACTCATCAGGGTCTTTTGGAAGATAGCTCATTTCTATCTGATTGGCTAAATTCCATGTATTTGGATTGTATTTAAATTCAGTGTCTGTGGAGTAGATAAATATTGTCTCTTGGGCTGGAATATATACCAAACCAGTTTTCGGGCTATAAGACATTGGATGCCAATTGTGACCACCTAGTGGTCCAGGCGTGGTTAGCGCTGGTTGCAATTCATGATTAGTCTCTTTAATCTCTACCGGCCTTCCAGTTTCAGGATCAACGTGAGAAGCCCAATTCATTGGAACAAAATTATTTGCTGAAATAAACTCACCAGATGTTCTATCGATTACATAGAAAAAACCGTTTTTAGGAGCCTGCATAATGACTTTTCTTTGCTCGCCATCAATTTCAATATTGGCAAGGATCATATGCTGGGTGGCAGTATAATCCCAGGTATCTCCTGGAGTAGTTTGATAGTGCCAAACATATTCCCCATTATCTGGATTAATTGCAACGATAGATGAAAGATATAAATTATCACCACCGCCTGGACTGCGTACGTATCTGTTCCAGGGTGAACCATTGCCAGTACCTATATACAAGAGATTTAATTCAGGGTCATAGGCCATAGAGTCCCAGACTGTTCCTCCTCCGCCTACTTCCCACCATTTGCCTCCTGACCAAGTATCTGCTGCTTTAGCTAATGCTTCAGATTCAAAAGGCTCATCAGGGTTTCCAGGAACAGTAAAAAATCTCCATAACATGGAGCCATCTTTGACATCATAAGCAGAAATATAACCTCTTACTCCAAACTCTCCGCCACCATTTCCAATAATTATTTTCCCATCTATGATTCTTGGTGCGCCTGTGATTGTGTATGGTTTTGATTTATCAATTGTCAAAACATCCCAGTTCACTGCTCCAGATGCTTTATCAAGGGATATTAAACGACCATCAATCGTCGCAAAAACTACTTGATCTCCCCATACAGCAACACCTCTATTCACAACATCACAACAAGCATTTCTTGCCCAAGCTTTATCAACCTCAGGGTCAAATGACCAAATTTCTTTGCCTGTTTTTGCATCCAATGCAAAAACTAAACTCCAAGGAGCAGTTATAAACATCATGCCATCAACTACGATAGGTGTGGTTTCATGACCTCTNTTGGTTCCTGTTTCAAATGACCAAGANAGNCCAAGCTCATGAACATTTGAGTCGTTAATATCATTNAGTGGNCTAAATCTTGACTCATCATAAGTTCTGCCATGCAATAGCCAGGATTCATTTTCAGTGTCAGCATTGAGAACCCTCGAATTGTAGGAATTATTTTCAGCACATGAAAATATAAAGAAAAGCGGTAAAAGCAAAATTGATAAGTTTTTCATAGGTTAATAATAACAAAGGTGGCTTGAATATACACCAATTTGGTAGGGATGGAGGGAGTCGAACCCCCACGCCTTTCGGCACTTGGTTCTAAGCCAAGCGTGTCTACCAGTTCCACCACATCCCCAGAAGAAAAAGAATTATATTACAGAATGGAGAAATGTTAAGAAGTTTTGTTGAATCACTAAGAGTTAGAAATAAGGAATCTCATTTTTTCTTTTTTTATGGGCCAAAATAAGGATTGATGCTAAAAATATCTCGCCAAAGAATACAATCAGCCCAAAAGAATTGAAGCCCTCATAAAAAAAACTTACGACTCGGCCAAAAGCTATGAAACCCATTATGTAGGCAATGCTAATAGCTATCGATATTGAATTGTAGGAAAATGCAAACCGCAGTAAAAGATATGCGTATGCTAAAAATGACCCTGCAAACAATGATCTAAACTCAGAAGCAGTCTCAGGGTTTGTCGCAAGGACGGGAATAAACCCCAAATCGCTGAGATCGGGTTTAAACATTACATAGCAGCCTATTGCAAATAAGCATGCAGCAGAAAAGAGGATGCATGCCTTCAACATTTACAAGACTCCTAAGACAAATAATGCTAAGAAAAAAGCTACCACACCCATTGCCAACCAAAAATATAACTCTTTCGTATTGCCAAAACGATATGCATTGATTGCAAGACCCCAACAATACAGCGGAGCCAGCGTGATGATTATTGAGCTTAATAAAATGGCTATAGGAATAAAAGCTAAGACTAAAAATAATTGTAGCGCTAATTTATTCATACCCTAATGGAACATAATTCTTTGGGCGATGTCAAATATCTGAAGAGTTTTCTAGCCATATAGGAGATGTCCATGCCCTTTCTTGTATAAAATTTGGAACATCTAAATTACTGTTTTCACAGTACTCAGGATTTTTTAAACATAGATGATGTGACCAACGACAAGATTTATTGGCAATGACTCTAGCGTAGTAGTAGGCTTCATCGCCTTGAATAAAGCTTGGATCATCCCAGACAACACACATAGAACGCATGCCAGTGCCAACTACTTGGCAAGAATTCAAATCAAGATCAGTGGACTCATGAGTCATCACATCATGAACTGAAGTAATGACTTCACCGTCAATAAGCGTGCCTTTAATCACCTGTAATTTTTCAATGTATTGATCTTTTAATGATGTGTCTGCTGAAGCAGAAATAAATAATCTAGCTCTTTTGAGGAGATTCGCTTGAGATGTCTCGCCCATAGGAACACCATTTTTATAAGCGTTTGAGATGGCATCTGAATGGGTGCAAAGATCGTCATCTAGATTCTCACCCAAAAAAAATCTAACTAAAAATCTTGGTCCTGAGGTTCCGTAAACTTCTTTTCGCTTTAGTGCATTAAAAATAGATGTTCTACTATTTTCTTCAGCCCAAACAACAGCTAGACCGCCTGGATTAAATTCAATATCATCTGGCAAGCCTTCTGGAATAGATGTTCTAAAAGATTTTCCAGCGCCACCATGGCCTTGAAAAATATTCTCATCAACTGATCCAGGAGTTCCTAGGTGAGTGTCTGTGCTACCAATAAATCCAAACTTGAAAGGATTGATGTTGTCTTTTTTCTGCATAAGCAGTCCTTGATTTAATGCATCTCGAACAAAGCTAGATGATGGAGAGACGGAGAAATTTTTGCTAAATTTTGACTTAAAATCTTTGTAGGGTAATTGCTCAAAACTACATAAAGGATCATTGGGATCTATTGCACATTCTGAGCTACCCTTGTGTTGAAAAATCTCAACCAACGGCTCTCTTATATTTTGAAGATACATCTCATCTTGATTTGGTTTGTCAAACATAAATCCATTGGAAAGATTTGAGTTATGGGGGATCACCATATAATTACAATCCTTGGAGCATTCTTGATCGAGCTGCTCCCATAACTCTGCTCGGGTAGGGGCTTCATAAAAACTTATTGGTTGATAGGGAACATTAGAACTTTCAAATATGATATTTCTATGCAGATTATTTCCTGAATATGCTGCACCAGTCCACTCATAACCTACAAAGGTAGAAAATTTGCAAGTTTTGGTTCTGTCATAATGCGCTTCTGCTGCCTCAAGGATTTCCTGCCATGGTTTCTCGGCAGCCTCGAGACAGATTTCTCTGGAGTCTCCGCACATTTCTAAGGGATTGCGCATACTAGCTTTTGCGTTCATATAAAAATAAGAAAGTTTAGGAAAGTTTCTATATGCCCTGCATTGCAAACCATTATATTTTTTGCTTAGTGGATCTAAACACAACCTCACTTCCCCAAGAAGTTCTGCATGATCTGTTACAGCTGCAAAATCTAATGGCTGATTTAATTTTGAAATTCTTGAGCTTGTTCTATCTTCGTTGTAGGGCTGTAAGTAAAGCTTTTGTCCTTTAGCGTATCTATAAGCATCATCTGGACTATTTAATGTTCCTTGAGTGTTAGCATCAAGCGATAAAGCGGTATGAACATGCAAATCACCAAATAAAGGCATTTTATTTGGAACATATACATCGCAAGGTTCCCTATCTTCATTTGGATAAGCCGAGCTTGGGTTTGCAAATAAAAAATTAGAACTTATTGCGAGGAATAAAAATATTTTTTGCATGTTAAGAGAGTATCTAAAAAAAACGGCAACCTAAGTTGCCGTTTTAAAAAAGTTATATTAGACCAACTTCTTAGAAGTTATACACGAGCTGGGCTCCTAGCTGTCTTCCCATGTTGGTATTGGCTGCATAAAACTTAGATGGCAAGCTTCCACCGCCAGGTAAGTGATAGTCTGAGTAGTAAGCTTGAATATGAGAAAGATCAACATCGTCGGTGATGTTCTTTACAAAGAAACTTGCATCCCATACACCATCAGAGGATCTCCAACCAAGAATAATATTTGCTAAATAAAGAGCTTTAATTTTCAGCTCTGGATTAATGGCGCTAGTTCGCTCATCTCTCCAGCTTACGTTGTAGCGTGTATATCTCTCACCGCCCCAATATGCTGGAACAGTGTGATCTAAGTAAAAGGTAAAAGATGACTCAGCATCATCATTCACTCTCTGTCCACTCACATCTCTTGTTGCAGCAGTCATACCAGCATATGAAGGATCATTGGCATAGCCAATTGAGCCTGCATCATACTCACTGTCAGTAGAAGTAAAGCTTCCGCCTAAAGTAAGGTCAGCGTTAACAACATAAGCATACTCAAGGTCAATACCTGATATAGAGGCATCATTGTTATTAAAGATTCCACCTTGAACCTGCTGGACAACCCCAGGACCGGCTGCACTATATACTCTTGCAGAAACGTTATCCCACTTTGTTTGATATCCATCAAAAGAATAATCATAGTAAGCGGCATTTAATCTTAATCTACCGTCCATGAATGTTCCTTTCATACCAATCTCAGTCATGTCACTTTCTTCTTCTTCAAAAGTAATAAGCGATGGATTGATTGCTACTGGAGAAATCGTAGCACCAGGACTTCTGTAACCACTTTCTGTTGAAACATAGAGCAAAACATCATCATTTAAGTAATGGCCAATTTTAAATCCACCTGTGGTTGATTCATTGTCGGATTTTTGCAAGTTAGCTGGGATTCTTGGAATAGTTAATCCGCCACCCACTGCTGCAGTCACAAGTGCGGTAACTGGCAAGTATAGATTTTGAGCTCTGTAACCAGTCATTTCTTGCTCTCTGATACCAAATTGAATAAATGTTTTCTCAGACAAATTGTATTTGAAGTTGGCAAACCATGCTTCGGTTTTGTTGTCTAGGGGAATACCCATACATGTTATGACGTTTGGCTTGGCGGCAAACAAACCTGGACTTGCCCTTTCAGCTAGACAGGCTTGATTAGGTGTTTTGTATTCAAATCCAACAAGCGGCTTGAAGATATGAGGAGCAACCTCATAATTATCCATTGATACATCTAAATCTGCATCAGTGTATGTTTGAGAATCTCTGGAGAAAAATCCAACCGTATATTCAAGCGTGTCATTATCTTGATTAGAAATTCTCATCTCAATTGTTTCAATGCCTGTGTTTGTTCTAACTTCTTGCGGGTAACCATATGTATAAGCTCCTGCGTAGTCTCTATCAATTAAGCCCATTGAATCACTTTCAGAATCTGAGTATCGAATAGCTAGTGCATGGCTTCCCATGTCATAGTCAATCATTAAGTTGTGAATTTCAGCACTCGTATTTTGTCTTGGATTTTGGTAATGCAAAGCAGTACCATCCTCTGGTTTTAGACCATCAGCAGGAATATCTGCATAACTTGGCCTGTGTAAGAATGCTAACTGTCCTGCAGCTGCTGAACCAGCTAATGCACCAATGGTTGAAACCCAAGCATTTGCAGCACCGGCATAATCAACTGAAACTGGTGGGAAAAATGGGTTAGAAAACCCTGTAACAAACTTAAATGCATCAAATGGGAAGGCTCCATTAGTTCCTGCAACTGGTTGAGGATAAATAGAATTTGTTTCCATGTTTTGATATTTAAATCTTACCGATAGAGCGTCTGAAGGCTCCCAGGAAAGGCTGATTCTACCTGAATCATAACTATGAGATTCGTTGACATTAGTTCTTATATTTCTAACTTCTTTACCATCATTGTTATTCATGACACCAGCAACTCTCATCGATAAAGTGTCTGAAAGATGCAGATCACTAGCGGCTTCTAAGATTGAAGTCATGTTGTCTGCCCATGTTGTTTTTACATAGCCATTTCTCTCATTGCTACCTACTTGAGCTGATCGAGTATAAATTTGAACCGCACCACCTGTGCTAACAACTCCTTGCAGGGTGCCTTGGGCACCTTTTAGAATTTCAACACGCTCAGTGTCATACATTTGAAGGAACATTTCACCAGCTCGAAGTGGTACTTCATCAATGTACCCTTGAATGGGCTGATCATTTCCACCATCTGGATCCATTTTTTGACCACGCATAATGATGGTAGATCTTCTGGGATCAATTTGAGTGAACTCAACACCAGATACAACCTGAGCTAATTCACTCAGATCTCTGATTTGATAATCATCCAGTGTACCGCCGGTGACCGCATTAACAGTCTGGGCAATATCTTGAACATTTTCTTCTTTTTTAGTAGCTGTTACGACAACTTCTTCAAGAACAAGCTCAGAATTTTGAGCCATGGAAATGCTAGGCGTTGCTACAAAAGCAGCAATCGTTAGTATGCTTAATAGTCTCTTCATGGTTTCCCCCTCCAATGTGAAGAATGTTTAGTAAAAATATACCTGTTTTTTAAAAAAACCCCAAACTTTTTACTTAAAAGTAAAAAAATAATTTTATGGAGATGCTGCGGTTTCGATTCTCGAAATTTTTAATTGCATCTCTTGAAGCATCTCATTATTTTGTCTTCTGTAAGCATCAAATGCTTGAACAGTTTCCTCGAGCAGCAATATACTCTTGTTTAATTCTGCAATTTTATTTTGAGCATTGAGGTTTTCTTTGTTTGCTTGTGAAAGCTCATCAATCAAAGATCTAAGTTTTTGCGATTCATTTTTAATAGAGTTTATATTGGTTTGATCGTTTGTTTGTGTGGCAGCTATCTCTTTAAGAGCAGCGGCATGCTTGCTAATATCCTGCGTAAGCTTTGCAATATTAGCTTTATTACGTTTATTGCTTAAATCCCATAATTTTCTAATCTCCTTATCTAGAAATTGAAGTTGAGTATTAATATCGGATAAAAATTCAGTTGAAGTTGAGTCAGCCAATTGAAGTTGTTCTTCTAAAATTGAGAGTCTTGATTCTACTCTAGAGTTAATGCTATCAGAGGCCTTGGAAAGCTCACTGACCCATAAAGACAGAGCAAGGATTCCAATCAACAATAAAACAAATACTATCCCAAGGAAAAGACCGCTAGAACTTTTATTGATATGAGAGTCTCCATTTTTTGTTGCTGAGATTTTCATGGTCATAAGTAATGCAAGTTTGTTTCTTAAATTGTATTAAATTATATGTTCTAATATGACATTGAATTATAAGCTTTAACTTAAAACTATATAACAATAATATGAATTTAGATTTCTCAAACGACCAAAAATTTTTACAAGATGAAGCTAAAAAATTCTTCGATAAAGAAGGCGGTCTTACAAACGCACGAAAAGTCATGGACAACTCTCTGGAGGGTGACAAAGACCTTTGGAAAAAAATTGTTGAGCTTGGCTGGACTGGAATTAGGGTTCCTGAAGCATACGAGGGCCTAGGTTTAGGACATTTAGAGCTTTGTGTAATTGCTGAAGAGCTTGGCAGATCGCTCGCGCCAGTCCCCTTCTCTTCATCCGTTTATTTTTTCACCGAAGCAATTATAAAATTTGGCAGTGAGGAGATTAAATCTGACTTATTGCCAAAACTAGTCTCTGGCGAGGCCATCGGTACCTATGGTATTGCCGAAGATATGCATCCGGCAACAGAATCTAATCTGACTGTTTCAGTAACATCGGAAAAAATTAATGGCATAAAAATTGCTGTTCCAGATGCTGGAATGGCCTCTCATATGATTGTAGTTGTCAAATCTAGCACTGGATCTGATTTAAGATTGGTGGACCTTAGTGATGCCTCTGTAACTGTAACTCAGCAAAAAAATATCGACACCTCACGGGCTTTTTTTCAGGTTGAATTCAAAGACACTCCGTCCAAGCTAATTGGTGAGATAAATCAAGGTTGGACATATATTCAACATCTGCTAGATCAAGCAGCTGTTTTATTTGCATTTGAACAAGTTGGAGGGTCACAAGCTTCGCTGGATATGGCCAAAGCATATTCAATGGAGCGATTTGCCTTTGGAAGGCAAATTGGATCATACCAAGCTATAAAGCACAAACTTGCTGATATGTATATTGCGGTCACCCTAGCTAAATCAAATTGCTATTATGGAGCATGGGCATTATCTTCAGAGTCTGCCGAGCTGCCTCTGGCTGCAGCCACTGCAGAGTGAGTGCCACCAAAGCTTTTCAATTATGTTCAAAAGAAAATATACAAACCCATGGCGGTAATGGTTTTACGTGGGAATATGACTGTCATCTATTTTATAAACGATCAAAAGTTCTTTCAGTTTTGCTCGGATCTGAAGCAACATGGAAAGAAAAATTAGTTACTAACCTAGAAAAAACAAACACTTTAGCAAAGGGGTAAATTATGGATTTTAACGACACACCAGAACAAGCCAAATTTAGAGCAAAATGCAGAGAGTGGTTAGAGGCCAATGCTGAGCTGAAAGAAAGCAAGAGCAGTGGTCATGGCGATTCCTCCTTAGAAGATCATCTTAAAGTTGCTAAAGCTTGGCAGCAAAAAAAATATGAAGCCGGCTGGGCAATGCTTCATTGGCCAAAAGAGTACGGAGGCATAGAAGCCTCGCCTATCGAAAGAATCATTTGGGGACAAGAAGAAGCTAAGTTCAATGTGCCAGGTGGTATATTTGAAATTGGTCTTGGCATGTGCGGCCCAGTGATGATGCAATATGCATCCGATGAGCAAAAAGATAGATATCTTGCACCTATGGCTGAAGGAAAAGAAATTTGGTGTCAGCTCTTTTCTGAGCCTGCTGCTGGATCTGATGTTGCTGGTTTAAGAAGTAAGGCTGAAAAAGATGGAGATGACTGGATAATCAATGGGCAAAAAGTTTGGACTTCAGGCGCGCATTATTCTGATTTTGGTATCTTGGTTGTCCGTCACGACCCCGACTTAGCAAAGCATAAGGGGCTTACATTCTTTTTTGTTGACATGAAATCACCTGGGATAACTGTCAAACCTATTAAACAAATTACTGGGCAAGCAGGAAGTGGCTCAGGATTTAATGAGGTTTATTTTGATGATGTTCGAATTCCTGATTCTCAGCGCCTTGGTGAAATTGGGGATGGTTGGAAAGTTGCTATCACCACGCTAATGAATGAAAGATTGGCTGTTGGAGACGCGAGAGGTTCTGATATTGAAGAAGCATTAATTCTCTCTAAAACTAAGGATGATGCTGGAGAAGCCTTGATCAAAAATAACTCAGTAAGAGAAAAGCTTGCTGATTGGTTTTGTGAAGCAAATGGTCTTAAATATACAAAATTCAGAACAATATCTGCACTTTCAAAAGGAGAGGCCCCTGGTCCAGAAGCATCCATCACAAAAATAGTTAGCGCAAATAAGCTTCAAGCAATTGGTAACTTTGGCATTGATTCTGGGGATATGGCTGGCATGCTTATTGATGAGAATGATGGGGTAAGTTCATTTCAAGGGGCTTGGTTAGGCGCTCCTGGTCTGAGGATTGCTGGTGGAACAGATGAAATTCTTAGAAATGTAATTGCTGAAAGAGTTTTAGGCTTGCCTCAGGATCCAAGAGCTGACAAAGGCTTGGCATTCAAAGATATACCAACTAAGGCCTAAACGAAGTAAGTAGCTTAAGGAACTCTACATCCTTATCTACAATCAAATTGCCATTAGCAATTTCCATAATTGGATTTTTAATTCCTGCTAAAACTTGTTTTAAAGTTTGTTGGCTGGTTTTAATATTAATAGAGCAATCAATAGGCAAATCATTTTTAATTTGAAGAATCTGATTTCTTAAAATCATAGCTTTGGTCAAGCCAGATGAGAATTCAAAACAAGCAGTGATAATATTGCTCGGATCGACCTTTGCTGGGTTCAAATTTACCCTGAGAACATCAAAGAACATCTCAATCGGAATCTGATCAAGCATAGAGGCTTCAGGTGGAATAATATTTGCTGTCTCTTGGCTGCCTATTAGCCTTTGAGCTTCACTTAAAAAATAATTTCTTTTATTTGGATTCGAAGCCATGGTCCCAAGATAAAAGGCTGCTTTAGACCTATATTGGGTTACTTCTGTGGAACGATGGTCCATTGCTAATAAAAGATCTGATAATTCTAGTGCCCATTGCATTTCCTCATTGGTAATCGCATTCTCAAGTTCAGTAAATAATGCATCAGGACCTCCAACCATATTAGAAATGAAATTGGCTTTTTTGAATGTTGAAGTGGGATCAAGCTCTGCAATATTCCCAGAGAACCAGCCCAAATAACCATTGAATATACTTTTGACCGACCATCTAACTGTGCCATAAAACTCTTGCATATATGGAGATGAAGCGATTGCCGATGGCAATTCTATATTTTCAATTATCTCTTCTGGATGCATCCCCTGGTTCATCAACCTGATGGTTTGATCATGAATAAACTGTATTCCATCTCGGTAAATCATTAGCGTATCTATGGCTGAATCGCCTAAAAAAGGCAATGTATGACTTGGAAATATATTCTTAGGCTCAAGGGCTATCATCGCATCAAGGCTATTCACCCATGCATTCACATCCCTATGAGAGGTTCCCCTAATGGTATAAAGGTTCGGAAAAGTTTTATATATATTATCTCCAGGAAAAAGCGCTTCATATTCTGGCAACCAAACAAAAATTTGATCATCAGTTTCTCCAGGTGCATGAAAGAACTCAAATGCAATGCCAGCAATATTTAATTTTAATTCATTATCAAAGGTAACATTTGGCTTGATGTACCCAGGCGCGCTTCGGCCAACACTTAAATAAGGTCCAATACCCACATTAACCACCTCTTCTTCTGGAAGCATGGTCCCAAACATTTTAGAAGATCGCGATGAAATGATGGGGTTTAAAATTCCAAAAATTTTCTCAACAGATTTTGCTGTTGATTCATGAGCTATAACCAAGGGTAAGTCATCTTGTTGATCAACAAAATATTTTGCCCCCAAAGTATGATCTCCATGATTATGCGTATAAATAATTGCAGCTATAGGATTAGAGTTAATTGCATTGAATGCTTTGTAAACTTTCTCAGCTTGAAAGACGCTATCAGTAGCATCAATAATAATATTTAGTTCATTGCCCTCAATTAAATAGGAATTAGCAATTCCATAACCCACCGCTGCATGAATACCATTTTTATAAGAGTAAATTTTTTGAGCAAACTCCTTGGAGTGCTTAAAAAGCTTTTCTACTTCTGTGGTTGCTTCAGCTAAAGGTGCTGATACTGGATCAGTTTTAGAGCAACCAAATGAAAGAATGCATATAATAGATATTTGTAGAAAAGTACTAATTTTTTTCATAAGTTGCTCCTAAATGCCAATTCATCATAGCTGTTTTAAAAATCCATTTGAAGAGAAGCATCAAGATGTTAAATGGGAAGACGGTTTTCCATATTCAAATGAGTATCAAGATAGATTTTTTCAGGATGCGGCGATTGCAGAAATTAAAAATATTTTTATTGAGCCCAATGAACTGCTTGAAAGAATTAGAAATGGCTCTCAAATTCACATTGGGGAGCTAGGATTTGGATTTGGCTTAAATTTTTTCGTAACTGCAAAATTTTGGCATGAAAATAATGAAAACTCTGGCATTCAAAATCTTGAATATATTGCTATTGATGAGGCCTTACCTACCAAAGTACAACTCTTAAAAATTATTAATGCATTTCCTGAGCTTGAGGAAATCTGTAATATTTTTTTAGAGAGTTATGACCTTGCTCATAATGATATACAGAGAATTTACTTCCCCTCGCTTAAAATTCGATTAACACTTATTCAAAATGATATTGAATCAGGGTTAAAAAATCTTCTTGGATTCAAGAATAATCAAATTGATGCTTGGTATCTTGATGGGTTTGATCCTAATAAGAATAAATCTATGTGGAGCAATTCTGTTTTTCAATACATTGAATTTTTATCTACAAAAAACGCAACCTTTGGAACTTTTACCTCAGCAGGATTTGTTAAAAGGGGATTAAAAAAATTTAGTTTTGAAGTGCATAAGGTAAAAGGTTTTGGCAAAAAGCGTCACAAGCTAATTGGAAGAAAATTATTAAGCATTGATGCGCCTAATATTCCCCCCAATAAAAAAAAGAAAATAGCTATTATTGGAAGCGGAATAGCAGCTTGTTCTGCAGCTTATGCAGCTATACAAAATGACGCACAAGTAGAAATATTTGAGTCTGCGGATGATATTGCAGCTGGTGCATCTGGCAATCCAGTTGCTGCTATGTATCCACGATTTTCAGCAAACAATTCACCTTATTCATTTTTAACTGCTCAAAGTTATTTTTTTGCAGAAAAGATATATGCGCAAGTTCCCAATGCATACAAAAATACTGGTCTTTTATTCTCCCACTCAAATGATTATCAAAAAGAATGGATTGAGGATATGAAGAGTTTAAATCGAGAGGACCTCTTTCAAATCATAGATAAGGAAGAAATGAAAAAATTATATGGATTCGAGTCCCATGGGTTAATAGTGAAAAAAGGTGGTTACTTATTTCCAAAATTAATTTGCAAAGAAATGACAGCACATCCAAATATAAAAATTTCATGCAATCATCATTTTGATGGCTGGGATAAAAATAAATCTAAGCTAGATATTCATTTCCTTAATCAAGAAAAAAAATCTGGCTTTGATGATTTAATTATTGCTAATGGTTCAGGTTTAACAAAATATGTGTCTGGTCTTAAAATTTCAAAAGGTCAGTTGGTTGGTTTAAAAGGTGAGCAGCCAATTGATTTAGACCTGCCCATTAACTCCGCTGGTTATATTTTACCCAAGATAAATAACATAACCTGGATTGGCTCTACGCATGAAAGAGAATTTGATAATATGGATATCTGTCATATGACAGGGCAGAAGCTAATTGAGAGAACGAATAGAAACTTTAAAATTAATCTTGCAGGCTCGGACACTATGTTGATGAAAGCTCATCTTAGGATAGGAAGCAAGGACAGGTTACCTTTGGCAGGAAAAATTGAAGAAAATATTTATACGATAGGCGCTCTTGGTTCGAGAGGATTTAGTTTAGGCCCATTGCTTGGAGATTATGTTGCCTCTCTTATTAACAACTCACCAAGCCCAATCTCCTCTGGACTAGCTTTGGCTATAGAACCATTAAGATTTAAAGATTAATCAGCAAGTTCTCGACAAGCATCTCTGCAGCCGGCAGATCATTGGGGGCATAGCTTGAGCCTTTTCTCCATTTCGTTAATCCAGTCCATAAGGTTTTATCATGCTCCTCATCTCTTACAGAAATTCGTAGAAAAAATTCTGGAACGGAATTAAGTCTATCTGGCTCGTAAAGATAGCTTCTATACATTGGGTAACCATAAAAACGAAAATCATCATATTTAATTTTCTCTTTTGTTGTAACGCTAACATCTATTGTAAGAGAAGCATCTTCAGAATACTTATGCCCTACTCCTTCTAAATATTCCTTTGCTGCATCTCCTAAATTTTCAATAAGAATGGGATCCATCTCAACAGGCAATAAATCTTTATTTAATAGGATTTTAAAACTTGATTCTTCCGCTAATTGAAAATTATCCCTACTATTTAACTCAGTAAATGGTGTGGAAGTGCAAGCCGTTAAAAAGGCTGTAAAAGCAAATATCAAAAAGTTTCTTTTAAGTGTCATAGGTAATAGTATTCTCTCAGTAATATGACTAATATAATGCATTTATTTTATTTATAAACTATGTTCGAACTAAAAGAGTCTAAAAAAATTAAATTGTTGGATGTAGATGCTCAAATTTATAAGCATTCAAAGTTTAATACTCAGCACATTCATCTAGATGCAGATAATGATGAGAAAGTGTTTATGGTTGCATTTCGAACCATTCCAGAAGACTCCACGGGTGTAGCGCACATCCTAGAGCATACATCTCTCTGTGGTTCGAAGAAATATCCAGTTAGGGATCCGTTTTTTATGATGATTAGAAGATCGCTTAACTCATTCATGAATGCATTCACTTCTAGTGATTGGACTGCTTATCCTTTTGCGACTCAAAATAACAAAGACTTTAATAATTTGTTAGATGTATATGTTGATTCAGCTTTCTTTCCAAGATTGGATCCCCTTGATTTTTCTCAAGAAGGCCATCGTCTTGAGATTGACGATGAAAATAAGCTAGAGATTAAAGGGGTAGTATTTAATGAAATGAAAGGCGCGATGAGTTCCCCAACAGATCAACTTTGGCATGGAATGTCTAAATATCTCTTTGAGGAAACTACATATCACCATAATAGTGGTGGCGATCCTGAGAAGATCATTGACTTAACTCATGCTGATTTGGTTGCATTTCATCAAAAACACTATCATCCAAGCAATGCAACTTTTTTTACTTTTGGTAACGTCTCAATCGAGGAGGTTCATAACCATCTGGAAGAAAATGTTTTCCAAAAATTTACGCCTGCCTCAGAGCAACTCACAATCAAGCCAGCAAAAATATTTTCAGAGCCTGTCCAGGCCAGCGGAACATATCAGCCCCTTCCTGGCGATGAAAGCAATCATCATGTCGTTATCAGCTGGTTACTTGGCGATAGTCATGATCCGTTGAATTTATTGGAAAAATATTTTTTATCAAATATTTTGCTTGATAATTCCGCATCACCGCTGAGGAAAGCCTTAGAGCTTTCAAAATTGGGTAAATCCCTTCCCCATTCCTCGGAATTGAGCCCAGCAACAAAGAAATTGTTTTTATGGCTGGCTTAGAAGGTGTTGGGCCAGATAAAGCTAAAGAGGTTGAGGCATTAATCCTTGCAACGCTCGAAAAACTTGTCGTTAACGGTGTGCCTGAGGACTTAATTAACTCTTCTCTGCATCAATTAGAAATTGGCCAAAGAGAAGTCTCTGGGGGAGGAATGCCCTATGGATTGCAATTAATGCTTGGATGCATGAATGCTTGCATACATTATGACAACCCTATCTCAATGTTGGATCTAGACTCAAACTTTACCAAGCTTAAGGCTTTAATTTCAAAAAAAGGATATCTAGAAGAGTTAATATCAACCTGCCTTATCCAGAATCAACATAGACTTAACTATGAATTAAAACCAGATCCTAAATTCAATGAGAATTTAGAGAATTTCTTTTCCGCAACCCTTAGAAATAAAGAAGAAACATTAACTGATAAAGAAAGGGGTGAAATAAACGATCTTGCAAATGCATTGAAAGCTCGTCAAGAAGCTATTGACGACGTAGAAATTTTACCCAAGGTCACGACTCAAGATATACCGCTTAAACGCGAATATACCATCGAATCTTTCAAGGAAAATAATAGATCCGTTTACGAAGTTGGGACTAATGGATTGATGTACTCTGATTTTTTATTTCCCTGCAAAAATCTTACACCTCAAGAATTACTTTTTTCATCCCTATACACATTTATTCTTACTGAAGTAGGCCTAAAGAAAGATTCATACGAAGAAATACAAGCCCTTCAGTCTAGTATCACTGGAGGCATAAGCGCATCTTTTAAACTCCATACCAATAGCCAAGAAACGCCTGGAAAACTATTCCTAAGTATTTCTTCTAAATCTCTAGAAGAGAATTTTGATTCAATGGAAAAACTCATATTTAACACCCTTGAGAATGCAAGGTTTGATGAACAAAACAGGATATTTGATTTATTAAATATTTTTATTGCTAGAAATGAAGAATCGTTAAATCAAAATGGTCATATTTTAGCCATGAATTCAGCTGCTAGTAGCTTAAATAGATTTTCCGCAACAGCATTTCAAATGTCTGGTCTACAAATGCTTAATCAATCAAAAGCAGCTATTTCGAAAATGAAAGATGTAACCGATGCAATTGAGTTAATAGATATTCTGAAAAACATTCATTCAAAAGTTTTACATAGCCCATTCAAAGTTTTTACTGCATGCTCCCCAAAAGCTCTTTCGGATAAATCCATGAAATTTAAAAATATTGTATGTGAAGCAGAGCAATCTCTTCCAGAGCCAATGAATCAGCAAATAGCATGGATCACTGGATCACAAGTTTGCTATTGTGCTCAAGCATTTCAAGGTGTGTCTAGAGAAAACCCTGATGCTGCAGCCTTATCTGTTTTAGCAACAGTCTTAAGAAATGGTTTTTTGCATACAGCAATTCGCGAGAAAGGCGGAGCCTATGGAGCAGGCGCTACAAATGATACTGCAACAAATACTTTTAAATTCTTCTCCTATAGAGATCCTAAGTGCACAGAGACCTTTTCGGCATTTAAAGATGCTATTGAGTGGTCAAAAACATCAATTACTGAGCAACATCTTGAAGAAGCAATCTTGGGGGTTGTATCATCCATTGATAAACCTCTGTCACCAGTCGGTGAAGCTAAAAATGATTTTAATTTTAACTTAGAAGATATCTCAATCCAAGAAAGGCTAGAAATGAGACAGCGAGTTATTAATTGTTCAATTAAGGATTTGATTAGAGTCAGTGAAAAATATCTAACCAAGTCTTCTAAAAAATCTATTCTTGCTGGAGAGGCCTACAAAGAAGAAGCATCTGCATTGGGCTTAACTTTAAGAGAGGTTTAATCTTAAAAAAAGAAAAACCTCTTTTTCTTTAATTCGTTGGCGCATCCCCAGTATTGCTTTTGATACATGTTAGATCTTGCCTGAACTCTATCAGCAACTCTGATTAACCATTGTTTTTTTCTGTAGGTTTTCTTTTTAAACCCACTATAGCCTTCATGATATGCAAGGTATAGTGATCGCGCATCAGTTGCTGAAAAACCTTGATAAAAGCCTTTGCTGGCATACCATCCTACAAAATCAGCTGAATCGCTAAAATTAGTTCTCTTGGCTCTAGAGTTTCCCGTTTCATCCCTGTAATCTTGCCATGTATTTTTTAAAGCCTGAGAATAGCCCACAGATGATGATGGTCTGAACCATGGAATAAACCCTAGTAACTTTTTTCTCTCTGGTTTGATCTTCGCTTGAAAGCTGGATTCTTGATGAATAAACGCCATCAGAACATATGGAGGAAGTTTCCATCTTTTCTCTGACTTGATTGCTGCTTTGTACCAACTTCTCTTTTCTTGAAATATTTCACAAATATTGTCTGGTTTTTCCGGAGGTGAGCTCACGCATGAGGAAAGAACCAGCGTTAAAATAATTAGAAAGCTATGAAAATTTTTTGGGGTCATTTATAAAAGTACTTATATCAACGGCATCTACAATTATAACACCCAGATTTTTTGCTTTTTCAAGTTTTGAGCCAGCATTTTCGCCAGCAATCAGATAGTTAGTTTTTTTTGAAATCGAACTCGTAACTTTTGCACCTTCCGATAACAATAAGTTTTTTACTTCATCGCGAGACATTGGTGATATTTTTCCAGTGATCGCAATTTGCAAACCAAAAAATTTCATATCTTGATTGGAGGTTTCAATATTTGGATTGATGATGCTCAAACATGGAACTAATTTTTCTACTGATGCTATATTTTCAATATTACAAAAATAATCTACGATTTTTGTAGCTACTCTTGGGCCTATATCAGAGACTGAAATTAAATCTTCGAAGGTAGATTGTTGAAATGCTTCGATGCTCCCAAAAACATTGGCTAAATTTCTTGCAGTTGTTTCCCCCACTTCCTCGATGCCTAAGGAGAAAATTAACTTATACAATTCAACTGATGCTGAACGGTCTATTGATTTAATTAAATTATCAACAGATTTTTCTCCAAACCTTTCTAGTTTTTCAAGCTCTTCACGATGATCTTTCAGGGAGTATATGTCAGCAAAGTCTTCTATAAATTTTTTATTAATCAAGGTATACAATATTTCTTGGCCAAGCCCATCAATATCCATTGCCTTTCTTGAAACAAAATGAGTGAATTTACCTTGAAAAATTTCAGGACAACTATTACCGCCCGAGCATTTGATAAAAGGAGTTTTTAAGCGTTCCTCAGTAATTTTTAAGTCAAGAGACTGGTTATCTTTTATAAATTTTTGCGCTTCATAATTACTTGAGAATTTCTTAATAGGTTTTGATTGACTAATATTCATAACCGTCCATTCAGACTGATAATTAAAGACTGTTGCTGACTGACAACTCGGGCATTTCGTTGGAGCTTGGATTGGGCTAGCCCGATTTTTCTTTTTTGGAATAACCTGAACCATTTTTGGAATTACATCCCCAGCTCTTTTAATTATAGCCCCATCTCCAACCCTGGGATCTAATCTTTTTAATTCGTCAAGGTTATGCAGAGTACAGTTACTAACATTGACTCCGCCAACATTAACGGTTTTTAATTTTGCAACAGGCGTCAAAATACCAGTTCTTCCAATCTGGAAATCTATATTTTCAATCTCTGTATAAACTTCCTCAGCTGGAAATTTATGTGCTATAGCCCACCTGGGTGATCTTGCAATTTCTCCAAGTTGTTTTTGCAAAGATAATTCATTCACTTTAAATACAACCCCATCTATCTCAAATGGAATATTTTGTCTTGCGGTCTCTATGCGCTTAAAATATTCAAGACATTCATCAATGGAGCCCACCAATTCATTAAGATTGTTGACTGGCAGCCCCCATGAAGCAAAAACTGAAAATATTTCTTGTAAATCACTAAATTCAATTCCCTGGCATGACCCTATGCCATGAGCAAAAAATGCTAATGGTCTGGAGCTAGTTATTACAGGATCCAATTGCCGCAAACTCCCAGCTGCAGCATTTCTAGGATTTGCAAACACTTTCTCATCATTCTCTTTTGCCTTAAGATTTAAAGCGTCAAAATCAGGTTTTTTAATAAATATCTCGCCTCTGACTTCAAGGAGATCTGGAAAAGAGTTTTTAGATTCTTTCAATGCTAATGGAATAGACCTAATGGTTCTGATGTTCGAAGTGATATCCTCTCCAAGAGTTCCATCGCCTCTTGTTACTCCCCTAGTAAGAATGCCCTTTTCATAAATTAGGGAAACTGCTGCGCCATCCATTTTCGGCTCACAAAAGTAATCTATTTTCTCATTAGTGCCTAAGTTTTTTAGAATTCGATCATGAAAACTTTTTAAATCCTCTTCATTAAAAGCATTAGCCAATGAGAGCATTTGCTGAAAATGTTTAAAAGTAGAAAAATCACTTTCAGGCTTAATTCCAACTCTTTGCGATGGAGATTCGGGAGTAATCCACTCTGGATGCTCGGACTCTATCTTCTTTAACTCCTTAAATAACTCATCATACTCATGATCAGATATTAAAGGCTCATCAAGAATATAATACTCATAATCATGGGAGCGAATTCTTTCTTGGATAGAAATATATCTCTTGTTTAGCTTACTCATTTTACAGAAAGACTTCGCATAGATTTAAGATGGCTAATTTCTTGAGCCCTAGATCTTAAGTGCTCGATCATTTGTTTGCTTAATGGAGCTCTGGCTGAGTCACAAATGCTCGCATGCAGTTTTTCGGAAATGCCAGAGGCTGATTCAAGCATTGTTTCAAATGCTTTTACAGGATCAATTGCTTGATGCAAATCTAAAGCCATCATAAGCACGTGAGTCTGAGTGTCTGAATCGAGAAGACCGGGATTGATTCCACTTGCAATTCTATATATCTCCCTTCCACTTAAATCTCTATAACTAAAAAAACCATTAGCATATTTTGCATCCAAGTTTTTTAACAATGTAAGAACTTGATTCATATCAAAATTTGACTTTATCCATTGAAACTAAATTGAAAATGATCAATTCTTGTTCTTGGAACAGGTTATCCTCATCATCAAACCCTAAGGTACCCTGCTCAACCCCTTCTTTAAAGAGCATAGATGAAGAATCGTTTAAGGTGTTTTGAGTCAATTTACGGGTAAATAAAGGCCTAAAAAAAAGATACAAAATAACCAAGAAGAGCAATGCAGCTCCAGACACTAAGATTATTTGTAAATTGCTAGGCATGCTATGAAGCAGCTAATTCAAGTGCTTCTTTTACGTCAACTGATACCACCCGAGAAACTCCTGCCTCCTGCATCGTGACCCCCATCAAATGATCACTTTTCTCCATGGAGATTTTATTATGGGTAATAAATATAAATTGGACCCTATCAGACATCTCTTCAACCATTGCTACAAACCTCGAGGCATTTATGTCATCCAAGGGTGCGTCAACTTCATCCAGCATACAAAAAGGAGCTGGATTTAATTCAAACAAAGCAAAAACAAGAGAAAGCGCTGTCATAGCTTTCTCCCCTCCAGAAAGTTGTGAGATAGTGGCATTTTTTTTACCTGGAGGTTGGGCAGCAAGAGTAATGCCGGAATCAAAGGCATCACCTTCAGTTAACTGCAGAGCTGCTTTTCCCCCACCAAATAATTTTGGAAAAATTTCCTGTATTTTAGAATTTACAGCATTAAAACTTTCATCAAATTTCATTTTAGATTCTGCATCAATCTTTTTGATGGCGCCTTGCAGTTTCTCCATTGCTTCATTTAAATCTTCAAGCTGCGCATCAAGCTCCTCCATCCTTTTGGATTCTTCAGCAATCTCATCTGGAGCTGCTAAATTGATTGCGCCAAGAGATAAAATCTTAGACTGAACAATTTCTAACGATTTCTCTAAATCAGGCAAATTCAGTTCTTTGTAATCTGATTCTTGAAGGTCTTCAACCATGATTCCAGCTTTATTTAGAGCATTTGATGCATTCTCAAGGTTTACTTCAAATGTCCTAAGATCAAGCTTCAAATTATTAGATTTTTCTTCCAGCGAGCGCAGATCTAGTGCTGCAATAGATTTCTTATTCTCAGAGTCTTTGATGGATTCATCTACTACAGACTGTTTCTGTCTAATGCTATTTAGCTCTGCTTCTGCTAGGGAGCTTTTTTGCACCAAAGAAGATAAATCTTTTTCAATTTGAATTTTCTTTTCCTGGACCTCAACAAGTAATTGAGACAAGTTATTTTGTCTAGATAGATATTCTTCTGGAGCTGCAAGATTAATGGAGCCAAGGGCTGAAATACTGCTTTGAATTTCAGTAAGAGAATTTTCTAATTGATTTAAATTCATCGATTGGTATTGCTGGGGATCTAACTCATCAATATTAACTTTAGACTTCTCTAAAATAGTTGATGCATTTTCAAGGTTGACTTCAAAAGTTCTCAGATCAAGTTTTAAATTATTTAATTGCGTTTCAATCGATCTTAGATCAATCGCGGCTACTGATCGTTGCTTCTCAGCGGCTCTAACTCTCTCATCAAAAGCACCTTTTTTTGATTTAATGGCTTCTAATTCTTTACTTAAAATTTCTTTTTTGGCCAACAGATCAGCTAATTCTTCTTTAGCATTGTGGTCTTTTTCACCAAGTTGTTTGAGCGACTCCTCTAGCCTATTTTTTCTTGTTAGAAACTCTTCTTTTAGATTTTGAGATTGATCAGATGCAATCTTTAATATACTCAGCAAGGAATCTTTAAGCTCCATGGCTTGCTTGGAAATGGAATCTGCATTTGCACCAAAACTTTTTAAACCTTCCAGGATTGCATCAAGTAAATGAATAGCTTTTTCTTTTGGGCTCAGGCTGTCAACATCTGCTTCTTTAGCAACTGCTTTCTGATAACTATCCTCAGCCTGTCGCAGCTCTTCCTTGGACTGAGCCTTTGTTCTTTCAAGGTTCTGTATGGTTGCTTCAACTCTGGCAATCTCTGCTCCTAGAAAAGAGAATTGTGTCTGTGCTAAATCGAGGTCAGAAATTAAAGATGAGCTATCAAGTTGAATTTGATCTACCCCAGATTGATGGCCATCAACTTCAGCCATCTTGGCTTCAACCTGACGTTCAAGGTCATTAATTGAAATTTGTAATTTATTTTTTTGTTTCAATGCTTCTAGAGCTTTTAAAATAGCAATGTTAAGCTTCAGCTCATTTTCTTTGGGGTTTAGAGTCTCAAAAGTAGACTCTTTTTCAACCGCTTTGGCATAACTTTCTTTTGCTTTGGTGAGGTCTGCTTCTGTTTGAGATTCGCTTTTCTTAATATTCTGGAGGTTAGCTTCAAATCGAGCAATATCTGCCCCAATGGAATAAAAGTTTTTTTGAGCCACTTCAAAAGAAGACAAAACAGATGAATGCTCTGTTTTAATTTGATCGATTGTAGATTGCTGTGTTTCAACTTCTGAAGCTTTAACCTTGATTTGATTTTGAAGAGAGGATATTTCTGAGCTCAGCCTATCTTTTTGACCTTTAGCTTGAAGAGTATTTACTACTGATATATTTAACTTTAAGTCTTTTTCTTCAGTTTGAAATTGTTTATATTTCTCTGCAGCATTTGCTTGATTTTTAAGTCTATTGATTAAGCGATTAATCTCATCCCTGATGTCTTTAACCCTAGAAAGATTTTCTTTAGTTTTTTTGATTCTTTGCTCTGTTTCTTTTCTGCGCTCTTTATATTTTGATATTCCTGCCGCCTCTTCAATAAACACTCTCATTTCATCAGGTTTAGCGCTTACAATTTTTGAAACCATTCCTTGCTCAATGATTGCATAGCTCTTTGGACCAAGGCCAGTTCCAAGAAAGATTTCTTGAACATCTTTGCGTCTACAAGTTGTATTGTTAATTGAGTAATTAGATTGGCCATCTCTTGTCATCAATCTTTTGATGGAAATTTCATTGTATTTTGCGTACTCCCCACCCAATTTACCCATGGAGTTATCAAACAGTAGCTCAATGCTGCACTGTCCAGAGGGTTTTCTTAGATCAGAACCACTAAAAATCACATCAGACATTGATTCGCCACGGAGATTTTTAGCTGAAAGTTCGCCAAGCACCCAACGAACGGCATCGATAACATTAGATTTACCGCACCCGTTAGGGCCGACAACAGCTACCATATTTGTAGGGAAAGATATCCTCGTGGGATCCACGAAACTCTTGAATCCAGCCAGTTTGATGTGTTTAAGCTGCATTAAATATATCCTTTACTCATTTTAAACTATTGTTCCTTTTTTAACCATTCGTTAGCATAAAAAAATAATTCATCTTGATTGCCTTTTGAGTACTTTAAATCTTTGGATTTGAAAGCTTGAAAAGCTGAATTATCACATCTAGCCTGCGCTTCAATTTTAATCATGACTTGCTGAAGAAAGGCTGAAGTTATATCAAATCCCCTCACCAAAGAGTGTGATTTATCTAATATAAATGGCCTATCAAGAACAGGAGAAATAATTTCTCTAGCAGCAATATTTACATCAGGCCCTCCAGGAATAGACACAAAAAATTGCAATGATTGCAAATTACAATTGGAGGGACTTTCAATGCTTATTAGAAGTTTTGAATTTGCTAGATCGGGATATTTTGCATCTCTTAAATCAGCTAAAAGGTTAAATATTGGAACTTGAAAGTTCTCTGAAATGAACTGTGCATTTAAGGTTTGAAGCATGCTCTCAGCAGAATCAAATGACTGAAGCTCCAAAGCTTTATAAAAAACCTGAATACCACGCATAAAAGACTCATCTTTTGATGAGGTATTATTTAAATATTGATTGATTAATGAACTGTTAAGCTCTTCATTTTGAGAAATGCTTCTATAAATAGATTCGGATTGATTGGCATGAACCCAAGATCCTATGATGGGGTTACTGGAGAAAAAATTAATAATAAATAAACCGAAGATGAGGAATGTGGTTAAAAATATAATAGATTTTTGATTTGAGAGTGGATGCAATAAATAAGCAATTATAGGTAATAATAAAATTACAGAAACAGCAATGATTATTAACATCAGACTCTTCGCTTAATAAAAAATATTATTAGCATTAAACCAAGAAAGATGAATGGCCCAAACCACAAGAGATAATTGGAGCCTTCAAGTGAAGGCCTATAGTCTGAAAAGTCACCAAATCTCTTTGAAACGTATGTTTTTATTTCTTTATCGGTTGAGCCATCACGCACTAATTCATAGACCTTATTTTTTAAATCTCTAGAGACAGGCGCATCAGAACTTGCAATGCTTCCACTCGTGCATTTTGGACATCTGATCTCTGAGATTAACGAATAAAATCTTTTTTCTTGAAGAGAGTCTTCAAATTCATACACCACTTGATTGAATGCAGATGTTGATAAAACAATAAAAGAGAAAAATATGAAGAGTTTTTTGATAATCATGATCCCTGTTTAGCTTTCTGAATTAAAGGAAGAAAAATCGTTTCCCATTTTCTTTGATTCATTTCACCCTGAATATGACCTACAACCTGATTATTAACAATGAGATAGGATTCTGGCGCTCCAGTCACTCCAAGATCAAAAGCTAGATCACCTCTTGGATCATATATAGAAAATAAATAGGGGTTGCCATGTTTTTTAAGCCACGCATTTGCCTTTAAATCAGAGTCTTTATAATTTAAACCAATAATTTGAATGTTTTGCTCAGATAGTCTAGTTAAGAATGGGTGCTCAACTAAACAAGTAATGCACCAACTTGCCCACACATTTAAAATTTTAACTCCATTTAAAGATCCTGATTGAACTGGGTTACCATCTAAGTCATTTAATTGAAATTCTGGAAAAATTTTTGAATTAAAATTTGAAAATTTAATATCTTCATCAACTAAAAGAATCTTGCCAAAAAATATTAAAACAACTATTGGAAGAAGAACTATTAAAAATCTCAGCAACTGATTCATGACACTTTCTTTTTAAAAATTGTAAGCAGCATTCCCAGCACCATCAGAGCAGCTGAAAACCAAATCCACTTTATAAAATAATTAATCTTGAGTGAGAATGTCCAACTACCATTCTCTAGCTGATCACCAATAGTTAAATACGTATCTTTCAAAAACGTTGCATGAATAGATGATTCAGATGTGATTTGGCCTCGCGTGGTATATTTTCTTTTCTGAGGGTTAAGGGAGATTTCTCTGCCATCTTGCAAGAGTGAAACCTCAGCAGAAATAACATCATGATTTGATGCTTTGATAACTCTAATATCATTAAAAGAGAATTCTTGCACAGATTTATCCACTAAAATTGATTGTCCAGGTGCAAGATTGAGGTTTTTTTCATAGCTAAGGATGCTGTTCATAGAAACTGCAAAAAATAATAAGCCTAAGCCTGTATGAGCAATTGCACTACCCTTATTAATAAACTTTTTATTGAATAAATTATTGATGACCCTTAACAGATAGCTAAAAAGGATCAATAATCCTGAAAAAATTCCTATGTAAGCCAAGATAGAAAAAACTGATGTGGTCCACCAAATAAGATACATGGATATCAGGGATAGCGTTACCGGGACTGCTATAGCGGTAAAGAATCTTCTTAAAGGCATTGATCGTTGCCATAATGCATCAACAGAAATCATGATAAATATAGCAGCAATAAGGATTAATGGAGCAAAAATTGTATTGTAATAAGGAGGGCCGATACTAACTTTATCTCCGTTAATAGATTCAATGATCAGTGGGTAAGTAACGCCAAGAAAAATAGAAAAAATACTAGTGATCATAAGTATATTGTTCATGGATAGAAACGACTCTTTGGAACCAGTAACTACTAATTTTGAAGAATTTAAAGCAGGAAGTCGGTATGCAAAAATTGTCAGTGCAAATAATGTAATTAATCCTGAAAAACTTAGAAGATATAGTCCTCTCTCCGGATCATTTGCAAATGAATGAACGCTATCAATGATGCCAGACCTTACGATAAATGCTCCAAAGAGACTTAATGCAAAAATTAAAATACCTAAAAACATCGTCCAGGTTTTTAGAACATTTGACTTTGANGATGCAAACAGTGAATGCATAAATGCAGTTGCAGCAAGCCATGGCATGAGAGCAACATTTTCTACTGGATCCCAAAACCAATACCCTCCCCATCCCAATTCATAATATGCCCACCAACTTCCGAGGGCGATGCCGATAGTGAGAAAAATCCAAGCAACTAAAGACCAATTTTTTATATCCTGCTCCCATTGCAGCTCAAAATTACCATTAAGCAAATATGCTGTAATAAAGCTAAAAGAAATTACAAATCCCACATACCCTAGATACAACATGGGAGGATGTATGGCCAAAGCAGGATCTTGTAAAACTGGATTTATATCTGCCCCTTCAACGGCTCCGAATGGCAAGATTCTCTCGAAAGGATTGGATGTTAAAAGTAAAAATAATAAAAAGCCTAAAATTATTAGGCTCAACATCAATAAAGTAAATTTTTTTAAAGGGTGATTATTATTCAGCGAATTTATAAATAAGATGCTCCATGCGGTTAAAAACACTATCCATAAAAACATGGAGCCCTCATGAGCACTCCAAATTGAGGTTATCTTATAAAAAATAGGCAATTGAGAGTTTGAGTGATTGGCTATGTATGCGATGGAAAAATCATCGCTGATTGCGAGATAGACATACATGCCAAATGAAATAAAAACCAGCCAGCAAGCTTGATTAAATAACCTCATCGAGAGAGTTAATTGATTCGGATGAATTTTACTAAAAAAAAAGAATAGATTAAAAATTAATACAAGACTTAATAATAAGACAGCTGATAGAGATAAAAAATGTGAAATCTCACCAATCATATTGCAGGCGGATCAATCGATAGCTCAGGAGGCATATAATTTTCATCATGTTTGGCAAAAATTTCTTCAGCCTCAAACATGCCATCTAAAAAATACCCAAGGATCACAACTCCACTATCTTCTTTAAATAAATCTGGTGGGACTCCATCAAAAGTGACAGAGACTTCTTTGATGAAATCAGTGACTTGGAATCTAATGGTTGTGCCATCTCTTGTGATAGATCCATTTTTTACCATTCCACCCAACTTAATTCTATAACCAGGCTTAATGTCTGCTTGCAGCATCTCAGATGGAGTGTAAAAGAGATCTAACTTTGAATTTAGCGAAAACAGAATTAATGAAATGCCTCCTGCAGACAAAAAAAGAATAGTAAGTAGCTTCCAAAGACGGTTTTTTCTAACTTGAAGCATTATTTAATTTTATTTTTCTTTGCACTGTTTTAATTCTTTTTTTGGCAATTAAAAAACTGATCGCAATGATTGAAATGCCAACCAAATAAACTGACCATACATAGATTCCATGGCCACTCATATCTAAGATTTCATTAAAATTTTTAAATTCTGAATTAAACATAATCTGAAACCCATTTTTTATTTTTTTCTCTACTCAATATATAAGAACGGCTGCTTAAAATACCAAGAGAAATTAGCATAAAACCAAGGCCAATTATTGAGATCAATAATGGGTATAACATGGATGGATCAATTGAGCTGCTTCCTGAAACTGAAATTGATGCCGGTTGATGAAGTGTTGACCACCAGTCAACTGACTTTTTAATAATAGGGATATTTACAACTCCAATGATCACCAATATTGACATGAGGCGATCTGCTTTTTCCAGATTTGAAAAAGATCCGTGCAAGGTCAAAACACCAAGATACATAATAAATAATATTAATGTGGATGTGATTCTTGCATCCCATTGCCACCATGTCCCCCAAGTAGGAATTCCCCAAATTGATCCAGAAAATAAGCCTATAAATGTTATCATCGCGCCTATTGGTGCAGCAGATTTTATTAAATACGCTGCTAACTTTACACGCCAAACAATATGCATTAACGCACAAACTGCCATAAAGAAATAAATTAACTCTGCAAAAATTACAGACGGCACATGAAAAAAAATAATTCGATAAGAATTTCCTTGCACTGCATCTTGGGGAGCAAACAATAAGCCCCAGATCCATCCAAGCATTAGCATGGAGACTCCAAGGGTGATAAAAAACGGATAAAGTTTCTCAGTAAGATTTACAAAACTTTTTGGAGAGGAGAATTTATGAATGAATGCAGAGATCACAACAATTATTATAAACCTAAGTTAGTTAATCTATATGTGTTTTTAGAGCTGCCGAGATAATTAATGGCATGATGGCTGACACTATCAACCCTATGCCTACCATCAAAGTGGTGACTGCAACAAAACCATCTCCATATTGAATGCTTCTTATTGCTCTTCCAAGCAAAATAATAACTGGTAACGCAAGTGGCAAAGAGGAAAGCACTCCTAACATGGCTCCTTTATTAATTGATAATGCATTACCAAATGCAAACAAATTAAACAGCAAAAGATTGGAAAGACTTAGCAATAAAAATACCTTACCAAAACTACCAATAGCGACCCCATTGGCAAAAGAAAACAATGCTCCAATAAATGCAATAGGAATTCCGATGAAGCAGACATAGACAAATATTTTAGAAATAACAAGCTTGTAAAAATCTTTCTCTTTTAGAAATTCTTGCTCAAGAGATCCATCCTCAAAATCCTCTTCAAACATACCTTCTGTTGCAACAAAAGCAGTCATCAGCAAAGAGACAACAATAATAGAAAAATAAAACTTATCTAAATCATACTGAGAGATGTCTATACTTAAAGGAAATGCAATGAGAACAAGAACCATCACCAATAATGGCCCCAGCCAAGACTTTAGTTTTTTTGATAGCTTGAAGGATTCTGCTTTAATAAAGCTAGGCATTCTTTACTCCTAAATCTAAAACTTCACAGTCAATCATTGGGGTGATATGGGATGTGAGAATAAGACCTCCTCCCTGAGATATTTTTTGCGCGAGAAAACTATTGAGCTGATCAGCTGTTGCTTGATCCAAGCCAACAAAAGGCTCATCAAGAACCAGTAAGTCTGAGGATTGAGCCAAGACCCTTATTAAAGCTAGCTTTTTTTGCTGTCCAAAAGATAGACTGGCTGTAAGCTCATCTTGAACATGAGATAAACCAAATTTATTGAGCCATTCAAAAGCATGATTTAGCTCAACACCATTGAATAGTAGCTCTAAGTTTTCATTGGGTGTGAGATAGCTTTTTATTGCATTTTTATGCCCTAAATAAGATATTTTTAAATCTGTTTCATATGATTGAATTGAACCCTTAGAGGGAGATGTGATGCCTAAAATAATTCTAAGCAATGTACTTTTACCCGACCCATTGCCACCTTTAATATGTAATCCTTCTCCAGAATTTATCTCAAAAGAAAGATTATGAAAAAGCTTATTTTCATTGATTGAATATGCAATATTTTGAGCTGAGAAAAGCTTCATGCTAGTCTAATTTAAAAGTGATTTTGCCCTTATTGTAAGGGAAGGAAGTGGATTTTGTGGATCTAATCGTAGATAAAATCTTTTAGCTAATTCAGCAAAAGGATTCACTCCGCTATCTCCAAGACCTCCAACTGAAAAATATAATGGCCTAGAGAAAAATATTCCCTGCTCTAATTGAGGAACTTTATTCAACAGGGTATTTATTTTTCCAATGCTTTGAGCAGCTCCTTTAAACTTATTGCCAAAATGATACCAGCCCCAGAACTGATGCTCGCTCCGAGAAAAATATACTAGCTGGGCTCTTGCATCCTTCTTGGGAAAAGCACCTGCAGGAATTAATGAAATAACCGATGAATTAAGCTCAGCAATTTTTAAATCGAGCAATGATGGTAACTCTTCTAGAGACTGAAAGGGGCAAAGTAAGCACTCGACCCCCTCCTCTATTTGATAAGACTTGACCCTCGACAGTCTATCCCTAGAGCCAATAATGATATAGCTGACTTTAGGAAAATGTTCTGACACACCAAATTATTCAGCTTTAACTAATGCTTGATCGATGTCAGCCAGAATATCATCAATATGCTCAATGCCAATTGATAGCCTAATATAGCCAGGACTAATGCCGCCTGAAGCCAATTCCTCTGCATTTAATTGTGAGTGAGTCGTGCTTGCTGGGTGGATTGCTAGACTTCTCGAATCACCAATATTGGCGACGTGATAAAGCATCTCAAGTGAGTTAATAAACTTTTTACCCGCTTCATGACCACCTTTAATCTCAAACCCCAAAAGGCCGCCGCAACCATTTGATAGATATTTATCCGCTCTTTCTTTGGGTAAGCCAGAAGCTACCCCTGGATAAGCCACTCTTTCAACCATAGGGTGCTTGCTGAGGTGCTCTGCAACTTTTTGTCCATTTGCAGAATGTTCTCTCATTCTTAAATGTAATGTTTCAAGGCCTTGAATAAACATGAAGGCATTAAAAGGACTCATTGCAGCTCCCATGTCTCTAAGCAATGTAGTTCTTGCTTTTAAAATATATGCTATTGGCCCTAATGCCTTGACTGCTTCAGTCCAAACTACACCATTATAGTTTGGATCAGGCTGATTAAGCTTGGGTTGTCTTTCGGGATGGGCTTCCCAATCAAAGTTTCCACCATCAACAAGAACACCACCAATAGAAGTGCCATGACCCCCTATATATTTTGTTGCTGAATGCAGAATAATTGCTGCTCCATTATCAAATGGACGACAGATGAGAGGTGCAGCTGTGTTGTCGACAATTAATGGAATGCCTAGGGGTCTTCCAAGATCTGCAACCTCTTGTAATGGAAAAACTTGAAAGCTTGGATTCGGCAGAACTTCTCCATAATAAGCTCTTGTCTTATCATCCGTGGCATCAAGAAAGTTTTGTGGGTCGCTGGGATCAACAAATCTAACCTCTATTCCCATATCAGAAAATGGATTTTTAAATTGATTATAAGTCCCTCCATACAGATGTGATGAGGCGACAAAATTATCACCATGTGTGCATAAATTCTGAATTGCATAAGCTGAGGCTGCTTGTCCTGAGGCAAGACTTAATGCTGCGACCCCCCCCTCTAATTCAGCAACTCTTTCCTCAAAAACTGCATTTGTAGGGTTCATAATCCTTGAATAGATATTTCCTAACTCGCTTAAAGCAAATAAATTTGCGGCATGATCAGTGTCATCAAATTGATAACTAGATGTCATGTGTATTGGAACAGCTACAGAATTAGTTGTCTCATCTTTTCTCCAACCTGCATGAAGTGCAATAGTGGCTGGGTTAGTATATTTTTTTGCGGTCATTTTTTCTCCAGTAAATTTATTAAATTAGTTCAAACTAAACAGACTTATTTTAAAGGAATCTTATTTAGCAACATTTATAAAGCGCATGCAAGCCAGTCAAAATTGCGCTAAGACAATTATATATAGATTTAAAAATTTTTCTTTTAAAATAATTATTGTAGTAAGACTACAAAAAAATATATGAATAAAAGCTTTAGATTAAGCTTTTTTTAAATTTATTGACAATTTTAATAGAATATTTTTCAATGCACTACAGATTTAAAAAAAGGATTACAAAATGGCTAAAAAATATGTAAATTTCAGAGTTGGTGGTTCCCCCTATAAAGTTACCGATGATTATTCTGTATGGACCAATGATTTATTGGGCAAAATCATAGCCAGTAAAACGGTAATACAGCCTGGAAAATCTACTGTTGGTCATAGACTGAGTGATTCAGATGTTGTATACATCATCGTTAATGGCAGAGGAATGATGGAGGTTATTGAATACATGAATTCAATGGAAGGTCATGGTACAGATCCCAGTCAGGGCATCGAACATCAGGATTCATTCTCGTTAACTGCTGGCGATGTAATTCTGGTCCAATCCGGGGACTTCGTTAAAGTAATAAATGAATCAGAGCATGATCAACTTACTTATCTAAGAGTCTTCGATAGAGAAGGTTGGAGAATCTAATTTAGCTAGGAGGGCTTGAGTCATTGCTTAATAGCTCAACAGCTTCATCAACTGTATAAGTATTAGTCTCATTTTTACGTAAATTTCTAATTGACACAGTTCCTGCTGCCATTTCCTCTTTACCAATCACTGCCATCAATGGGACTTTTGCATTACTGTGTTCTCTAATTTTATAACCGATTTTTTCATTTCTATTATCTAGCTCAACACGTAAATTAATTGCTTTAAATTTTTCTTTTAAAGTCATTGCAAACTCATTCGCTTCATCAGTTACTGTTAAAATTGATAATTGGATTGGGGCTAACCATAAAGGCAATTTACCGGAATAATTTTCTATTAAAATGCCAATAAACCTCTCAAAAGAGCCAAGAATTGCTCTATGCATCATGACAGGTTGATGCTTGGCGCCATCTTCCCCTATGTACTCAGCATCTAATCTATCAGGCAGATTAAAATCAGCTTGGAAAGTTCCACATTGCCATTCACGACCAATTGCATCAGTCAAAACAAAATCAAGTTTTGGGCCATAAAAAGCTCCATCTCCTGCTTCAACCGTATAAGGGATATCAAGTTTTTTAATTGCATTTTCTAGTGCGGTCTCTGCTTTATCCCAAACTGCATCTGATCCAACCCTTGTTTCAGGTCTGGTTGATAATTTTATATCAAAGGATTCGAAGCCAAGCTCAGTATAAATCTCGGACAACAATGATATAAAGTCAGCTGTTTCCGTCTCAATTTGATCTTCAGTGCAAAAAATATGGCCATCATCTTGAGTAAAGCCTCGAACCCTCATTAAGCCATGCATGGTACCCGAAGCTTCATACCTATGACAGGAACCGAATTCTGCAAGTCTCACTGGTAGGTCTTTGTAGGATTTAAGACCATGATTATAGACCTGCACATGACAAGGGCAGTTCATGGGCTTAAGAGCATTTACTCTTTTTTCATTAGCATGCTCTTCATCAATTTCGGTGATGAACATATTTTCGCGATATTTGTCCCAGTGCCCTGAAGCCTCCCAAAGTTTTCGATCAACAACTAAAGGGGTATTGATTTCTTCGTATCCATTAGCAATTTGCTTGTTGCGTATATAGTTTTGCAAAGCTACATATATAGACCAACCTTTTGCATGCCAAAAAACCATTCCAGGCGCCTCTTCTTGCAAATGGAACAAATCCATTTCTTTGGCAAGTTTGCGATGGTCTCGCTTTTCTGCCTCTTCCAAAAGGTTTAAATATTTTTTTAGATCTTTTTCATTTTTCCATGCCGTGCCATAAATCCGAGATAGCATTTCATTTTGCGAATCTCCTTTCCAATATGCGCCAGCAATCTTGGTAAGTTTGAAAGCTCCGACCTTATCTAAGCTTGGTAAATGAGGCCCACGACAAAGGTCTGTAAAACCGGTATCACCTTGATTGTAGAGTTGAAAATTATCTTCTTGCTCAGACTCTTCGATGATCTTAACTTTGTAATCTTCGTTGGTGTCAGCAAAGATCTTGATCGCCTCTTTTTTTAAATGAATCGTTTTAGTAATGACAGATTTTTCAGCAACAATCCTCTCCATTTCTTTTTCAATTTTTGGTAAATCGTCTATAGAAACCCTCTCATCAGATAAAAAATCATAGTAAAAACCATTTTCAATAGTTGGGCCGATGGCTAATTTGGCTTTTGGATAAAGATTTTTTATAGCGCGAGCTAGCACCTGAGCCGCAACTGTGTGGCGCATAATTTCTAGGCCTTCATCTGAATCAATTGTAAAAATAGAGATATTGGCATCCTGAATCACAACGTCACTCAGGTCTCTTTGCTCACCATTTACACTAAACGCAACAGCAGCTTTAGCCAGACCAGCGCCAATCATATTTGCAATTTCAAACCCGCTAACACCAACAGGAGCCTGCTTCTGAGATCCGTCAGGGAGTGTGATTGTGATTTCTTTGCTCATGGTATTGGTCCTTGCGCCCTATTCTAATATTTTTAACTCGAAAGGTATATTTTCAGTAGCACTTTATATTGAACACTCTTTAATTTAACATGAAGAAACGTTTTAATTTACAAAGTTTAGGAGTCATTATGGCAGTAAGTGTTTTACTTAGCGGAACGTTAAAGGATGGTTTAGTCGATCAGTTTTCGGGAATTTGTACTGAGGCTTTTCATGTCACTCGTGCATTTGATGGGTGTCAAAATATTAATCTTACATTGCATGTTGAAGATCCTCATAAATTTGTTCTTACAGAGGTTTGGGATTCAAAAGAGCACTATGAAAAATATTTGGCTTTTAGAACAGAAGATGGAACTGTTGGGGCTATTGGCGAGATGTGCGTTGATGGGCCGAACATAGATATATTTGATATTACAGACGCTTAACACAAGCCTTCTTAGTTAAACGGATATAACAACTCCCTCCTAAGGAGTAGTTCTAGGTTCGATTCCTGGAGAGGGCACCAATTTTTAGGGAAAAGTTTAAAAACAATCCAATGCATCTAAACTCATATGGATGATTAAACCAACTCCAATTAATCTAGTTTTTGAAAAAAAACTCATGGCTAGATAGATACCAATAAACCAATACTGATGGAGAGGATGGAATCCTATGCTGCAACGATTAGCGTCGTAAATTGGGCTCGCCAACAAATGATCCAAGTCAACCAGCATAGTTGCCATCATAAATAAATAAGACAGCTTCCAATTTTCTTTAAAAAATAAAAAAGCAATCAATAAAGGAGCCAAGAAATGTAAAGCTAGGTGAGATGTCATTTAGCTATTTTTTCATAATTAGAAATTTTATTCCTACTTAATAATAGTAATTTCTTGCAACATAATAATTAATATTTACACTGCTAACATCGATCAAGAAATATAGCTAAAGTGATGATGCAAAATTCAGCGCCGAATAGACGGCTACAACGCCCAGCTAAAGATCAAAACCGCCTTATCAATACATTTAATCAAGTGTTAACTCGTCATTTTTTAACTATGGCCATTATTGCAACAATTTGTATTTTCATATC
>JGI20157J14317_10000394_pt1 | contig 48166 bp, 50 predicted proteins | sample COG_07_FD_14317 | JGI IMG/M metagenome (IMG submission 14317)
GGGGGTGGTGGAGGTGGTGGAGGTGGAGGTGTTGGTGCGGGTGGTGTTGGTGCAGGTGGTGTTGGTGCAGGTGGTGTTGGTGATGCTTTATCTTTACATATATATTTGGCAGTCCACCATGTACCTCCTGGATCTTGACCACAATCATGATAGTCTACATATGTTGACCCTGCTTTGGCAGCGGTGCATGCAATCTGACCTTTAGCAGGAATTGTAGAAGGCCATGTTCCATGGTCATACTGGGCGCTACATGGTCCGGCCCAAAATTCGTCAGCAGGAAGTTTTCCTGGGGCAACGCCTGGTGTATATTTTTCAAAAAGAAATCCACATGGTTTATCACCATCAAATACATGTGTTGTTTCTTCTGGAATAGTATCACCTAATTTTTGTTGTTTACATAAATTATCCCATCCACCACTGGATGTATATGCAGTTGCTTGAAGACCAGACGGTACATAAATAGAGTCCACTTCACAATGAGTACCATTATCTTTTAATGCACTTTGCCATGCTTTACTATAATTTAATGTAAAACATCCAGCGGTATCTTGATCAGATTCACCAGATAATTTAAGAGCGGTATTTGGATCTAATGTAATTATTGAACCATTAGTTCCTTTTATTTGAATCCATTTGGATGATGTTGATGTATCTGCGCTTGAAAATAAAAATCCACATGGATTTGAATAAAATTTATAATCGATAGATCCAGCAGGAATATCTTCAAGTTTTTCTTGTTTACATAAATTATCCCACCCACCACTTGATGTATATGCAGTTGCTTTAATATTTGCTGGTAATGATATTGAATCAACGGCACAACTATCACCCGATTTTAAGATATCTGATACGTTAACGCCACACATAAAACTATTTAATGAATAACATCCAGGATCTATTTGGTCAGTTTTACCTGCTAAAAGGGCTTCTGATACAGATAATGTTGCTGTCTTATTATTTTTACCTTTAATAATTACTTGAGTTGGAAATGCCGCACTATTTCCACTTAGAGTTTTAAGAGTATTACCTTTGGAAACAGGAGCTGGTGCGGGCGGTGCAGGACAAGGTCCGGGTGGTTTATAACAATTATATTTTGAGGTATACCATGCACCACCATGTTTTCCACAATCTACATTATTTCCAGCATATCCACTTACATTGCCGAATGCTTTTTTACATGCACCATCACCACTCCATCCCCACCATTCATTGCTACATTCAGTCCATTCAGTGTCAAGTGGATTAGCAAGACCTTCATATAATTTTTTATTTCCTAAACAACAATATAATATTATAATTACTAGAATTGCTAATAAACAATAGTTCAAGTTGAATTTTAATTTCATTATATATAACTTTGGAGAAAATTTTAATAATTTAAATAAACTATTAAAGTTAAATAAAGTTAAATAAATTTTATTAAAATTGATTAAATAAAATTTAATAAAATATTAAATAGAATAGCATATTATGACTTTACAACCTTATTATAATTCAGATGAAAATATTATTGAAATTGGAGTTGATGAAGTCGGACGAGGTCCTATGTTTGGAAGCGTATATTGTGCTGCGGTAATTTTACCAAAGGATACTAGTTTTCAACATAATTTAATAAAAGATAGTAAAAAATATCATTCTAAAAAGAAAATATCAAATATTTATGAATATATAAAAACAAATAGTAATGAATATTGTATTGCTTTTATGGATGAAAAAATAATAGATAAAGAAAATATTAAAAAAGCTACATATTTGGCGATGCATAAAGCAATTAAAGAGTTGCTAAATAAAATAGAATTTTTTGAAAAAACCGAAAAATTTAATAATAAATATGCAGATAAAAGTTTTACAATTTTAGTTGATGGAAATGATTTTAAACCATTTACATATTTAGATTTAAAAGAAGAAACAATTAAAGAAATACCATGTCGTTGTATTATTGGTGGCGATAATAAATATACACCAATTGCTGCTGCATCAATATTGGCAAAAGTGGAGAGAGATAATTATATTTATGAATTATGTAAAAATTATCCAAAATTAGACGAATATTATGATTTAATAAAAAATAAAGGATATGGCACAACGAATCATATGGATGGAATAAGAAAATATGGTATAACAGAATGGCATCGAAAAAGTTTTGGTCTATGTAAAAATGCAAGTATTATTGATATGAAAAATTAATAATATAATATATATATATATATGAATACGAAACGACGGATAAGAGAAGGTGGAGATATAAATAAAATTAAATATTGGATAGATAAATTACCAGAACTAAGGCGAAATATTGAGCCGTTAACACTTTTAATGATACGAACTGCTGGGGAAGTTAATAATTATATTAATAATCATAATAAATCTTTTGTTAAAATGATAGTTAATTCTAATAATATAAATTTGCTTCATTCTATTGATAGAGAAACTTCTATAAAAAAAACATTAAATCGCGCTAAATTTTTAAAAACCAATAAAAAAGATTTAAAAAGTTTAGAAAAAAAAAATGGTTTTATAGATTTAACTTCCTCATTTTTTTTAAATAGTCCATTTGCATCTATTAATCAAGAACAAATAGTTGAATTAAGTAAAAATAAGTATGTAACTATATCTGGTGTAGGGCGTATAGCAGCTATAAAAATGGCTTTTCCTGAGGGAATAAAACTTCAAATGAAAGTTGGTAAAATAGATGATTGTTTAAAGAAACGATTAATTGCAATAAATAATTTATACATATATGGTAATCGATTTGCTAATTTGTATAAATATGGAATACAGGAAAAAGAAATTATGTACTGTAAACATATTAATACAAAAAAATGTTATAGAAGAGGTAAATTTCTTACAAAACGAACAAAAAAATTTAAATTAATACCTTATTTAGGTGGTAAAGAATTATAAATTATTTTATTTTGTAAATTTACCATTAGATTGATCTATATGTGGCATAGAACATTTTATACCAAATTTCTTTGTATATGGACAATTATTTGAATTAGTATTTTTGCCATTATAAATAGACCAAATCATTATTTTTTATAAAATTCAGGCATTATATAAAATTGATAATATAATTTAAATATATTAATTTATATTTAAATTATATTAAATAATAAAAATGAAAATTTTAGTATTTGACACCGAAACTACTGGATTACCTATAGGAATTAATCCATCAATTATAACAACACATTTATGGCCTCATATAGTTCAATTATCATATATATTATATGATACAGATGAGTCGACTATATTACAATATTGTGATGTAATTATAAAATTACCTAAGGGAATTTATATATCTAAAGAAAGTGAAAATATTCATAAAATATCAAATAAAAAATGTCAAGAACAAGGTGTTGATATTGTTTATGAATTAGAATTATTTAATAATATATTAAATAATGCCGATTTAGTTGTTGGTCATAATATATCGTTTGATAAGCGAATGATTATGGTTGAATGTATTAGAAATAAAATACAACAAAATTTCACTGTTAATAAAAATAGGAAATCAGAATATTGTACTATGAAAAATAGTGTAGATCTTTGCAAAATAGTCGCAAAAAGTAAAAATGGTAATGAATATTTTAAATATCCAAAATTAATGGAACTACATAAACATTTATTTAACACTATACCGGATGGGCTACATAATTCTATGATAGATGTATTAGCATGTTTGCGTTGTTATGGTAAAATGAAATTAGATATCGATTTTCTAGAAGTATCTAATAGTGTAAATTTATTAAATAATAAATATAAATGAAATTATATTTGTGAATTTAAAAAAGTGAAGACATTTCACTCCATTGTTATTTCCTTAACCAGAACACATTTCACATCCATTATCCCCAGAATTTAATTCATCATGTAGATCTTTTTCTTTTCTAGTTTGAGGTTTTTTTGTAGGTTCAATAGTAAATTGTTGTGGTTGATGTTTTGGTTTTCTACGCAAATAATAGATTCCTGTTTTAAGTCCAGAATTCCATGCATAAAAATGCATATTTGTAAGAGATTTAGCATCCGGATCTTCCATCCATAAATTTAGACTTTGTGATTGACAAATAAATGCACCGCGTTCTTTTGCCATATCAATAAGATGTTTCATAGGTATTTCCCATACAATTTTATATTTATCTTTTATAAATTGCGGAATATTATCTATATATTGAATACTACCTTTATTTAAAATAATATTATTTTTAATCTCATTATTCCAAATTCCTAAATCAATCAGTTCTTGAATTAGATATTTATTTGCTAGTACAAATTCTCCAGCTAATGTTCTTCTAGTATATATATTACTTGTAATTGGTTCAAAACATTCATTATTTCCTAATATTTGACTTGTACTAGCTGTAGGCATTGGTGCTACTAGAAGACTATTTCTTAAACCATATTTAATAATATTAGTTTTAAGATTAGTCCAATTATATCTCTCGGTAGGACTAACATTCCACATATCAAATTGCAAAATACCTTTTGATGCTGGACAATTATCAAAAGATGAATATGAACCTGCATAAAACTCACTTTTATCAATAAAATCTCTCTCGATTTCTTTTCGAATTGGCTTATATTTTTCTAATAATTTAGAAATTTTATCCTCATTTGCAATTGTAGAACTAGAAGATGCGTTTTTATAATCATCTACATTATATTCTTGACATAAATCATGTTGTCCATTAAATGACCAAGATATACAATATTCATTTTTCAAAAATAGCATATCATTATAACGTTCTATAGATAGTTCATTACTTTTTTCTAATGCAGCAAAATATATTGTTTCAAATATTTTTTTATTTACTTTTTTTGCCTCTTCACTATGATATGGTATATCCATTGTTATAAATGTATCAGCTAAACCTTGAACACCTATACCAATTGGTCTATGATATAAATTGCTTCGCTTAGTTTTTTCTGTTGGATAAAAATTAATATCTATTACTTTATTTAAATTATTTGCAATAACTTTTGTAATTTTAAATAAACTATTATAATCAAATTTATTTCTTAAAATATCTAATACTGTATTATATCCACCAATTAATGTATCATTATTAATTAATTGTGGTACTGTTGATACAGAGAATTTATCTTTAAATTCCATAAATTCTTTATCTGTATTCAAAACTATTTCTTGAAATTCTATATTTTTTCTTTTTAATAGTACTTTCATTAATATGCACCAATTACAATTATCTTTTGTATAAACAACACAAGTTCCTTTAAATGATGAATGTGTTTCAATAACAAAACGATTTAATGCTATTGATGCTAAATTGCAAACCGCTGTTTCATTTTTATTACTATATTCAGTTATTTCACAACATAAATTTGAACTCATAATTGTACCAAGGTTTTGCTGATTACTTTTATTATTTATAGCATCCTTATATAATATATAAGGTGTTCCTGTTTCCATTTGAGAATCTAAAATTTTAATCCATAAATCTCGGGCATTTATTTGACAAACATATTTTTTTTGAGATTCATATTTTTCATATAATAGTTTAAAATCATTACCAAAACAGTCTGATAATCCTGGTGCATTATCTGGACAAAATAAACTCCATTTAGAATTAGTTTTAACTCTTACCATAAATAAATCAGATATCCAAAGTGCATAAAATAAATCTCTTGCGCGTAATTCTTCATCGCCATGATTTTTTCTTAAATCCAGAAAATCCATTATATCAGCATGATGTGGTTCAATATAGATTGCGAAACTTCCATTTCTTCTACCACCACCTTGATCAATATAACGAGCTGTTTTATTAAAAACACTTAGCATTGGTACAATACCATTAGATGTACCATTTGTTCCACGAATATGACTTCCTTTTGCGCGAATATTATGAATATGAAGTCCAATTCCACCAGCCCATTTAGATATATTAGCACATTCTTTTAATGTATTATAAATACCATCGACACTATCACTTTCCATTGCTATTAAAAAACAAGAACTTAATTGTGGGCGTGGAGTACCAGCATTAAATAGTGTTGGAGTTGCATGTGTAAAGAATTTTTGAGACATTAAATCATATGTTTCTTTTACAGAATCCAAATCATCCATATGAATACAAATAGCAACTCGTAAAAACATATCTTGGGGTCTCTCAATAACCTGCCCATTTGTATGAATAAGATATGCTCGTTCGAGTGTTTTAAATCCAAAATAATCGATTAAATAATCACGATTATAATCAATAATATTATTAAAATAATTAGCATGTTTATTTATAATATTAATAATATTATCTGCTAATAATGGAACTTTATTTGTATTATTGTCTTTAAAATCATAAAGAATATTCATAGATTTAGAAAATGTATTATTTGTATTTTTATGAAGATTAGATATTACTAATGAACTAGAAAGTTTAGAATAATCAGGATGTATTGTAGACATTGATGCAGCCTGTTCAGCTGTTAATTCATCTATTTGAGAAGTGCAAATACCATCAAATAATTGATCTATTATTTTAATTACCAATGTTGTAAAATTTATATTTATATTATGTTCTTGTCCAAGATTTTTAACTCGTTTCAAAATTTTATCAAATGAAACATTTTCCATATTACCATTGCGTTTTTTTACATACATTTCATTATTTATCTTTTTCATTATATATGTATTATTAGATAGTTTTAAATAATTTTAAATATATTTATATCATAGAAAAAGAGAGATTATCATTCTTTAGTTATACATATTATATTTATAAAAAATAATTATCTAATATCATATATATATAATTATGTTTAGTAAATTTTTTACAAGAAAAAATAAAAAAGGCGGGGTTAAACAAAAAATAACGAGTCCATCAAGAAAAAGTACGAGAACATCTCGTAAACCAGAAAGATATAGTCCTCCTTCCCCAAAACGTAAAACTAAAAGTAAACCAAAAAGTATAGGTAATCAAACAAAAAAAGTATCAATGCAACCTATAAAAAAACCGAATCCGTCAAGACGTAATAAGGGATGGTGGTTTAATCGTAGTGCACGAGCAAAAAATAGAGAAAAACATAAGTTATCAGATGGAGAAATAGCAGCAATATTAGCGAAATATAATATAGTTATGAAAAAAAGAAGAAAACCATTTTTAAAACATCGACATTCATCAATAAATAGTACTGGACCAGTTGGTACAAGTATATTTGATACATTACTAGAGCAGAATATAAGAGAGAATCATGGAACAGGTGAAATTAGTGAACAAGACCGCGAAGCATATGAAACAGATTTAATGCGAGAGTATCTTGCAGAAGATTTAGATGCAACAGCGAGGGTTGGCAATTTACGTAATTGATATTAAATATAATTTATGTAGTATTAATAGTATCCATAATTACATAACACTTATTTACAATTAAATCTTGTGAATCATGATTTTTGGTTCTTTTTTTTGAGTTGGGAGCGCGATGTTGAAATCCAGTAATTCGTTCATTAATAATAATATTCCATAATTCTTCTATTTTTGTAATTACATTATTAAACCATAATTTATTGCGTAATACAAGTATGTTGCTATATTTTTGCAATTTCCAAAATATATTTTGAATCCATTCTTTATCTGTATTTTTTTCAAAAATAATTTTTTCCCAGTCATTATATTGTTCTAATGTATGATATAATGGTGCATATTCATAATGCGTTTTTCCATCAATACTAAATTGTATAATTCTACCTTTTACTTTATTATCATCTGAAAATATATATGATCCATCGTTCAAAAAATCTTCTTCTGATTCATATTCAATAAATTTTGTTTCAAGAAAATCACATTCATTTAGGTCGCAAGTTTCCATTTGCAGTTGCATTTGCACCCAATATTCCAATTTTGGAATACCAGTTATTTCTCTACTAACAACATTTTTAATCTCAAGCATTCGTCCATAACGCTTATTAGTAGAAGCGATATTAATTCCATCTGGGGATGCACCTATAAATGAATATTTAGGGTGTTTTATACATCCAAAATCACCGATTTCGGTTTCATAAACTTTTTTATAAAATTCTACAGAAATAGGTTCATATTTTTGTCCCCAATGTAATGGAGAAGAAGTAGATGTTTGTCCATATATGGTATATGGTTTACATTTTTCATATATGAGTTGATTTTGTGTAGCTTGAGAACCAAAAACCTTCCATATAGAACTAGCTGTTAATAAATTATGTCGAAATGTATACCATTCTTCACTTCTTTGTGATGGTTGATATGTTGCTTGTAAGATACATATTTTTTCGGAAATATGATTATTATAATTATCATTATAATTTATATTTCTAATAAAACTATCTTTATAAGATCTTGGAGGTATTATTTTAGAATATATTTTATTTTTTATACTTTTAATTGCTTGTATTAATTTAAATTTAACTCTATATCTTATATAAGACTTAAATAAATGTAATATTTGAATAAGAAATATTTCATATATATATTTTGTTAAATTTTTATCAAAATCTTTATTAATAATATCTGATATATTATTAATTATATATTCATGTATTAATTGAGTAATTGATTCATTTAAATCATCTAGATTATCATTCGTAAATATTTTAAATTCATTTATAATGTTAATTAAACTATCTTCTAAATTCATAATATTATAACTATGTTATTAACATAAGATATATTAATATCAATTTTAAATATATATTTGTTATAATAATATTTGTTATAATAATATTTGTTATAATAATATTTGTTATAATAATATAAGTATAAATTATAAATTATTATATTATTAATTATGATGAAAAAAAATAAGCAATTATTTTTTTCACATACATGGAGACCAGATAATTTAGGTCGAAATACGCATAAACGAGTTCATACAATAGTTAAAAAATTAAGAAACAATGGATGGACAACATGGTTTGATGAAGAAGATATGGGTGGAAATATTGATGCCGCTATGGCAGAAGGAATTGAAAATGCAGATGCAATATTAATATGTTTAACGGAAACATATTGTAAAAAAGTTAATGAAACAGCAAAAAATCCGCGAAATAGAGATAATTGTTTAAAAGAATGGACATATGCGAATATGAGAAATAAATTATTAATACCAATTATAATGGAACCTTGTTTATTAAATACCAATAATTGGCCACCGGGAATTGTATCATTATATTTAGGTTCTACATTATATATTAATGCAACAGATAATGATTTATCTGAATCAGTAATATTTGCAAATAGTTTTTTATTAAACAATGGTTTACAACCACATAATAAAACTCAAAATTTATTTATAAATGTAATAAAAAAAAAATCAACTTCACCAAAATCAACTTCACCAAAATCAACTTCACCAAATTCAACTTCACCAAAATCAACTTCACCAAAATCAACTTCACCAAAATCAACTTCACCAAAANNAANTTCACCAAAAGTAAATTCACCAAAAGTAAATTCACCAAAAGTAAATTCATCTAGGTCATTAATAAATACTATATCTAATACAATAACAAATACATTTAATAAATTTTCACCAAAGACATCACCTACAACTACACCAACCCCTTCTCCAAAATTACCACGCCCACCGACCGAAAATAAATCTAAATTTATAAATTATAAAAATAAATTTAGAAAACATAGATCTCCACCTCCACCTCCACCTCCACAACCAATACAAAATTTAAATAAAAATACTGAAACAAATATAAATGTAAACAATTTATATTTAAAATCAGATATAAAACTAATTGAATTAACTAATAGACGAATATCCGAAAATAATGTATTTGCAAATTATATATCTAGCAAAATTATAAAAAAATCTAAATCAACTGGTGATTTTACAAATTTATGTATATAAATACATTATTATATATATAAATTAAATGAATAAACAATTATTTTTCTCGCATACATGGCAAAATGATAAATTAAATCGTAATAATCATATGAGAGTAAGAGAATTAGCTGAAGAATTATATAAATTCGGTTGGTCATATTGGATTGATGAAGATAATATGATTAGTAATATAGATGCTGCAATGGCAAAGGGAATAGATAATGCAGAAGTAGTAATAATATGTTTAACAGAACAATATTTTATTAAGGTTAATGAAACTGCAAATAATCCACAAAAACGAGATAACTGTTTAAAAGAATGGACTTATGCAATTGCCAGAAATAAATTAATGATTCCAGTTATTATGGATATATCTTTATCTAATATTAGTGATTGGCCACCAGGAATAATTTCATTATATTTTGGTTCAACTTTATATATAAATGCTTCAACAGATAATTTAAAAAAAACAGCATATGATATAGATAAATTATTATTAAAATATCATTTAAAATCAATGAAATATAAAAATATGAAATATATGCAAAATTCTGTATCAAAACTTAAAAACTTATTATATATATCTGATAATCAACGTAAATTGAATTATCGGCGAAAATCAGAAAATTATATACCTCATAAAAAATCGATATCAATGTTAGGTTTACGACGCAATACAACTGGACAATTAAAAGAAATAAATATTTAATTTAAGAATTAGAAGAATTAACTGATTTAGATGATTTTGGCGATTTCGGAGATTTTAATAATTTAGTACTTTTATTTTTATCTGTATTATTTTTATCTGTATTATTTTTATCTGTATTATTTTTATTATTTTTATTATTTTTATTATTTGATTTTGATCTATTAACTTTTCTGGTTGGACCCAATGATTTCGATGTAGATTGTTGTTGTAGTTTTTTTAATGTAAATTTTCGTGTAGTATTATTAAAATATAATGTTGGTATATTCTCTAATTTACCAGATTCTTTAATATATATAACATCCTTATTTTTATATAAATTTTTTTTATCAAGAGATGTACTTAAATAACAACTTAGATTAGTTTTCTCTGCATTATTTAAAGAATGTTTATTAGCAAGTGATTCTATTAATTCATTTATTTTATCCATTTTAACCGATTTATCCAATTTATTCCAACATTCTTTTTTATTTAAATTACATTCATTATCTAATAAAGTATCTATATTATCAATATCATTTGTTACAGATGATGTAAATGTTTTTTTATTTGTACTATTTAAAAGCATAGTTTTATATTTAATATTTTGTAATGCTTGACATTCTTGTTTAGACATTATATTATATATAATATTAAATTTAACTAATTTTATATTATATATAATATAAAATTTAACTTATTTAATATAATACATACAAATAATATATTAAAAGTTGCGATATTAAAAAGCGACACCGAGAATATTAATGCTAAAAAATATAAACATCTAAAAAATGATATAAATAAACAACTTTCAAAATTAAAAATGATTTAATAATAAAAAAATTATGTAAACAATATTTACTGACTCAAGAGCAAGCTTATTTATTGTGCATTTTAATTTTTCATATGTTTTACATATGAATAAAATGCTTAAAAAATTGGTAAATCTAAACCATATATTGAATTTGATTTGTAATATAATGGATAATATATATAATATAACTATTTAAAAATATTAGCATAGTATCATATATTATATATGATGTTGCGTTCTCTATTTATCATGATTATGTCATTCGCAAATGTATATGGATATGGATTATCTGAATCAAATCTATGTAGATATTCAGACCCATATTTCACTGCATGTCGCCTAGATGAAGTAAATGTAACTATTAAATATCCAATGGTTCAACCAGAAATCTGCACAACTAGATGTGAAGTTGATGATGATTGTCCGAGAACAACCTGTTCTTTTATTACAGTAAAACCTAAATGTATCTTGGAAAATGTATTGGGAAAGAGATACTGTGGATTTTCATGTAATTTAACAGAAAATTTCCCATGTTCTACAGATCAATATATGATTTGCATTCCAACATCATCAGACCTAGGATTTTGTGCTTATTTGCGATAAATTTAAATATAATATTTATTTATTTAAATAAATTAAATAAATATTTATTTATAATTAATTTAATAAAATTAATTAAATTATAATGAAATCAATAGAAATAAAAGGCAAACATCAAAAAGATAAAATAAATAAAGCGAATGATCCTAATAATCTAGATATTATAGCAAAGCGTGATTGTATGATTGATATGCCAAATTTAGTATTTGAATATGAATATCAAGTAAAAATGATAAATAAATTATATTTAGATTTTGATACAAATACAAATAATTTTGAATATAAAAAAGAATGTTTAAGAGAGATAGATAAGAAAATTAATAGTTATAAAACTCAAGATATAAATAAAAATAAATATGAAAATGATAATATTGTATTAGAAGAAGTTATCGAAAAATTAGTATCTAGTAAATTAAAATGTTATTATTGTAAATGTAAAATGCTAATTTTTTATCAAAAAGTGAGAGAAATATCTCAATGGACATTAGATAGGGTAGATAATGATTTATCACATAAAAATGATAATGTTATTATAGCATGTTTAAAATGTAATTTAGATAGAAGACGACAAAATAAAGATAAATTTCTATTTACAAAACAATTAAAAATAAATAAAATAAAATAAAATAAAATAAAAAGAATAAAAGACAAGAAAAAATAAAAATTAAATTCTTCTAATTTCAAGCGAAGCAAGAGTATTAGAAGAGCCTCCTCGCATTTTAAATCCATATTTTTCATAAAATGGAATTAAATCACTCTTACAATCTAAAATAATTTTATAACAATTATTCTTATTTGCAATAGTTATAACATGATTTAATAATTTTGTTGCAATTCCTTGTCCATTATACTTTTTATCTACAACTAGGTCTTCAATTCGCGCGACACAACTACCTCCATGTATTAATTTTTGTTCAATTAAAAGAGTAATCATACCAATTGGTTTATTATATTTAGTATAAACAAATACATTATGATATATATTATTACTAATATCAGATATAATATTATTATATAATTCAATATCGATAATTGGGGCATCAGTTAATTGTTCTAAAAGTGAAAATATTACAGAAATATTTTTTTTGAAATCTATATTTTGTATACATTTTATAGACATATATTATATATGTCTTCAAAAAATATCTAAAAGTATAACTATATCTCCGATAACACCAAAAACATCTAAATCAGAATACAAATCAACTTTAGGTTATTATCCATCAATGGAGTTATGGAAAACCAGACAAATTATAGAAAAGTTATCTACTGTTTATGTTTGCCATGTGGAGAATTAACTAAATTTGCTAAAGAAATTCTAACACCAGATGTTTCCGATAATATTAAACAAAAATTAAATATTATATTACCATCATCAGAAACAATTTCATCATGTATAAGTAAATATTATAAATCGTGGATGTTATTTGAACAAGAACATTGTAATTGTAATGATTCTGATTCAAACATAAAATCAAAATTTGGTGGAAAAAAAATAAGAAAACAAAAAAAACAAAAAATAAAAATTAATAAAATTAATGAAAATATTTAGAATTATTATAAATTACTATAGTATTAAATGGAAGTAAAAGTATGGAGTGATGGACAAACATATAAACAATCTAATAAAAATGATAAGCCATTATTAAATGGTGATAATGAAATAATTCATAATGTAGCATATAGAGGAGCATATAATATAAAAAAAAATGATAAAATAAATAAAGAAAAGACAGATGAAATAATGAAAAGACGAATGACTATTCAAACCTTTCAAAATCCATTTTTACATAAAAATATTGGACAAGTTTTAGATGACCAAGAAAAATATTTAAAACCGCAAAATTCTCTAATAAATAATGAACCTTTAAATTTACAATAATATAGAAAATAAATTTCTAGTAGATAAAAAATTGAAAAATTTATAATAATATAATCCATAATATAATAATTGTATTATGGATTATGATAAACATATTAATGTATTAGAATATATACCAAAATCCATACAGTTAAAAAATATTAAATTTAATATATCAAATAAATTAATAGAAGAAATAATTAATTATACAGTGAGTATACCGAGTGAAATATGTGTAGTTTCTTTATCTGGTGGTGTAGATTCTATGGTGTTAACTGTTATATTACGATATTTAAATCGACGAGTAATATGTGTGCATATTAATTATAATAATCGTAAAGAAAGTACAGAGGAAGCAAAATTTCTAGAAGAATGGTGTAAATATATGAATATAGAATTAATATTACATGAAATTAATTCTTTACAAAGAGGAGAAATTAAAAGAACAGATTACGAAAATAAATCAAAAGAAATTAGATTTAAATTATATAAAGATGTATTAAAAAAATATGATTGTTCCGAAATACTACTAGGACACCATAAAGATGATATTATAGAAAATGTATTTAATAATATTTGTAGAGGAAGAAATATTTTAGATTTATCAGTAATAAAAAAAACGAATAAAATTCTTGGAGTAAAAATATCTCGACCAATGATATCTATCCATAAGGATAAGATATATGAGTTTGCACATAATTATGATGTGCCATATTTTAAAGATACAACACCATATTGGTCATTGCGTGGAATATATAGAACACAAGTTTATCCCTTATTAAATAAAACATATTCTAATAATTTATCAAAAAATTTATTTAATGTTGCTAATCAATCGGATGAATGGAATAAATTAATAGAAGAAAAAATACTTTTACCCTTTATGAATGATATAAGTTATATAAATAATACAGTGAAAATTAATATAAAAAATCATATAAATTCACCTTTATGTTTTTGGTCAAATATTTTTATGCGAATATTTTATAAATATGGAAACAGCGTACCATCCCAAAAAAGCATAAAAAATTTTATAAATAAAATTAAAAATATAGAAAATATAGAAAATATAGAAAGTACAAAAAATACATATAATATACAATTATCTAATGATACTAGATGTTCTATAATAAATTATATATTAATATTGTATTTTGATTAATAACTATAATTAATTATAATAAGTATTTAAAAATAGAGAGAAATAAATATTAAATGAGTTATATAAAACAAAATGATATTCTCTTAGATAAATTATTAGAATATTATAAAAAAGATAATAATGCGAATATGAATAAAATGCTAAGTATTATAAATGGTGAATCTCGAATATCTTTGAGGATAGTTGATTGGTTTGCGACCAATTATGCAAAAAAACATTATACGGTATATAATATAACAGAAATATTAGATTCAGAAAAAATAGAAAAGAGATTTAAAGTATATGTTAATTATAAATTGAATTTAAAAGCGTATGCAAAAAAACGATTTGATCCATTTTGCCGTTGGGAACGCATTACAATTCCATATGATAATAGTAAATATATTCAAACTACTATTGGACAATTAAATTTTTTTAAATGGGCAATAGAAAATGATGTTATTAAATATCTTGAAAATAATTATTTAGATATAGAATTAGATATGAATTCGCGTAATAGTACAGCTTCAAAGAAAAAAATCATAAATGCACAAAAAACACGAAAAAAACGCGAAGAACTATCTATATCAGCAACCAAAAGTATTAAGCGTGAAGATGTAGAAATTATCGTTGAATTTAAATAAATTAAATAAATAATATATAATTTATTTAATTTATTTTATTTATTTTATTTATTTTATTTATTACCATGTAGCACAATTATATTTTGAGGTATACCATGCACCACCATGTTTTCCACAATCAACATTATTACCAGCATATACACTATTATCACCAAATGCCTTTTTACATGCACCGTCTCCACTCCATCCCCACCATTTATTAGAACAATCTGTCCATTTAGTTTTTGCTTTTACACAACTTGCTCTTCCGAATCCAGACAAACAATCATATTGTTTTTTTCCTGACATAAAAAAATCACTTCCATAATCATCACTACACCAACTATTTGCAATGGAAAGCCATGCTCCACATTTAGTACCAACTAAAGTGTCTCCATATTTAATATCAGATTTTTTTACACATACACCACGACCCTGCCCTGTTATACATCCTCCTTTATATTTACCATAATCAGCTCCTTTATCTAAAGCTTTTAATTTAGTTTTAGTAGATTCCCTTGTATCTAAAATCCAATCGCTTCCATAATCATTTTTACATGCTCCATTAAAACCATCTGTCCATAGATAACATTTAGTTGAATTATCTACTAATTTTTCACCAGCACTATAACCTTTACCACATTCCGCTCTATTTTGACCAATAATACAACCAGATGTTTTATCCTTATATAAACTTTTTTGACCCCATGTTTCTTGTGATGGTATATCATTTTTACCATATCCAGGGTCCGTACCACCAGCAGTTCTACACTCTGCATCCCAGTCTGTTGTATTTAATTTACACTTAGTTGAATTTGGCTTTAGTTTATATCCTCCAGCATAACCTAAACCACATTCTGCACGACGTTGTCCAGCCCAACAACCATTTTTACCATCTGGTAAATAATTTTTTACACCAAAAATATAATCAGACATAACACCTTCTTTGTAATCATGTCCAAAACCAGCTTGATCTCTACATGCTTTATCAAAATCTCCACCTGCAGTAAGATAACATTGGGTAGAATTTAAAGGTAATTTAGATAATCCAGCATATCCAAACGCACATTGAGCGCGACCTTGACCACCTGCTCCCATTAATCCCCCTGGACAGGCTCCCGGGTATTTAATAACTTGTCCAGATACTAATTGAGATGGAGTACCAAGACCAAAATCTTTATTATTTCCATATTCTTTTTGACACCAACCATCAAAATTGTTACCATAACCATGACATTTAGTAGAATCCGGATATGGAACATACAATTTGGAAAAATATCCCATAAAAGGTAAACCACTATTAGCAATTTTACTAATCATTCTATTTGGAAAAGTTGGTGCATATGTGTCATTATATTTATATTCACTTGTTTGTTGTTCTGCTTGTTGTTGAGTTAAAATTTGTTTATATTCATTATTAATTTTTAAATAATCGTTAACATATGCCTCCGCAGCTGAATTTTTATCATTAGTAGCTTTCAATAATAAATTATTTAATATATCTTCCCCCGGAACAACAACTGCTGATGGATCTTGAGTACTTCCATTTTGATTAGAACTACTTTGATTAGATGGGTCTTGACTAGCTGAGTCTTGACTTGTAGAATCATTTAATGGATCTTCAAAATTTTCAAGTTGAATTAAATTATTTGGAAATAATAATGTAAAGAATGATTTAACTAATGGATAATATGTATAAACAATATATACTATTAATATAAGTATAATAAAATATATATAATTTGTAAAAGATATAAATGTTCTCATTAATAATTAATGATATTTTATTATTTATAATTGTAAATAATAAAATATTCTTACATTTTTATTTATTTGATAATTTGAGCTAAAGTTATTTTGATAATATATAAAATTAAATAAACTTTATTATATTTAATTAAATGGGAAATATTAATTCTATAAAAAATATAAAAAAAATAAATTTTGAAGAAATGATACTTGCAATAAATAAAAACTATATAATAATAAATACATTAGATGAGAAAAATCAAGAATGTTTAATAAAAAATACTATAACTCCACAAGAAGAAGTTCGCATACTAAATGAATATATAAATAAAACAAAAAATATATTTATTATTGTTTATGGTAAAAATAATAATGATGAAAAAATATTTACTAAACATCAACAATTAATAAATTTAGGATTTACAAATGTATATATTTATATTGGTGGATTATTTGAATGGTTATTATTGCAAGAAATATATGGTGATGAGAATTTTTCTACTACATCTAAAGAATTAGATATATTAAAATATAAATAAATAAGGGGAGACCCCTTAAACCCCAAACTACGTTTAGGAAGTATTTAAAATTATATTAATAATATTTATTAATGAATTCATCTAATTATATGGATTTTAGAGATTTACAATATGAACAATTAAATACAATATATGATGAAGCTTATGAAAGAAATGGTATAAAATGTAAAAATTATGAATTATGTCAACATATATTACCACCAGAACATTATATAAATTATGCTAATTATTTATGTATGACTTGTGGTGATTGGTTTGTGTTTGGTTTTGGTTGGAATGAATTAGAGTTTCGCGATAGTGAAAATGAATGTCCAGTATGTAATGAAACAGATAATAAACAAATGAAATTTCCAACAAATTGTGGTCATTGGTTTTGTGTAAATTGTAGTAAAAATATATTATTTTGGGATGAGACTCGTTATCATTTATCACCTGTGCCATATGGGTGCCCTTCTTGTCCAAATGGATGTGTAAATCCACAAAAGGGAACCCAATGTTATTGTAAAGAATATGATGAAATACAAAACATATGGGAACATGAAAATAGTGATAAATATAAAGAATGGAATGATGCAGAAGATAAATCAATAGAAAATAGTGAAGAACCAGAAGGAAGTGTGTGGGGTAGTAAGAAATGTCCTTTATGTAGAAAAATATATAAGCGAATATAGAAGGTAGTTTGGGGGTTTAAGGGGTCTCCCCCCTTAAAATTGAAAAATAAAATTATTAATATTATTTGTAATATTAATAATTTTGCGATGCCATCCGCTACTCTTATGACAGAAGAAACAATGAAATACAATTCTATTATGGCAACACACGATGCTTTACTAGAATTAGGAAGACAAGACGAATCCCAAAAAAATAGTGAAAAATTAATTCATATAGAAAATCAAGAGATAATACTTTTTCTTGAAAAATATCTTTCTGTAGTAGATTATTTTGAAACATCTGGTAAATCACAAACAACTAATATGAGTTTTGAAACACCAGAACGATTAAGAGAACTTATAAATAAACCCCTTGAACATATACATAAACTAATTTCTATTATAGAGGAAAATAAAAATAAATATGAAAAATTACATGATGAAAATTCTGATTTACAAGATCAGAATAAAGAATTAATAGAAGATACTGAACAATTAGAAGAAGAAAAAGAAAAAATAATATTAACTACAAATAAGCGGATAGAAAAATTACGTAATATTTCTATTAAAAGAAATAATACAATAAAAAATTATAAAATTATAACTATTATATTAATAATTCATTTATTAATTATTAGTTATATTGGAATATTTAATTATTATATTATATTAAAAAATATTATTATAAAAATTATTTATACTATGGTTTTAATGTTAAAATTATCATCTGAATTTATAAATTACAATATATATTGTTATAATTATTTTAAAAATAAATCTATTAACTTATTATCTGATACATATTTAATATTTCAGTTAATATTTAATTTATCATATGAATTTATTAAAATGTATTATTTATTAGGAATAATGATTTATGATAACATTATGAAGTCTGTTTTTGCGAGTGATATTGAATTCAATAATTCAATAAATTATATAAATATAACAGAAAATATGTGTTATATTTAATTATATTTAATTATATTTAATTATAATATGCTTTTTGTTTATTAACAAGACATGATGATATTGCTTGTTCTGCTAATAAATCGACATCATTATTTTCTTTATTATTAATTTTAATAAATTTATATTTTGAAAAANTATGTATTTTATTTAATATTGTATCATATAATACAATTAAATTATCACATTCATCTGTTTCTATTCTATCATATTCATATTTATTATTATAATTAGATAATTTAGTGATAATATCGGATGTACCTTTAATAATAATATTTTTTATATTCATTACCTGACATTTTTTTCAGTGCAATAAATAGTGCATAATATTCAGTATAAATTGTATGTACATCTTTTACACCTTTGAACATTTAAAACGCTGATTACTTTATAATTATTATAAAGTAATATAAATCTATTTCTTGTTGTAATACATAATAATGAACTATAGAGAACCACAAATGAATGTTCGTGTATATTTATCAGTGCCATTTAGCGATAAAGACGAAGCAAAGGAATTAGGTTGTAGATGGGATACCAATAGAAAAAAATGGTACTGTATTGATAGTGATTATGGTAAAAGTAATGTATCAAAATGTATTGAAATATGGGATAATCCAGAACCATATAAAATTATTGATGATAAGATTATGCTACTATCTTTAATATCAGAAAACAATCGTGGTTTTACTATAAAATAGGCGTTTTAAATGTTCAAAGGTGTAAAATTAATTCGGAGCCAGTATAAATTTTAATATTATTGTTCCAAATACAAAATCCTGCTCAACCGATTATATGATTACCTCTTTAATTTCCATGGAATGTAATTGTATATAATTTAATATGATTATAAATTGTTTTCATCCATTTTAAAACTATTTCGGGATTTTCTTCAATATCAATATTACAATCAACTATATATTTATTTTCATTATTTAACCAATTCTCATGATAATTATGACATTTAGTTAAATATTCTTTAGATATTGTTTCACCGAGTCGATTACGTTTAATAATTCTATCGAATGCAATGTGCGGTTCACTTCTAAGATATATATATTCTATTGATGGTAAGTCATCAATAAATTCATCAAACCATTTATTATATATTTTATATTCTACTTCATTTATTTTTCCATCTTCATATAACATCTTAGCAAAAACATTACGATCTGTATTAATACATCTTTCGGTAATAATTATATCAAAATTTTCTTTTAATGCGTTTTTTATAGTACTTAATCGCGAAATATATGCCATCATTTGAAATGCAAATGCGTATTCAGAAGGTTTACTGTAAAAATTCTCTATAATAGTTTTTCCTTCTAAATCAGTGATAGTATTCCAAACATCAACTGGCTCTTGCAAGAAACAAATTTTTTCATTAAAAATTGTTATATTATTTTCGTAATAATTTTGAAAATTTTTAATAAATGTAGATTTACCAGAGCCAATATTTCCTTCAAAAGAAATAATGCGTACCATATTATTATTCTAATATAATTATTAGAATAATACTCTTCAATTTTGTATAATATTATATAATATTATATATTATTATATATTATTTGTTCAGCTGCTCTTTTTATATCTGCATATTATGGAATAAATGAAATTAATAAAAATAATGTAGAGCATGTAATAAATTTATTTATACAAATTGGTATTATGCCATTATTATTAATATTATTCTTAAGACATACTTTATTTTCAGGTAGTATAATTAAATCGCATCATTTTTTTTGACATTGAAGCTGGTTGAGCAAATATAGGGATATTTGTTAGTTTATTAGTAGGGTTATTTATAGCATATTTATTTACTGCATTTTTAAATTTTATATTACAACATAATATATTTAATAAATCGATATTAACCTTAAATATAATACAAAAATATATATATTTGTAGTAATATTAGAATTAACTATAAATCAATTATGTATTTCTTATTTATTAGATAAAAAACATCTTATAATTCATTATATTCCGGATAAATTTAAACCATATTATTCTACTATTGTAAGATCATTTATTCAAATATTTATATTTATTAGTATTTCTTATCCATTACGTTTATATTGGATATTTAATTAATTCATAATACTTATAATATAACATATATTACAAAGTAATTTTAAGAGATATTATTTATATAATATAACTTTATGGATCTTGAACAAAATAAATTATCTAAAGCAGAATGGGAAAGTATTGAAATACCATTAATTGATTCAGAAAAAAAAATATTAAAATTAATAATAAAGGGATTTCATGATGTTAATATTAAAGAAAATGATACTTTATCTATAATTTCTTATTTAAAATTACCGAAAAATAAATCATTTGAAGAATATATTTATATAAAATATTTACAACCAGTAATATCTGATATTTATAAAAAATATAATATAAAATATAAATCCAAAAATTTTAATAAAATATTATTAAATAAATCCGATATAATTAGATTTGAAAATATGGAAAAAAAATTAATAGAAAAAAAACAATATATTTTTGAATTTATTTTAATTGATTATATTGAAAATATATTAAAATATAATAAATTAGATGATGAATTAGATGATGAATGTTCAACAAATAAATATGAAACTATGATCCATAAATATTTATATACATTAAAAGTTGTATTAAAATATAATATAAAAAATATAAATAAATATTTATTGGATTTAATAAATGATTTGATAAATTACTTTGATGATGATATTGATAAGTTAAATATTATATCGAATGCTAAATCAATTGTTATTTCTAATACAGATTTAATAAAATATAATGATCAACAATTATTTTCACATCAAAAACAACTATTTACAAGACTAAAAGAACCGGACCCAAAAATGATATTATATATAGCACCGACAGGAACTGGAAAAACATTATCCCCAATCGGATTATCTGAAAAATATCGTATAATTTTTGTTTGCGCCGTAAGACATGTTGGATTGGCATTAGCTAAAGCTGCAATTTCTATGGAGAAGTGTGTAGCATTTGCCTTTGGTTGTAATGATATTGATGATATTCGATTACATTATTTTTCAGCAAAAGAGTACACAAAAAATCACAAAACAGGAGGAGTTTTTAAAGTAGATAATTCTGTTGGTGATAAGGTTGAAATTATGATTACTGATATTAAATCTTATTTATATGCAATGCATTATATGTTGGCATTTAATAGAAATGAAAATATAATATTATATTGGGATGAACCTACAATTAGTTTAGATTATGAAAATCATGTATTTCATGATATAATAAAAAATAATTGGCAAAAAAATATAATATCAAATATTGTTTTATCATCAGCAACATTGCCTTCATTAAATGAAATGCAAGATACAATTAATAATTATAAAGAAAGATTTATGGGTAATATATATTTAATAAAAAATTATGATTGTTCAAAATCGATATCATTAATTAATAGAGATAATTATTATGAAGCACCACATTATCAAAGCTCAGATTATAAAAATATATTAAATTCAGTTAAATATATTGATAATAATAAAACTATTCTTCGTTATATTGATTTGGATGAATGTATAAGATTTTTAGTATATATTAATACTAAGAAACTATATAAAAATGATATTTACTCTTGTAATCAATATTTTGAAAATATTCAAGATATAACAATAGAATCTATTAAAATATATTATTTATGCATTCTCCGCAATATAAAACCGGATAAATGGAGTGAGATTTATAATTATTTTATAGACAATAGAAAAACAGTATTTAACTCTACTGCTTATATTTCAACAGAAGATGCATATACATTAGTAAATGGACCAACAATCTATATAACAAATGATGTAAATAAAATAGGGTTTTTTTGTATTCAATGTATAAAAATTCCTGAACATATATTATTAAATATTTCTAAGGCTATTAATATTAATTCGGAACTTAATCAAAAAATTATGGCTATGGAAAAAAATTATGAAGATGGTATTAATAAAGAAGATATGAAAGAAAAAAAAATAGCGAAAGATCGTGGTATTCCTCCGGAAATGCGAGTATTAAAAAATAAAATAAATGAAATGAAAGAAAAAATATTAACAGTAAGTTTACCTGATAAATATATTCCAAATAAAAAAGATCATTTATATAAGTGGGGGCGTAAAGATGTAAAAAATGCATTTACATCAGATATTTCAGAATATATTGTTGAACAAATTATGTTAATTGATGATATGGACGATATATGGAAGTTATTATTATTAATGGGAATCGGTGTATTTTCTGTGCATACAAGTAGTCGCTATACTGAAATAATGAAAGATTTGGCCAAATCTAAAAAATTATATATTATTATAGCTACATCGGATTTTATATATGGAACAAATTATCAATTTGATCATTGTTATTTGGGAAAAGATTTATTAAATATGACACAAGAAAAAATTATTCAAGCGCTAGGGCGTGTTGGTCGTAATAAAAATAGTGATGAATATACAATTCGTATTCGAGATAATTTATTAATATCAAAAATATTTAATCCAGAAGAAAATAAGCCAGAAGTTATAAATATGCAAAAGTTATTCTCCTAAAGTTCTATCCTATAACATTTTGCTATAGTAAATATCTAAAANATTTATATATGTAGTACTCCAACTATGCCCAAAAATACTGCTATAAAACACCATAAAGAACCAAAAACATCCGCATAATCTAATATTTTTAAAGGATTTATTAAAATAAATTTATTATTAATTTCCACAAATATTACATATAATAAAGCTAATGAAGCTGTAATTGGTAAAAATAAAAATCTACATAAATATTTACAAATATCTTTATTATTCATCAATAAAAATTCCAAAAAAATAGAAGTTCCTATTGTATTATAAAAAAATAAATGTGTAATAAATAATAAATAATTTTTTGATAAAGCAGTATATGGTCCCCATTTTAATCTACATGATTTATTTGATGGTTTAGAACATAATTTTTTACTATTTAACCAGTAAAGTAAATATCCTGTAAATATAGTATACAATATATAAAAAGGAATTGTTATATAGCTTTTAAAAAAGCGATTATTTGGATATAATTTATAATATGCTAAGCTAGTTATTATACCTTGTAAGTATAACACAACAATAATTGATAGAGAAAACATATGATTCTTTTTATTACATTTTTGATTATTCCATAAAAAATATTCAATTAATTGCATTAATCCAATTAATATTACTAATATACCAAATAATATATCATTTTTATTATTTTTATATATACCATTATATAGTAAATATATTGATGACATTAATGAAATTGTAAATGTTATTAATGAAGTAGTTGCATTAAAACACATATTTATATATAATATAAATAAATTATAAAATATATAAATACATTACTATATTATTAATTATATAGTAATGTATAAATATAAACTAATATCCAAACGACCAACAATTGATAGTCCAAAAAGAAGAAAAATAATATTAGAAAGCGAAAATGAATGTGAAGAAGAAAAAATAAATGATGAATTAATAACATATAAGGATAATCATATATATTTTTATGATGATATAAATACAAAAAATATATTACAATTAATTAAATTTATTAAAGAAATTAATATTAAACTATTGACATTAAAAGCTGAGATGGATTATAAATATAATACATCTACTAATTTTTATATTTATTTACATATAAATAGCTGTGGTGGATATATAACGGATGCTTTAGCAGGAATTGATTATATCAAACAATCACAAATACCAATTATTTCAATTATTGATGGTCATGCTGCAAGTGCAGCCACATTTTTAAGTGTAGTTTGTCATAAAAGACAAATCACTAGTTCTTCTAGTATGTTAATTCATCAATTATCTAGTGGAACATGTGGAACATTTCAACAAATTGATGATGACCATATAAATAATAAATATTTACAAGACAAAATAAAGCAAATATATATTGATCATAGTAATGGTAAGTTAACAGATAAATCATTAGACAAAATATTAAAACATGATATTATGTGGGATGCAAAAAAATGCAAACAAAATGGTATTGTTGATGAAATAATTTAAGTATAATAATATATTTAATATTTTTACCAAAAAGAACGCTAAATTGTTCCAGTGGTTTTTCTTGGAATAATCACCACTTGAATAATGTATACAATGTTTGTGAGTTTTTCTGTGGAGTGAGATATTTTGACTTTTACAGGGGCTGAATTTGGACGAATGTTTTGTTAATTTTCTTCAGGAGTGAGAAGTATGTGGTGGAGAAGCAAGTCCATATAATGTATCAAACATTTCAATATCTTTAACTGCACTTATTTTATTTCTTTTTCTAAATGAACATGTTTTTTGGGATTATCAGTATAGATAGAAAATTAATTTAACTAAATTATTATTTTAATTTAATCATTTTAACTAGGAATACCACTATTATAAACACGAATATAATTACCTGTTTGTCGACAAATTGGGCATGTATTACCAATTCTAGGCAAACAATTATTACATACACATATATGTCCACATGTAGTATTTACATAATTATTTGGTCTTGTCATACAAATACTACATTGTGTTAATGTATTAACTGATGTATCATTATTATCATCATTATTATAATGATTATAATCATTATTATAATCATTATAATAATCATTATTATAATTATTGATATTATTATTCATGTTATTATTGATGTTATTATTGATATTATTACCGATATTATTATTGATATTATTANNGATNTTATTATTGATATTATTATNGATNTTATTATTGATNTTATTATNGATATTATTATNGATATTATTATTGATATTATTATTTAAAATATTTTCATTATCTACATTATTACGTCGATTTTGTAATGTATAAATTTCATTATTAAGTATATTAATTTGATTTCTCAAAAGTTGATTTTCATTTAGAATATTATTGCCAAAATAATTCATGTTGTTGGTTTCTCTTAATACAATTGGTGACATATTTTATAAAATAAAATATAAAATATATTATAAAATCAATTTTTAAATATATAATAATTGATTTTATAGCATTATGAATAAATTATATATATATATTTATCTTTAGTTCTACAAATTGGACATATATTATTTAGTTTTTTATAGCAATTATTACATACTGTTATATGTCCACAATTTATATTAATATAACTTCTCAATTTATTCATATAGCATATACATTGCATATTTGCCATTTCCATTTTATTTTTTAAAGATATATTTTTTGATTTAATAATATTATTACTATTATCATAATTATCATTATCATAATTATGATAATCATTATCTTTTTTTGAAATAAATAATTTATTTAAATTTTATTTTGTAGTATTTAAAAACGGGGTATTTAATCGTATCTCTCTATTTTCCACTCGTTCATTATAATAATATAACCATAATCGTCTACAATTAAATATAGAACATGTTGCTAAAGATATAGATAATATTATAATAAATATAATATATGCCCAATAAAATGATGGTGGTTGTTCGTCATTTATATTACATGGAATAGATATACTATTATTACATCCCATTTGATTTAGTAAATTATTTAAATCATAATGCATTTCATTTATTATATAATCACATTCTTGTTTATTATAACATTGATTTATAAAATCTTCACTATAAATATATAATTCTCTACAATTTAAATTATATACATTATTTTTTATTTTTTCACATGCCAACCAACATGAAATATTATAATTTGTTTCATTAATTCTAGCATATTCCACACATGGTCTTAAGTATGCAATGGTAAATGATATATATTGAAGAAAAATATACAATAACATATTTTAATAATTATAAATACATAAAAAACTTTAAATCTTTATAATTATTATATGAAAGAAATTATATTAAAATTTGAAAATGGTCCAAATAAAAAAAAATATACTGCTCATGTTAAAAATAAAAAAACTAAAAAAATTAGAAAAATACATTTTGGACATAAAGATTATCAACAATATCGTGACAGTACTCCATTAAAATTATATAAATATAAAAATCATGGTACTAGAAAACGCATGCAAAATTATTATTCGCGACATTCTGGAACTAAAAAACGTGGTGAAGCCATAAAAAAAGAGAAAATTAAAAGTAATGGGTATTATACACCAAAAATATTAAGTCATATATATCTTTGGTAAATATAATTATAATAAATTATTTTTTTTTGATTTATTTTTCTTATTGAAATTGTTTACTCTTCCTGTTCGATATTTCATATTACGAGCTCGTTTAATATTTTTTTTTGTTAATTCTTTATGTGTTTTAGGCGTTTTTTTTGTAATTCTTTTACTTGGTCTATAAATATCGCTTTTATATTTATATCCAATCTCTCCTCTTTGATTTACCCATTTCTCTCTAAACCAACGTTTTAATCCATGTTTTTTTGATTTTTTTCCAATATAAGGATTTTTCTTATTTCCATATTTTTTCTTAAATTTATTTTTATATGTTTTTACTAAAATTCCACTCCTATATGCACTATGTTTTGGATATTTATAATATATATATTCTTTTATTTTATTATATAATTTAATATCTTTGGGAATAGACATATAAAATATATATATATATATATATTTATAATAAATTATTATAAATTATTATAATCCTCCACGAAGACGAAGTACTAGATGAAGGGTTGACTCTTTCTGAATATTATAGTCAGATAATGTACGCCCATCTTCAAGTTGTTTACCTGCGAAAATTAAACGCTGCTGATCGGGTGGGATTCCTTCCTTATCCTGAATTTTAGCTTTAATATTATCAATAGAATCGCTTGGTTCTACCTCAAGAGTAATGGTTTTTCCGGTAAGTGTCTTTACAAAGATCTGCATTATATAATATATATATATAATATATTTTTAAATTGAAATCAACTTTAAAATAATATGATATAACTAAAGTTTTAATATACAATTTTACATAGAGTTATATTCTATTCTATTTTTTTTATACTAATTAATAATATTAAATAGAATTATAGTATATTTAATATTATAATGCAAATATGGATATGGTGGAGTATAATGTTAATTAATTCAACAATTAATATATATTTATGGAATAAAAAACGAAATAAACTTGCATTCTTATATATTTATATAAATGCGTATAGATCAACTTTTCCAATTATACATATAAATAATACCTGTTTATTTACATATAGTTCTCCGTTTATAGAGAGAACTTTATCTACTATAGCTGAAATCGCTTTTACAAATCAAATTTTAGACTTATTAGAATTATCAAATAAATATCGAGCATATGTATTAAGATATATTTATATAGCGGAAATATATTGTTGGTTTGGAATTATATCTGGTAATCAATATTGGCATGTATGTGAAGAATGTATATGGTGTTATTGTGCAATAGTTTTATTATTATGGGTAAAATATGAAACAGAATTAATATTAAGATATAATAAGGAAATTATAAAAAAAATCCTGATTAGTTATATAATTTATATGTGTGTATATGATATACCATTATATATAAGAAATTCTAATACGGAAAAAACCCAAATTGTATTTTGTGAACATATATCGAGTGATTTTGCAATTTGGAAATCAAATATAATATGGATGACAGGATATTTTAGTATAGGATCTTGGATTTCATTAATTATATCATAATATTATATAATTGTAATTCAAAAGAAATATATTTATATATAATAATATGATAAAAGAAACTGTTTGGTTAATGGATAATAAAAATAAATTTCCTCCTTTACAAGAAATGAGTGGTATGAATAATAATGAGTTATACATTATTTCTTTATTTATAATATGTTATTGGATATATCTTCATTATCGTAAATATTTTATTTATACAAAATCTTGTATAATAGGTTGTTTATCATCATTATTAATTCTTTTAATATATTATATTAAATCACAATATACATTAGGATTATATGGAACTAATAATAATAAATGGATATATACTTATACTAAATGGAATGATATGATAACTGATTTAAATCATATCAAAATAGATAAATCTAAATATCCTGGAATAGATAAAGAAAATAATGGATATCTTATATCAAAAGAATATTATGAAAAATTAAAAAATAAAATTAAAATAACTTCCATGGCGGATTATAATAAGAAAAAACTATCAACTGCTTTAAAAAATCCATCACATAAATATATGTTAAATTTATTAAATAATAAAAATGAAATGCTTATATTTCAAGGTTTCTGTTTAATTACTATTTTATTTACAATTTTATCATTAATATGGCATATTAATAAAACATTATTTAAAAAACTTACTATGTTATTTATGCATGCAGTATCAATATCAATACCTTTTATACTTTTATCATATTGGTATTCAGATATTCAAGAATGGTTAGTTGTATATAATATGAAAAATATATGTTTATTTATAGGAATTGCCATAACAATAGCTATTTTAACTGAAATTATAACATATTATTCTGAAAATATAAAATAAAATAAAATTATATTCTATATGAATGATAAATATTTAGGTCATTTAAAATATGGTAATATATTAATTAATATAGTACCACAACTTGTTCCTCTAATATTATGGAGTTATTTTATATATAAATATTATTATACATATTATAAAAATCAAACTAATTATTCGTTCATTTTTTTATTATTATTATTATTACCATTTATACTTGTATTAATAAAAATTATAATTAATTTTAATAAAATTTTTAACATAAATAAATTAATGGAACCTAATATTTGGCAAACATGTCTTACATTATCTAATAAAGATTCTAATAATATAAATGATATATTCGGTATTTGGTCTTATGAATGTGGATTGAATCAAATAAATGCTGTAAAATATTTAATGAAAGAATTACAATATAAATTTTACTATCTTAATTTTACTTTATTTTTACTAATTCTTATATATCGTAAATTTATAGAACTTGCAACAACAAAAAATATATATCGTAATAGTCGAGTAATTTTTTGTTGTATAGCATTATTATGTGGATGTTTCGGTGTATTACCTAATTCATTTGGTGGGGCTTATCTATGGTCGTTAATATCTTTAATGATATTTTCAACTATTTTAAATATGAATATTGCTGCATTTTTAATAGTGCTTTATACTTTATATATATAATTATTTAGATACTAGATAATTTAAATAAAACCAAGAAAATCTTACTGGATTAAAGCATAATGAACTCACTGAAAAATGATCTGCACCCAAACCATTATATTGTATAGAATATTATAATGTTTTTATAATTTGTAATATTAATCCGTCTCATGGATTTAATGTATATGTACCTTTTATAGGAGTTGTATATGGTAAAAATGTTAAATAATTTCCGAATGGTGGAGAGATAAATAGCATTATTTATTATTTATTATTATTTATAATTTTAAATAATAATAAAATTATAAAAAATAAATACTTATATATTCAAATATTTTAAAATTAATCTCGTATAATTCCCATCATTAAAAGTACTGGTGTCGGTCTAATTGATTTATCATCTGTTGAATTATATAAACTCACATTACCTCCAACAACTGGTATATTATATTTTTTACACTGTTCACTTAAATTTTTTACTACATAAGCAAAATCTCCAATTGAATCTTTTGGATGTCCAAAATTTAAACAATTAACAACACATAATGGTTCTGCTACTAATTCTATCATTTTAAGATAGCAATTATTAAAATTCTCAGCCCAGGTTAATACTAATTTCGTATCATTTTCAGGTATATTAATAATACTATAACTTCCCGGCATATTTGGGCCTTTTATAGTTCGATTACCAACAGTTGAATCATATACTTTCCATAAATTCATATTTTTTACTTTTTCAACCGAGTTTGGTAATTCATTCGATTTTAATTCGTTATTTATATCATGTAAATCTGTGTTCCAGTCATGTATTATATCTTTACAATTTGACATTTTATCACTATATAAAAATTCTTCTTCATAATAGAGAGAATATTTACCGGATAAATTTGTTTCTCCAATTACTGCATATTCTAAATCCCATTTATTAAATATTTGAAATATTTCATTTTTATTATTTTCAGTAGCAATAATTAACATTCTCTCTTGAGATTCAGATATTAATATATTTAACGGAGTCATTTTATATTTTCTTGGCACTTTATCTAAGTAAAGATTACATCCTAAGAATTTATCTGTTTTATCCATTCCTCGTCTTACAACTTCATGAGATGCACATAATAATCCACCTGCACCCATATCTTGCATTCCTACAACTAAATTTTTGTCTGTTATTTCACAACAAGCTTCCAATAATAATTTTTCTAAATATGGATCACTTTTTTGTACATTGTGTTGCATGTCATTTATATCTGTTTCACTATCAAATACATTAGAAGCCATCGCTGCCCCACCGATACCTTCATTTCCAGTTTTACTTCCAACATATATAAGTAATTGTTTTGAATCTGTTGCATTTCCATAAATTATGTCGTCTTTTTTAACAATTCCAATACATCCAACATTTACAAGTGGATTTTTATTATATGATGAATTTAGATAACAATCACCACCTACATTTGGAACACCAACACAATTTCCATAATATGATATTCCATCTATGGCTTTATCTAATAAATTTTTACTATGTTCATCAGTTCCAAATCTAAGAAAATCTAATATTGCGATTGGACGAGCACCCATTGTAAAAATATCACGCATTATTCCACCTACCCCGGTCGCAGCCCCTTCAAATGGATTTATAAAAGTTGGATGATTATGACTTTCAATACGTAATGCTATACAATATCCATCACCAATATCAACTATTCCAGCATTTTCTCCTGGTCCCTGAACAACCCATGATGCTTCAGTATGTAATGTTTTTAAATACTTTCGGGTACTTTTATATGATATATGTTCGCTATGCATTAATTCAGTTATTTTCTTTTGAAATAAAAGTTGAGTTGCAGACGAAGGCATTAATTGAATTGATGTTTGTGGTAATAAATCGGTAATAGATAATATATTATATAAATATTTTTTATAATCTTGATTATTTCTCTCTGGATGGGGCATCATACCGAATATTGTCTTATCAATATTCGATATTCCGGCTATATTATAATCAGAATCTACATCATCAATTATTTGATTATATTCTAAAAAAACTTGTCCATTATCTATGATATTTAAATATTCATTATAATCTATTTTGTATCTTCCATATGAATTTGCTATATATAAATATGTGTAATATGCGTGTTTTTCACCAAAAGCCTTACATTGTACTTGTTTACATGTAAATTTGCCATTATTATTAAGTTCAAGTTTTCCTGGTAATAATCCTAATTGAATTAATATTTGAAATCCATTACAAATACCTAGAATAGGAATTTTTCTTTTAACTGCTTCATTAATAATTGTTGTCACTGGAGATAATATTGCTTTTGTTCCTGGCGAAATTGTATATGTATCCGTAGCTTTATCATATACACGATCACCAAATGCAAAACCACCAGGTAAAACAAGTAATCTCATATTTTCCGGAAATTCAGTTTCTTTATGCCAAATAAAAAAACTATTATCAAAATATTTTAATGCGTCAAAATCACAATTTGATCCTGGATATCTAATAATACCTATACTCATTTATTAATAATATTAATAATTAATTAATATTTAATTTGATATTAAATTAAATATTAATTAATTATTAATATTTATAATGACCGAAAATAAAAATGCAATAATTAGTGTATCAAATAAAGATAATTTGGATATTTTAATTCCATATCTAGAACAAGAAAATTATAATATTTATAGTACAGGTAGTACCATGACTAATATTCTAGAATTAGTATCTAATAAAGAAATAGTATTCTCAATCGCTAGTTATACTGAATCGCCAGAAATTTGTGATGGAAGAGTTAAAACATTACATCCCAGAATATTTGGTGGAATATTAGGTAATAGAGATAATCAATTACATATAGATGATCTAGATTATATTAATGCTAATTTTTTTGATTTAGTTGTAGTTAATTTATATCCATTTGAGAAAGTATTTGAAAAATACGAAAAACAAGAATTACAGAAGAAAGAACTTATACAGATAGCAGATAATTTGGATGAATTCCAAGATTTTCAGAATTCTGAAAATTTTGATATATCGAATAATTTTCTATATATTAAACTAGAAGAAAATAATGATGAAATCACAGAAGAATATCTATTAGAAAATATAGATATTGGTGGACATTCTCTATTACGAGCAGCAAGTAAAAATTATAAATATATAAATGTTTTATCTGATCCAGCACAATATTCGGATTTTATAAACGGTAATACTAATCCGCGTCAATTAGCAAAAGAAGCATTTAAAGTAATTATGAATTATGATATTGCAATAAATAATTGGTTAAATGATGATAATCAAACTGTTGGTGTATCATATAATAAACAATTTCCTATAAAGTATGGATTAAATCCTTATATGACACCTAGTTCACTATACACAAGAAATAATAAACAACTTCCATTTAAAGTACTCAATGGAAATCCGGGATATATTAATCTCTTAGATGTTCATTATGCAATTCATTTAGTTTTGGAAGCGAAAAAACAATTAAATAAAGATTGCTGTGCTAGTTTTAAACATAATTCTCCCGCCGGCGTATCAACTGTAGATAAGTTGTCGATGAAAGAATATGTTTTTTATAATTCACATAAATTAGGTCTTTCTACAGCGGCTTCTACATTTCTTAGTTCGCGTAATATAGATCCAATCTCATCATTTGGTGATATAATTGGCTATTCAGGAGTAGTTGATATAGAAATGGCTTATATAATTAAAAAATATGTCAGCGATGGTATTATAGCATATGATTATACTGATGAGGCATTAGATATATTAGAAAAGAAAAAACAGGGAAATTATTTAATTTTAAAACAACAAGAATTATATTCTGGAATGGAATTCCGCGATATTAATGGTATAACATTAGCTCAACCTACAAATGATTCTGTTTTAAATATAGAATTATTAAAAGAACTTCCTGAAAATATACAGAGTGATATGATATTAGGATATATTACACTTAAGTATACACAATCTAATTGTGTCTGTTTTGTTTATAATAATCGTGTTATTGGGATAGGATCGGGACAACAAAATAGATTAGATTGTATTAAAATCGCAGGAGAGAAAGCAAATGCATGGATGATAAAACATGATTTACATATAAGTAGAGAGAAAAATATAACATTAGTATCTGATGCATTTTTACCATTTGTAGATAATATTGATCTTGCCGCAGAATATAACGTACAATATATTTTGCAACCAGGAGGTTCGATACGTGATAAAGAAATAACTGCTGAATGTATTAAACGAAATATAGATATGGTATTAACTAATCAGAGAATTTTTACACACTGATAAACTAAAATAGAAATACCTTTTATTTTCCTTATCTTTGTAATACTCTAAATATTTATGACAATCACAACATTTTACTTGTATTATATTCATTTAAGGTTATTGTATCATTTTTTTATGGATTAATTTTCTTAATCCTTTAGTATAATGAGTTTTTTATTGGATAATAAAAAAATTTAATAAAATAATAAAAAATTGAATTAAATAATATGGACAAAAATAACAGTATAGTCTGTAATATTCAAGAAATGGATTTAACCAAATTATCGAAAGCAGAACTTTTAGTAAAGTGTGAAGAACTCGAATTAAAAAAATGTAAATCAAAAAATAAAAGCGAATTAATTGAATTAATTAATAGCAAATCACAACAAATAAAAGAAAAACCCAAAATAGAATTAATTATTGAAGAAGATAATGACAAACCATCTAATATAGAGCAAGATATACATGTCGCGGATGATAAAATTATAATTTTAAATGCAGATTGTATGATCGAACTTAATAAACTACAAGATAATAGTATCGACTGTGTAATAACTGATCCACCTTACTTTATTGATAAACTTGACAATAATTGGTCTTCAACACAAGTAAATAATAATGTAAAAAATAGTCATATTACACATTTGCCAAAAGGTATGAAATTTGATAAATCACAAGTAAAAAATTTATACGATTATTATTTAGAGTTGTCTAAATTATTATTTAAAAAAATGAAACCAGGAGCATATTTCCTATCATTTTCATCACCAAGATTATATCACGCAATAGCAATGAGTTGTGAAATTGCTGGCTTTGAAATAAGAGATATGATTAATTGGACTTATACACAAAGTATGCCTAAAGGTATGTCTGTATCACATATTATTAATAAAATGAAAATAACTGACGAAGAAAAAAATAAATTGATAGATGAATATAAAGACTATAAAACTCCTCAAATTAGGTCTTGTTTTGAACCAATTTGTGTAGCAATGAAACCTTTAGGCAAATTTACATTTATTCAGAATGAATTAAAATTTAAAACTGGATTGTTAGACTTTTCACAAAAAGTAGGAATAGAAAAGGATAGAGTTCCGGCAAATATAATTACAACTGAAGAATACAACGAAAGTTATGATAAAAATTTCTTTGTATCAAAACCATCAAAGAGTGAAAAAGGAGAAAGTAATACTCATATAACAGTTAAACCGGTTGCTTTGATAGAACATCTAATAAAATTATTTAGTAAAAAAGATTCTCTTGTTGTTGATCCATTTTTAGGAAGTGGAACGACTGCTTTAGCATGTAAAAATACTGAAAGGAAATGTTTTGGAACTGAATTAAATAGTGAATACTATAATATTTGTTTAAATAGATGTAAATAATTTATAAAATAGCTATTTATATCACATTATTTGTTCTGCAATAAATTCAATTTCTTTTTTTTTCAATCATACTTTATAATATATCTCGTATTAGAAATTTTGTTAAAGTATTTATTACCTTTTTACCAATCTCCCTATCACAGGTAAATTCAACGATATATCTGAAATTATAACCATTCCATAACCACAATTAAATGTTCTCAACATTTCAGACCGACTTAGTTTACTCTCTCTCTGTATCCATTTAAATACCTTAGGAAATTCCCATTCTTCCAATTCAAAATATAAATCATCCGGTAAAATCCGGATTATATTATCATGAAATCCCCCACCTGTAATATGTGCTAACCCTAAAATATGGGTTTTACCAAATTCACATGTAGCATCATCATATAAAAGTTTTAAAGCATCCATATAAATAGTTGTCGGTTTTAATAGGTCATCTATAAAAGATCTATCAAATATTCCATCATTTTTATTACGTAATAATTCTCGCACTAGTGTATATCCATTTGAATGAATTCCCGATGATGACATTCCGTATAATATACATCTATCGGTCATCATTTCTGGCTTTGGTAAATCAAATACTTTTTCCCCAATAGCGAAACCAGCAAGATCTAATTTATTTTTTAAATAAATTCCACCCATTTCAGCCGTCTCTCCACCAATTAAACTACAATTTGCAATATTACAGCCCTCTCTAATTCCTTTAATTATAGTATTGCATTTGGTTTTATCCATTTTATCTAATGCAATATAATCCATAAAGAAAAGTGGTTTTGCTCCACCGGCAATAAGATCATTTACATTCATAGCAACCAAATCTATACCAATAGTATTCAATGTATTAAATTTATTTGCTAAATCTATTTTTGTACCGCATCCATCTGCTGCCGCAGCTAATCGAATATTTTTATACTTATACTCAGCACAAAATCCTCCTATATTTGGTAATACCTTTTTTAAATCATTTACAAATTCATTACCTTCTTCAATATCCACACTATATTGTGTTTTAGTTTTTTGATAATTATAAATATCTACATAATCGATAATACATTGTTTTTCTAATTTTTGAATATTTGATTTTAAAGATTCTTTACTTTCTTTAATATCTAATTTATACTGCTTTTGTAATAGAATTCTGCCTTTATCAATGTCTTTAATTACTCGATGTAAAGTACATCCCGAATATTTTTCGCCATATTGTAATACCGATTCATGAACACGCATATCCATTAATCCACTATATTTTGGTAATAAACTAGGATGAATATTAATAGTAAAAAACTCATCAAATAGAATATCAGAAACTATTCTCATAAATCCAGCCAAAATAACTAATTCAATATTATAAAGTCTTAATATATTAACAATATTTTCATAATAATTTCGTTGAGTAATATTTATCATTGGTAAATATAAAAATGGAATATTGTATCTCTGCGCTTTTTCTATTACTCCTGCAGTTTTTTCATTGGTAATAATTATTTTAACATAATTTTTTCTATATTCTAATAATTTTTCTATACAACTTCCATTACCAGATGCTAATATACCAATATTTAATTCTCTCGAATTTTTATATTCGTCATATCTATTATATCTATTGTATCCATTAATTTCATTATTACATCCTATATCTCGACGATAATAAACACCATTATATGTGATTTTATGTATATTATTATAAATATTTTCTAATGCAGAATATGGGTCTTTATCAATTGATACCATAGATAAAACTCGACCTCCTGTTGTATATTTTTCATTTTTATCTACATTTTCATCTACATTTTTATCTGCATTATTTTTAGTAATAATATTTGATTCATATATTTTTACCGAAGAATCAAGCATATCAGTATAAGTAATTTTTACTGCTTGTTCCAATTTTTTTGCAGGATAATCTTCATGAGATAATACAACTACAGCAGCACTTTTATTAGTTTTCCATTTAATATCTATATTTTTTCCCTGAATACATGATTCTATTATATTAGTTAACTTTCCACTAGATGCATTATTATCTAATAAATTTAAGATTACTTGGGCCTCTGGATCACCAAAACGACAATTGAATTCAAGAAAAAATATACCTTTATCTGTTTTCATAAGACCAGCATATAGAATACCCTTATATTCTAACTTTTTTACAATTTTATCCATATGACATTTTACTAAAATTATTTCTGATTCGGTAAGAATATTTGTAGGACAAATAGCACCCATTCCACCAGTATTTGGTCCTAAATTACCATCATATATATTTTTATAATCCTGAGCTTGAGGCATCAATATTGCTTCTTTTCCATTACAAAATGCTAACACAGATACTTCAGTTCCAAATAAAGACTCTTCAATAATAATACCTTCATTTCCAATTTTAAATAATTCTAATAAATTTTCAGTAGATTCCGATATACTTTTAGGTAAATAGACACCTTTTCCTTTTGCTAATCCAGAATATTTTAATACATATTTTTTTGAAGAATTTAAATTTAAAAATTTATTACATTCGTATTTAGTATTAAAATACTGGAAATCTGCAGTAGGAAGTTTTAAGTCTCGCATTAAACATTTAGAAAAATTTTTTGACCCTTCAATTTGAGCCTGAAATTTATTAGGTCCAAATATTTGAATAGTTGGTATTCTTTTTGTTAAATAATCTACAATTCCATCACATAAATATTGTTCAGTGGAAGGTATTACTAATGCAATAAAATTATCTATGCAAAAAGAATATATACTATCAAAAAAAATAGTATCTAACATATATACATTATTTTTTACTGATTCATTATTTAATATATCATGCATAACTTTCTCTCTTGCTCCTCCACCCAATATAACTATATTTACCATTAATAATATAGAATAATAATATTTAATAATATTAAATATTAATTAATATTAAATATTAAATATAAAAATTTTATTAATAAAATGACAAATATTATAAATGGTACCGAAATTGCTAACAATATTATTGATGATTTAAGAATAGAAGCAATAAAATATAAAGAAATAGGTATACCGGGAATTGCTGTAATACAAATCGGCGATAAAAAAGAATCATCTATTTATATTAAAAAGAAATGTGATGCGTGTGCAAAAATTGGTTTTTATAGTGTAGTGCATAAATTAGATGCAGATATATCTTATGATAATATATTTTATTTAATAGATAAATTAAATGCAGATAATAGTATAAATGGAATATTAGTTCAATTACCTATACCACAACATTTAAATCAAGAGAGAATATTAAGTAGAGTTGATTATTCAAAAGATATTGATGGTTTTCATGCGCAAAATATAGGAAATTTAGCTATGAAAGGAAGAACACCAGATTTTACTCCTTGCACACCATTAGGTTGTCTAGAATTACTTAAACGCGAAAATATACAAATACGTGGAAAACATGCAGTTATAGTAGGAAATAGTAATATTGTAGGATTACCAATGGCTTTAATATTATTAAAAGAAATGGCAACGGTATCAGTTTGTCATATAGAAACAGTCAATATTTCCGAACATTTAAAACAAGCAGATATTGTTATTTCGGCATGCGGACAACCACAAATGATAAAAAAAGAATGGTTAAAAAAAGGTGTCATTATAATTGACGTTGGTATTAATACAATACCAGATGAAAATAGTAAAAAAGGATATCGATTAGTAGGAGATGTTGATTTTGAAAATGTTAAGAAAATCGCGCATAAAATTACACCTGTGCCAGGTGGAGTTGGTCCAATGACTGTTGCTATGTTAATGTCCAATACATTAAAAAGTTTTAAGATGAGAAATAAATTATAAAATTATTTGTAAAGTTTTTTTTGTCTTTTTCTTTATATTTATTTAATATAATTATTTGTATTAATTAAATAAATTATAATATATTTATAATATTTATAATATATTTATAATATTTATAATATATTTAAAAATTAAACATCGTATATGGTATAATGAATAATTTGCTACATTCGGGTAAAGTTCGTGATGTGTATAATATTGGAGAAAATTTTCTACTTCTTAATGCAACAGATAGAGTAAGCAGTTTTGACAAACATATTGGAACTATTCCTGGTAAAGGAAATTTATTGAATTTAATGACTCAATATTGGTTCAATAATACTAAACATATAATTGATAATCACTTACTTGATATAGAAGATAATGTGGCTTTAGTTCATAAGTGTAGACCATTTATGATTGAAGTAGTTGTTCGTGGATATATAACAGGAAATACTAGCACAAGTTTATGGACACATTATAATCGAGGTGAACGAGTATATTGTGGAATTACATTTCCTGATGGATTAAAAAAACATCAAAAATTAGAAAAAGCGATTGTAACTCCAACAACTAAGGGTGTTGTTGATAAACCGATTACTGCAGATGATATTGTCAACGAGGGATATATGACTTCAAATGAATGGAATTATATATCAGAAAAGGCATTAGAATTATTTTTATTTGGACAAAAAGTAGCGCAAGAAGCGGGATTAATATTAGTAGATACAAAATATGAATTTGGAAAAGATAAAAATGGAAAAATATTATTAATTGATGAACTGCATACATGTGATAGTAGTAGATATTGGATTAAATCGTCATATAATGAACGAGTTTTTAATGGCTTAGAACCAGAAAAATTAGATAAAGATTGTATACGCGATTGGGTAAAATCAGTTTGTGATCCATATAAAGAAAATATTCCAGATATTCCAAATGATCTAGTAAAAAAAGCATATAATGCATATAAACAATTTTATGATAGTATTTCATCTGTAAAAATAAGTGAACTTACTGTTAATAATAATAATTTAGTGATTATTATGTCTGGAAGTGAAAAAGATGCTGGTCATGTAGAAAAAATAGAGAAAGCATTGACAAATGAATCGATTGGATACCGATCTTTTGTATCGTCGGCGCATAAAAATACGCAAGATGTTTTAGATTTAATTAAAAATTATGATCATTATAATAGATTAAATAGAAGAATTGTATGGGTTACAGTAGCGGGAAGAAGCAACGCATTAAGTGGTGTTGTTGCCGCAAATAGTCGTTTTCCGGTAGTGGCATGTCCACCATTTGCAAATCAAACGGATATGATGGTAAATATTAATTCAACTATTCAATGTCCTAGTAAAGTTCCGGTAATGACTATATTAGAACCATCAAATGTTGCATTGGCAATTAGAAAAATCTTTGATTTACATAACTAATAATTTAATAAAAAATATTAATTTATTTATAAAAATATAAATAAATTAATTTATTAAATATATATGCAATCAAGTATAAATAATATTAGTCCAATTGATGGTAGATATAAAAAGATTACCAAAGAATTAAATACTATATTTTCTGAATCAGCTTTTATAAAACAGCGTTTGTTAATAGAAATTAAATACTTTTTATTTTTATTAAATTTAAATATTGAAGAATTTCCATATGATAAAAAACTATATGAATTAATGAATAAATTATACGATAATATAAATATTAATAATACTATTAATATTAATAATTATATAAATACTATTAAAAATATTGAAAATAAAATTAATCATGATGTAAAAAGTATAGAATATTTTTTAGCAGATATATTAAAAGAAAATAATTATGAAAATTATGTTAATTTATTACATTTTGGTTTAACATCACAAGATATTAATACTACTGCATATAGTATATCTTTAAAAGATTTTAATGAAAAAATATTTTTACCAGAAATAGCGATTTTATTTACAGCATTAACAAATAAAATCAATAAATGGAATAAAACAGTTATATTAGGTAGAACACATGGACAACCTGCAACTTGGACACTTTTGGGAAAAGAATTTGATGTATTTTATTATAAAATATTTAATGAAATAAAAATTATAAACAAATATAAATTTACTACAAAATTTTCTGGTGCAGTCGGAAATATGACAAGTCATAAAATATTCGCTCATTATGATTGGTATGAAAAATTAAATGATTTTATAAATCAATTAGGATTAGAACGAACATTAATAACTACACAAATACATAATTATAATGAATTTGCCCAATATTTTGATGTATTAAAACGCATTTGTTCAATATTAATAGATATGTGTACTGATATATGGATATATTGTTCATTTGGAGAATTAAAATTAAATAAACCAAAAGAACATATTGGTTCATCAATAATGCCTCATAAAGTTAATCCAATAGAATTTGAAAATGCCGAAGGAAATTTAAAAATTGCAGAAATGTGGTTAGAGTTTTTATCGCGTGAATTATCTAAATCTAGATTGCAGAGAGATTTAACTGATTCAACAATATTAAGAAATTTAGGAGTAGTATGTGGACATATAATTATTGGAATTAAAAATATAACAAAAGGCTTTAATTATTTACAAGAAAATAAAGATGTAATCGAAGAAAATTTGCGAAAAAATATAGAATCAATGTCAGAAATAGATCAACATATATTACGAAAATCAAATAAGAAAGAAGGGTATAATACTATTAAACAAAATATAAATAATATAAATAATAAAAATAATTCTACTGATAAAGAAATTGATATAATGGTTAAATACTATAAAAATTTTATTCTTCCTGAAAATTCGTAATTTCTGCTGGTATGCCACAACCAAAAAATTCTTTATATGAATCTTTGGGAATCATTGTTAAATCATCTACTGATAAATACGATAAACTATTTACATCTAATATATTTTTTACTTCATCAATACTTTTATTATTCATAATAAGTTCACTTTTATTATGTATAGCAATCCCTAATTGGCATTTATCTATAATTGGTGGCGCAGGAATTCTAATATGAATTTCTTCCGCACCACAAGATTTACAATTATCAATAATTGTTTTAATTATATTACCTCTAACAATTGTATCATCTATAATTATAATTTTTTTACCATTAATATTATCTATATTATACATAAATTTTTTTTTACATGCTTTTTCACGTTCACTATTATTTATAAGTGTAAATGTTCTATCTTCTCCATTATTACATCTATTTACTTTTTTAATAGATTGATTATATTCAAGTGCTAAATAATTTGCATATGCTTTAGCTGATATTAATCCGGAATTAGGAATACCAATAACAATATAATCGCTATGTGATTTAATAATTTGTTCTTTTTTTGCTAATGTAATACCTAATTCACTTCTAATTGATTCAATACTTATATTATTTATATAACTATTGGGATTCATAAAATAAATTAATTCAAATGCACATATACCAACCATCGAATCTGGATGTTTATATATTATTTTTGTCCCAGTTTTATCAATACGCATTATTGTACCAGATTCTATTTCTTTTATATTTTTACAATTATTTAATGCGATTGTTTCAGAACTTATATGTATAGAATCTTCATATTCACCAATACTTAAAGGTCGTATTCCATATCGGTCCCGCATGACATATAATGTGCCATTAATAATAATTAATAAACAATATGCTGCTGGTATCTTATTCATAATATTAATTAAAGTATCTTCAATATTAAGTTTACTATTAATAATCATATCTAGTAAAAATTGAGTATCAAATTTTTTTATCGATGGTATATTACCATTATGAACAATTATTATTGTATCACCGTTTATATTTTTTTTACTGAGAGGTTGTAATTCATCTAATATATTTTTATCTAAAGTACTAGTTTGTATAGAATGTCCTGATGTAGAATATTTTATATGTCCGATACAACAATTTGTTGTTTCATTATTATCATTATTATTAACTAATCCATAATTTTTTATTAATGTTGGATTATTATTTAAATTAATATATCCAATTCCATAACCATCATTACCTCTATGTTGTAATAAACTTAATTGTTGAATTACATTATTTATAATTTTATATGATGAATTATTACTATATATAGCAAATATTCCACACATATTATTTAAATTTATAAATTAATTTTATTTTGTTTTTATTTTTATTTATTTAAAAATTGAAATAATAAAATACATATTGAATCAATATATTCAAAATGACTAAACAAGAGATTGTCGCTCTTATTGATCGTTCTGGTTCAATGCGTGGAAAGGAAGTAGATACAGTTGGTGGAATTAATGCAATGTTTGATGAAGTACGACAAACAAAAACATCACATGATACTATTACTGTATCAGTTAAATTATTTGATAATGAGCATTTGATTAAAGTTAATAGACAAAATTTGGATACTTATGGACAATTTCCTCTAACAGATTTTGTTCCACGTGGTTCAACCGCTTTATATGATGCGATTGGTGATACACTTAAATTCTTTATGGAGAAAAAACTTAAAAATCCTAAAGAATTTGATAATTGTATTGTATATGTTGCAACCGATGGACAAGAAAATTCTAGTTGTCGATATAATAGACAATCAACTAAAGATATAATTAAAACTGCTAAACATGTTTATAATATTAATGTCATTTATATGGGTGCTAATCAAGATGCAATCTTTGAAGCTGGTAATATTGGAATCAATGCCACTCAAGCAATTAATTATTCAGAAACAACCGAAAATGTGGAAGCTGTATTTAGATCGTGTGGCGCTGTTGCAAGTAGAACTCGAACTACAGGAAATATTAGTGCATTTACTCATGCAGAACGAAATAAAAGTTGTTATACTCCAACTAATAGTAATAATGAGTGTCATCCATTAGCAAATCAGTAATATATCAATAGTATAAAGTTAAAGATATTTCATAATATAATATAATATATATATCATATCATGCGATATATTTTTTCTTTATTTTGTTTGCTAGCACAATTTGCATATGGAACGCATATTTCACAAGACACTGGATTTCTACAAATGAGTAATACATGTTGGATCGATACAAATAAAACATACACTTGTTCCGATATGGATACATATATTAGTTATGATCCATTTATGGATGAAGATGTTAAATATGTGTGTAAAAATATTAAAACCGGAAATTATACAAATGATAATTTTGCGAGTTTGGCAAATTTCAGGCTTAAATCCGCGGGATTTACGGCTTGTTATGTAAAATCAATTAATAATTTGGGTAAAGTACAATTAAAAAATCAATGTCCATCAAATTATAAAGATTATTGTGAAAGTCTTGTTGTTATTAAGTAAAATATTTATATTTGGTTGCGTATTTCCATTAAATATTTTCCCATCAGATTTTTTCCCCAAAGTTCATTATCAATAATATTACCGCCCCAATTTACTTTAGATTGTCCAAATCTATTATATGCTCCACGATCAAATTCCAATAAATATATATCACCAGTATTTTTTAACAATTGTTTAAATTCTTCTTTCTTATATTTTGTAAGAAGAATTTGTATCCATAGTTCATCAGTAGATTTAAAATCAGGATTTCTCTTTAATCCTAATTTTTTACCGATTTTTTCATTTGTAGCCATTTTAGCTACAATACCAATATTATCTTTTTTCATCCAAAAATCGCGTTTTTTTTCATATTCTTTTTCTTTACATACTAAACTAAATCCACCAATATTTCCCAAATCACCATTTATTGAAAATCTTTCTCTATCTTTTTCTATATATTTACGAGATTGAAATGCATGTTCTGTAGATGCAAATTCTAAATTATCATCAAATGGTTTAATACCATCTTTAATATATTGAAAATTAGATAATTTATAAAATTTAGTTTCTTTTTTTGCATTTGACCAAAAATTTAATGCTGATTCTCCTTTTGTATATTCGCGTAATTCCATTTTTGAATACTTAATTTTATTTTGAATAAAATAATTTTTCAATTTTTTTATATATATTTATAATATAAAATGGCAAGTGGTAAATCCCAAAAAGTATACAGAAGAAAATCTGGTAAATCTAGAACAAAAGTACATCGTCCTAAAACTAGAAGATCTAGAAAAACAAAAAAAACTAAATCTAGACATATGCGTGGTGGATGAGGCGGAACCGCAAAAGTAGCATCACCATTAAATTAAATAATCAACTTTATAATACTCGTGATGAAAACTAAAAAATAAATGCATTTATTATTAATGTGGTTTTTAGTTTGAGAATAAGAGTATATGTTTACATTTTATATTTATAAAATAATATATGTAAAGTTAATTAATTTATAATAATAATATTATATAAATGGATAATATTATATATCATAATTCACATTATGCTTTAAATACTATATCTAGAAATGTTAAATCGGGAACTATTAATCCTTTAGATAGAAATACTTATAAACAATTAATTAATATTAATTCTAGATTTAGAAATAATTATAGTATAACCGTTGCTAGTGATTTTGATTTTACTTTATCAACGCCTATAAAAAAAGTTGTTTCAATGAAAGTATTAAGTATAAATTTGCCGGCAATTATATATACTGTGTCAAAATATATTGGTTCAAATAGTTTTTTAATAGGAAATACAGAAGCAAATGTTCCAATATATATACCAGATGGTACTTATACCGGAAATGATATCGCTAACAAAATTAAAGATATTATAGCATCTACATGGATTGGTTCAAGTGCAAATCCTGTTAATGTAGAATATTCTTACACAACTGGTAAAATAACATTTACAAGAGATATATCTTTTGTATTAGATTTTAATTACATAGATCCATCTTTTTGTCCAAATCGTTTTTCTAGCAAAAATTCTAATATTTATAATGATCAATTAACATTAGGTTGGTTGCTTGGATTTAGAAAAAATTATAAATATAGAACTCCTAAAACATTTGTAATAAATAATTGTTATAATAATAATAATAATAATAATAATAATAATTTTACTTATTCTAATTCTAATAGTTATATCGGAGAATCACCATATGATATAACTAATAATCGATATTTTTTATTATCTATAAATGATTTTCAAAATAATCATAATATATCTTTAGTTTCACCATTTCAAGAAGAAACTTTAAATGACGGTAATTTATTGGCTAAAATTTCTTCTTGTTGTAACTCATGTAATAATATTGAAGCACCTACAAGAATATATTTTGGTCCAACAGATATATCAAAATTACATATTAAATTATATGATGAATTTGGAAGAATTGTTAATTTAAATAATGGAGACTATTCTATCACTTTAGAAGTAGAAATTTTATACGACTTATAATATAATACGAGTTATAATATAATACAACTTATAATATAATATATTATATTATAATACGACTTATAATATAATATATTATATTATATTATAATATATTATGTTTGCATGCAATTATTCAAATTCAAATGGTCCACCGGGTCCACCTGGTCCACCTGGTCCACCTGGTCCTGATTGTAGTAATAATTTAACAATGTTTAATACTACTGGTGATGTTTCTGTTAATAATGTTACATGTATAGAAATTGATAATACTACTGGAATAGATCTTACAGATAACAGTGGTGGTTGTGTTACTATTAGTTTAGGTAGTCATTGGTATACTATAGATGTATCAGGACAAACTTCTTTAACACCAACTGGAGAAGAAGATATATCTTTTGTTGCTGGACCAGGAATGACTATAACTACAAGTGGTGGTGGAACACTGGGTCCAAAATCAATAACTTGGAGTTGTGATTGTAGTGGAGGAGGAGGAGGCAGTGGAGCACAAGGAGCAACCGGTGCACAAGGAGCAACAGGTAGTCAGGGTGCAACAGGAGCACAAGGAGCTAATGGAGCTAATGGAGCACAAGGAGCAACAGGAGCACAAGGAGCTAATGGAGCTGAAGGAGCACAAGGAGCAACAGGTGCACAAGGAGCAACCGGTGCACAAGGAGCAATAGGTAATCAAGGAGCACAAGGAGCAACTGGTGCACAAGGAGCAATAGG
>JGI20157J14317_10000417_pt1 | contig 45842 bp, 20 predicted proteins | sample COG_07_FD_14317 | JGI IMG/M metagenome (IMG submission 14317)
TTATCTACATTCTCTGAAGGATAATCTAACGCAGGATCTTCATTTAAATTTTCTGATAATGACGGGTCTAGGTTACTCAAATCTTCAGACGAATCAGATAAGTTGAGTGTGTCTGTTGCCGAATTATCTACATTCTCTGAAGTATAATCTAACGCAGGATCTTCATTTAAATTTTCTGATAATGACGGGTCTAGGTTACTCAAATCTTCAGACATTGGTGTCGGTAAAAACATAACAGGTAACATAACAGGTTCTCCGATATCATCTTCTGTATATTCTACTTCTTCTCTAGTCGTATCATCTAAATCTTCAACTCCTTCTAAAATACCCCTATCAAAGTCTTCTATATTACCAGAAGATGAAAATAGATTAAGAATTTCAAATGTGATTGGTTGTGATACTGAATAAAAGTTTAAATAATAGATGTTACCGACTTCTAATTGTGTGAAATCATTTTGTTCAGTTGTAGGTTTATACATCTCCCATGTGTAATTGTCATCTGCAATTTTGTGCACAGAGTGTATGTACTTTGAAATCTGCTCAAGATCATACGGTTCTGTATCGTTTGTTGTACCGTACCAACCGAGCAAATAAGTGTTATTAGTCGTAGATAGTGTTATTTTCATTTTACTAATTATAAGTATTAAATATTTTAATATTATTCAATTCATTTACTTCAGATAATTTTATATTATAACATTTATTATCAGAATCAATATAAATTAAATTGTCTGAATTGAATGAGTCTCCAGTCAATCCATTCAAACGGTTTTGAAATGTAATCTTTCCACGATAGGTTTCTCCGTATTGTGTGTAATTGTTAATATAAATATACACAACAACTGGAAGACCAACCGAGTGTGTATAATTTTTTGGATCAACGCAGATCATTCCGTCTGAATCAGATAAACGGATGCCGTAATTATTACTGGATTTACTTGATATCACTTGCAAATTACTGCAACATGATTCTACTGCATTTGCGGTTTCTTCATCTTCTTCTCCAAATACAATATAGTTGTCATTACCTATAATACCATTGATATCTTTATTATAGCACTTTCCGTTGGAATGAACATAAGATATTATTGTATTGTTGAATGTAGAATTGCTTATACCTTCTACTCTTGAGTTTACGGTAATTCTTCCACAGAAATTTGCAGTTTCAACTGAACCGATATAAATGTAAATTAAAGTTGGAATACTTGGACTTGGTGTATATTCTTTTGCATCTACAATGATTTGACCCGATGAATATTTTAATTGAATTCCACGATAAATTTCATTGTTATTTATTGTATGACCACTTACACACTCACTTTCGTTATCAAAGTTTTGATCCGATGCGTCACCATCGGGAGTCGGAGTTGGTTGCAATGGAGTCGGAGTTGGTTGCAATGGAGTCGGAGTTGGTTGCAATGGAGTCGGAGTTGGTTGCAATGGAGTCGGAGTTGGTTGCTCAGGAGTCGGAGTTGGTTGCAATGGAGTCGGGGTTGGTTCTTCCGGTACAAGTTGTCCTGCTTTTAAATTGAATCTATAAGATTTATTTTCAAAATCACATTTGTAAAAAGGACTTCCTGATTTTACTGATATTTCTTCTGACGGAATATAACTGTTTCGTTTGCTATAAATTTCTTGGTAAAGATCATAGATAGTAGAATTTTGCTCGGAACTTGTAAATAATTTCCAGTTTAATACTAAACAGTTTACAACTGTTACTGCGTTGCCAGCTGTATCTATTTCAAAAACACCATTTTTTTGTTCACCGGCAGTTGCAATTATCAAATACTCTTTATCATTATAGTCAACCCGAATGCTAAGTAAATCAGGTTCACCGTTGCGTAAAAACAGTCCAGATTTATCATATTCAGTATTTAATGAATTAAGTGTTACATCTGTATGTGGAGGACCCCAAATTCTTATTTGAATTGGTGATCCACTTGATTCATTATTCGTCTGATTATATTCACCTTCATTTGTGTTTACAATATCGTGTGACTTTGAATATGTCGCAAATGAACTATCTAACTTTAATGTAGTTGTCTCACTTCCCAGTTCAATAGGTGCAAACTCAATTTTTTCAGTTGGAGTCGGAGTTGGTTGCTCAGGAGTTGGAGTTTTTTCTGGTGTGGGTGTTGGACATTCTTCCGTTACATTGATTGTACCACGCATATGAGAGTGATTTTCACATTGATATTGATATTGATTAATGGTTTCGTCACATGGTATTACCCATGTCAATGCGTAGGTATAATCTTCAGTTTGACCCTCGGTTAAATCTATTCTTGTTACATCATTGCGTGGTGTTCCGTGGTGACCATCATTACGAAATTCAGTTATTATTATCGGATGTGAAACAAGATTCGGTTCATCACCATCTACAAATATTGTTAATGTAGAACCACGATTAACATTGATACAACCAAACAATCCTCCGTTTCCATTTGAATCACTTGTTGTATACTTATAGGTTCTAGTGTTTGTTGAAGCTTCATATTCAGAAGATACGGTTATGGTAACCGGAGACGTAGCACAATTGTGAATTGTCGGAGTAATTGTTGGAGTCGGAGTTGGTTCATCTGCATCTAATCCTGCAACCGAATTTGGCATAAACGAGTAAAAATATTTACCCGACATTTCATATACGAACGGTAAATTGAATGTTTCGGACTTTATTTCATTTGATATATCGTAATATCTAATCGGAAACGAAACACTTTCACCTTCGTTTGAATCTGATACAATAAAGTAAATACGAGTCGGAAAAACTAAATCACTTAATGGAATTAGTTCGTCTGACTCGGAAGTTACTGCATAATATGCCATCGTATTGAATCAGTTTGGATATTATGTTCCACCACCTTCTATATAATCAACAGGAGTTGGAGTTGGATCATCAACGCAATATTCTTGGCAATCAGTTGAACTATAAGTCATTGGACCAATTTCGTAATTGACATCAACTGACGCAGTTGGCCAGACATCATCATTCAAATTGTATCCAAGACCCACATACACAGAAGACCAATCGTTTTCTGTGTCACGATTTTCAAACGCAGAATTCGTAGGTTTAAGAATGTTTTTGATTTGAAGTGTTGGAATTCCATTTATATTTGCAAATCTAAAATGTATTTTTGCAGAAATAGAATTTGTGTGTTGTTCAAGTAACATTAAATCATCTGAAATGATTGTATCAAATTCAATTCCTTCTCCGTTTGCATGGTTATTTGGACTTTTATTGTCACCTACAAATATAAACAACTTGTTCCACTCAGAAATGTTATTACCAGATGATAGTGCCATTTTATCTTTATCAACTTTTGCATAAATTGGCAAATAGTCAACTCCGTTCGCAGTTTCTTGTTCTCCAAATTTAATTGATAATCCATCAAATACATTTTCCCATACATTATTCAAATTCATGCTTAGTCCAAAAAATGTTTTTAATGTTGCATGACTAGGATTACATGAATCACCATTTGGAAGTTTCCATTCAGAATGTTGATCTGGTCCACACGCAACATCTGGACAATCAGGAGTCCATTTGCACTCTGTATCATCCCATGTTTGTTGAGTTGTACCGTCTGCACACATTTGCGTTGTATTGTCCGGTTGTTCGGTACACTCACAATTTTCATATTCACAGGTATCATTATTTAATGTACCTTGTTTACCTTCAGGACATGGTTCGGGATCGCATATACACTCAAGAGTACAATTAGTTTCATTTCTAAACACTTTTTTATTGGGTGTATCATTGCAATCATTTATCATTGTTTTATTATGATCTTGTTGTTCAATAAAGTCCCAATCACATTCGCAAGTATATTTACACAATGCTTGATTCCAAACTGAATGCTCAGGTCCGTGACCTACGGCCGCCAGACCACAACCAGGATCATCAACTTCATCTTTAACGCATTCACATGGACCTTCTGTACAATCTGTATTCACTTTTTTAACTTTATTGTTTGCACAATCACTTGGTATGTATGTTTCTTCACAACAATCTTCAAATTCACATTGATCATTTAATGTTTTCATTCCAGTGGAGTTACCATCTTTATCAAAGCATTTGTGGTCATCGTTGTTGGCATCAAGATCAATACATTCGCAACCTTCGTACTCACAAGTATTTGGATTGACTGTCTTTTTCAAAGTTTTTGTTTCACCTGTTTGGTCACAATCCGGTGCTTTTTGCTCAAGACAATTTCGTTTAGCGACATCGCAAACATCTGCCTTTGCACATTCCCATGCACAAATGTCATCATTCCATACAACATCTCTTCCGTTACACGCATCTTCACAAGCATCTTCTGCAGCTACTTTCGTATTAGTTTTATTAACTTGACTGCAAGTGGGTTTGTCTACTTTACATTCAGTTTCATTTACACGAGTGTATGTTTTATCTTGTGGAGATGGATCATATTGAGCACCATTCCAAAAGTTTTGCACTGTTTCATTGCATTCACATTCAGGAAATCCACATCCTAGATTATACGAACGGGTTTGCGGAGGTCCAAATTCTTCTTTTGTTTCTGCATCACATTGACGTGTATCGTCTTCACACTGAGTACATCCACGATAACAATTTCCGTTAGCAGATGGAGTTGAACGAACATAATTCCATCCAGCATATGGAGAATAACAACGTTTTGCACTTAATCCATCACACTCATTTGGTGAAGGACTACTTGATGGTGTTGGTGTTGTACTTCCCCCACCATTCGCAGAAGCAGAACTTGGTTTTTGAACAACACTTGATCCAGACGGATGAGTATTTTGCAAATTATTTTGTAAATTTAATGATCCTAAACTTTCAATTACATTTTCTTCACGAATTGCATCATTGTCAGGAGAAATTATTACATTCATTCCTGCTTTGAATTTTGTGGTATCAGAATTTGAAATTTCAATTACTTTTGTACCCGAAGCTGATTCTGATGTACTTGTAGCAGTTGCCATTTTTGTTATCACCGAATTGAACTGAGTTTTTCCTGATGCTGATGCTTCTGGATCAGTTGTATCTCCAAAATAAATATACAATGGTTGTATTGTGTTTCCTGTGTTGGTAGTTGGTTCAAGATCAGCATTGGAATTATCAAAATCAATATACAACTGATAGTAATTCAAATTGGAAACCTCATTGTTTGGAAGTAAATCAGTATCATCAAGAATAATTCTGGCATTTTCAAAATCAATTGTTTTCGCAAATGTATAATTTTCATCAACGGCAGCGTCTGGCCAAAAAGCAGAACTTAAATCGTGATTATCTTCATTTTGATTACTTGTATATAATGTACTCCATGCTGACATATCACGGTCATCAAAATTTCCAACTCCGTTGTCTGAATGCGTTGGTTTCAATAAATTTTTGACTTGTAGAATTTTTTCATCTGCAACAATTCCATCTGCCCAACGAAATTCAAGTTCGTTTACATCATCTCCACTTAAACTAGGTTCTTCAGTCGGTGTTGGTGTCGGTTCTTCTGCTAAAGTTGGAAACTCTGAAGGTAAACTTTCACTTGGATGTGAATAAATTAGTATTCTTCCTCGTTTATAATAGATGTGTGAAGATGATATATACTGATGTTGATATGTAGATTCAGTTAATACAATAACTTTTCCATTTTTACTTATTATAGGTTTATCGTTGTTAATTCCCGCAAGATAGTTATCAAAGTGAGTTGGATGTATCTTAGAATGAAATATTGTGCCACTTGGATTAGGTACACCAAATGTATTTCCAATTTTTTGCCAACATACACCTACTCTATCATAAACAGATATTTTATTGTCCACACCCTGACCATTAGGCCACCTGACATCAGGATCAGTGTCTGCTGATGTTTCAGGATAATCATTCCTTTCAAAATGAATAAAACGGTTTACATTATCATTAATTCCTAAGTCATAGTAATTATTATTATCTCCTCCGTAACTGCCAATGGCGGAGCTTCCTGTATTTTGCTGAGAATAAGGAAACGAAGATACTTCAGTTTCTACCCAAGTTCCATCAAGATAATTATATGTTTTATGCGTAATTTCATTTCTATCACGCCAGTCTGTGCCTGTTGGATTTTCTCTCACCACGGAGGTTGCCCCAAACAAAGTATTTCCGTCAGCACTTAATGTATAATCTATTGTAAGTTGAGGAAATAGTTGTCCTTTTTGTGTCCACTCAGATTGTTCATCATTATATTCAAAAACTGCTTGAGAATATTCACCCGCGGATGATCTTACCGGACAAGAAATTGTTTTAAGATCATCTGAATAAAGAATTTTCACAGCACCCATTTCCGTTTCAACTATTGTGCTTACATCTAACGTGTTTATTACTTGCCACAAATTCTCAGATTCGTTGTATTCATATGTAAGTATTTTATCTATACGATCACCATCTAAGTCCCGTGGACGACAACAAAAACGGGTTCCATCGGCACTTAAATGAAATTCTTCTACGTGTCTTTCGTTCACGAAAGTTCCTACGACTGTTTGACCAAGTTGATTCCAATCAGAACCATCAAATTTATATATAGCAACGGCACCGGTTCGAGTAATACTTGTAATTACTCCTTGAGAATCAGGTCTATATACCGCAACAGCTTCACCCCCAAATGCAACGGTATGACCATCTGCACTAAGTTGAGTAATATCATCTGATAACTCATCGTACTTCGCCCATTCATCTGTAATTTCATCAATGTGGGGATTTTCAGGATTGAAAATATTTGATCCTTTTTGAATCCACTCATCATTTTGTTTGTGAAATACCTGAAAAGCTTCTGAAGATCCGAATCCTGTTGGGTTGCGTAAAGCAGTAGCAATAACTGATCCATCATAGTTTATTGCTGGTTTATAGTATCCTAGTTGAGAGTTTTCAGTAGCACCCTCAATTTCACCAATTAATTGCCAATTGCTTGAATCTGGAGGTAAAATACAATTTGTTTCAGTAACAGGATTTTGTTCTGCTTCGGTTATTGTAAATGTTACTTCATTACTATGATCACTCCAATTTCCGGCACAATCTCTTGCTCTTACTTTTACTGTATGTGTTCCTATTCCTAAAGAGTCTTTATCACGACCATACCACATTTGTCCGTCCATGTTTGTGGTACCAGGACCAATTAAATGTTCATCTTCATCATTTACTTTTATTCCATAACCATCAGCATCAGTCACTTGATGCCAACCCCAAACAGTCCAAGTCGGCCAAGAATTTATTGCTTGCGTACTACCATATCTTGCGTGACTTTTTGTATGATATAAAACTGGTACATTTGGCATATGAGTTCTTACTTCAGTTGTAAAATCACTCCAAGTACTCCAAAGATTTTGCGAACTTTTTCCACGTACATAAAAAGTATGATTACCATGTGGTAATTCTTCAGGTGATGTATATGTTTGTTCTGTAATTGTAACTACATTGCCACTCGATCCAATTTTGACTTCATACTCAATAGGTGTTGGATAATTTGTATCATAATCTATTGTCCACGTTGGTGTGGTATCAGATGTACAATATTCTCCTCTAACACCGACAATCGGAGGTGATGATAAATTACCGTCTCCACCACCAGTTCCTCCATTATTACCAGTTCCTCCATTACCATTAGTCGGTGTTGGAGTTGCTTGTTCGGGAGTTGGTGTTGGAGTTGCTTGTTCAGGAGTTGGTGTTTGATCTAAATATGCATTGCATACTTTATGTGGATAGTCTGTGAGTACAGAAGTTTCTAATAATCCAACATACGGATAAACAACCATATTAACAGATGGTGGGTTTCCACATATATACAACGAACCGTCATACTTTTTGTAAGAACCACCTCCGTTAAAATAAAGATTGCTTACATTTTCATCTATCAACTGCCAGGTTGCAACCACGGGGGCATTACTACTTGTTGCCGTATTTCCGGCCGGATTCCTTGTTTTTGTTATAGCATTTCCAAGAAATCCACTAACACTCAACCCACGACCATATAGGTTGTTTTCTTTATCAATGTAATGAATTTGTAAGGTTTGTTTGGCATGGAAGTCAATGACATTTTCAGCAATTTGACGATGTTCCGTGTAGTTCCAGGGGTCATTAGTACCGGCAGGGACCGTTACTGGTTCACCAAGTACCCCATCCACTACACGTGCAATTCCATGTAGTGTATTATCTGTTTTTAAATAAAAACAAGCCTTCACAGTGTTAGTCAATGCTTTTAATACATTATCCGAAATTAATGTCCACTCTTCTTTAAAATCTGCTGACAGAGCAGGAATAGTTCCCTTGTATTTTAATTTTTTATCATTAAATACAACAAGTGTTAAGAGTGATGAATTTGTGGCAATCGACATATGATCGACATTTGTGGCCACTTCAACGAATGAAGTAAGAACTCTGTTCGCATCATACTGATTAGATCCATCAATTATTCCTGATCGGTCCTCTCCTTTGTAATACCCAACATCAACAGTTGAAACATACCAAACTCCTTTTATGCCTAACCCGAAGTTTTTTACATCAGATGCAATCAATTGTGGTGTAACGAAATACATAGTATTATCTGAATTAATTTTATTCGTAGTATTCGATCCAATTCCATACAATTTATTGTCAGACTTCTTATAAAAACAAGTGTCAAATGATGCGTTCATATCCACAACATCTGTATCAATTGTCACAAATTCAGAAGGATATTTTGGATAGATATCTCCGGATTTTCTCGAAAATGCAATTAGTTTTTTATCAGGTGTCACCCAGAAATTGTGCAACGATGAATAATAACCATAAGAAACAGGACATAAATCTGCTCCGTAATCAAATGGTGTGGGTGTTGGTTCTAGTTGTGGAATTGGAGTTGGTGTCTGGCAACTAGAATGATACGAAGGTATACCTGTACTTGCGATATATGAAATACTTGCAGTTTGAACTGCTTCAGATGGAGTTATACTTGCACGTTTTGTCCATGTACAACTTGACCAATCATATACATCAATGGCATTTTTATCAAACCCGGAATTAAATATACTTCCCGTGGAATTGACAACTACAATCGTATTTCCATCGTCAGACATATCAATTGAAAGTGTTGCATTGGTTTCCATGTTAATTCCATAAAGTTTTATACTTTCACCTTTTTGTGTCCATTCTGTTCCCCATGTTCTTTCAAAAACTTTAAGTAAGTGTGGCGTATCTCCGTGTAAATCAGCATCATGATTATTATAGTCGTATTGATATTCAGGATCATCACTTGGGATTACATATGCTATTGTTGCAGATGATATGTTACCTGTTTTAGATTCAGTAACAGAATATGCCATAGTATGCCGAGCATCGTAGGCCCAAGTTTGTTGTAATCCATGACCATAATGAGTTCCTATTCCACCAATTTCTGAAAATATGTCTGCTGACATATTCTGACCGAAATAATTATCGGCAGTAGTATCATTAGAAGCCCAATAAATTGCACTTGTGTATCGTGGATTTCCGTCTGAGTCCGCAACTGCACGTTTAATTGGCACGGTAGCTGCCATGAATCTTCCTGAACAACTTACATCAATTGATGTACCTGAATATGAAGGTAGTATACCTGTTGTTATTTGACCTTCTCCCCTACTATCTACCATAACCCAATCGGTTGTATATGTGTAAAGTCTAAATTGACCCCATACTACTATTCCAACACCAATACTATTTCCGTCACCTGACAATTTTATTGATGCTCCAAATCCATGTGGGTCATTGGATTGACCGGATGCAGGCCAAGTCCATCCAGTTCTTCTCATCGTAGAACCTTTTTGTGTCCATTCAGTTCCAGTCCATTCAAACACATAAACTTCTCCATCACTATTTTGTTGTGTTTGGTTGTTACCGGTTGAGTAAGCAATTACATTACCATCATCTGATATAGAAACATCCGAAACTGCTCGTTTCTCGGGAGTTCCTGAACTCGGATTCACAGGATACGAAGCAGGTAAATGAAATGGTCCGATTGAAATTGGATTTCCTTTTGGTTTCCACGTATTATCTTCCCAATGAAAACTTTGTATTGAATAACCATCTATTTTTCCTACCAAAACATTTCCATCGTGAGAAGACACTACATTAGTTAAATTATCAATTGTATCACCTTTTTTATTCCAAGATGCTTGAACTTGATCCCATACATGAACTTCCGTCTGACCGACACTCCCGGTTAATGTAGAATATGCAATTATATCGGGATGACCTCCTTGATGACAGTTCGAAGGTGATGTGTTATCATCGACCACCCCACCACCATCATTGATTGGGGTAGGTGTTTCTTGATCCTGAGCAATTGGAGTTGGAGTTGCTTGTTCAGGAGTCGGAGTTGCTTGTTCAGGAGTCGGAGTAGGAGTCGGATCGCACTCTGTTACTTCAATAGGAGAACCCGCAGAATGTACATTTTGAATTTCTTCTGCGAAATGTAGTATTTTTGTAATTGGATTTGCCATATTTGCTCCTAATGATTATTTCTTATACTTACGAAACGTCTTCAGTGTGAATTAATGTCCAACGATCAGAACCTGCGTATGTATCTGTTTTATTGTCGTATGAAGGATTCCATTGTCCTAATGTTCCTCCTGCATTTAATCCACTTACTCCACGTTGACCTTGTGTGTTGTTTCCGGCGGAATAGTATTTGATTTTTATGCCACTTGTACGATCAATTTGCTTGATGATAGAATGATATTCACCAAATGCAACTTCTACAATATTATCACTTGCTTCAAACCAAGGTGTTGGAACTTTAGCAAAATCAGTTGCAGAAACAACTCCGTCTGTTGAATTATGACGATCCAATCCAAGTGATCGTCCATCACCAAACATTGCAATTACACCTGTTTTATTGTATCCCATTGCATAAATGCTTCCGTCAAGTTTTTTAACTGCGGAATTATGTTCTCCTACGAATACATCATCTACATCTGTATCAATTAAAATTGGTGTAACATAATGATCTCTGTGAATTCCATCAATTGTATTTTCTTCACTTAATCCAAGTTGGTAATTATCATTACGACCCCATCCGTATAATGAGTTGTCTTCAAGAATTGCAAAACAATGATGACGTCCTGGTATCACTCGTTTTACACGAACATCTTTTAATCCGTTAAATGAAAATACACGACCAAATGATTCATGAATAGAATTTGCCACACCAAAATCACTATAATATTCTAAATGACCTTGACCAAGAGCACCATATCCATTAAATCCTGCACTGAATAATTGTCCATATTCATTTAACAAATAACTTGTAGAACTACCACATTTTATATCAATTATTTTACCTACATATTCAGGCATTATATTTTCTTGACCATCATTTAAAAGTTGTGCTTGTGGATAATGATTTGCCGCCAGGTAAGTCTGGTATTTGCCTCTATATTGTGTTTCTCCATAATAGTTTAGGGCCCCCGTGGAACTGATGACCACCTCGGTAGCTGGTCCAAGAGAAGAATGAACACTAGTATTGTTGCTAGAGAAAAAACTAGAACCATGAACTTGTGGATTTCCCCAAAAGTATAATCTGTTGTTATTATCCAATGCAAGTCCATGATATATACCAGTTGCTATTTTGTTGATGTTTGTTATTGGTTCTTCGTTAAATAATACAGAAATTGCAGTGTCTGATGAATCCGAAGCACGTGATGTACCTGTTCCTAGTCTTGCACTATAATCTGCTTGATCACCAATAGCAAATAATTCTCCGGTATCTGTTAATAAATGAGTATAATCAAAATTTGATTCAATTTGTTTTAATTTTGATCCACCTGGAATAAAGGTTAAATCAGCATCCGTTAATTCATTCGTTGCATTTTCTCCCTGCATACTTGCATTGTTTGTATTTTTACCACATGATTTAATTTTATTTGTATCATCTCCGTGATTAAGATGCAACATTGTATAATCAGCACCACATTGTATAGAATTTAATCTTAAATCAAAATTAATGTTTCTTGCAAAATCAGTTAATGTTGTAGATAATCTTGGAAAATCAACGTCCATAGTAGATTCGTATGTATCTCCTTTATCAGAGTGTTGGTATTTGAAATTTGTGTTACCCAATTGACCTTCACCAGTTTCACCAAATCCAATTATTTGTCCGTTTGATAATAAAGCAGTTGAATGATTTTTTCCAATTTTGATTTCAACAGCACCCATCATGCGATTGCATTCTGTCCATGCTTCTATAATTTGAGAAGAACTCAATTCAGCAGGAACCGGTGCATCATCTGCATAACGGTCAATTCCAAGTGTCCCATCGATATTTTCACCACATACAAATACTTTTCCATTTAATGTAATATATGCAGATGAATTGCTTCCTGCAAATGCACGAAATACATTTTCTGCTAAAAGAGTTGGTTCAGCGACATAAGTTGCATCATCTGCAAGATTAACTCCGAGTTGACCTTGATCATTCAATCCAAATCCATATAATTTATTGTCGTATGTATGAAGTAATACATGACTGTTTCCTGTGATTATTTTTTTGACATGAATTTTATCGTTGTCTTGAGTATCACCCGGTAATTTTCCACCTGTATTTACAACTTTTCCTGTCGCAGGATGAGGATGACTCGAAATACCAAAATCGTGCAACTCAGATATAGTCATACGGTCTGCACCTTGTCCTAATAATCCGTATCCTGCGAATCCTGAACTAAATACTGCTCCGTCTAATGTTAATATATAGGAAGTACTCGTTGTACACGCAACTTGGTACATTTTATTATTCGGTATATTCAACTCAAATATTGTATTGTCAGTTATATAAGCAGAATTTGTGTCATCTGCCACGGAGTTATCCCAATATACAAGTTGTGCTTGTGGATAATGATTTGCCGGCAGGTAAGTCTGCCATCTGCCTCTATATTGTGTTTCTCCATAATAGTTTAGGGCCCCCGTGGAACTGATGACCACCGTGGTAGCTGGTCCAAGAGAAGAATGAACACTAGTATTGTTGCTAGAGAAAAAACTAGAACCATGAACTTGTGGATTTCCCCAAAACCAAATTCTTTGATTTACATCAAGTGCGATTCCATGAAATCTTCCGATGTCAGCATCAACAATTTGCGTATGAATATCAGAACTTAGTTTTATATCAATTTCTGCTTTATCTGCGTGATCAATTAAAATTTGCTTTGGAGTAAATGAATTTCCGGCAGAAGTTGATCCTTGACCGAGATTACCAGCCTTGACATCATTTCGTCCTGCTACATAAAATTTATTGTCGTAAGTTAAAAAACCTATTGTTTTGGAATGTCCTACGATTTTTTTGATTTGACCAATTTCATTAATTTCTGATTCTTGCCAATTTTTAATATTTTCATGTAATTCATTGAATTTACGATTAGTTCTTCCTTTTGCTAATTGATATTCATCGTTTTCACCTGTTACTAAAACTTTTCCATCGTTTTTGATAACAAACGAAGAATTTTCAGTATTATGCAAACGATCTGGAAATTGTTTCAACTTGGTGTCGTTGTATTCAGGATTTTCATTGAAAGGATTTGCTTTAACAACAATGTTTCCTCCAAGTCCACTTCCACCTGAGTATGTATGAGTTGCTACACTTAATGTAGTTACTGAATGTGTAGGTGATGTTGATAATAATTCATCGTATCTTGGTTTGCCCACAATAGTTTTATTTGGTTTTGATGAATTATCAGGACTCAATCCACCTGATACCACAAATGATGATTCTTCGTCACCAAGTGATGTTGTATCAAATGTAATTGAATCTTTATCATAAATTTCAAGATGACGATTTCCATGTAATGTAAATTTTCCTTTTCTGTCTTCACCTGATAAACGATACGCAACAACATCACCTAGATTATCATCAACTTCTTTGATTACCTTGATATGAAAATCACGAAAGTTTTCTTTGTGTTGTCCACGAAATTTATCACCTAAATTTTCACAAGCATCACAATCAGCAAAATCACCAACCACCAAATCAGTACGAGTTGCAGTTGCACTTGCAAAGTCGTTGTGTGGATTGTGAACAGTAACATCACCTCGTTTTAGCAATCCAGAAAATACATTTTCTGTTGTAATTGAATAGGTGGTGCTAGAATCATTTGTTTTTTGATAGCAACGTCCTGCTACATTTACAAAGTTTTTTGCATTTGGATGATTTTCTGCTATAAAAATTTCGTCTGGTGTAGACTGAGACGTTGAATTTGCTGATGTTGAGTTTATTGATGATTTATTTTCCATGATTAGTTATCTCCATAATTGTAAGTTGTTCCAGTTGGCCATTCAGTTGGTAATGTTTTCGGGTTGACCGAATCTGTTGAAATTATTGTTGGGTTGTGATCTTCTACTCCATCCGTTGCAGGTGGAACTATCAATAAATATTCTATTGAATCAAGAAAATCTTGTGTTTCGTCTTGTACAAAATTTGGCACATCAAATGTATAACGAACTGCAAAAGCAGTTTGATTTCCATTTTGAGGATGTACATATGTTCCACTTGTTACTTTTCTGTTTGTAAGATCAACTGAAACTTCTGTATTATCTGGGAATGTTAGTTTTGCGTTTGATGCAGTCCATGTATTTTGATCAAGTCCGGTTGCAAATGAATGATAAAATTCAAAATCTACAACAGGTTGTCCCGATGTCACAGATATTGTGTGACTTTTTGTTGCCGTACCATTTGCCATACTTGCATCAGCTGGATGATTTGGTATATGATAATTGAATGATAATGTAACTTCACGAACCCATCCACATTTTGCATACTTTCTTATTGGGTCTTGAATTGTTTCACTTGGAAGTTCATAATCAAATGTTTCAATTGCATTCCACTCCTCATTACAATAAGCATATTTTCTAACTTTGCTTAAATCAGTTGTTTCCGGCAATACATAATCAACAATTTCCGGTAAAGTAAGTCCTTCACATTCCTCGTATTTCAAAATATTAACTTTCGGTGGAACTGAAGGTAATTCAAAATCTGGATCACTTGGAGGTGCTACATAATCTGTTTCGCAACTTTGATATTTAATTCCAGTTACAGCAGTAAACGAAATTTGGGTAATTGTAAGTTTTTCTTCTTTGTTTGTTCCTTTGTTTATTATTACACAATCACCAACTTTAAATTCTCCGTATTGTTCTTGTATAGTCGCAATTTTTGATCCAATTGATGTATCGTTTTCTAAAATACCACGAGTTCTAATTGGAGTGGGTGTTCTTTCTGGTGTCGGAGTTGGTGTTGGTTGTGGTAAAGGAGTCGGTGTTGGTATACACTCTTCAGATTGAAATGTTGTTGGTAATTTAAAACATCCTGTGTAAACTGCTTTACTTGAAATTCTTAAATCTTGCAAATATCCTTTAAAATAATCTTGAATATTTGATAATGGTGATTTTGTTCGTCTTCCCAATTCAAGTGAAAGATTTGAATGACGGTATGTTGTAAATGAACTTTCGTGTACTGGAAGTCCATCCACAAATCCTTTCAAAATATTTCCATTGCGTGATACTGCGATGTGATACCATTTGTTTGCTTCAACTTGGTTTATTAAGGTATTGTAATCCCAGTTTGTAACACCACTTCCATCTTCGTAAATAAATGAAACTAATCCAGAGTGATTCACCAAGAAAAACCAACCTTCGTGTACAAGATCACCCCCGTTGTTTGTGGCATTGCCAATTATACTTGCTCCGTGACCATGTCCACTTGAACTTCCTTGTGATACAGTATCAAAGTTTACCCAAAATTCAATTGTAAAGTCTCCTGTTCCAATATCCCAATCACTTGATGTTGGTATACTCAAATAATCTCCATTTCCATCAAAATACAAAGCACTTTCACCGAATAGTTTTTTAGAAGTTTCGTGTCGTGCATTGCCATGCTTTGCAATGGAATGTTTATTTTTAGATGTATCTGTAATCGCAGAAGATTCAATGTTAGTATCACTTCTTAACCATAAATTGATTTCATCACATTCTGGTTGATTTGGTAACTCTATGTCTAACTTATCCACCAATGATACAGGTGGAACAAAACATCCTTCAACAACTGCTTTTGTTGAAATTCTGACATCTTGTAAATATCCGTTCAATTCAAGTGGATACTCAAAATTATTAAATGACTGAGAACCAAGAGCAATACTTTCATTTGGATAATCCAAAGAATGAGTTCGTGTACTTACAGGAGAACCATTGATGTAAAATGTTTCAATATCGTTTTTACGAACAACTGCTACATGATTCCATTCATTGTATGTTAAGTTTAATTTGCTACGAATTAGTTTGCCACCAAAATTTCCGTATGCAACATCGTATTTTCCGGATTCTTTAGATGGAATTGCTATTAATCCTAATTTATTTCCACCAAAATTTGTGGTATCGGTTGAATGAGTATCTAAAATATAAGAAGTATTTTTCCAAGGAGAATGAGCAAGACAATTAATCTGATTATTACCTACATTATATCCAAACCATGCAATAACTCCGTGGCCACCGTATCCGGACGTGTATCCATATCCACCACTTTGTCCAGAGCCATCTGCAACTCTACGGTCACCACGTGTGGTTTGAATTATTCCTTCATTGTCGATATTTCCGGTGAATAAAACAGAACCTCCTGCTCCACCTCCACCATTTCCGGCTTCTCCGTTTCCTGGATCGTATGCTTCAAGACCTCGTTGTCCGTTTGCAGATATAATTCCAGTTTCAGAAACTTCACAATAAATCGCATCAATAATTACGATTCCTGCACCACGACCTCCGTAGCCACCACGTGCTGATCGTGAATCACTTGGACTTGCATTATCAGAACCACCTTGTCCTCCACCAGGACCCATAAATATTTTTTCTTTGATTGTATCTAAGGCAAACGCAGTTCCACCTTTTGCGTTACCACTGGAGTACCAACTATTTCCACCTGTTCCCGTTGTACCATGTCCTGCTCCGGCTCCTGATGTTCCTATATCTCCACCACTGCCACGATTATAATAAACTCCCGCTCCACCAGATCCATATTGACCATTAGTTGATTGTATATTCCATTTTCCAGCAACATAACTTTCACCGATGCCACCATTTTTATTTGAAGTAGTTCCAACAGTTCCTCCACGAAATCCGAGTTCATTTGCGGAAATTTGTCCGTTTACTTGAATTTCGTTTGCTGATAACAATACCAATCCTTGTATAGAATCCGATGATGCACTCCATGCAACAGAAGAAACATTTACATCTTCATTGACAATTATTTTGTTGTATCTTTTTGGTGCAACAACGAATGTATAATTTGCGACATCGTATGTTTTTTGAATATTTGATTTTAAAGTTAAAACATTTCCATTGATACTAGCAATTTCTACAAATTCATAATTACCGATAGTGTCAGCATTTGCTCCGTAAGTTGAAATAATTAGCAATCTCTGATTTGTTTTAAAGTCACTTCCACTCTTGGAGGTTAATGTAATTGTATTGGTTGTTAAAGCAGATATTCTATCGTCTGTGTATTCTAGTGTTGTATTTTCTGTAATTTCCAACAATTCTCCGTCAATTGCTGATGATGAAACTTCTGAAGGTAATGTAAACTCAGATTCTGCTGGAATATTTTTCAAGTTAACCCAAGTTTCAAACGTAAAGTCTCCGTTTAATGTATCTGCATTATTTATGCTCAATGCGTCTCCATCTCCGTCAAAATACAATGAACTTGCTCCGTGTATTTTTTGATCAGTTGAATGGGTTGCATTTCCTCTTTTTGTAAATTCGTATTCATTGCGTGATGAATCTACAACTGCGTCTGATACATTAGTAGTGTTACTTTGAACATGAAGTAAAAGTTCCGCACAATTTGGATTTAATGGTGTGTTTAATAAATTAGGATGAAGTTTTGAAGGAGGAACAAAACATCCTGTGTATACTGATTTTTTGGAAATTCTTAGATCTTGTAAATAACCTTTGAAACTATCAGGATACTGAATTCCTCCACCAGGTCTAGTACCGTCATAAGGCAAAGTTTCATCGTACATTTGTACACCCACGGTAAGTGGACATTCATTTATGGTTTTTGTGTGTATTGTGTTTGTATCAACCAATTGTCCATTTGAGTACATATAAAGAACTGTATCTTTTCTTACAAACGCATAATGTGTCCATGTGTTTAAACTGAAATTAGGATCGGTTACACCACCACTCGCTCCGGCATTCTCTTCATCATTACCATCGTTCCAATATAAGTTGAGACCGGTAGGTCTTGATACAACATTCCAAATATTGTGATAAGTACGGGTTGCCATGTATTGACCTATTACTTGTGATGTGTTATCTTGATTGTTTTGACTGAACTCTGATTGATATATCCAAAACTCAATCGTAAAATCTCCTGCACCGAAATTATTTAGATTATTTATTGATAAATAATCACCACCACCAAATTTCAAAGAACTTGAACCGAATAATGGTTTTTCCATTTCGTGTCTTGCAGGACCTGTATTTGTAATAGCATGAGCATTAACTGAAATATCCTCAATTGCGTCTGTGTTGTTTGTTGTATCACTTTGAATATTCAATGCAACTTCACCACAACTTGGTTCATTTGCAGGAATTGCTTCTGCAATTTCAAGCATAGAAGTTGGTTTTGAAAAACAAGTTGTGTATACTGCTTTGTTTGTAATTCTTAAATCTTGAATATACGCATGAGAAGATGGATATGTCCCGGTATGACTTGAGTGTGAACCTATATTCAATCCGCTTTGATCGTAATCTAAATTTAAGTTTCCAGTGGCAACTTCATTACCACTGTAATAAATTGTCATTACACCATTTTTTCTGACGAATGCTACATGATTCCATGTATTTAATGATTCTGATATACTTTGATTTTCTACCGTGCCACCATTATTGTGAGTTGTGAAAGATATTCTTCTCGGATTCACAAGCACAAACCAACGACCTGTTCCTTCTGCCGTTGTAAGTTCTTTATTATTTTGCAAATAAAAATGTGAAGATGATGTCGGAAAATTGACCCAAAACTCTATTGTAAAATCATCAGTTCCAAATTGCAAATTCGTTGAAGACTCTACTTTTAAATAATCTCCATCTCCGTCAAAATATAAACTACTACGACCAAATGGTGATTTACTTGTATTATGAGTAACATCACCATTTTTTGTTAATGCACGTGAAAATACCGATGAATCTACAATAGGATCACTTGATTTAAATGTATTTGATTGTAAATGTAATACTACATCGTTTGCACAATTTATTAATTCAGGATCACTACAAGCATTTGAACAATCAGTTGTAAATAATGCACTTGGAACTTGGAATCTTCCTGAATACACCGCAGAACTTGAAATTCTTAAATCTTGAAGTTGTCCTACAAAATAGTTTTGTTTTCTGTGATCATCTTCACATCCGATTGATACATTGTGTGTAGGTAAATTTACTATCGTATCAGTAAACTCAGATTCACCCGTTAATTTTCCATCGACAAACAATTTGACTTTTCCGTTTACATTTACTACTGCAACATGATGCCATGTATTTAAATTCAATAAAGTGTTGCTTCCGCAAGTTAATCTCCAACGACCACCAACAGATTTGCCAATCAAAACACTCGGTTTCATGCCATGTACCACAAGCATAAATCCTGTGTTGCCTGTGTTACTTGCTGTACAAATTATTGTTTGATATGAATTTGCTTGAGTTATCTTGATCCACGATTCAACGGTAAAATCTGCTCCGACTCCATTATGTAGAAATTTAAAAGCATCTTTTGAATTTGGAATTGAAATGGAATCTGATCCATCAAAGTTTATTGTTCCTGTATCAAATAGTTTGCTTGATTCTGTATGAGCGGTATCTCCGTTTATTGATATTGTTCTGTTTTGACATCCTATATCTTTGATTCCGTCAGAAGTTGTAGAACGAATTAAAAGTTTAGTATCTCCATCTGGATTTGTAACTGCATAGTATTTTGGTGGAAGACACTCATTTGATACAGCATTAACATCATAATTACAATTATACAATGCAGAACGTACAATTTTAAAGTTTGTTATGCTTCCTTTAAAATTATCAATGATTTCATTACTTTGTTCTACTCCACCTATTATGAAACTTCGTGTTGCATTTGATCTACTCGCAGAATTTACAATTGAATATCCTGTGTTATTTTTATTTGTTATTGCGATTCCATTGATAAAGATTTTAATTTGTCCACCGGAAAATACGATTGCTATTTTATAGTCGGTATTTACAGAAATTGTATCTTCAGGTGAAACAAACGATTTATATGCAGTACGAAGCACTCCACGATGAATATTAAATGTAAGTTCTCCATTTGAACGAACAAAACAATCCACCGCAACACTTGCCGATGAATTTACTACATTAGAAAATAATCTTACTATATTTCTTCCTGATCCTGTTAAATCAGTTGCATTTAAATCAAATTCAATTGTATAATCAGTTGTTCCGTTGTGAAGGAAGTTTAAATCAGAATTATTGCCTACTATTATTATTTTATCTGCACCAGATTTTGTGTAAGGTATATCAAATGTATATTTTACAGAATGACCATCTTGCATACCGTTGGCTCCGTGACTCACAGTTTCTCTAACATTTTTTCTATCTCGCAATGTAACATTTACAATTGTTCCATCTGGATAAGTTAATTTTGCATTTGAAACAGTCCAAGTTGAGGCAGCGTCCTTACCTATTACTTGGTGAATTGAATGAACAAATCTATGATCAACAATAGTTTCGTCATCAGTTAAATGAAACCACGTAGCTATGGATGCAGTTCCATTGGCAGTGGCAGGTGTTGGGTGGTTTGGAATTTTATAATTAGCAGTTAATTTTACAGACTGCGTGTTTCCGGTGAAATTAATTTTTTCAGATTCATAAATCAAATCGGTAACTACATCTATATTTGAATCTGTATCATTTTCAATACTATCATCCGAATCACTTTTTTGTAAATCAACTGATATGCTCTCACATGAAGGTTTGAAATCTATTGCTCCTAAAGTTGATGAAGGAACATTAAATTCATCTGCATATACTGCTACATTTGTCACACGAAAAGACTGCATATAATATGCACTAGATGTAGAATAATGATTACATCCAATGTAAGTTGGACCTGAAAAACTAGGAATACTTCCAGAATATGATCCAAAAGAGTGAGCACTTGAATGCATAAATCTATTGGTCAATCTCTCATGCTTTTGTCCATTTACATATAATACCCAGTTCGTAACATTTTTTCTAACTAAAGCAATATGATACCATGTATTGTTTTCCAATGAAATTGGTGATAAGAATGCTATGTGATTAACCCAATTATTACTTGCTGATGTTGGTCCGTGACCATTACTAACTAACCATTGAAACCAACGACCTTCTTCTCCATTACTTTCTTTTTGATCACCACGATGAAACAATAACCAACTTGAACGATTGCGTGAAGTTTCGTTGTGGTTAATAATTCTATGATCTTGGTTTACATCATCAAATTTAATGAATGTTTCAATTGTAAAATCATTTGTACCGATGATCATGTCACCGATATTTGTTTCTAAAGTATTATTTGGTGGATAACTTTCATCTCCGTTTGCTACCTTAATTGTTGGTAAATCAAAATGTTTTGTATCAGAATTTAATTTTGTCTCACCTTTTTCTGTAACAGTAAAAGTTTCCGAACCTTTATCTAAAATTGCAGTATCATCTGTTGCAGGTTGCAACAACAAATATTGAGTTTCACAAGTTGATGCAGTTATTTCAGGACGATCAATTGGTTGCGTTGGTTCACCATCGTCATCACCATCACCACCATCACCACCATCACCAGGTTGTGGAATTGGTGTAGGAGTTAAATCCACACCAAATATCAAATTCATTCTTAATCCAGTTTTATCGTCTCCGGTAGAATAAGATATAAATTCTTTTTCTAAAGGATCGTGTTTTGAGCCATCACACAATACAAGTTTGATATTGCTTACACTTGAATAATCTTTTACACCCCAACGAATAACTCTTGCATCATTTGATGTACCTACCATTTCAGTTAAGATATTTGTGTATCGTTGTTGACCAGATTCTAATTTAGAAACATTTAAAGATATTGTACTTGATTCTTTGCTTATCGTATTTCCATCATCACCAACGATGTCCCAATTAATTTTCGGACAATCTGGTGTTGGTGTTGGAGTGGGACTTGGAGTTGGAGTAGGTTCTACAAAAACACACGGCATTGGATTTGGTAAATAAGATGATACACCAACATGATTTCTACGACCATTATCTCCTCTAAATAATCTTCCGTCAATAACTGATGAATGAGTATATCCAGCTCCACCACCTCCGGCAGAGTCAGCACCTGATAATGCTCCGCCTCCGCCTCCACCAAACCATCCTGCTCCACCTCCACCACCAGATGAATGTCCAGCAGTTCCTCCGTGACCACCATTAAATTGCGAACCACTTGAAGAATTTCTTGACCATGCAAGTGAGTTACCACGATAACCACCCGAAGTTTGTGATCCACCTTTGCCACCATGATTATCACGGGTGCCTCTTGATCCATGACCACCGGAAGTTCCACCACCTCCACCACCACCAGTGCCACCTACTTGATATGATCCAGATGAACCACCTCCACCACCAGCAATTAGTAAAGCATTTTCTATTGAAACTGAGTCTTTAAATACACCACTCATTCCACCACCTGCTCCTGCACCACGATGTGCTCCTGAACCACCACTTCCGGCAGAACCACCTGGACTATATCCAGGAGTATTTGAACGAGATTTAGCAGTTTGACCAACACCGATGATATAAGTTTCACCAGGTTGAACATCTAGTTTACCATCAGCATATCCACCTGCTCCACCTGCATAACGATAACGACCACTGCCACCACCCGCACCCCAAACTTGTACATTAATTTGAGTTACTCCATCAGGTACAACAAATAATCTGTTTCTTCCGTTTGCAGTATAAGGTAAACATTCTTCACGGTCTTCCCAACTAATCAAAATCAATCCATCTTGATCAGGACGACCTGCATTCATTATCATTTCATGCAGTTTATATGTTGGAGTTGGAGTTGGTGTTGACCCAAACGAACAATCTGAATTAATCGGAGGAATAATTAAAGTTACTACAAACACATTTCCTGCATTACCATCGGACATCGTTTCTGCGGGAGTAGTTGCATCTTTAAAATACACATCTACTTCTTCTCCAGATGAAAGTGTGAGAGTTAAATCAGTTGCATTCCACGTAGATAAGTTATCGTTAAATTGTGATGAAAAAAGTTTCACATTTTCAATTTCTTGAAATGAATCTGACTGAGAAATCGATAAATTTTTTGTGAATGTTGCTACGGGGTCAGGTGCATCTGGTAACACCCTATCAAAACTTAAAGTTGCATCACAAGATGGAGCAGGAATTGGAGTTACAGTTGGAGTTGGAGTTGGAATTAAATCTAATGGTCTAAAATATAAAAAGAATCCTTGATTGGTTATTACATGATCACCTGCTTCAAAATACTTATAGTAAACTGTATAACAAGTTCTGTCTGCTTCCCATCGTGGAGTGTATTGCGTCCATGAACCTATAATACCTGCTCCGTGATTCCACGAGGCGGTCAAAGTTGTAACTGCTATGACCATAGTAGGTTTTGCAAAAGTATATGTCAATGCACCTTGATTTAGTCCCGTTGATCTTAAAGTTCCCTGTAATCCTCGCATTCCACCCGTTGTATGATTATACGGATCAATTATTTGCCAAGTGCTTGTGTTGTGCATATGAACAAATCTTAATTGGGAGTCGGGAGATAAAAATCTAGGTGTCAATTCAATAGGAAGATTTGTGTAATTACCATAAGTTACCCAACGATTACTTGCATTTTGATTGTGTGCTTGAGTATAATCAATTGTAACATCTTCTGTGAGATTTGTAAGTGGATTGAATACATATCCAAGTTCATTTTCAATGTTATTCAAATATAAATCACACATAGGAGAACGATGATTAATATCAGTAATATCAGTATCATGACAGGCATCACTAACAACTTCTTCTGAATTTGTTGACTGAAGATGCAATACAACTTGACCGCATGAAGCATCTTTTATATGACACGGAGGACATCCACCTAAAATGAAAGGTTTCTTTAATCCATCAAAATCAAAATCAGAATCGTATTTCCAACAATAAGTTTTTCCGAAACTTCCTATACGAACTTTTTCGGTACGGTCCAAGTAAAAGTATTTTGCTTCAACTTTTTCTTGCAAAGTTGTATTTAAATTATTTTCATCGTAGCAAACAAGATGATCACCTCGCATTTGTACAGTGATATTTTCATACTCAGAAATAACTGAAAGTCTGCATTTTTCTTCGTATTCTAAATACTGAAAGAATGTGAACATTCCGTCATCATCTTTTTTGTATATTAATACACACGGAATAAATGAAATCGCATCACCATCTTCGTTTGGAAGTTTGTTTTCCAGTTCACTGTTTTTGATACACTTGTAACTTGATACAGACAACCACTCTTCAAACATACAAGGTTTGCCAATTATCTTTGTGGAGTTATCAACTACAGTACCACCAACTACATCATCTTTACATTGTGGATGTAAAATTGGATTTTCAACATCAAGCAACCAAGTTCCGTTCAACTTGATACAACTATAAAAACCTTTTTGATTTTGAGGACGTTCTTCAGATTCTGTGATATTTGAACAAAAAACAAAATCAGTTGTTGTTGCCGCCAACGAATTTATTCCCCCATAAATACTTTTACCAGTTAATTGATCATACGCAAACTCATCAAGTTTAAAAGAAGCATTGTCTGCGTCTGCTCCGTAAAATTCTTGTACAAGTTCCCAAAAGAATTCTCCGTATTCATAAACACCGATATAAGAATGTTTGTCATTATTTTCAATTGTGGGTGTACAAGTAATAAAAAGGTTTTCATCAGTAAGTTCCAAATCAATACCGAAATTTAATTGATTTTCATCGGTGATTACAATTTTTTCAGAATCAAGTTTAATAGTTTGTATAAAATGAAACTTACCATCATTTCTTTTTTTGAAAACCATTACTCCTCCTGTACCAGGAACTATTTGCGTACCATGATTCACAAACGATGCAACAATAAACGTGTCGTTATTAACAACCTTATATACGTCTTCTGAAGACTCAGGAAGAATTATTTCTTCTAGCAATTGAGGATCTTCTTCTGAACGAGGGGATTGTGAATAAACATACAACACACTTCCGTGTGAGTTCTTTTTGCATTCTATGTAAGTTTGTGTTTCCATGATTTAAATCTTAAATTGGTTCATAGTATGAATACGACTGATAATAATTATCAAAAAATAATGTGGCATCAGTAATGGGTTGATTTGTTACATCGGCAGTTATACGATCCGGAGCATTCATAAAAGTTTTTCTGTCGGAACTAAACTTGTGTATTTTTCCGTTACTTTTCAGAATATTATTTTGTGGTAAAATGTCAACTACATCAGTTGCAAATGTATACTTAGTAGGTGCATATCGTGTTACCGTGAAATTGCCCCAATATCCCCAACTTCCATTGTGAGATGATCCTGAAAATGTCCAATGAGGATTCCATGTATATCCAGTTGATCTTGTTAAACTACTATAAGACCTTGAATATTTTGAAAATAACTCACCACTATCTGTTAAGAATAATGTAATTCCCTCTAATGTAAATGTTTTTACTACTCCGTTGGCAGGACCATAATTTCTTTCTTCCATAGATGGATTAACTCCATCTGGAACATAACTTCTCCAAGCTACCTCTTCCGGTTTAAAATACAAATCACCAGATTTAATGTAGTAGTGTCCATATTGTTTATATGTAGATAAAATACTTGTATGATGTGCAGTATCAACGTATAAATTACCATAACCACTTCCGACATAATTATCAATATCTGTCAAAACATCTGTGGTGGTGTTTCCACCTAAAGTTATATTTCTTTGTACCTTTTTTGTAACCGAATTATACATTAACAATCCTCTTACATCCGCAATCCCACTTAATTCGTAAGGTGTAGTTGAATTGTGTGTTCCATACTTTCCAACTAAATAATATTTTTCATTTGAAATGTGCTTGTAAATTACAAAATCAGAACTTCCAAATTCAATTTTTCCGACGTCTTGTAAAATAGTTTTAGATGGTTTAAACGAAAGTGAACCTTCAAACAAATGAGAAGAAAATTCAGTTTGTTCAAACGGATCAACGATTGCGTCACGCCACCACCAAGCATTGTATCTTGTTGACGTTGTATTTTTCCAACCAAATGCTTCTCCCGTCTTCGTGACAGCAAATGTAACACCCGTTCCTAAATACACTTGTGATAAATATTCTCCTTTTAAGACATCAACGTCATATGTCCGATCCATTAAAGTATTATCACCCAAAGGTGCAGTTCCTCTTGCAGTTAATATCGCAAATGGAGTTGGTGTTGGTTTATTTGGATCAATCGGAGTTTGAGTGGGTGTAGGTGTAAACTCAATTGTTTTTGGTAGAATATCAGAATTATTTGTAATTGCAAATCTGCCTTTTACAAAAGTGACACCAGACCTAATAATGCTTTCAGAATTTTTTGTAGTTGGATTTAATTTCCAATAACTTCCATCTGATTTCAAATAAGTTGGTAGAATCTGATGTGACTCACCAGAAGTGTGATTTACCAATTCAGCCGTTTTTAAATTGTGAAGTGAAACAATATCTTCATCTTGAGTGAGAAGAGTATTTCCATTTTGCGATGTTCCCAAATCAATTATACGACCATCCGATTTAAGAATATATCTTCCCATAGTTGCATCAATTACATCTTCTGCTAAAATTACATTATTTTCAATTGCATTTCCAAGTTTAATGTATTGATCATCAAGTGATACATAACATCCATCTTCTGTGTATTTTTTAACATTCTCTGCGACTTTGACAGACTCTGTACCATTTAATCTTCTTAAATTGCGCCCACTATCGATTATGTAACTTATTGAATCAGACGTAAAAATATCAGCAACCCCACCATCTATACTTTTTTGATAAACTTCTGTGTTTGAAGGTGCTAGACCAAGTTGACCATTTCCATTTGATCCAGTTGCCCACACAGAGCCGTCATTTTTCAAAATTAGAAAATGTTGTCCACGGGCACCACCACCACCAGATGAGTATGTATAAGACGAAACTGAAATCTTTATAATTTTTTCACTTTCATCACTTGGTGCTGGAAGTATTTGAAATAAATTGCTTGCTAAATACTCTGTATCTCTGAATGATTTTGTCCATGTTTCCATGTCCAATTGTACATTAAACAATCCTTCTAAAATTTTATTTTCAAATGACTCACCGACTAAATATGGAGTGTCCATCGCACTTCCGAATGGTATATGATTTTCAAATATCTCCATACCGGAGCACCAAAGACTTCCATCAGATTTTACGAAGAAGGCACCCGTTTGCAATGTTCCATCTATATAAGATATGTTTTCATTTTGACATATTTTTTGGAATCTATTTTCAAGAGCAAAAACTGATCCGTTTCCTAAAGCACCATTGTTTTGACCTCCTGCAAAAACTTCAATTTTAGAATCGGATAGATTTTGTTCAAATGGTTTTAAATTGGTTGTTTTTACGCAAAAGAAACTATTATGCCCTACTCCAATATATTTTACATTTTCTGTAAATTCAGGAAGAAAATTTTGTTTTGGAAATGCGTTATTGGAATAATTTCCAGAATTTGCTTTTGTAAACTCCATTACATTATTATTTTGATAGGTACGGGTCCTGTGCTGAGTTCCGAATGCTCCGGTGGCATGGGTCGTTCCAACTCCAACTAATCCTTGTCCATATAATGTTCCATCTTTGTGAAGTATTAAAACGAATCTTGATTTGTATGTACGAGTCAAATCATCATTAAAAAAGTTAGACCCGTAAGTTTCATTCGCGTACTCTGACATTGATATAAAATCAAAGTCTGAAATGGGATCATCTGAATATTCTATTTCAGGTTTAACATCTTTTATATCGTGTGCTACCAAAGAATACGCAGAAACTGCTCCAACGTCGTTTGCATTATTATTATATTCCGCATAATAATAGTCGAACGAATCTACTTCATCGTCACTATAAACATTTAAAAAGTTTAACCAATCCCACTCTGATTTTAAACCAGTCATATATAAAGAATCATGTTCGTTGAAAATGAAACTTGTAAGTGTTCCTGCGACAACTTTTTTGTATCCAGAAGTTTTTATTTGAATAAATGTGTTTTCATCATTATCGGTTGTTAAAGAGTTCTTAAATGCTACGTATTTTTCATTATCAAGAGTGTCTAACCAAGTTGTACTGCCAAACTCAGTCTGAAATGCACCTTTGAAAAGTTTTTTAAGTGACCACTCGTCTATTTTGTTGTTTCCAAGTTGTCCAAATGTATTGTTTCCAGTTGCCCACACACTACCATCATTTTTTACAATAACTGAGTGATGTCCTCCGGCAGATACTTCTTTTACACCATCGTTTAAAACTTTAGTAAAGGTATTAACATTTGCATTTGTTCCAAGACCAAGTTGACCGTATGTGTTACGACCAGTTGCCCATAAACTTCCATCGTTTTTGATGGCAAACGAATGTTTTGCTCCCGTTGAGATTTTCGTTACATCATCTAAAACTTCTGTGAATGCAGATGATTTAGTGTTTGTTCCCAAACCGACTTCTCCTACTTCATTTAACCCCGAAGCATATAATTTTCCGTTTGCGTCTAAAATTAATGAACATTTGTATCCAGTTTGAATATCAATTGCACCAGAGTATATTTTTGCAGGAGAACTTATTTTTGCTCCCGCGGAATCACCCAACTGACCTTCTGCGTTTGATCCAGTTGCATAAACATCACCTTTATCTGTAAGTAATAATGTATGATCGTAGCTTCCTTGGATTTTTACAATGTTTATATTTTCATCTAAATTTATTGATTTTCCATTTACATTATTTTCAAATGAAGTCTCTGTTGCAATTCCCAGTTGACCACTTACATTACTTCCAAACCCAAGTAATTGGTTGGTATGAATTATCTCAGGATCAACACTTTCAGGTTCACTATCATCTACATCACTCTCAGTATGAGAATCTGGTATAATAGTAATTACAGTTACTCCGTCTGGAATTGGAGTAGGAGTTGGCCACGGATCAGGTTCAGGTGTTGGAGTAGGATTTTCAAATTGATGTGTACAATTATCAAGAACAGATGGTATTGTCAAATTAAATGAAATTGCCGTATATGCGGAATTTCTTGAATATGTTTCTTCGAGTCGTGTATCTAAATTTACTTCTACATCTGCCCACTCGGTATCATTACTTGCTTTGATTTTAACATTTCTAATTGATGAAGTGTTTGTATCTGGAGCATAATACCTTTTCTGAGTTGTCATAAAAATATGACTAGTTTGAAATGGTGCTTTATTTTTTTCAATTTCAATAACGTGTGTATTTGTTCTATAAGATCCACCCATGTACCAAGGCATATTAAATTCGTAACTAATATACAATAAACATTTTTCAGGAGGAGCAGGACATCTTTCACTTTTTGGACAAAGTTCCAAAAGTTTTTTAGAAGGAACAAAATTGCAGGTATAAGCCGCAAAATCTTTGATTACACGTAAATCTTGCATATATCCGTCAAAATAACGAGTCCATTTGTTTGACGAAGAAACATAAGGATCATAAACTGCTCCTACTGCAAAGTTTGATGTTTGACGAAAACGACTATCTTCACATCCGTTGTATACGAGTTTTCCGTCAAGATACATATAAACTCTAAGATTTCTTCTGACCATTGCAATATGATGCCATGTATCATTTTCTAACTTTCCACCACCAACTGCGGTTTGTCCGTTCCAAAAACAAAGAGTTCCATTGTAACGAACATAAAACAAAAATTGTTGTTTGTAACGATCTGCGGTCATACTTCCAAAAATTGCTTTGTCGTTTAAGTAAGTTCCATTTTCTGCTAAATCTTTACAATATACCCACGACTCTATTGTGAAGTCTTCATACTCAAATGCCCATGAGGAACTATTTCCCAAAGAAATTTTAGCAGTTGGTTCTGTAAAATCCAATGAAGTTTCCGAGAAAGGTGGGTTATTGTTTTCTTGATTTTCCATAATAAATTTCCTTAAGGGCATTCAATTCCTGTTAATTTTGTGTTAAGTTGAGTCAAATTCCCATAAAATTCATGATTTGAGTAGACACCCGCACCTCGTCTCGATGTAATGTTTGGATAAAAACTTAGTAACTTTTCAAAATCAGGGATGGATGTCCAACCGTATGAGGGATGAGTTCCATTGTAAGGTAAAACAAAATGTAATGTCTGGGTTTCTTTTGTATATTCTATGCGAGGTGAACCATTTTGCCGACCTCCTTGAGCAACGTATCCGTAATGTGTATAATTGCCTCCGGATGTATACACCCACGTAATTTTACAAACATCTGCCCATTCATAATATGTTGTAAGGTAAATAGTCTTCCAATTAGTGTTATTTCCTGTTCTAACATTAAAACCTACATCTTCTAATATTGGTTTTGTTGGTGTTGGTGTATTTGGAACATATTCTATCACAGGCCATACCGCACTTGCTCCGTTTGCTGAGTAATCTGGATTATCATTGTCACCAAAGTATAAAAACAATGCTTTTTTGCTTGATGAGTTTGTCATTGTGTGTGACCACTCTCCGTTTGAACCACTTGGAATTTGAACATACAATTGCAAATATCCTTTGCTATGAGTATCTTCTAATGTAAATGTCATTCCACCGAAATCAAAAGTTTTTTCAAATTCGTAATCACTTGCAACTGCCGCCACTGGCCATGATGCATGATTCAAATCAAATCCCGATTCATCTTGTCCTTCTAATCCATATAATGTTGTCCACTTGGACATATCTCTTCCACCAAAACGATCAATATCAGTTGGACGAATTACGCATCTTGCTTGTAAATAAATTTTTCCACCGACTTCATTGCTCCATTTTAATTGAAGTTCACACTTTTCATAATCACGATCAGTTGCACTAATTACCACTCCATCTGTATCTGCTGATATATGAGAACTAAATTTATCACCATCATCTTCAAGATTTTCCGCAGTTAAAATTGCGTCTTCATCATAATCTAAATTTTTAACAACCACTTCAGTTGATTCGGTTGCATCTGGTGCATACAATTCAACACCACGACACTGATCAGCACAATTTTCGCAATCTCCATCAAATGGTTCTTCATCATCGTCATACGGTCCACCTACATCATCAGGATACCCAGGACGACAATTTGGTGATTTGTTTAATACATAATGCTCAGTTTCAGCACACAGAATTTGTATAATTCTCCAACATCCGTATCCTTCGTCTGCACTTATACGAATAACATCATTTACTCGTAATCCAGATTCCCATGCAACTAGTCCACTTATTTGATCCATCGCAGAATTTGTTGAACTATGTGGAACTACTTTAAGAGCATAACCACTTTTACATGAATTATCATATGGTTTTCTTGGTCCAACTGGTGGCCATGGTTCTGGATCTTCAAGAACAACAGGTCCTCCACAAACTTCTACTAACCCACCATGTGGATGCCAATCTGCTTCATGTGGTTTCATTATCCATTCGTCATCTGAATCACTTGCTTTTTGTGAGTATGCTGAAATTGAACCACTTGTGTATTGATTAAATTGAATTACCCAACGACCATTTGTATCATTTTCGTTTTGGAAGTCAGGATAAACTGGGAACAATAATCCCATGTAACGACTTTGCCAACGACCATTTGAATAGAAGTTGTTTTTGCGATCAAAGAATCGTTCGTGAATCCACATTGGTTTCCATTGAGCTCCTCCTTCTTGTGCAGACAAGTAACGATTTCTGTACATTGCTCCGAGTACATTATGACCAAGAGCAGTTTTCTTTAATGTGCGACCTAAAATATCTTTTCCTGTAATTGGATTCAAGAAGTAATAAGAACCATTAAAGTTTTCTCCGTCCCAATAACAATCCCATGCATGAGAACCACTATAAACTTGATAACATCCGTCAAATCCGTTTACACACACAACACCTGGATATTCTTTTCCAGTAAAATCGTAAAAAGAATGTTCTTTTGTATCAGGAACTATCACTGGTTTACGATCAACAAAATTGAATGCAGATGATTTGTATGGTAATACATTATCACATGAATTACAATCAACAGGTGGTTGTGAAGAACAATGTTGCTTACAATTGTTTGGTACAACATAACATTGTGATCTTGCACACGTTGAATCGTATACTTGATAACAATTAATTCCACCATCTGCTGAAATTCGGATCAAGTCACCCATTCTTATTCCATATGCAGGATAAACTCTATATACTTTGCGATGGTTGTATATGTTTCTTACAAGAAGTGATCCACCCGTTCTGCAATATATGCTTCCTCCACCTGGTTTTGGAAATGTCCATCCTCCACCTGGTCTACCTCTTCTTCCTGGGAAGCATCTACCACCTCCACCACCACCGGTACGGCGACGACGCCACCAACCACCACGTGGATATCCACCACCAGGACGTCTACGACCTCCACCTGGATTCCATGGCCAACCTCTGCGACCACCTGGACGATGTCTGCCTCGGAAAATATCTCCCCAACCACCTCCAGGTCCACCACGACCCCAAGGACCAGATACACCTGTTCCACCACCACCGGTAGGTCCACTTGTTCCACCTCCAGGACCAGTTGGACCAATTGGATCACCTGGAACCGGAGGATGATATTTAGTTGGAGTTGGAGTGCTTTGACTTATTGGAGTTGGATCTTCTGCGGGTGCTGAACAATCACTTGCACTTATTCCCGTACCTGTCCAATCTACACAAAATGGATATGTTCCTTTTTGTACAGGTGAACACGGTTTCATGTGAGTGGGTTTACTTGAAACTAAATTACTTGTTGGATCATCTAAAGTTTTTAATGAATATTGTGTTAATGATAAGTTGGCAATAATAAACCATTTTCTGTTTCCGTCTGAATCAACTGGACTACTTGTGTGGTAATAGCAGAATTTAAATGGATCATGATCACACGGAACGGGACCTTCGTATGTTCCGTTCATTTCAGATGGATTTATTCCACTGACACAACAACTTACATATTCAGGAGCAGCCTCAGTTGGACAATTTTCATCTCCATCATCGTCACCATCGTCTGGACGATTTGTTCCAGGACACGGAATAAATTCACAATCAGCATCTGGATCTTTTGAAACATATATTCCATCTTCACATTCCATGAGTCCTTTTTCACATTTCCAAGGTTCTCCTGGACAAGGAATAAAATCACATCCAATATCTGGATCACGACTTACATAAGAACCATCTGGACACAAACATGAATGATTTTCACAATCACCTGTTCCTCCACATGGATAAAAATTGCATCCATTGTTAGGATCACGGCCTACATAATTTCCATCAGGACACAACTTGACATCACCATTGCACTGATCATCATCTCCAGGACAACTATAAAATCCGCATCCGTCATCTGGATTTCTTACAACAACCGTACCATCTGCACAAGTTAAAGTTTTATCATCGCAATTATTATCTCCGGGACACGGAATATAATCGCAATTATTATTTGCATCTGCAATTACATAAATTCCATCTGCACATTTCTTTAAACCTTTATTGCAATCTTCTATTACACCAGGACACGGAAGAAAGTCACACGTGTTTGGATCACGACCTACATATTGTCCATTTGGACAAAGCAATAAATCATCATTACATTTATCATCATCAGGACAAGAAGGAAATTCACAATTATTAAATTTATCGGGTGTTACAACAGAACCATCTGAACATACTTTTTCTATGTCATCACATCGTTCTAATTTATCTGTTGGAGTTGGAGTGGCATCTGGATCAGGTGTTGGAGTTGGTGTTAAATTATCTTGATTGATCGGAGTTGGAGTTAATTGTAAATCAGGACATGGAATGAAATTATCACAATTTGATGGATCTTTCCCAACAAAGACACCGTCTCCGCAATCTTGTGTTGATGTATCGGAACACTCATCATCACCACATGGTAAGAATTTGGAACAATCACTTGGATCACGAACGACAAATGATCCATCTTTGCATACTTTTACATCATCATTGCACTTATTGTCATCTGGACAAGGAACAAATTTGCAATCATTGTTAGGATCTCTTTCAACAAATGTTCCGTCTACGCATTTTAATGTGCCTTGCTCACAAGTTTTTTCTTCGTCATCTGGATCATCAATATCATCATCTGGACATGGAATAAATTCACAATTATTAGATGAATCTCTTTCAACGAAAGTTCCGTCTGAACACTTTAATAAATCCTGGTCACAGTCTTCCGTTGAATCACCAGGGCAAGGTACAAACTCGCAATTATTATTTGGATCACGACCTACATAACTTCCATCAGAGCATTTTTTGGTATCATCCTTACAACCTTCAAGGTCCGGACAATCTTCAAATTCACAATTATTATCTCTTCCAATTGTGCTACCATCATGGCAAGTTTTTGTTTCATCACCACAATCTTTCGGTGTAGGTGTTGGTTCATCTTGTGCAATTGGAGTCGGTGTCTCTTGCACAGGAGTCGGTGTCTCTTGCACAGGAGTCGGTGTCTCTTGCACAGGAGTTGGTGTCTCTTGCACAGGAGTCGGAGTTCGTTGATCAGGAGTTGGAGTTGGTGTAGAATCGGTTGTTGGTGTTGGAGTTGATTCTAAGAATTCACAATTTTCACCAATAGCAGGTACTTCTATTGTTACTTTAAGTGATTTCTGAGAAGAGTCAGTTGATGATGTAACAATTGTTTTTGAAATAATAACAGGTTGATGACTATCCCCCGAATTGTTAATTAAAACCGAATCAGTTATATCCCAGTCAACAGTATTCGTATATGCACTAGAAAATAGTTCAACTTCATATTGATCAATGCGTGTTTCCGCATTTTTAATAAATTTACGAATACGGAATTCATTGTTCGCAGAATGAGTTGGTAGTATAATTCTATAAATAAAAGTTATTTCACAACACTCGGGTGTTTTAGTTGGAGACGGTGTTTCTTCTTTTGGAGTTGGTGTCTCTTGATCCTGAGCAATTGGTGTTGGAGTTGCTTGTTCAGGAGTTGGTGTTGGAGTTGCTTGTTCAGGAGTTGGTGTTGGAGTTGCTTGTTCAGGAGTTGGTGTTGGAGTTGCTTGTTCAGGAGTTGGTGTTTGGTCACATGAATTTTTTAAGTCAGCAAGTGTTTCAGAAATTTGTGCAACTTGGTCTGTTAAATCATCAATAGCATTACAATAAGTTTCACAACCTCCTGTATCACAAGTTTCTGATATTCGTTTATCCGAAGTCTGAGTTAATGAATTTGTGGTTGTTTCTAAATGTGGAATTGTAACTGATACATCACCTGCATCTGCTTTGAAAACCAACAAATACATAAATCCAGGTACAAGTGATTCAAAATCTTGTTGTATTCCATCGGGTTGATTTGGATTAAATAAATCCCATGAAGTTTCGTCTTCATTTATTTGGTATACACCGACTAAATATTGTTTTATGGTAACTAAATCAAAATTAGATGAACTTCCACAAGTTCCGTACCATCCGAAAACATATCGCGGTTTGTCTGTGTACAACTGTATTATGGCCATAGGAATAAATATATACCATTTTCAAATTAACAAATGTTTTTTAAACAAAATACATCAAGAACTTAACGATGTTGGAGTTGTATTGTATGTTTCCACTTTATTATAGTTTATACTAAAACCAATATCTTCTAATAATCCCAATGTAATTTTACTCATAGGCATACTTGCATCATCTTCACTCCACCCCGTCATTAGTTCATTTTCCAATCCAGGATGCCATACATTGTTTATGTATCTATCGTTTGAAGATATATCTCCGTATCCATAATCAACATGACCCTCTTCTGCATGAACGTGAGCAGTTCCGGCTCCTCCATCGTCTTCAATCGGAATACCCACCAAATTATTGTTACCATTTGAAAAATACTCGTTATACGCAGTTAGTCCGTTTGTTCCTGTGTAGTATCGTTTTGTTACATTTTCGGTTGTATCTGTGTAACTTACAATTGGTTGATCTGTAATTATACCCGAGTGATAAAATGTAATATAACCAATGCCAAGTAGGTGACCTACTTCATGTAATGTAACCGAAAAAAGTTGAGTGTTTCCAGTTATATCTGTTTCGGAATACAAATAATCAAGATATAATGTACTTAAAATAAAATCACCTTTTGTTGGAAATGTTTCACCAAACTTAAACTCATAATTTTCATTGATAGTTAAAACTTCCGACAACATTGCTCCTCCGAGTGTTCCGGATTCAAGAGAATCAAACTCTACTGCAACTTCTAAATTCCAAGATACAGACTCTTGATTTTCAATAATTGTATACGGACTTTCTGTGATAACAGAATCCCATTGATCAAATGCACGTTTCACTTCATAAAAATATTTTGAATCATTAAAATCAGAGTTGGAACTTTTATTTTCAACCGTGTATTTAAAATACCCGTTGGGTTCTGATGTATATGTAACCAATCCATCTAGTTGTATGTTTGATGACGATTGTACGAAAACCATTTTACACAAAAAGTTAACATCACCACCCCCCGCAAATGTAAATTGATACGGACTCCAGTAATATTCTCCACGCATTGGTTGAACCACTACTTGATCNGTTACCCAATCTCCATTTGCATCAAAATCTCCAGACTCTATTTGAACATAACGGTCTGAATAATCAGGACAACCTTCTGGATTTGCAACAGCAATACTCCTTCCTCTTATCATAATTAAATCGTCTGTAAATATCTCAACACTTCTTATCAAGGTTGGATTGTTTACCAGAGGATCACTACCAGAAGTTGGATGATCTGCAAAATTTGATCCGGTTTGAGCAATAGACCCATTTATTCTCAATTCAAAATTACCTAAAGCACATTCATGTGTTTTCATCCAATAAACATTTACTTTTGAAATTGGAGTTTGCGTAGGAGTCGGTGTAGAAGTTTGCGTTGGTGTTGGTGTTGGTGTTGGTGTTGGCCAAATTTTTTCTTCTACTGACACTATTCCGCAAAAGTTTAAATTGTCGTTTTCAGAAACGGTGTGAATATATTCCAAATTCGTTGTTGTATTAGTTGGACTTACAATTTCGGACTCAGAATACCATCCTGTAATTGTTGAATCAATTGATAAAGTATTTCCAGTTTCAATTGAAATTAAAGAGTGTTCGTAATCCAACCCACACGATGTTCTCAATGAATCATTCGTTGAATACCCATCAATTTGCAAAGTCCGATAAACTATCTTTATTTTATCACCAACACTTACTGCTGTGTTTAATGTTCCAGGAGAACGTAATAATTGTGGAACATTTAATCCATTTGTCATGGATGTATTTGTTGTAAAATTCATTGCCACACCAAGTTGTGTATAATTTAATCCATTATCTCTGCTTATGTGCATCTCAAATCTACCAGCACTACAATCACTAATTTGCTTCATTGCATAAAAGTATACCTCACCAGTCCACGGAGTTGGTGTTGGGGTTGGCGTTGGTGTTTGTGGACATGGATAAAATTCACAATTATTAGTTGGATCACGTGACACAAAACTTCCGTCCCAACATTCAAAAGCATCTTCTGTACAATAAACTTCTTCTGGTGTCTGAGTTGGAGTTGGTGTCGGATCATCACTAAATATGGGTTCATCTGCATCTGTAAAATTTGGTTCTTCGTTATCATCAGATACATCGTCATTATTATTAACGATTTGAAATACATTAACATACGGATGAGGTGATTCCAATATACCTTCATAACAATCTCCGGTTTCGGTTGTGTAACGGAATGCAGGAGAATCAACGATAGCAGATATATTCAGTGTTAAACCACCATTCAAATATTCTTCACCGAATGAAATTATATAAGTTTTAGGTGCTCCAAAAAAACCAAATCCGTTCCAACATAATGTTCCATCAGGACCACCAGTTGCACTTACTTGATTGACCGTCTCAGATTGACCATACAACACATCAAGTGTCATATTAAAATTAGAACAACACGCAGAATCGACAAAATCAGGATTCGTAATTTGATAAACATCTATTGATTGAATAAATTTCCAAGGCAATGAATAATAATACTGATTATTTTTCACGAGTATATTTTTCATTACTACAATAGAAGTTTCTCCATCTGCGTAGGTTATTTCATAATCTTGTTCTATCAATTCTTCATCGGAAACAAGAAAAAATGCTCTTACTGGATTTGAAATAAAGTCACCAAGTTGATATTCAGTTAAACCATATTGAGTATTTAAATAAAATGCCATGAATATAAGTATAAAACAATTTAGAATGTATAGTTATTCTGAATTGACTTTTCGGTATCGCAACGATAATATGGAGAATATATGGAATACAGTGATATAAAAACTGATAACATTGCGTCTATTACAGATGCAGATGGATGGGTGTTGGGTCCAACCAAAAACAAAATGTGCAGAACACACACAGAAAGTGTGTATTTTAGATGGTGCAATTGGAAAGCAGGTGAAATTCGCAATCAAACTGAAATTGGTCGTGATTATGATTGGTGTGAAGCAGTATTTTTGATCAAAGGAGAAATGTTTGTTAAATACGAATCAGAAAGTATTTTGTTGCATGAGTATGGAGATTATGCAGTTCACGATTCTGTTCGTCATCCAAAGTTTCGTATTATGCGTGATTGTGTCGCAATTGTTTTGCGTTGGAAAAGCAATTACGAAGGAAAACGATACGGAAATGTTTCTAATTACACAAAGTTTTACAACAACTGGGTTGTAGGTCCATTTGTTGATCAAAATTTACATCCACAATTTTATTCCGAAAACCTTGAATTCAAATGGTCAATACGACACGAAGTTCCGTATGTTCGTCAACCTAAAATAAACAATCAAATTGAAAACGAAGATTGGAAAAGTATGTGCGTATTAACTGATGGTAAATTCAATATTCAGTTCCGACACAAACGATGTGAAATGAATACTCAAGGTGATTTTGTGTATTGGTATCCAAATTCACCCCACACAAATTACACAGACACCAAATCTACTTTGTTTACAATTCGTTGGTTAGATTAAGCAAGAATATCTTTTGTGACTTATATTTATGTGCATGAAAATTGCATTAATTTATCGTGGTAATTATATCCGAAAAAAAGGAAGATTTACATTTTTTAATATAATTGACAACCACAAAAGTATGTTAATAAATCATCTTCCTAATTGCGATTTATTTTTCTCAACAACTCCAAATAACACAGAAACAGACGAAAAACTTTTACAATTACTTGATTGGAAAAAGACCAACTTTACCACAAACAATACCTGCGTGTTTGACTCAGTCGCATCTTCATTAAACTTTTATGATTTTTCTGAGTATGATATAATTGTTAATTTAAGATTTGATTTAAAGTTCAACAGATCTATACCAAACTTCGATATTGATTATGAAAAGTTTAATTTTCTATGGTTAGAACCCACCAACTTTAATCAAAATGGAAATACACGTGTATGTGACTTGATGTATGTATTTCCAATTAAATACATGACCAACTTTAAAAATATTGATTTAGAAGATTCTGAAGTAAGATATACACGAAATCAGATCATAGGACCACCAGATCAAACTCACCATCTTCTGCAATTTTTACATTTAGATACAGAAACTGAAGTTAACTTTGTCATACCCGGTCACCACCCAAGTGGAGCAGAACGTCCAGACTCCGTTGCGGAAAGTTTTATTAAAATTGATCGTGGTACGGATGATTTAACTTAATTGTTATTATATATCAAAATAATCTTTATTTTTATTGCACTCTTCAAACATTACTTCGTATGAGTTTAATTCACTTTCCACCATTTTTAGATTATCACTTACAACCAATTCCGGACGAAGTTCTATGTAAATAAACTCTGTGTTTTCACACAATGTAAATACATCATCATATTTTATGTTATTTTCTTCCAAAAAAAGTGGGAAATTAGAATTTTTAATTTTTAATACTTTCATTTTTTTATGCTCCTTAGTATACGATAAATTCACCTGTACTTCTCCATGAATTTACACCAGCAAGGTCTCCATGATAATCAAATAAGCAACTATTATATCCGTTGCCTACCTTAAGCCAACCATAGGCAGCTGGATGCGTTCCTTTTACATTATGTATTACTACTTTAATACTTTTAATATGCGTCGAAGTCCAATTTGGAATATCTTCTGTAAGCATTTCAGTGCCTCCGTGGTATTTTGAATGAATAGATGTGAACACGGGAAAATAGTTTAGTTTATTATCTTTTATTTTAAATGTTCCCGCGATTCTTCCTCCACCATAAGTTGAACCACGCATCCAAGGTCTATCCTGAAATGTATACACTAAGGTCTCATTATTATCATATAACTCAATAATGTAATTACTTCCAGACGAATAAAATTTCCACTTGCCGATATAGTTATCATAATAATCATAAAATAATAAATCATGATCCACACGGTCACTTGATGGTATACTTGAGGTTGTACAGATAAAATCAAAAACACCGTTTTCTTTTAATCGCATAATTCGTGATTCTTCCCCACTTATAGAATCACTATAATTATAGTTACTATTTGGGTATCTTTTATAGAAACCATCGATTGTCAGAGCATCTGCCTGCTGATATATCCAATTAGTTGGTGTACCATCTGATTCAAATGTTGTAGCTGCATAAGGATAATTAGGACCCATATGAAATGCTTCTACCATTTGTGATGTAGATGCTGGTAATATGTCTAAATATGAATCTAAATTTGATGTCACGTTTCCTGACGAATCACCAGGTTCTCCTTTTTGCCCTTTTTCACCTGTAGGTCCTGTTGGTCCTGTAGGTCCTGTAGGTCCTGTTGGTCCCGTGGTACCTGTCAATCCCGTTGGACCCACATCACCTTTTTGACCCGTCAGTCCTTGAACTCCAATTTCACCTTTTTGACCTTGAGTTCCAACGGATGTTTTTAAATCAGCAAAAGAGACTTTAACCGTTTTGCCGGTACTAGATGCATCTAAATCTGTTGTATTTGATTTATCAACTAAAATAAACTCATCATCGTCAGAAATTGTCGAAACTTGATCAAAGTCACTTATTCTTTTTTTATCACTCATAGTATTTTTCCTTTTTAATAAATATATCTATTTTTGCATAATGTTTATTCAATTTTAAATATAATTGCAATGTCACCAGTTTCATCGGCAATCATATATCGCAAATTCTCTGTATAAACACCATTTGATAGCTTATTTGTGTAGATTATTCCCTCAAAATTTTCCGACATCAATCCGTTTCCATTAGTGTCTGTTATTAAATTAGGAATATTCATTGGTATATCAGTTGGTGTATCAGTTGGTGTATCAGTCGGGGTATCAGTTGGAGTGTCAGTCGGAGTATCAGTTGGTGTATCGGTTGGTGTATCAGTCGGAGTATCAGTTGGTGTATCAGTTGGTGTATCGGTTGGTGTATCAGTTGGTGTGTCAGTTGGAGTTGGTGTGTCGGTTGGTGTATTTGTTGGTGTGTCAGTTGGAGTTGGTGTGTCGGTTGGTGTATTTGTTGGAGTGTCAGTTGGAGTTGGAGTTGTTTCACCACTTCCCAAATCGGGTTGGGAAATTGGAGTTGGTGTTGATTCTATGTCTCCCTCAAAACCAACTGAAAATATATTTTGTTGAATGCATGAATAATAATATTTGTTGTTTACTTCAGTTACAAAAGGTAAATTAAAGTTATTAGTTGAATTTTCATTATCTCCAACTGAAATATAATTCAATTTAACATTAAATATATTACCCACATTTTCATCGAGCACAAAAAAATAGATCCTACATGGAAATTCCACTTCATTTAAATCTTCTAGACCCAAGTTTGTTATTATATTAATCATCATATTCACTTTTAATGTCTTATCATATAAATATAAAGCAATAACTTAATATAATAGGAAACTATTTATCTGTATACATATGAATACATTATTCGGTCAAGAAAAATTACCTTTGATAATTATCCACGGAGGAGCAAGTCCGATTGATCCAAAAGGAGAAGCATTAAACGAAGCAATTGCTTCTATTCAGAATATGGCAGATGTTTGTATGAAAGATTTAAGCAACGGAGCATCTGCTATCAAAATTGTTGTGCAATGTTTAGAAATGCTTGAAAATGATGAACGTTTTAATGCAGGTATCGGAAGTGCTTTGCAAAGTGATGGTCTTCCTCGTTTGACGTCGAGTATAATGAATGGACACAAACAAAATTTAAGTGGAGTTATATCAGTTCCGTATTTAAGCAATCCAAGTAAACTTGCGGAAAAACTTCAAAAAAGAAATGCCAAAATATTAACATCACCAGGTGCAGAACTTCTTGCCCGTGAAATGAAACTTCCAATATCAAGCAATCTTACTGAAAATAGAAGCAAAAGATGGTTAAACAAAATGGAGCAAAATGATTTTCCTACTTCCGTTGGATTTGAATGTGATACCGTTGGATGTGTAATTATAGATAGCAAAGGAAGATTAGCAAGTGGTAGTAGCACCGGTGGAGTGGGCAATGAATTTCCAGGCAGAGTAAGTGATAGTGGTACGGTTGCAGGCAACTTTGCAAGTCGTTATGCAGCCATCACCGTTACAGGTAAAGGAGAGCAAATCAATAATGATGCAGTTGCTAGTAAAACAGAAACTCGCATTCGTGACGGAATGAGTTTATCAGATGCTTTTACAAAAACTTTCAAAGAAGCAAAATCACGCAAGCATTCTTATGGTCTAATTGGTTTAGATTCAAAAGCAAATTACGGAATTGCTCATACAACTAATGCGATGCCGTATGTGATATACGGAGCAAATGGATTAATTGTTAAATTTGAAAATCAATCAATTGGATGATTCTTCAAAGTCTCAAGCAAAGACAGAGCATCATCTAACTTCTTGTATTCATCAAGAATCGTTTCCGCAAGAATTTGGTGTTCTCCGATTCCAATCAGATTGTCACCTGAATAAACCGCAAGGTTTGCTTTTGCCATTTCAACTTCTGCTTCTGCTTTTTTAACAAGTGCAGAGTGTATATTTTTAGTTAGATTTTTTTTACTCATGTGTTTAATATGTCAGATAATAAATAATCCGTCAACTATAATAATGCTTTTTTTGAAGTTCTTCAAAAACGGTTTGCATATCTTTTTTTGTTTGTGCTTGAATGGTCTCGGCGGTTTCTTTTAATAAATCATAAACTGACATTCTTTTGCGGATTTTTTCGTTTAGTTCATTTCGTTTGTTTGAATGTTCTTCAAAATATGTATCATCTTTATTATCAAGTTCCGAATATATTTCATTGAAGTCGTTTCGCATATCTTTTATTTTATCAGAAATTGCAATCAATGTTTTTTCTGATTGTTCAATTCGGTCTTCAATTTCTGCTAAATCAAACATACAAAAATATCCATTTATTGTTAATGCTGGTATAAGCATACGCAACTGCTTTGCTTGGTGCAGTTGGCATAAACATTGCATTACGACTTGGATGCTCTGCTTTACGCTTTTGCCAAATTGTGGGATTGTCATCTGTGTAATATATCCAAGGCCGAATGCTACGATTCCACGGATCACGTAAAGTTAATAACGGGTCATCTAAACCAAATGCTTTTTCGTAATACAAATACATATGAGTTTTATTTACATCACAAATCCATCCATTTACCTGCATCGGAAAATCAATTATCAATTGCTTTAATTCTTTATACGAATAAAAGTCACTTCCAACCGTGATTCCACTTAAATTACTCATACAAGTAGAATACTTGAAATGCTATAAAAGGTCAAGGTTTTCTTCTCCACAATTTTACTCGTTTTTTTGTAATTGTTGTCCATCGAAATTGATACTCAAGATTTTCAGGTAAATCATACACAGGTTCTGTATTTGACCATTTGAATGTGGTTGTATCTTGTTCGTTTTTTCTCCACGGAATCATAACACGATCCCAAGGATCATTATTTTCATGCAAATTATTTTCGTTTAACACAAAAAATCGTTCATATCCAATATCTTCATGTCTGCCAATGTGCCATGCTAAATTCGTAGTAGGAAATTTTCTAAGAAGAGTGGGTTCTGTCCATTGCTTACCCGAATAAAAATTAATGTTTATACTTTCCACTTTTCTCGTTTTCTGTAAAGTCTTATTAATTTAGTACTAACTGATGTAATTCGCATATCATAATCTTCGTTATCTTCATCTTGTTGCCATTCAAAAATTGCATCTTCAAATTTCCACGGAATCAAAGGACGTCTCCAGGGATCAAGTATTGGATGTGGTTGTATTGCTATTATATAACGATTTTCATCACGATCAGATTCATTTCTACCATCTACTCCCCACCTCCAACCTTTAAAATTGACAGGAGGATATTTACTTAGTAATTCTATTTCACTCCAATAACTTGGAGTGCTTGATACATTGATATGATTCACTAGTTACTACTATACCAAGTGTTGGTTGGTTTTGTCAAATCAATAATCGTATATTCGTTTATACAATTTTGTATGATTTCCTTGAATTGTTGTGTATCGTTCGGCAAGTGGATATTTCTTTTTTCCGTTTAAAAACAAATGAGGTGTTGGATAATCCCATTCACAACCTTCTTGAAAATTTCTCCATTTCCACGGAATCAGTTTGCGAAACCAAGGATCAAATTCTGTATCAGAAATGCAAGTAATTTTTTTTGCTACATCGGGATCACAATCAACATCCATTGGGTCACATACGTATGACCAATGTTCATGATTTTGAATTGGATATCTTTTCATAAGTTCAACGGTTCCCCAATGATCACCCATTGAAAAATTCTCTAGGATAATTTCTTCAGGATGGAACGCACACATATTTTGATTCATCGCAATATCTCCATAATGGAATTGATTTTCCAGCAACCGTGGTATAACGAAGTTCGTAAAGTGAAGCAGCTATTTTGCTCGTCATCTGCATTGTCCATCCTTTGCAATCTATCAAATGATTATCTGTATCAAGAAACACCCATGCTCTTAGTTGACGATTCCAAGGATCATAATTATGATCAAACGGAGAATTTTCTTTGAGCATCAAAAAATTACCTTCTTGTAATTCCCAATTATCATTTTCAATTGGATAATTGTTTTGAACCAAGTCGGTTGCATCCCATTGAATATCGTTGTGTTGAATATAAAGAGGTAATGTATATTCTATAAAATATTTTTCTGCGTAAGAACTCATATTATGAAAGTTGGACTTTTTGCCGAACCACAAAGTAACTTTTTATGGGACCATGCAATCGCACAAGTTGTCCTGCAACCGTTGTATTCCAGATTTTCATACTTGGAAGTTGTACTGAATGGTTATCACCTTGCTTCACTTGATTTCCGTGTTTTGCAGAAAACTTGTTATTTCCAATTGTCCAATCGCACATTTCTCTATTCCACGGATCAAATTTAGGATACCATATTTTACAAACCATATTAACTGCAATTTCATTTGGTTTATTTTGATGATGCATTTCAAGAAGTTCCCATTCTTTGAAATTGATTTGTGGATACTTTTCAAGAATATCAAGAATGTATCGTGATTTCCATTTACCACAAGTATCTTTATTGATGTTAAGTTCTTT
>JGI20157J14317_10000447_pt1 | contig 44242 bp, 33 predicted proteins | sample COG_07_FD_14317 | JGI IMG/M metagenome (IMG submission 14317)
TTTAAGAAATTAATTTTGCTTGCAAAGATATGATCATAGATTTTGCTTAATTTTTCTAATCTTATCCATTACCCCGATAAATGAAACATTTATACATTGCCTATTCGGTGCTATTAATTTTGACCGTTGCATCATGCTCGGAACATGACGATGGCCAAGCAAACCCACCTGACAAAACTACACCAAAGGCGGACGATACCAAGGATTTCGAGGAGGGGGTTAGTATAGACCGTTCAAGACTCGATGAATTAGATTTCGAAAGTCTGTTGAGTCAGGATAGTAATGTAGTCGCAATCGATGTTGCAGGTGCTTCTGATTTCACTACTGAAAGGATCATTCAGAAGTGAAAAGCGAGCCCATTCCAATAGGTGCTAAAATGACCAAAGAATTAGAGGCAGAAACTGCTTTGAAAAACTTGGAGGTACATTCAATCCAGCGACAAAAATCAATCGAAGATTTAAGAAAGATTAATAACAACAAGGACCAAACTATAGCTGCTCTTTCGCAGTTAAACGATGAGTTAATTTCTGAAATTAAAAGGATTAAAGGGGATCTCTATCGGGATAGTAATACCGATGATCTCAGTAAAGGTCCTAGCACTCAATTAGATTCGTTAAAGTCAGAGGTAAAGAAACTTAAAAATAATTTAGCATTAAAATCAGAAGAATTAAAAAGTTTAAGATACCGAAATGACTCTCTTGAGGGAAGAATTAGCGACTTAGAATTATCACCCACCACTAATAAATCTGAATTACTTCCCACATTTTCTTCAATTAATTCCTACCCCTCGAGAAATATTAATCCGATTAGTCAAAAAAGAACCGGTCAATGTAAGTTGCGATTTGAGGCAGTAGTCACCGCATTAAATGGGAAAAGTAAAGAAGCTTTCTATACGGAATTTTTTATCTTACCGCTCAGTTTAGAAAATATTATGAGGAAAGGGGGGATTGAATTAGCAAACTACTCCGGTATCGATACTTACGCTGAGCTTTGGGCACGTTCCAGAAAAAATGCATTCCTATTTCCTGATGTACATAAAAAAATCAGGTCATTATTGCTAAATTTTGAAGATAGAGGAGAGGGTAAAAGAGTNCGTACTGATGTGGATGGATCGGCTATGNTAGATGGTCTGCCAGCAGGAAAATATTTTGTGATTGGCACTGCATCCTTAGGAAAGGTAGGAGTGACTTGGAGTGTCCCAGTCAGCTTGAATACTGGCAATAATAAGATCTCTCTTACTTTGGCAAATTGTTCTTGGAGTCTATAAACTGAATTATTTTTTTAGGTTTGCCAAAAAGTGAACAAANCTATCTTTTAAAGNTTATTAAGTTTTCTAATTCTTAAAATACCACCTCATATTATGGCACCAGAACAATCATCTGACCAAAGTAAGTTGCAGTTAAGCATGCAACAAAAAATAAGTATTCTTTTATCTTTCGCGAAAGATAAAGTCATTGAACAGATTCAGTGCGTTTGGTTCATCATTATGTATCTGGTAGTCTTTCAAATACTGGTACTGGGTTTACCAATTGTNTACTCNCTAATGATTGCNGTCGGTATTCTCATTGTGATTGTCGGATTAGCCTTTTTTATGGAGGGCTTAAGACTTGGCTTAATGCCATTAGGCGAGACANTAGGTTCTACTTTACCGAGGAAGAAAATACTCGGTATTCCTTGCTTGCCTGCTAGTTTGGCTTTCGGTTTTGTTTTGGGAGCTTTTGCAACTTTTGCCGAACCAGCGATTGGAGTACTTCGAGCAGCAGGATCTGGGGTTGACCCAACTGCTGCACCATTACTTTGGACAATACTTAACACAGGAGCAGCCATGCTCGTTAATTGTGTGGGTGTTGGTGTGGGTATTGCAGTATTACTTGGTGTTTTGAGGTTTTACAAAGGGTGGTCATTGAAGCCCTTTATTTATGTAGGGGTTGTTGTTTTATCNTGNATTACTCTCTACATGCAGTTTTCCGATGATAGGTTAAGGCATGTACTTGGACTTGCTTGGGATTGTGGAGCAGTTACAACAGGCCCTGTTACAGTACCCCTTGTTTTGGCTCTTGGGATTGGTGTTTGCCGTATCGTTTCAACTGGAGGCTCAAGCAACACTGGTTTTGGCGTCGTTACACTCGCTTCCCTTTTCCCAATTTTGGCAGTGATGTGTTACGCTTTGTTTCTTTTCAACGGAGACAATTACTACATGGCTAAGCACTCAAAGGCTGATTGGCATATCAATGCCGGCGAGTACGGTAAAAACTACCCAAAGGACCTTCAGCAATATGGGGATATTGTTGCTGCTGAAAGATTAGCCGCTTCAGGTGCCATTGATGAGACCGAATTATTTTGGTCTCTTTCAAGTGCGGAGAGGGAATCAGTTGATAAATATCTTCAAGAATTTCATAAATTACCAGAAGGCTATGCTTTAAAGACAAGAATAACGGAGGGTAAAATTGTACCCAACTCAATTGGGGGGGATAATGATGATTCCCGCGAGAATGTTGAGGTTCAGGGAGCCAAGACTTATGTGGTAAGAGAAGGATTTAAGGCACCGGACGGCGTTTGGGATGAGGATGCTGATATTGCGACTGCATTTACTAATAAATTTGATTTCTTCCCAAATACTTTTAAGCCCGAAGAAGATAAAAACGGAAACGGGATATTAGATGCAGGTGAAGATTTTTACAGTGTCAAGGAGAGTGGAGTGATAGATTACACTAAGAAAAACGGCGAGCTTGATGGCCCTGATCAAGATAGGGGAGCATTGGAAGGAGCTGTATGGGCAATTGTTCCATTGTGTTCGATTCTTTTACTTGTATTAATGGGTGGACTAAGGCAAAAACCTAAACATTTAGATGAGTTATTTATCGGTATCGCATGTGCTGTTATTGGTATGTGTTTATTCAATCTTGGTATCGCACTTGGATTAACACCCCTTGGAGAACAGTTGGGTGGAAATGTTGTATCTAGTTTTACCTCTATACAACCATGGCAAAGCGAAGGTTTTGTAGAACCTCTCTTCAAAACGTCGACTGCCGGAAAATGCTTAGCGATCCTTTTCGGTTTTATTCTAGGGTATGGTGCAACACTTGCAGAACCAGCACTTAATGCATTAGGTTCAACCGTAGAAAAAATAACCGTGGGAGCGTTTAAGAAGAATCTGCTGATGCAAGCAGTTGCAACAGGAGTTGCTCTTGGTATTGCCACTGGTGTTGCTAAGATTGCTTTTAATTTAGAACTTTGGTACTTATTAATACCGCCTTACGCATTTCTCCTCGTCCTTACATATTTCTCAAGTGAAGATTTTGTAAATTTTGGTTGGGATAGTGCAGGGGTAACTACAGGACCAATTACAGTTCCGCTTGTACTCGCAATGGGATTAGGCATCGGTGCTAAAACAGGTGCAATTGACGGATTTGGTGTTCTTTCATTAGCATCTGTTGGACCAATCATAACAGTTCTAACTGTAGGACTATTAGTGAAGAAAAAGCCGAGCGCATCTGAGAGTATTGAAAATTCAATGGAGACTGCATAATATGAGCGAACTTACAATTAGCAATAGTGTGTCTTTATTGACACTAATCTTACCAAAAGAATCCGTAGGGCATGTTTCCAAGGCAATCTCGGAAGCAGGTGCAAAAGGGATTGTTCAAATTAGTGCAAGAGGTTCCGTTTTAAACGAAGGCGGTTTTTTGCAGAAAATGTTCCCTCCCCCTGCACCTGAGCAGCAGTTGCTACAAGCTTTGGTTCCAAACTCAAAGATTGAGGAAATCTCAGACAAAGCAATTGAAGTTGGTAATCTTGATAAAGTAGGGGGTGGTGCAGTATTTACAATCTCATGTAATGATGCTCATTTTTCAAAGAATTTCCCTACGAATATAGGAGATTCTGAAAGTAACGACACCAATATTTCCTCCGGTAACTTGGAGGCAATTTGTTGTATTTGTGAAATAGGTGTTGCAGATGATATTGCAAAGGCGGCACTACAAAACGGTGCTCCTGGACCTACTGTTACCTTTGGTGAAGGAGGAGGAGTTAGAGATAAAATTCCTATTTTACGAATTACAAAAGGTCCAGAAAAGGAATTCGTATGGTGCGTAGTCGACAAATCTGATTCAGACGCAATTTTTGCCGATATGGCTAGAGCAGGGCGAATTACAGAACCTGGTAGAGGCTTTATGTATTCGATTCCTGTTAGTTCTGGACTGATCAATGTCTCCAGTACGGTTTCATCTTCTGCACATGGAGCAAACATGGAACAAATTATCGCAGCACTCGATGACCTTAAGGGTGATAAAGATTGGAGGCAGTCGATTGATGCTCAAAAGGGTAAAACTCTTAAGACCACTTATTTAGAAAATTTAGTTGGTATTTATTGTATAATTCCGAGAGATAATTACTCAGAAGTGTATGATGCAGTTCTCGCTTCTGGTGCTCCTGGTGTGAGCACGAATTTTGGCGTGATGGTAGATTCTGATAGTGACCAACAACAAAATGAAGAATGGGCACTAGTTTATACTTCAGTTGGCCCAAATAGTGTTGATGGATTAAGAACTACTGTGGAAGAAAAGATTGAATCACTTGGCATCGACAGGTTCGCATTTTATACTTTACCAATACCGAGAGCTTTGACCTACCTGGGTGGTTGATTAATTTGCATTCAACATCTGTATCCTAATCAAGCTCCAATCGTTCATTTTTTTAATAACGGTTTTGGAGTCAATACCTAGTTTTTTCAGTGTTGCTTTAAAGTACTGATCCAACTCTGAGCATTCTTTACTGAGTATTCCGGATAATATCAGTACCCCATCGTTATTAACTAATGTAATCAAGGTTTCTGCATTTTTTTGTAGAATATCAGCTTGAATATTTGCGACTACAAAGTTGTATCTTTTATTTCCTGTTACTGTATCTAAATCGGCCGTTTTAAAATTAACCTTGTTGTTATCATTCATTTCCGCGTTTTCTTGTGAGACTTTAATTGCAAGCGGATCATTATCAATAGCAAGAATTTCTTCAAAACCTAGAATACTGGCTGTTAATGCAAGTATACCGGACCCGCATCCGATATCCAAAAAATTATGTTTCAAATGATTTGGAATTTTCTCGTTTAATTCTACAATTTCTTCCAGGCACAATTTTGTAGTCTCATGATTCCCTGTACCAAAGGCCATACCTGGATCAAGGAATAACCTAAAGTTATCCTCCGGTATAATATAACTTTTTTTACACCAAATCGGGACCCAATGGAATGTACCAATAGACCATGGATGAAAATGTTTTTTATAGGAGTTGACCCAGTCTTCTTGATCGAGTTCAGAAATCAATAATTCAGGTATCTCTATTATTTCTAATGTATAAAATAATTCTTTTAAGGATTCTTCCGCATCCAACGAATTATCGAAATAACCTTCTAGAAATGAAGTGCTCTTCGAATGGCGGAAATGCAAAACCCAATTGTGTGGCGTAATTTCGTATAGTGCATCCTCTAATTGTTCTACTAAATTTTCCTCAATTGGTAAATGAGCTTTGATCATTCTATAAAAGGAATCACCCCAATAGCTAGATCACGTATAACCCATGGCAGTAACATATGCTCCGCTGCGTTTACCTTTTGCTTCACAAGTTCGAGTACATCTCCATTCATTATTCGTACCGGTGCCTGTGCGATTATTTCACCGCCATCAATTTCTTCGTTTACCCAGTGGACTGTACACCCGGTAATTTTAACCTTCTTATTAAATGCCCTCTCGATAGAATTTAATCCTGGAAAACTTGGTAATAAACTTGGGTGGAGGTTAATGATTTTATTTTTGAATTCTGATAAAAATTTCGGTTTTAAAATCCTCATAAATCCTGCGAGCACAATTAAATCAGGATTTAATTCTTGGATTGAATGGATCCATTTATCTTCCTCTGTCACGCTAATTATAGTTTTTTGATTTCCAGGATCCAGGTAATTGGAGTAAAAATTAAAACTTTTTGCATGTTCTAAAATCATTGCTTCTTTTACGTCGGAGAAGACACCTACAATCTCAGCTTCTCCTAACTGTTGCTCTATTGCAGCTTTCATAATTGCAACTGCATTTGTACCCTCACCTGATCCTAAAATAACAATTCTCATCTAAATCGATTAATCAAAATTTGAAACTATATTATTTATTAGAGACGATGTACTTCTTCCAGGCAAGAAAGATACGAATTCAATTTTTGATTTCACTTCCTTTAAAGCTTCGTGCTCGGCGGTATTAATTTTCGATTCATCATAATCTCCTGCCTTTGCATAGATATCCGGTTTAAGAAGAAGAATCTCATCAACCAGTCTTGTAGAATCAAAAATAGTTACACCCGCAACACATTGAAGACTAGTTAGTAAATAGGCACGATCAATTTCGTTTATAATTGGCCGTTTTGGTCCCTTCAGGTTTTTTATGCTAGAGTCAGAATTAATCGCTACCCATAGGTAATCTCCTAGCTTACTTGCTTCTATTAATGAAAAAACATGACCACTATGTAAGAGGTCAAAGCATCCGTTTGTTAACACAAAAGTTTTCTTTTCTTTCTTTGCCTTATTCCTAAAGCTCACGGCATCTTGTAATGATACCGCCGAATTTTTAATCAGGTTTTTATCCAAAATACAAATTAATCAAATAATCTTTTCGCTTTTTCTAAAAATCCCTCATCTGCTTGAAGATCTTCTTCGCCGGACGCTTTCGCAAAATCAACCAATTTTTCTCTCTGTAATTTAGTTAACTTTTGGGGTACATGAATGATTATTCTAGCATAAAGATCTCCTTTTCGTGAAGGTGATCTTAGATTTGGCATTCCTTTATCTTTAATTCTAAAAGTTTTATTTGCCTGCGTTCCGCCAGGGATTTTAAGAGATACCTTCCCTTCGAGTGTAGGAACTTGGGCAACACCACCCAATGTAGCTAGAGTAAAAGGTATTAATAGATCATGAAATAGATCGTCGTCATCTCGGTCAAATTTTGGATGTTCTTTGATCCTTACATCAACATAAAGGTCACCGGCAGGTCCTCCCATCGAGCCTGCATCTCCTCTTCCTCTCGAGCAAAGTCGATTTCCGTCACTTACTCCGGGTGGTATATTTACCTTCACTTTATCTGGAGATTTTATTCTTCCATCTCCTCTGCATGCCTGGCAGGGGTTTTCAATGGTGACTCCACTTCCGCGACAGGCTGGGCATGTTCTTCTAATGCTTATGAATCCTTGATTGGATGCAACCTGCCCAATCCCTCCACAAGTTGAACACATAGATTTCCCTGATCCGCTCGTGGCTCCTGATCCTGTGCATTCCTTACATGTCGCATGGTGTTGATACTTAATTTCTTTTTCGACACCTTTTGCGGCCTGTTCGAGCGAGATATCAACGCTTACCCTTAAATCTGAACCCCTCGTGCCTTCATTGGCACTAGCGGAGTTGCCACCTCCAAAAAAATCTTCAAATATACTACCAAAACCGCTGTTACCACCACCCGATCCACCTCCAAATGCATCTCGAAAAAGGTCAAATGGATCTACCCCTTGTCCACCACTAGGACCCCCCCGGAATGCATCATGCCCATACTGATCGTACTTTCTTCTTTTATCTGGATCTTTTAAAATTTCGAAAGCAGCAGAAATTTCCTTAAATTTTTCTTCTGACTCTGAGTCCCCGGGGTTTTTATCTGGATGAAACTTAATTGCTAGTTTTCGATATGCTTTTTTAATATCGGCTTCCGTTGAGTTTCGTTCTACGCCGAGAACTTGGTAGTAGTCTTTATCTGACATAAATAAAATTTTAGTTTTCTTCTTTTATTTTTTTTGAAAGAACGACGCTTGCCGGTCTTAAGAGTTTTTCACCTAATTTATATCCGTTTCGAATGGTTTTTATCACAATACCATCTTCCATATCTTCTGATTCTTCATAACTTATTGCTTCATGAAACTTAGCATCAAAGGCCTGGTCCGTTGGCTCTATAATACTCAGCCCGTATTCGCTGAGAATACTTTCTAATTGGTTCGTTGCCATGGCAAAGCCTTCGACATAGCTTTTGGCCTCGTCATGTTTTGATGCTTCAGAAAGACCCATTTTAAAAGAGTCAATTATGGGCAACAAGTCGCCTATGAGTTGAGTGCGTGTTCTTTGTACAGCATCCTCTCGCTCTCTAATTGCTCTTTTTTTAATATTTTCTAAGTCAGCATGAACTCGAAGGTATTTGTTTTGAGGTCATCCTGTTTGCCGTAAGCTTCTGTCAGTTTAGTTTCTAACCTTTCCTGTGATTCTTCATCAGCTTTAGCTGCCGTGCTCTCGTCTGAATGACCGGAGTTATCATCACTGACTTTGTCACTAGTACCATTATCATCTATGTTGTTTTCTTGAGGGTCTTCCATAATTCAAAGTATAATATTAAACCAATCAAAAAATCTTGATTGGGACTTGGGGTCAATTGGAAACAAGCCCGCCTAAGTTATATTCATTTACAAATTGGTCCGTTACTAAGAAAACTGAATCGCTTAAGAGGGTTACATTGCATTCCGATGAAAAAGGGGATAGGACTTGCTCCCCTTTTTTTATTAAATCGGTACCGATCTGAATAGAACCTGAGATTAGGTGAATAATGGAGCAATCTATGTCTGCAACTTTAAGATTTATCATTGTTCCTTTTTCTAAACTGTATTTTTTAATCCTGAAAAATTTGCAGTCGGCCAAGGTTAGAATTCCTTCAGAATTCTGAGTATTGAGTAGAGTAGGATTTATATCATTAAAATTTATACTCTTTAAAGATTCTTCGATATGAAGTGTTCGAGATCTGTTATTCTGGTCAATTCTTCCCCAATCATAGACCCTGTATGTGGTATCTGAGTTTTGTTGAATTTCAAGTATTAAGTTCCCTCCGTCAATTGCATGAATTCGACCACTTTCGACGAGAACGGAGTCGCCTTCTTTAGATTCTATTCTGTGGCATAGGTTTTCCGCATCTTTATTTGCAAGTGCTTTTTTGAAATATTCCTTGTTTGTAGTTTCTTTAAACCCGATAAACAAACCAGCATCTCCCGTAGCATTTGCCACATACCAATTTTCAGTTTTTGGTTCACCATGAAGTGCAGATGCAATACTCTCGGGTGGATGAACTTGTAAGCTGAGTCTTTCATGGCAATCAAGCCATTTTACTAAAATCGGGAACCTTGCCTCTTTTTGCCAAATAGGCCCCATAATTGTATCGCAGTTGTTTGCGATAATCTCCCTTAGTGGCATCCCTTCGTACAAATCGTTTAATGCGATTGATTGTGCTTCATTGCGATCTACAATATCCCATGACTCACCCACTTTATCGGAGTCTAGTTTTATTTCTCTTTTAAAGAAAGTACTAAGCGAGGTTCCCCCCCACGGTCTTTCTTTATAAATAGGTTCAAACTTGATAATAGTCATAGAATTGTATTTTATAAGAATATGTGGTGGATTAAAAATTATGCTAGAATGTTAGCATTGTAGGGAGTTGAATGACTAAAGCAATTATTGAAAAACAAGTTGGCATTAAGAAGGCAACTCCTGAAAAGCAAGCAACCTTAGGTTTTGTTTTTGGTATTATTTCTATTTTGAGTTTTGTTTCACTTTGTGATTACGACCCAGGTAGCTTTCATTCATCACCCCCTACGCAAAACTCACCGTTATTGGGACAAGTTGGATTATCCTTAGCAAGTAATATTCTCGGTATTTTTGGCATTTCTGCATGGTTGTTGCCTTGGCTTTTTGGAACTTTATCCTTTCTTTCGTTTAGAAAAACTCAAAATAAAGAGAAACTGAGCAAATTTGTAACAATTGCATTATCAATTCTTTCAATTTGTATTTTAGCCAATATTCGTGATGTTCAAATTCGCGAAGACGGTAAGAGTAGTCTTTTTAATCCTAACATTTATGTTCATGGCGCTGGAGGTTCTGTTGGTGCCTTCATATATTCAGGTCAACCGATAAGCTCTCAACCGGAGGAGCAGGTTGGCGGATTTTTAAGACTATGGCTGGGTAGTTTAGGGGCAACGATGTTGGCACTTTGTATTCTGTTTTTTTGCCTTTCCATTCACTTCTCTTTCTCACCACTCCAGTTTTTTCTGACTCGTATAAAAATAGGGAAAGAATTTTTGAAACAAAATGGAGCGGAAAGCAGCAAGGAAACTCAAACCAAAGAGCCTAAAGAGAAAAATGTTCCAGATGAGATCGAGGTGTCCAATAAAGAGGACAAAAAGAAAAAATGGAAACTCCCTTGGAGTTCAGATGATGGGGACGAAGATTTGTTATTTGGTGATGTTTCTAAAGAGAATTCCAGTGAGAAATCTCCGGTAAAAGTTAAAGCTGTCAATACTGATTCGGTAAGGAGTGGGCCTGACGAAAAGAAAAGTAACAAAATCGAACCAACTATTTCTCAAGAACCTGAAGCAAAGAAACCCATCGATATACCTATTGAAAAAATTGAACCGATTGTTGATACTACTGGGCAAGATTCGAATTCAGAAACGAATGAAGGTATGGAAGGTTTCAAGGTAGTTAGAGCTGCCAAAACTGAAAAAGCAGGCGATCTATTTCCCGAGAGAAAAGGCGATTATCATTTTCCCCCCATGGAGTTACTAATGGAACCTCCGGAAGAAGAAGCGATTGGAGATGATGATCACATTCTGAAAGCAAAAAGACTTCAAGACACTTTAAGGGAATTCAAAATTGAGGTTGAAATGGGCGAAGTACATACTGGCCCGGTTATAACAAGATACGATTTACATCCTGCCGCTGGTGTACGCGTTGAAAAAATTGCTAATTTGGACAAGAATTTAGCGATGGCATTAAAAGCTGAAAGCGTGCGCATCCTTGCACCCGTGCCCGGGAAGGGTTGCGTTGGCATTGAGGTTCCTAATGCAACACCGATGCCTGTATGTATGAAGGAAATACTGCAGTCAAAAGCTTGGCATGAGGCAGGTGCAGAGATACCCATTGTTTTAGGAAAAGAAGCGAGCGGAAGACCGCTAGTTGCTGATCTTACTAAAATGCCGCATTTGCTTGTCGCTGGCTCAACTGGTTCAGGAAAAACCGTATGTATAAATGCAATAATTGCTTCCTTATGTTACCATTCCAGCCCAGAAGATGTCCGCTTCATCATGGTTGACCCGAAGATAGTCGAAATGAAGGTTTATAATGATTTACCTCATATGTTGATACCTGTTGTAACGGAGCCAAAAAAAGTTCCAGGTGCATTAAAGTGGCTTTTAATCGAAATGGAGAGGCGGTACCAAATCTTTTCCAAAATCGGCGTTCGGAATATTGCTGGATTCAACGCGAAAATACTCAAAGATAAGGCAGAAAAAGAGAAAGCTCAATTATTGGACGCACTAATGACTCCAGAGGAACGTGCGGCACTTAGTTCAATTGAAGTGCCCAGGGATGATGATGCCCTCGAGATACCAGAAAACAAGCTTCCATACATTGTTTGTATAATTGATGAATTGGCAGATTTGATGATGGTTGCTCAGGCTGATGTAGAGACTGGTATTGCCCGCCTTGCACAACTTGCGCGAGCTGCCGGAATCCACCTAATAATAGCTACGCAAAGACCCTCGGTTAATGTCATAACGGGTGTGATCAAGGCAAATTTGCCTAGTCGTATATCCTTTCGAGTTGCTTCTTATCGGGACAGTATGACTATTTTGGACGGCAAGGGTGCAGAGGCTCTGATCGGTAAGGGTGATATGTTATTCATTCCTCCAGGTAGTTCAACCTTTGCGAGAGCGCAGGGTGCTTTTGTGAGTGATGATGAAATTAATGGAATAGTTGATTTTCTTAAAATTAACGGACCTCCACAGATTATAGAAGAAGTCAGGGACCAAATCGATTCAGCCGGAGAAGAGGACGTTCTTGGAGGGAGCGACGATTCTGATGATGATCCAATGACCAAAAAAGCAATTGAGATCATTCGTTCAACGAAGAGAGCATCCACTTCTAATTTACAACGGAAATTAAGTATTGGTTATAATCGAGCGGCACGTATTATGGATGATCTTGAAGACCGGGGATTGGTCGGCCCGGATGTGGCAGGTCAAGGAAGAGAAATTTTAATGGATTTATGAAATCTCAGCTTGCTAATTTGTTAGAAGAAAGAAAAACTAGACTTCTTAAAATTTAATATGGCAATAGGGCAAAAATTAGAAGAGGCAAGAAACCGCAAGGGTATTTCACTCCGAGAGGCATCGGAGAGTACTAAAATTCGGGGTGATTACTTAAGTGCAATGGAAGCAAGTTCTTTCGATATAGACCTCCCCGAAGTGTACTTGCGTGGATTCGTAAAGTTATACGCTCGGTTTCTAGATTTAGATCAAGAATCTATTTTAGCAGATTTGGACTTAGAATTAGGCAAAGTATCTGGCAAAACTGCCAGAAAGTCTCTCGGTTCGATCGCTAATACTGAAGTTTCTGAAAATTCAGATTTTGCTAAATCTACTTCAACTGGAAGTTCTTCACCAAGTAAATACGATTCTAATTTGTCAAAACCAATATTTTTCGCGATTGGTTTGGTAGCAATAGTTCTTTTAATTGTGGGTATACTATATCTTACTTTTTCCGGAGAATCAGAAATATCACCCAAGGGGGCTAATGAAAATTCTACTATTCAGGAAGTGACTGTGAACCCGTTGTCTGTTCCTCTTTTGAAAGAGGGCGAAAATCCATCGGATATCTTTACACTTAAATTAGCCGCTATCGGACCAATTGAATTATTAATTATTGATGACCAAGGGGAGGGCACATTGAGGGATTTTAAAAACTTGGATACTGGTTGGGAGTACCAAATGAAAATTGCGAAATCTTTTCGATGTCATTGTTCAAATCTAGAAAATTTAAGATTTGCAATCGATGACGGAAAAGAAAAACAAATCGATTCAAGTGGTGCCGGCAACTTTAGCTGGAGTCCATGATTGAATTTAAAGGTCGGTTTGCCTTTAGAATATATGGTTTGTTACTGTAGTTAAAAAATTACAGAATTAATGGTAACATAATTCGTATTTAATTAAGAGAAGACCATCAAAGAGGACTATTTGTTTGATTAGAGTAGGTCTGGACTAATCATCCATGAATGCTTTCTTTGCAAACCAAAACCATGTATTCCCTTTTGTAATTGCTGAGAATTCAATCTTCGCAAGTGAGTCGTCATTTTTAGTAAGCCGAACGGCAACATCTTTTACGTTTTGATTGTCTATAATGTTGCTGATTGCTTCTCTTGCTATATCGAGATCTTGAGGGCATATGAAGTTTAAGAAAGGCTTTCCCTTCAAAATATCTACAGAATATCCCAGGAAATCTGACCATGCGGAATCATTTCCGTGAAAGATGATTTCTCCGTCTATAATTTCCATTGTTCCTGAAAAGTCAGAATCGGAAGATAGACCATCAAGGGTAAATGTTTTTGTCTCTACTGGTACAGAGCCTTTTTTGGACAGTTTGAAATTTTGGTAGTGCTTTGGTGTTATATCGATTCTTTTCTTAAACGCTCGATGGAAGTAATGAACACTTTCAAATCCACATGCTACGGATACCTGCTTGACGCTTACCTTAGTGGTGGAGAGCATTTTCTTGGCTTGTGAGATTCTAGTTTTGATTAAATCTTCTGTTGGGCTGGTTTTGAACTCCTGCTTGTATAATGATGCAAACCGACTGCTACTGAGGCTAAGTTTTTCAGCCATTTTTTTGATCGTCCATGGAAGATGAAAAGTTTCGTGTACTTCCGATCGCAAGTCCCGTAGTTTTTGGGAGTGGTCTGGCATAGATAATACAAAATCTTGCTTCGAGAAACGAATAATTTTAGTGAGTAATTCGTCAAGCGTGCATGCTACTACTCGATCCCACATCATATCTAGTGCACGACATTCCTTCGATATTTTTTCTAAAAGTGCATCGATAAAATAGGACTGAAGTGGGGAATGAATTTCGTTTGTTTCAAACCCGACTTGATTTACTAAACGTGAGGCATCGGATCCTTTAAATGCAAGCGAATCATAATTCCATTGTTCGCCTTTACTTTTAATGTAATGAGGGAAACCCGGTGCAATTAAAATACAATCACCTGCGGTTACATCGTGAAGTCCAATTTTAGTTTTAACTAGAACAGGATTTTTGAAAAAGTATAAGGTATACTCTCTTTTTCCCTTTGCTAGATCTATTATATCAGTACTCTTTTGTTTTACGGCGATATCACAGGCAGTAATTCTAATTTTCATAATTTAGTTAAAATGTAAGTTAAAACTTAAACTTATATGCAGGAAGCATAATAAGTCAACTTTCTTAAATTGCCATCATGTGGCAGAGCTTAATCGGAGTAAAATTCTCCTTTAGGATAATTTTTTATTAATTCCGCCTCTCGTCATAGGTGCTGAAATTAATTATATTCACAAATATACTATTGATTATGGGTTGTTGGGAGGTAGATGGATATAGGTAATTTCACTGTATACTAAGATGAAAGTAATCTTGGAAGCCGTACAAATAAACAATTATCTTTGAAGAATATTATTGAAATTAAGTGCACCTCTCCGGATGAGAAATCAGCACAACTTCCAAGGCTTACAGATACATAATATTTAGTGAGTCAAATGCAAGAGGTGCAAGTTTAGTTCTTGCGACATCTTCGGTTGCGCTAAATGGGGGAAGTATCTTCAGGAAAGATTAATTATCCGCATTGGGATCGACGCATTTGGGGCCTTTCAATGCGTCAATTTGGCCAACGATTTGAGGATGATTTTCCGCTTCTTCGTTGAGGCTAACCCACTCTTGTAATTCATCAGGAACATCCATGTCAGGGAAAATTGCCTCTACAGGGCATTCGTCCATGCATGCGTTGCAATCAATGCAAGTTTCTGGGTTTATGTAAAGTCGATCGGGTAGTTCATGGAATGCGTCAACTGGGCAAACAGAGACACAACTCGTAAATTTACAGTCAACACATTTTTCGGTTACAACATAAGTCATGTTTACAAATTAGTTTTAGTTTTGTTAAATTAAAAAAAGCGAACAGGTGAGCCTTCTTGTGCTTCTTTTGCTTGCCTTGCATGCTCTTCGTCGGAGCATGGGGAGTTAGTTGGTACATTTGCCTCGTTTGAAGTTGAATTAACAAGTTTGTTACTAAGAAGATAGTTTTCCACTTCTTCACCGCTCACATCGGCAAGCATTATACCGTCAACTTCTACGCAGGGAGAAAGTGGTTGAGAAGACTTTTCTACCATTTCCGCGTATATTGCTTGGTTGTTGATAATATCGAGATCTTCGTATTCTAATGAATATTTATCCATTATCGCACGAACTCCCATGCTCCAACCGCACTGAGGTTTTAGGTATGCTTTTATTTTCATACTAATTTTAATAAATAAAAAATTTCAAAATAGCAAATACAAGGTGAACTTTACTAAAACGAGGTATATATTTTGGAAATTTTCGGAATACCTTAACATTTTAAGTTTAGATGCCCCTTTGGTAGTTCTCGTATGGCAGGACTTTTTTGCTGATATTTTAGAAGTTGAACTAACTTATTCAAATAGGTTAGTTTTTTTACTTTCTGTTTGGCTAGCCTACAGTGCTGACCGAATATTAGAATGCGTAGGCGCAAAGTCGGGAAGGAAATTATTTAAAAGACATTTGTTTTTTTATCAAAACTACAAACAATTTGGTTTTGTTTGGGGTGTCGTTTTAACTGTTTCTGTTCTATTGACTTGTTTGAATTTTGAACGAACAGAAGTCTTTTACTGTTTGGGTCTTTTATCTATCGTTTTGGTAAATCAAGTCTGGAGTTTTTATGACCCACGGTTTTTTTTTAAATTAATTTCTAAATCTCTTCGAACTTCAATTATTTTAACCATCGGATGTGTATTTTTACCCGTTATTTTGTGCGAGGGATTAAAAGTAAATAATTATCTATTGATTTTTTTGATCACTCACCTGTTTTGGATTAATTGTGCATTAAGCAAGTCATGGGAGTATGAAACCCTTGATTTAAAAAAACCTTCTCTCATTCCCTTTTTGAAGAATCAAAACTTTTATAGTGAAATTTGTGTACTTACACTATTACTTTCTTCAGTAAATCTATGCCTCTATTTTTTCAACATCCATATAGAGATTATCTCTTTGAGTTTAATATTTACAGTTTATTTTTTAATTATATTTTTAATAAAATCGAAAATGTGTAAGGCCCAAAAAATAATTTTATTGGATCAATTTTATTGGATTATTCCCTTATGTTATAGTTTTGTGTAAATATTATGAGTTTTGATCACATTGCGCCTATTTACAATATCGGAGAAAATATTTTCTTTGGAAATCAATTAAATTTAGCGAGGACGGTTTTCACCGATGAGTTGATGAATTCCCATTCGGTACTTTTATTGGGGGAGGGGAGAGGGAAATTTCTCCAGGAATTGCTTGCGATTAATCATAACTGTTCTGTAACAATCGTTGATTCATCTTCAAGGATGATTCGCTACCAAAAATCAAAAGTTTCGAAGGCTAACTTCGATCGCGTTAATTTCCACTGTGTTTCAATTGAAACTTTTTCAACCAATCAAAAATTTGATCTGATATGTTCATTTTTCTTTTGGGATTGTTTTACAGTCCAACAGATCAATAAGTTGGTACCATCTTGTAGTACACTTTTATTAACAAAAGGCTTATGGATTACCAGTGATTTTATTGATTTAATGAATCATAAAAACTATGTTAATTATTTTAAAATCCGATTATTATATTTATTCTTTCATTTAACTACTGGAATTCGTGCATGGCGTGTAGAACCATTCAGAAATTTTGCCCAAGAAAATGGTCTTCGTTTATTGAAAACTGATGAAACTAAGAAAAATTTCATCTGTACAGAACTTTATCAAAAGATAATCTAATTGTGATTTTCGGTCTAAAATTCTTGACCACTACTAGCCTAACTACAAAATAGATCGTTCTGTTGCTTGATGAGCTGGTTATATAGAATATACTAACAGTTCACACTAAACTTTTTTAAATATGACATTACCCCAAAAACAAGGATTGTACGATCCCGCAAACGAACATGAGAATTGCGGAATAGGCTTGATTGTAGACATGAAGGGCAGGCGCTCTCACGAAATTGTCCAAGGAGCGCTAGAAATTTGCGTAAATTTAGATCATCGAGGCGGATGCGGATGTGACCCCATTACTGGAGATGGTGCCGGTATATTTATCCAATTGCCTGACAAGTTTCTTAGGAAATCATGTTTTGCAGAAATGTCATTAACTCTACCTCCTGAGGGAGATTACGGTGCCGCATTTATTTACCTGTCTAAAGATGAGGATTTATATTCAAATGAAAAAACTGTAACCGCAGAAGTTCTTGCTGAACTGGAAATGGAATTGCTTGGTTGGAGAACTGTTCCCGTAAGAAGCGAAATTTTAGGAAAAGCTTCTGCAGAATGTGAACCCAGAATGGAACAACTTTTCGTTAAACGCCCTCAAGGAACTGAACCGGGGCTACCTTTTGAAAGAAAACTTTATCTAGCCCGTAGGATTATCAGTCATCGCTTGAGGTTCAGCTCCAAGGATCCTGATGTTAGTTTTCATGTAAGTTCGTTTTCCTCAAAAACAATGACTTACAAGGGAATGTTGACTACTCAACAACTAACGGATTACTTCCCGGACTTACTTGATCCTTCAATGGAGTCTGCCCTAGCACTGACTCATTCTAGATTTTCAACTAATACATTTCCAAGCTGGCACAGGGCACAACCATTTCGTTATTTATGTCATAACGGAGAAATTAATACTGTACGGGGGAACGAAAATTGGTTGTATGCCCGTCAAATGCAACTTGCAAGCAATGTATTTGGGGATGATGTCAAAAAATTGCTTCCTATCATAAGGGAGGACGGTTCAGATTCACAAAAGTTTGATAATTGTTTGGAGTTTCTAATACTCTCTGGTCGAAGTTTATCTCATGCAATGATGATGATGATTCCAGAACCGTGGGAAAAACATCAGGACATGCCTCAATTCAAGCGTGACTTTTATGAATTTCACGCATGCGTTATGGAGCCATGGGATGGGCCGGCTTCTATTGCTTTTTCAGATGGTACTCAAATTGGTGCCGTTTTAGACAGGAACGGGTTGAGACCTTCGCGATATTACGTAACGAAGGATGACAAAGTAATTTTAGCTTCCGAGGTGGGGGTTCTTTCTTCCATCGATCCGTTGAATGTTGTCAAAAAAGGCCGACTTGAACCTGGTAGAATGTTTTTAATCGATATGGACCAGGGTAGGATAATTGACGATACGGAACTCAAAAAATCGATTGCCCAGGAACAACCGTATGGGATGTGGCTGAAGGAATCGATGATAAACTCAAATTCTTTGCCTTTGCCTCAACACAAAACGGAGGATGATTTTTCCTCAATTGTTGTCACACAAAAAGCATTTGGTTACACCTTTGAAGACCTTAGGTTCTTGATTGGGCCAAGTGCTCAATCTGGTAAGCAACCGCTTGGTTCGATGGGTAATGATTCACCATTGGCAGTTCTCTCAGACAAATCCCAATCTCTCTATAATTATTTCAAGCAGTTGTTTGCTCAGGTAACTAATCCACCGATCGATCCCATACGTGAGGAACTAGTAACTGCTTCAATAAGCTTTGTAGGCTCAGAAGGTAATTTAACAAAACCCGGTCCGAAAAGTTGTAAGTTGATCAAATACGATTCACCATTGATAGACGATATTCAGACAACTCAACTTAAGGGTAAGTTACCCTCGGGTTTTATGTCATCAACTTTACCTATTCTATTTAAGCCCGATAGCTCAAAGCTTCATGGGGAAGACCTAGAAATTGCCCTAGAGGCATTATTTCGGAAGGCTGATGAAGCGATTATCGAAGGTGTTAATGTTCTAATTTTATCTGATCGTGAATTGTCCTCTGAGCGGGCTGCAATGCCTGCACTATTGGCATGTTCAGGGTTGCATCATCACCTTACAAGGAATGGAACAAGGACAAAAGTTTCCCTCGTTCTTGAATCGGGTGAGCCTCGTGAAGTGCAACACTTCGCCTTACTCATTGGGTATGGAGTGGATCTGATAAATCCATATTTAGCACTTCAAACTGTTCGTCACATGATAGTCACTGGAGATCTTAAGGGTGATCCTGTGATTGCCTGTAAGCATTTCTTGAAGGCTAATCTCAATGGAGTCATTAAGACAATGTCCAAAATGGGTATCTCCACCGTAGCGTCTTATCGAGGTGCTCAAATTTTTGAGTCAATTGGATTAAATCAATTACTCATAGATAAATATTTTACTAAAACCGCCACGAGAGTGGAGGGAATAGGAATTGATGCAATTGCTTCTGAATCTCGTCACCGACACAGCTTTGCTTTTGCGCCTAGACCCGATGAGCGTGCTTTACCCTTGGACCCTGGTGGCGTTTACCAGTGGAGATCTACTGGAGAAAAGCATTTATTTAATCCAAATACTATTCATAAATTACAAAAAGCTACACGGCTTGGAGATTATGAAGTCTTTAGGGAATATTCGAATGCTGTAAATGACCAGTCTAGGGATCTCTACACATTGAGGGGACTGATGGAGTTCAAGGTTGATGATCAAACTGAAATCCCGCTAGAAGAGGTCGAACCTGCTTCGGAAATAGTTAAAAGATTCAAGACGGGCGCAATGTCTTATGGTTCAATTTCCAAAGAGGCACATGAAAGTTTGGCCATTGCGATGAACCGAATTGGTGGTAAGTCCAATACAGGGGAGGGAGGAGAGGATCTCGATCGATTTACACCAGACCCTGATGGAACTTCCCGTAGGTCGGCAATTAAACAAGTGGCAAGTGGCAGATTTGGTGTAACTAGTTATTATTTGGTCAATTCAGATGAAATCCAAATTAAAATTGTTCAAGGTGCTAAACCTGGCGAGGGTGGAGAACTGCCTGGTCATAAAGTCTTACCGCCTATCGCAAAGACCAGGGGAACCACACCAGGAGTGGGATTAATTTCTCCGCCACCCCATCACGATATCTATTCAATTGAAGATTTAGCTGAATTGATTCATGATCTTAAAAACTCCAACATTCATGCTCGAGTAAATGTAAAACTCGTCTCTGAAGTGGGAGTGGGTACGATTGCGGCAGGAGTAGCAAAAGCGAAAGCGGATGTAATTCTTGTTTCAGGATATGATGGTGGGACTGGAGCCTCGCCTCGGTCTTCAATCCAGCATGCGGGAGCACCATGGGAATTAGGGGTTGCAGAAACAAATCAGACTCTTCTTCTCAATGATTTGCGAAGTCGAATTGTTTTAGAAACCGATGGTCAGCTTAAAACGGGACGAGATGTTGCCATTGCTTGCTTATTAGGTGCGGAGGAATTCGGTTTTGCGACTGCTCCTTTAGTCACGCTGGGATGTTTGATGATGAGAGTCTGTCATAAAAATACCTGCCCCGTTGGTATCGCTACTCAAGATCCTCGTCTCCGCAAAAAATTTGCAGGAGGGGCGGATGCGGTAGTAAACTTCATGCAGTTCATCGCCGAGGAAATGCGCGAAACGATGGCCAAGCTTGGGTTCCGCTCGATTAATGAAATGGTTGGCCGGGTGGACAGGTTAGAACTACGCAACGCGGTGGATCATTGGAAAGCAAAGGGCCTTGATTATTCAAAAATTTTATACCGTCCTGATGTGGGTCCTGAAGTGGGGACATACTGTCAAATGAAGCAGGACCATTTGCTCGATAATTCCCTTGATCTTAGAGAGATCCTGAATGCTTCTAAACCAGCACTTGAGAATAGTGAAGCAGTTGAAATTGATTTACCTATAGTCAATACCGATCGTGTGGTGGGTACTATAACAGGTGCTGAAGTTTCCAGAAAATTTGGTCCAGTTGGATTACCGGATGATACTATTACAATAAAATTAAATGGCTCTGCTGGGCAAAGCTTGGGTGCTTTTTGCCCCAATGGCATGACTTTTAAAGTCGAGGGTGACACGAATGATTACTGTGGAAAAGGCTTATCCGGGGCTAAGATAATTGTAAGACCACCCGAGAATTCATCTTTTGTTGCTCATGAAAATATAATTACGGGTAACGTATGTTTTTATGGAGCCACAGGGGGTGAGGCATATATCGCCGGAGTGGCAGGAGAAAGGTTTTGCGTGAGAAACTCAGGTGTCAAAGCAGTTGTTGAAGGGCTTGGTGACCATGGATGTGAGTACATGACAGGAGGACTCGTTTTATGCCTTGGTAAGACAGGGAGAAACTTTGCAGCCGGAATGTCTGGCGGGGTAGCTTATGTTCTTGATGAGGATGGCCAATTTTCGAATAAAAGATTGAACCATGAAATGGTAAAAGTGTACCCATTGGTAGAATGTGATGATTCGGAAATCCTCGAGGTCAAAGAATTGATTGCAAAGCATGTTGATTATACGGGTTCGCAAAGAGGACAAGATATTCTTGAAGATTGGGAAACATTTTCAAACAAGTTTATCAAAATTTTACCCGAGGATTATGAACGTGTTTTACTGGCATTAAAAAAAGCAGAAGAACGAGGATTAAAAGGAGACGATGCAGCTCAGGCAGCATTCGAAGAAAATGTGGCCGCCGGTCATTAATATAAACTTCATTAAGGAGATTTAAAAAAAGTTATGGGTAAGCCTACAGGATTTTTAGAACATGAAAGACGACCAATACCAAATCGTGTTCCAACCGAGCGTGTAAAAGATTGGAATGAAATACATGAACCTTTCGAAGAAGAGAAGGTTCGTGTTCAGGGGGCGAGGTGTATGGATTGTGGAACACCTTATTGCCATACTGGAATGACAATAAGCAATATGGCAAGTGGATGCCCGGTTAACAACTTGATCCCGGAATGGAATGATCTTGTTTATAACAATAAATGGGAGGATGCTTTAGAGAGGCTTCACAAAACAAATAATTTTCCGGAATTTACCGGTCGGGTATGCCCTGCACCTTGTGAGGGGTCTTGTGTACTGGGTGTTATTGAACCACCAGTGGCAATTAAAAGTATTGAATGTTCCATTATTGATAAAGGATTTGCTGAAGGGTGGGTAAAGCCAAACCCTCCCAAGTCCCGTTCGGGTAAAAAGGTTGCAGTTGTGGGATCAGGACCAGCCGGTTTGTCGGCGGCAGATCAATTAAACAAAGCTGGGCATTTAGTAACGGTNTTCGAGCGGGCAGACCGAATTGGCGGTCTACTTGTTTATGGAATTCCTAATATGAAATTAGATAAGGAAATTGTACAAAGGCGAGTCGATTTATTGAGTGAGGAAGGAATTGAATTTGTAGTATCCACTGAGATCGGTAAAGATATACCCGCCAAACAATTACTGGAAGATTATGATTCGGTCTTGCTTTGTTGTGGTGCTACGAAACCCAGGGATCTCCCTGTTGAAGGACGGGAACTTAATGGGGTTCATTTTGCGATGGAGTTCTTAACCAAAAATACTCAAGGACTCTTGGAACTAAAAGACATTACCTCATTTGAGACAGCGGCGAAGGGAAAAGATGCAGTTGTAATAGGTGGTGGAGATACTGGTACTGATTGCGTCGGAACTTCATTGCGACATGGTTGTGCAAGTATTACGCAGCTTGAAATTATGCCGCGACCTCCGGAAGAACGTGCTTCTGATAACCCATGGCCTGAATGGCCTAAAGTTTATAAGATGGATTACGGNCAAGAAGAAGCGAAAGAGATTTTTGGCGATGACCCTCGAAATTATTTAACAGCAACAAAGAAATTTNTCGGAGATGAAAATGGTAATTTAAAAGCCGTTCTGATTCATGAAATTGAATGGAAACAAGACAATGGGCGTTTTACACCCGTGGAGGTTCCTGGTTCAGAGCGCGAAATTCCCGCACAAGTTGCATTTTTAGCTATGGGCTTTCTTGGACCCGAAGATATCATTGCGGAGGAATTAGGGCTAGAAAGAGATTCTCGATCCAATATTCACGCTGAATATGGAAAATTTAACACAAACATTGAAGGAGTCTTTTCTGCTGGTGACATGAGAAGAGGCCAGTCACTTATTGTTTGGGCAATTAATGAAGGTAGGGCTGCTGCAAGAGAATGTGATCGTTTCTTAATGGGCGAAACCTCGTTACCATAATTTTGATGCAGGTTGTTTGCCTAGATTTAGAAGGAGTACTAGTTCCCGAAATTTGGATAGCATTTGCGGAAGAAACGGGAGTCCATGAATTAAAGCGCACTACTAGAGATGAGCCCGATTACGAGGTGCTTATGCAATATCGTTTGGATATTCTGGATAAGAATGGTTTCACACTAACAGAAATACAAGAGGTTATTGGCACATTAAATCCTTTTCCGGGTGCATTCGAATTTGTAGAGACAATTAGAGAGGATTATGAATTAATTATTCTATCAGATACCTTTAAAGAGTTTGCGGGTCCGTTGATGAAAAAGTTAGGATATCCGACTTTATTCTGCCATGAGCTTGTCGTGGATGAGAATGATAAAATAAAAGCGATTCAATTGAGACTGGCTGACCATAAAAGAAAATCGGTACAATATCTGCAAAAACTTAACTTTGAAGTCATCGCATCGGGAGATAGTTATAATGATATTGGAATGTTAAAGACTGCCGATTATTGTACTTTATTTAATCCGCCAAGTTCCTTAGTGAGCGAGTATCCTGATATGCCTATTGTATCTGACTACCAGCAATTACACTCCTTCATACAAAAAACGGCCTCATGATCTCGCTTCTTGTAGGAACAAATCGGGAGGGGAGTTTGTCTTCTGTTTTGACTAACTGGTTGGGGCAGGTTTACCAGGAGCTTGGGGTAGAACATAAAGTTTTAGAATTGAGCGATCTTCCCCCAGAAACTTTTTCTCCTCAAGCCTATACAAATAAACCGAAAAAAGTAGAGGAATTTACAGATTTCATTCTCAATTCTTCAGGCTTAGTTGTGGTAACTCCAGAGTATAATGGAAGTATGAGCGGGGCTTTAAAATTGTTTATCGATATGTTGCCTTTTCCTGAAAGCTTTGAAAATAGGCCTATTTGTTATGTGGGTATCGCGTCCGGACAGTTTGGTGCACTTCGACCTGTCGAACACTTACAACAAGTGTTTGGTTATCGTAATGCCTACAATTTTCCAAAGCGCGTATTTGTACCGGCAGTCTATAACTCAGTCGATAAGGAAAAAGGGGTGGTCTGTGAAGATTTGGATAAAAGGTTACGTGATCAAGCAACTGGTTTTATCGAATATTGTAGTTCATTGGGAAAGAAGTTTTAATATTCTTCCCTACTTTGGTTTACGCAAGAATTGGGTTCAGTACCCGCCCGTGAACATCGGTAAGTCGTAAATCGCGACCACCATGTCGAAAGGTCAGGTTTTCATGATCTAAACCTAACAGGTGTAGCACCGTTCCCCAAAGGTCATAAAAGTCACATTTATCTTCGGTTACATGATACCCAAATTCATCCGTTGATCCATAAACGGTTCCACCTTTAATTCCTCCACCGGCCATCCAGATGGAGAATCCATACGGGTTGTGATCTCTTCCATCCGATCCTTGGGAGAATGGAGTACGTCCAAATTCACCTGCCCAAATAACCAAAGTTTCGTCTAGCAGACCACGGACTTTTAAATCTTGAAGTAAGCCGGCTATCGGTTGGTCTACTTGGTGAGCCATGGCCGAATGTCCTTTTTCTAAAACACCATGCTGGTCCCATGGGTTAGCTGCTCCTCCCGCTCCAAGTTTTTCCGTTAAGCAGCTCAATTCAACGAATCGAACACCTCTTTCCACCAATCTTCGGGCCAGAAGGCACTGCTTGGCATAACTTGCTTTTTGAATATCTGAAGAATCTAAGCCATAAAGTTTTTTGGTGGCTTCTGTTTCCCCTTGGATCTCACACAACTCGGGAACGGCAGCCTGCATTTTATATGCAACTTCATGATTTTGAATGGCAGCCTCAACTTGTTGATTATTTCCTACCTGTTGCAGAAATTGTTGATCGAAGGATTTATGAAAATCTAATCTTTTACGTTGTGAGAAAATTGATTCTCTTGGTGTTACATTTATTATTGGTTCATCTTTATCGACCTGGAGAATAGATCCTTGGTTATTTGCGGGAAGGTATCCACTTCCATATAATCCAACTCCTCCATGGGGTGGAACCGATCCACCACTATGTAGAACAACAAAGCCAGGCAAGTTCTGATTGAGGTTACCAAGCCCATAATTTACCCAAGCCCCTGCGGTGGGATGTCCCATGAAAGGAAAACCAGTATGGATAGCATAGTTTCCCTGTGCATGTTCGTTCACTTTGCTGGTCATCGAGCGAATCACGGCAATTTCATCGATCATTTCAGCGGTTCGTGGAAATATTGAGCTAACCGGAATTCCACTTTGTCCGTACCTTTTAAATTTGAAGGGAGAGGGGAAAACATTTCCGTTATTATTGAATTGGGTACGCTCGACCTTGCCCGGCATGGGTTGCCCTGCAAACTTGTTAAGGGTTGGTTTCGGATCAAATGTATCGATGTGAGAAACTCCACCGGACATGTAGCAGAAGATGACACTTTTAGCCTTGGGTGTGAAGTGGGGTTTTGCTGAAAGCTTGTTTTGCCCAAGCAGTCCTTGGAGGGCAAGCATGCCAAATCCGCTTGAGCAAGTGGTGAGCATTTTACGACGATTTAGTAGGCTATTCATAGGAAGTTTATTTTAAATAAATGAATTCTTTCATATTAAAAAGGGCGAGAGCTAGATCTTGAAGTTTTGGTTTATCTGCAATTACGTTAGCCTCAAGTTCTAGGAGTCTTTTTTCTAAAGAATTTCGTTGAGCAGTAAGTTTTGTGTACAGGTTCATTTCTTCAATAGATAATGACTTCTCTGCTTCCTTAAAACTTACATAGGAATCTGGATGAAAGATGGTATTGATTTCACTTTGAGTAAGGGCCCGGTCATAAACTGAAGCCCGACTGATACTACCGTGTAACATCCGTTGAGGACTAGCCGGGAGGTGTCTGACACCAAAAGTAAGTACAGATTTATTTTTCTGGTACTTGTAAAGACTTGTAGTGTATGGCTTCCCATACATTTTTCCATTGCGATAACCAGTGATTTTTCCATCAAGGGAATAAGTTATAGCAATATGAACTAATTCGTTATGGGCAATATTTTCGGGAGGTGCGGAAGGAAAAGGCTTTGTTCTGGAAAAACCATTACTACCTGACATCCATTTCCTTGTCTCTTTTTCGGCAAAGACAATCGAATCAAAAACACTACCATTCGTGCTTTGTATTGTGATCACTCCACCAGCTCGTTGGCTGAGACTATCTAGTTCTACCCAAGTAGAAAGTGTTTTTTCGGCAACTGCTATTGGTAGGGTATCGGTTACCGCGTGTCCTCCTTTGCGAAGAATTAATCTTCCATTTTTCACAGCAGCACCATTTTTGAGGTTGGCTTTCAGACCTAGTATTTGATCTTTCAGTCCGCTTTCAAAGTTCCATTGAAGAACTGGATCAAGAGAATGCTTCTTTTTCGGACCTGTAGAAGATTTTTTGCTTTCGATTAAATTCTCCCGAACAGGGTCAATGATTCCTGAAATCTCTTTGCTTAGATTTAATTTCTTCTCGTTCAATCTCAGTATTATATTTTTTTGTTTCGCACTTTCCTGCTCCGAAACCGTTAAGTAATCAATTGATTGTTTGATCTCATTTTGAGTTGGGTTTCTTCCGAGGGAGTTTCGAAACATAACGGTTATCTTGTCTTTTAAATCGCCATTCCTATGTAAGTTTGCAAATTCCCTTGCAGCTCTGATTACCAGGGGGTCATTCATCAGCGTAAGTGACTGAGCAGGTACATTTGTAATATCACGCCTGCCTTTGGTTGAGGAGGGTACTGGTGCATCAAAAACAGATAGAAATGGGTCTAACGAATTCCGTTTCACTTGTCTGTAAACCGATCTTCTTACACTGTTAGAGGGTTCGGGGACACCTTCAGCAACCCTGTCTAATTTGATTCTGCCCGAAGCCAAAAGCATGGAGTCATGAATCGCTTCGGCTTCTAGCCTGCGGAGATTAGCATGAGAAAGTAGTAAGTTGTTTGGATCGCTCTGTTGTGCTTTAGCGGAAGGTTTTGAAGATGCCCGAAAAGCTTTGGTTGTAACAAGAAACTTGATCATACTTTTAATAGACCACCCATCTTCCCTAAATTTGGTGGCGAGGAAATCTAGGAGTTCCGGGTGTGTGGGTTTTTCTCCCAATCTTCCGAAGTTGTCAGGAGTTCTGACAATCCCGTGGCCAAATAAATGGTGCCAAATTCGATTTACGATCACCCGGGATGTAAAAGGGTTATCTTTCCGCAACAGATCTTTTGCGAATTCTAATCTGCCAATGGAATCCTTAGGGTAGGGGGTAGGATCAATCGCCTCTAAAAATCTTCTTGGTACTTTATGCGTCGGCTTCTTGTGGTTTCCTCTTTCGAATAATGCTTGTTCAAATGGTTCTCCGTCCAGTAATCCTGGAGCTAGGCGTGGTGCTTTGATCAGGGATTCAATTTTACGATATTCCGAAATGAAATTTTTACAGGTTGGTACTTCTTTTAGGGAATTGGGTAGTATGCCCTGCTTGATCAATGAATTAAGAATTCTAGCTTGAGCATCAGTTATGGAATTATCTTCCCAAGCTTTGATTGCATCCTTAATTACTCGTGCATAGAGAATTGCTAAATCTTGTGAGTTTGTTGCGGGTAAAGAAGTGGTAAATAAAGGAGAGAGAATTTCAGATACCTCATCTCTTGGTGCAGGTTCATCATGAGGAGCATAAAAAGCCTCTGTTACCCCAAACCAAGAGCGTTCAGCATTTCCTGCTTCTACTGGATGGTCACGGCTGGTGGTTACTTCGAGGTATCCGGTTTCTCCTGCCCAGTAGTCCGTTTTGAAACGGATCCATTTTTCTACCTTAGGCTCGGGTGAGGATTTTTGGTATACGGTTCCTCTTCTCGGATAATTCCATACTGAATATCGAACGGTAGTACCTTTGTCTCCGATAACTCGAATCCAAAGGTTGCCTTTTTCAAATTTAAATCGGGGAGAAGAAAGGGTTCCATTTTGTTTGGTACTAAATAAATGAGTGTAAACACCAGCTGGCATGATATTATGTATTATCTCTTCACCCTTAAAGTTGAGGGAGAATTGCCCTGCTTTTGTTGAATGTTCGTTCAGTCCGGATCCACTCTTTTTCCATTTTGCGTAAGTCTCCTGTATGCCAAGGTTCCAATAATTTTTGTTTGAATTCTGGAGACGCGAAACAATTCGGTTTCTGCTCTCTTCAACCTGCTTCTTTAATCGTTCCCACTCCTTTGAGAATTCCTGAGCTTTAAGAGTATGAAGTTTTTTCCATGGCATTAGAAAGTCGAGAGCTTGATCGGAAGGCGATATTTTCTGAGTACTATTTTTTAATTTTTTTTCGATATCGATTTCCATCCATGATTGTACGAATTCGTTCTTAATTTCCTGTTTTAGAGAGGTAAGTTTATCTTTATGCTCATGTAAAGTTGAAGGATCATCTATCACTTTCTGTGCAGGCCGACCGTTGGAGAGAATACCGAATAATGCATAATAATCGTCCTGGCTGATCGCATCGAACTTATGGTGATGACAGCGGGCACACGATACGGTCAGACCGAGAAAGGTTTTTGTTACGGTATCAATTTGGTCATCGGTAAAGCGCACATGCTCATCCAATGCATCCGTTGGAGCAAAGCCATGAAGTACAAAGCGAAGATGCGCTGTTCCGATAGTAGATTCATTAATCCCGAGAACTTTGTTAATCCTTGGCTTTTCGACTAGATCACCAGCTATATGCTCAAGGACAAGTTGATCAAAACTGATGTCTGCATTAAGTGCACGTATTAGGTAATTACGATAGCGGAATGCATTTGGAATCCTGGGGTCCCCTTCACTGCCGTGGGAGTCTGCATAGCGAACCCAGTCCATCCAATGCCTAGCCCACCTTTCTCCAAATTGAGGACTATTCAGCATTATATCACTGAATTCATGAACCGCCTTATCCATGTTTTCCTTGGATAACTCTGTGAAGCGATTTTGTTCTTCAATGGATGGGGGCAGCCCAGTTAATGCGTAGGATAATCTTCTCAAAATCGATAAAGGTTCCTCGTTTTTGTTTAGCACTAGTCCTGCATCCTTTATCTTTTTAGTAAGAAATTGATCTACCGGGTGTTCTTTCTTCGCTGAGTAAGTATTTACCGTACGGACGGGTTGAAAGCTCCACCACAACTTTCTTTTTTCGCGAATTTTTTCCCATGAAGTTTCCTTGGCAAATTCCTCTGCAGTTGGCGGTTTTTCTCTAGGATCATAAGCACCATTAGAGATCCATTGTTCAAAATCCAAGATTATAGATTCTGAAAGCTTCGGTCCTCCCTTAGGCATTTTTAGGTTTTTTATTTCATGCCCCATTACTTTGAGCAACAAACTTTCCTTGGGGTCCTTTAAAGATATTGCTGACCCTCGATTACCTCCCTCGATAAGTCCATTTTTATAATCTAAAATCAATCCTGACTTTGATTTATTTATACTATTGTGACAATCGTAGCAATTTTCTGCCAGCACAGGTCGAATTCTTGATTCAAAAAATTCTGCCTGATTTATCGCTTTTAACGNAGTAAGTAAAAAGAAAGAAGAAAATATGAGGGTTAGATATCTTGTAACCATTACCTCTAGGATTCCATAAATGGAGCTATTGTCAAATTTGGAAATAATATTTTCGGGGGTTTTGTAAAAGGCCCTCACATTAAATAAGCAATTGACCATGGAGTTCGCTTCGTAAAGTTTATTGAATTTATGAATCAACTTGTAGTAATTGCAACAAACGCATGTGGTTGGCCTAACCTTATCAAGTTAAACAACGGGCAAGTTCTTTGTACTTATTTTAATGCCCCTAGCCATGGACTGATGGAAGGTGACTTGGTTTGCTCTCTTAGTGATCGCAATAGGAAAAAATGGAAAAAATTATCGGTAGTTGCGAAAAAGCCGAAGGGTGGAAACCGGATGCATTTAGCAGTTGGTCAGGCACATAATGGAGATTTGCTCTGCTTTAACAGCGGCTTTTTTGTTAAAGATGAAAAATTTGTCGGGTTTTCAGGTCATTGGTTATCTAGATCAAAGGACCGGGGTAAGTCTTGGGAGGTCCAAAGTAATCCTGTTGTTCCAAAAGGAATTGAATCCACTATTCCCTTTGGTCGAGTCATACAATTAGAGAATAAGGAATTGGCATATTCATCTTATCGATCACATGGGCAAGGAAATCCAAGTGAAACATGGATGATTATTTCCGAAGATGATGGTGAAACATGGACACGGTCTTTAAAGTTCGGATCTAATGATTCTAATGAAGCTACATTATGTAAGCTAGAGGATGGACGAGTGCTCGCCGCAACGAGGACACATATTGATCACCATGTAAAACTTTGTGAACTTTCAAACCAGGGGAAAAGGTGGAAAGATAAAGGTCCTCTTACTTTACCAATGCAGCATCCAGCTGACTTAACGATCCTTTCTGAGAAATGCCTCTTGATGACCTATGGAATTCGTAATCGCGGGCTTATGGGAATCGGTGCGAGGATTAGCATTGATGGAGGTATCACTTGGAGACCGCCTTGGGTCATTCATCAGTTTGGATCTGAAGCTAAGGACATCGGTTATCCATCGACAGTTTTGTTAGATAAAAAAGGAAATTTGCTTACTGCATTTTATACTGACTACGAACCGAGTCTGCATAAAAAGCCAAATCGTTATCGAGTACTTGCCAAGAAATGGTCATTGAAGGATTGGCTTCATCCGAGTATTATTGAGTTAATATCGGATGGTAAGCAGCTAAATATTTAATTTAGGATTTTTTTCTGAACTCTTTGATATAGTCCTCCCGAACGGACATATCACTCTCATCTTCGTAAGACTTTTGTAAATTTTTGAGCCTTTGCTTGAGCTTATTTTGTAATTTCATGGTTTCTTTTTTTCCATAAAGATTAGAAAGTTCGTCAGGATCTTTGTTAAGATCGTACATTTCCCATTCATTTTTAAACTGATAGAAGTGCATGAGTTTGTGCCGCTTGGTACGAATACCATAATGGCGTGGAACCATGTGGACGCTTGGATATTCGTAATAATGATAGTAAATCTCGCTTCTCCATTTTTTAGGCTTTTCCCCTTTCATCAAGGGCACTAATGAAAGACCCTGCATATCCTTAGGTTGGGTGGCACCGGCGATTTCAAGAAATGTTTGCGCATAATCCAAGTTCTGCACCAATTCAGTTTCACGACTGCCCGGCTTGATTACACCTGGCCATTTGACAATGAGAGGCATTTTAAGGGATTCCTCATACATCCACCTTTTATCATACCACCCATGATCTCCAATATAGAATCCTTGATCGGATGAATAGATGACTATCGTATTTTGATCTAAACCTAGTCGGGTAAGTTCTTTTTGGAGTCGATCTACGCTTTCATCGACTCCCTTCACACATCGAAGGTAGTTTTTCGCATATCTTTGAAATTTCCAACGGATGAGATCTTTACCCGAAAGTTTGGCCTTTCGAAAAGCTTCATCTCTCGGTGCATAGTGGGCCCTCCATGCCTTAAGTTGTTCGGGGCTCATTCTTTTCATGTTGTGCCAAGCGGACCGGTCCTGTCTTAATTGGGAAGGTGGTTGATTAAATTCAGGAGTCAAATCTACGAATAGATCGTAATTTAAATCCATATGCCGATCGATTTCCAGTTCCTGCAGCCTTGCGCCTGGTGCATTATCTTTCCACTCATCGAATAGGGTAGGTGGTTCAGGAATTGTAACATCGTCATAAAGTGACAAATGCCTCAGGGCAGGCATCCAATTCCGATGCGGAGCCTTATGTTGAACCATAAGCATAAATGGTTGTTTATCGGATCTTTTTTCCTTCAGCCACTCGACTGCCAAATCGGTCACCACATCCGTGCAATACCCGTCTACCCGTTTTTTCCCATCGGGAAAGATCATATCAGGATTGTAATAGAGACCTTGCCCGGGAAGAACCGCCCAATCATCATATCCTAATGGTTTTCCCTTCAGGTGACTTTTTCCATAAATTGCAGTTTGGTATCCTGCCTTTTGGAGAAGCTTTGGAAAAGTTTGTTGATTCCAGTCAAAAGTATTTCCGTTATTCATAAACCCATTCTTATGACTGTGCTTTCCAGTTTGAATAACTGCTCGACTGGGACCACAAATTGAATTTGTGCAGAAGCTGTTTACAAAAAGCATACCGTCACGGGCAAGTTTATCGATTACCGGAGTCGGGTTCACCGATTTTAACCATCCATTATAAGCTCCGATTGCATGAGGAGCATGATCATCAGTAAAGACAAATAATATATTGGGACGATCCACCTTTGCCTGAATCAAGTTAAAAAAGGCTAAATAAAGGAAAGGTAATGCTTTGAAAAGGTAGTTCATTTTGCGAATGATCATAATTTGAAAAATTAAAATTCTTTTACTAGTAACTCTTTTATTACAATAATAAAAAGCCCCAAAATGTGAATAAAAGATGAAAGGTGCCGTCCTCCCAAACGACACCTTTCAGGATATGCATTCCTTTGTTACAAACATAAGGGATATTTAATATCCTACAAGCTTTTTTATGTTTTTGTTTGGATTTATCCTGTTTTACAGGCAAATAGTTGTTTATTTATTCTTTTCTAGCTTCAGGCCCTCTATAAATCTTTCTCCATTCTTCCGGCATTATTGAAATATCGGATCGGTCTAAATATTTTGTTCGATTCCTGATTAGTAGTTGTTTCATTTTTTCTAATTCAGAACTGTAGGATTCTTTACTGTAAAGATTTTTGGATTCAGTGGGGTCATTTTCCAAATCATAAAATTCCCATTCATCGAATTGATAAAAATGAATTAATTTATGTTTGAGGGTTCGAATGCCATAATGTTTTGCAATCATTTGATCGCCCGGGAATTCATTGTGATGGAAATAAATTGAGTTCCTCCATGTATTATTTGAATCTTCATTATCTAACAATTGACTCATTGACTTTCCCTGCATCCCTTTGCCTTCTTGAAAGCCGGCATAGTCGAGAATTGTTTGGGCAAGATCAATATTCTGTACAAGCGAAGATACTGTCTTAGGGGAGGATAAACCTAAAGGTTTTCTTATGATAAGAGGAATTTTACTCGATTCTTCATAGATCCACCTGGACCCAAACCATCCATGTTCACCCAAAAAGCGGCCATGGTTCGATGTGTAAACAAAGAAGGCACTAGTGTTATTAGTTGCGGTTAAAGAATCATTAATTCTTTTGATATTCTCGTCAATTCCACTGACGCACCGAAGGTAGTTTTTGGTGAAGCGTTGAAATTTCCATTGTAAAATATTCTCCTTGGATTGATTTTCTCTAAGGAACGCTTCATTTTTTGGTCTCCAGGAGAGCGTCCATGCCGAGTGTTGCTCGGGGGTCATAAGATTCAAGTTCTTTTGGCTATTTGAATTCTCCGTCTCATTTGATTGATTACCATCTGACTGTTCGGATGGAAAAAAAAGATCATTTGAAAGTTTGAGGTCTTGTTTGATTTCCATCGATTGATAGCGGGCGGGACTGGCTTTTCCGGCGTGTTCATCAATGAAATTAACAGGTTCTGGTAAAAGTTTATCATCATAAAGCCTCAAATGCCGAATCGCAGGCATCCAGGGATTGTTGGTGGCATTAAATTGAATCAGTAGGAAGAAGGGCTTTTCATTTCTCTTTTTATGTAACCAATCTAGAGCCAAATCTGTAATAATGTCAGTTGAATGTCCTTCAATTCTTTTTTGACTTTTTGAGTTTAAAAACTCGGGGTTATATTTTTCTGTTGGATCTGCTAATATGGACCAGTTATCAAAACACTTTGGTTCTGTACCGAGATCCCATCTACCAAAGAGTGCGGTTTGGTACCCTATTTCTTGTAAAATTTTTGGTAGATAGTTTTGGGATGTGTTGAATTTATTACCGTTCTGGATAAATCCATTTAGATGGGAATGTTTTCCGGTTAAAATTACTGCCGAGCTAGGACCAGAAACAGCATTTGTACAGAAGGCATTCGTAAATACGCTACTTTTTTGCGAAATTAAATCTAGGTTGGGCGTGGGATTTATATCAGATAAATATCCCTTGTAAGAACCCACTGCACTTGTAGGATGACTTTCTGAAACAATCATAATAAAGTTCGGTTTTTCACTTCCAATAGTTATGAGAGACGAACCAAAACAAAATACTTTTAAAATAATTAATTGTAACCAAATCGTTTTCACTTTCCATGTATTGAAAGGCTTTGGAATAAGTTGCGAGGAAATTAAATAAATCTTTGTAAATTGTAGAAACTTTACCCCCTGAAAATTTATAAATTTGCAGATTTTCTGCTCATTAAAATACAGAGTTTAGAGTTTGAACCTTTTATCGTGAACCTCTATGAATCTATTAATGTGTGGAATAATTGGATATTTAGGTAAAGGTGCAGCCCAAGAATCACTGATAGATGGTCTCAAAAGACTTGAGTATCGGGGTTATGATTCAGCAGGGGTTGCATTTCACGAAGGAAATGAATTTTCGATGGCCCGTGAAACAGGTAGGGTGAAGAATTTAGCGGAATCGGTTCATAAAAAGGCTTCTTCCTCTTCTCTTGGTATTGCCCATACCCGCTGGGCAACACACGGCGCGGTTACCGTTTCAAATACTCATCCTCATATGAGCCAAGACGGAAAATTTGTGATGGTTCACAATGGAGTGATTGAAAACTTTGGAACTCTTAAGAAATTTCTTGCGGGTAAAGGAATTAGTTTTGTTTCAGAAACTGATTCTGAGGTTTTATGCAATCTTATTGCCTATCATTATTCAGAATTACCGGAAGGAGAAGACAGGTTTATCGATGCAGTGCGCTCTGCACTTCCTCAATGCCGAGGCGCGTACGGGATTGCTGTGTTATGCTTGGATTATCCGGAAACTATGATTGGTGCAAGACGGGGTTCGCCCCTTGTTGTAGGATTGGGTGAAGATGCCAATTTTATTGCCAGTGATGCCTCGGCATTTGTGGGTCGTGCGAAAGAGGCAGTTTTCCTAAACGATGGCGAATTAGCCATTCTTAAAGGTAATGAGTTTCGGATTTCAACGATGGAGGGACAAGAAACCCAAGCAATTTCACATCCTGTTGAGCAGATCTCTGAAGAAGTCGAACTGGGGGATTATGACTCCTACATGGAAAAGGAAATATACGAGCAACCCAAGGCCTTAGAAAATACACTTCGTGGTCGATTTGGAGAAGATGGAACAACTGCGAAGTTAGGCGGGCTGGAAGGGCACGAAGATGAGTTGCGAAACTTAGACCGCATTATTTTCGTTGCTTGTGGAACGGCTCGGCATGCATGCATGGTAGGCGAATATTTAATTGAAAAGTTAGCCCGTGTACCTGTTGAAGTTGAGCATGCGTCCGAATTTCGTTACCGGAATTCACCCAAAGCGGGAAATTCTTTGGTTATTGCAGTGAGCCAATCGGGAGAGACTCTGGACACTCTTGAAGCCGTTCGGGAGGCAAAAACAAAAGGTCTCTTAACATTGGGGATTACCAATGTTGTTGGCTCATCCCTCGCACGAGAGACTGATGGTGGAGTTTACCAACGTGTTGGCCCGGAAATCGGAGTTGCCTCCACCAAGGCATTTTCCTCACAGGCTTGCCTATGTGCGATGCTTGGGCTTGCTCTCGGTCGAATGCGCGACCTTTCACCAACGGATGGACAGGCCATTGTGGATGGACTGAATAAATTGCCAAAATTAGTCGAAGAAGTTTTGCAAAAGGGCGATCAAATTAAAGAACTTGCGACTAAGTATTCCAAGGCAGAACACTTGCTTTTTCTGGGTCGGCAAAGTCTTTATCCAGTTGCACTCGAAGGTGCACTCAAGTTGAAAGAGATATCCTATGCCCATGCTGAAGGTTACCCGGCAGCTGAATTAAAACATGGGCCAATCGCCCTTATTAATCCAGAATGTCCTTCTGTTTTTATTGTGGAAGGGACAGAACTCTCCTCAAAGACCATTGCGAATATGCAGGAAGTAAAAGCACGGAAAGGGCCTGTGCTAGCGATTGCACCTCAATCTGTGGAAATTCCTCCGGAAGCAGCGGATGACATTTTTCGTATTCCTGATGCTCATGAGGTAATTCGACCCATTTTAGCTAATTTACCTCTTCAACTATTTGCCTATCATTTTGCTCGACTACGGGGATTGGATGTCGATAAACCCCGTAACTTAGCCAAATCTGTTACTGTTGAATAAAACGATAAATCCCCTAAAATATTTATCTTTTTATTAGGAAATTTTAATTACTGTTTTCCAGCAAGCAATTAATCTATTCTGCTTTTCTCCAGTTGGCGGGATCAATTCCATAAAATTCTTGCAGTGCATTATAGATTGCAGGGCATTCCCTCTTCAATCTGGATCCGCGTTCAAAAAAAGCGGAGGTTCCGCAGGAAAAAAGTTCCGGTTTGTCTCCCTTGATGCTCTCATATCCACCATAGGCACGTATTGAATAGTTCTTTCCTCCTTCGTATGCTTGCATCAATTTTTTATGTTCGTTGTTTACTAATTCCTGCCATTGCTTGAAATCTTTTGAATTTCGTGAAACAGGAATACTTTGGGCAATTCCATCATCCGCAAAGTCAATTAAGTGAGCGAATTCATGCAATGTTAGATTGTGCCCATCTCTTGCTTTTTTAATGGATTGCTTCAAGTAATTCCAACTTAAGCTAATTTCAAATCGAGTTGCACTTCCTCGTGCATTTTTATTTCCATTTATTTCGTCCTCCCATAAATGAATTGCCTTGAGATGTCGATAGTCAGAAAGAGGTCGATTTACAATTAATAAACAAGCTTCTGCAGCAACTAGGATTTCCATTTCTTTAGTCGGCATTTCCCTCTTCATGAAAGTGATTGGAAATTCCTCAAGGAAACAAATGATCCTCTCTTCCCAGGGTGCGATCAAGTCTTTCGGTAACCAATGGTATAAACCAATGTTACTTTCAATGATAGACCTCTGTTCCGAAGTCAGTTCTTTCCCTTTTTTTTGTTTTAGTAAGTTGTCTAACAAAATACCGTATGGGTTGGTAGCCTTAATCGGTGACTTACCTAATGTTTTCTTTTCCTTTTTTCTAAAGAAAATTAAAGCAATGAGAATTATAATTATGATGCAAATTAGTAAATAAAATTCATTCATATGTTGATTTTCGAAGTATTTTTTAAGCTTAGTATTATTAAGAAATTAGTTGATCAAGTCATTCTTGCGGACAGCGATTAATTTCTCTTTTAATTTTTTTCGAAACGATTCGACTACAGGTTGGTATTTTAAAGTATCGGCGAGATTGATAAATTGTTGTGGATCTTGCTCCATTTCGAAAAGCTCGATTCCATTCCCGCCATGTTCGAAGCCACCATTCAATTTGTGTGGTAGATTTTCACCATATTGAATGAAAGCCCATTGTTTATTTCTAAGTAAAAAGCCCTTCCGCATGGGAGCGACTGAAAATGCTTCTTGGCGAACCGTATGGGAAGGATCATCAAGCATTTTTGAAATATCCTTTCCCTGCAACCTACTCTGCTCGGGTAAACCGGATAAGCTTGTAACAGTTGGGTAGAGGTCGAGTAATTCTACAAACGAATTACAGACAGCAGGCTTTTTACCTGGAACGCTTATTATTAATGGTACTTTTGCGGATTCATCCCGAAGGCTTACTTTGGCCCAGAAATCATGCTCTCCGAGGTGGAATCCATGGTCACTGGTGAAGATTACTATCGTTTTATCACGCTTCCCTGACTTTTCCAAAGCATCCATAACCTTGCCCACTTGGGCATCGAGATAGGCTACGGAGGCGTAGTATCCACCGACCGCTTTTTTTTGCCTTCGAATATCCATCTGCATGTTTTTACTGGTGCAGTAATTGATCCCGGCTTTGGGAATGTCACACCAGTCGTCGGGGAACTTTTCGGGCAGAACCATATTTGAATATGGCTTGAAGGGTTTGTAATATTTTCTTGGCGCAACGAATGGAACATGGGGTCGCACGAATCCAACTCCTAGCCAAAAGGGTTTTTCCATATTTTCGTATTTCTTGATTAATTCGACGGCTTTCTTTGCAGTTTTGCCATCTGAATGAACGAGATCATCTCCATCCGCTTCAACCACAACAAAGGTGTTGCCTCCAACGACAGGTTTTTTTCCGTCTGGATTTTTTTGCAAAGTCTCTCCATCACCAGGTGCACGCCACTCCGGTCCTTTGCTGTTGTATTTCTCATCCCATGAAAGCAAATCATCTGCTCCGTCCTCGCCACTTTCAATTCCCCCCGGTACTCCCATGTGAAATATTTTACTGATCCGAGCTGCATGGTACCCATGATTTCGGAAGTGCTGGGACCACGTGCTCCGCTCCCCAATTTGAGGTCGAGGATTCTTGTACCCTAAGGCACCCGTTGCGTGAGGATAATATCCAGACATAAAGGATGCCCGCGAAGGGCCGCAATAAGTAGCCTGACAATAGGCTTGGGTGAATCGGGTACCTTGCTTCGCTAACTTATCAATGTTAGGAGTTTTGCAAATTTTGTTACCATAGCAGGATAGGGCAGTATAAGTTAAATCGTCAGATATAATGAATAAAACATTCTTTTTTTCGGAAGCATGGACAATAATTTGACAAAGAAAAAAACCGAGGATTGCCAGATTAAAACTTTGGTGAAAAATTATACTTTTCATGTGGGCACTCTTTTTTGATGAAATCAGGATGGCAATCATGAACTTTGCTTTAAACAAGAAATAGAATCGTTCTTGGACTTTGAGTTAGGACTTGTTATAAAAGAAACTTTAATTAATCCAATTCGACTCATGCCTTTAAGTAATTCTTCTATTATCACTGTTCAGCAGCACATTATGCGTGAACAAAAACGTTTTCCCGGTGCATCCGGGGAGTTTTCTTTCCTCCTTTCAGGAATTACTTTAGCCACGAAAATGATTCAGGCTCAGGTGAGGCGTGCGGGATTGACAGATGTGCTTGGTGAACATGGAGATATTAATGTTCAGGGAGAAATTCAGCAAAAATTAGATGTAATTTCCAATGAAGCACTGGTTCATTGCCTTAGTGCTCGGGAGAGTATTGGCGTTTTAGCGTCGGAGGAAAATGAGGAACCGATGCTTGTGCATAAAGGATCTGACGAAGCAAAATATGCTGTGGTTTTTGATCCCCTTGATGGATCTTCTAATATTGATGTTAATGTAAGTGTTGGTACAACTTTTTCTATTTTACGTAAACCTGATGGTGTGGCTATGGATAATCCCGAAAAATGGGTTCTTCAGCCAGGAAGTAAACAGATTGCAGCTGGTTATGTAGTTTATGGATCCTCCACTATTCTAGTTTACAGTGCTGGCCACGGAGTGCATGGATTTACTCTGGATCCTGCCATCGGTGCCTATGTATTGAGCCACGAAAATATGACAATGCCCGAGCAGGGAAAATATTACTCGGTCAATGAGGCTTATCGGGATGGTTTTCCTGCTCGCTATGGCGAGTATATTGATCGTTTGCGCTCCGGAGTACTTGGCGTGAATTATTCTTCCCGTTATATCGGTTCAATGGTTGCTGATTTTCACCGCACATTGCTTAAGGGAGGTGTTTTTCTTTATCCACCAACCAATGAAAATTCGGAAGGGAAACTGCGTTTGCTTTACGAAGCAAACCCGGTTGCCTTACTTGCGGAGCAGGCTGGAGGTATCGCATTGGACGGCGAAAGGCGGGTTATGGATATTGAACCAACTAGCATTCATCAACGCACCCCTCTCGTGGTTGGAAGCCGAGTTGAAATGTCAGATTTTGAACGATTTATTCAATCTAAAGAGTAAGGGTGGGTAACCCTAAAGTTGGGTTACGAAACTTATTCATTAAACAATCGGAATTTAAATCTTTCTTTTACGCAGGGTTTCGTTCACCAGTTGTTGAGCCGTGTGAAGTTGACGCTGAAATATAACAAATGAGTCGTCGGTTGCTAACTCTTCTGCGATTAGCTTTTTTGTGGTTTCCCTTCTGATGTCATGTAATTCTTTAGCAATTTCTTTAGCTCTTTTTTCGTCTACGCTGTCTATTAGTTCTGAGGTAATGGCATCCACTTTTTCGAAGTATTTGTCCAGACTGTCTTTTAAGCGCATCAGAATAATCTGCCGAATGGTTGTTGTTGCACCCCAAGCAATTGCAAGAATTGAGAGAATTAGGCCTATGGTTTCTGACCATTCCTGAAAAAAACTGGGTTCATTTCTGTCGTAATGTAACTCTGCACCTTCATGGATCGGAAATTGAATTTGATTTAAATCTTGAGGAGAGCCCATTTGGGCTAAAAGGGGGTGACTGCGGACGAGTGATGCTTTATTTTCAGCAATAAAATGTGTGAGCCAGAATATATCGTCATTTGATAAATTGTTTTGGCATGCAAGAACGACCCTGGTTCCTATGGTTGGGATTTTATTTTCGGGTAAACCTTTTCCTGGCGAAATGGGGTAAGCTCCGGATGGAATAACCGCTGGATGAATGTAAGGATAGACATATTTAGTATTTTCAGAAATATCTTTTCCTAAAAAAAGCAGTTTATGACCCCCTTCTTCAATAAATTGTTTAATACTTAAGTTTCCTATCCCAGTAACTGCACATACTGCCTTGGTTTTTCCATTTTTTAGTGCAAGTAAGCCTGATTGAAGACTTTCTTTACGACAGGAAATATCTTTTCTTTTAATTCCCAATTGTTCCAAGGTTGCAAGAGCAAGATTTTCAGTTCCACCACCCTTTGGCCCAATTGAGATCGAACACCCTGATAATTCAGATATACTAGTTGTGTCCTCCTTGACAATGACATGCAAAACCTCTTCATAAAGGGTTGCAATGGAACGAATTTTTTCGTCTCCCTCAATGTCATTTTGTACAAGGCAAAGATCAGCAATCCCGTTACTGACCCTCGTTAAATTTTCCTTACTTCCTGAACTGCTTTGTATTTCTATTACTAGATCATTTTTCTTTTCGATTATTTTTTTTAAGGATAGCGCCACCTCGTTATACTTACTATTGGGTTCACCGCCCGAAATAATCCATTTCTTTTTGGATGGGGTATCCATTAGGAAGTACCCTCCTAATACAATAACTGCAGTAAATAGTACTACAACTGAACTTATTTTAAAAGTTTTCATGTAAGATTATAAAATAAAAAAATAGAACAGTCTTAATCATTTTTTCGGGAAAGAAAGTTATTGGGTGTCAAAATTAAATTAAATCGTCAGATTTAGGTAATATCCGTTGTGAGAGTATATAATGTTAATTTCATATAATTAAATTGAACTCGTTACAGAAAACCATTCGTTTTTATTGATGACTGATAATTCGCAATCTGACCATGTTTTATTCATGCGTCTACTTTCAAAGCATGAACCATCTGTTCGCGCCTATGTGCGGGCTGGAGTTTTTGCTTATCAGGATGTTACTGAAATCATGCAAGAGGTTAGCATAGTTGCTTGGAACAAATTCGACCAACTTAGTAATCCGGAGGATGGGTTTGGTAAGTGGATGTGCGTGATTGCCCGTTATGAAATTTTGAAGTTTCGACAAACGAAAGCAAGGGACAAAATTGTATTAGATGATAGTGTTGTTGAAAAGTTGCTTAATGAGGGAATCGAGGGAGACTCGGTTAGGAGCAAGTGGATTGAAGCTCTTGATCGTTGTTTGGAAAAACTTCCTGCCCAAAAAAGAAGTCTTATTTTACAAGCTTATGATCCCGCAAATTCGATCAAGGACTTAGCAAAACAGTTACGAAAAACCCCCGATGGGCTTTACCAACTTTTACGACGTATCCGAGTTGGGTTGGCAAGTTGTGTGGAAAAAACGATGGCGAAGGATTCGAAATCATCTTTTAATTTTTCGGCAAATCATTAACCAAAGCGGAGAGTTCATAAGTAGATGAAAAGTATCCATAAAGAAATTATTGAAAAATATTTCGTTGGCTCTTTGTCCCTGGATGAGCGGTCAAAGTTAAATGAAATTTTGGATTGTGATATTGAAGCCAGAAATTTCTTTCGGTTAATGGCAACGGTTGAAGAAGGATTGGCAGAAAAATCTGAAGGACCGGTATCTTTAACTCCTAATCAAAATACTCGCCTTCATTTTCTTGTTCGATTTCTGCCTTGGGCGATTTCTGCTGCAGCCGCAGTGATCATATTTTTTTTAGTGAATGAAAGGAAAACCTTTATTAATGAAATCGAGCAAACCGAAGAATTAATTGAACAGCCTTTTGTTGCTACGGTTCTCAATCAAGTAAACTCCAAATTCACTGCTGGTATGACACCTGTTGATTCTCAGTTCAGAATTGGAAGGTATGAACTTGAGAACGGGATCGCACACATTCGATTCTCAAATGGTGCAGATTTATTTATGAGTGGATCTGTTCGTTTTGACATCAAAAGTGATCTTTTGGTTGTCCTTCATCGAGGAAATGTACGCGCGGTAGTCCCTGCAATGGCGAAAGGTTTTACAATTTCCAGTCCAGGAGTTAATTATGTGGATTTGGGGACTGAGTTTGGGTTGTCGGTCGATGGAGAGACTGGAGTTAGCAAATTGCATGTATTTGATGGGCAGGTTAATGCAAGGGACCCAGGGTCCAAATTATTACTTTCTGAAGTTACGGAAGGTCAGACCGTAAAATATGCCAATGGAGTAATTGAACATTTAGAAAAGATGGATACTGAAATTTTTATTGAACCTGGCTCCATTGGTTTTCTTCGTTGGCGTCAAAATTTCAATAAAATTATTTCGGATCCTGATCTAATTGCCTGTTTTTCTTTTGATTCTGTTGAGTCCGAGTCCAGTACTCTTCCAGAAGGTTTGAAAACTGAAAGTAGGGGAAACAAATTAAAAAACTTAAGTAAAAACTCAATCGTTTCTGATGGAATTATTTCAAATGCGCGCTGGGTTACAGGCCGATGGACTGAAAAGAAAGCACTACTTTTTGATCGAAATGAAGATTTTGTGGAGTTGGATATTGCTGGAGAATTTGATGAACTTACCTTTTCTTCTTGGGTCAAGATAGATAGGCGCGACACGACTCTTAGTCCAATATTTAACTCCAATGGCTGGAGCCCTAATAATGTGCATTGGCAAATTTCACGTCCCGGTCATTGCTGGATTGGCATTCATGGTCGAGGAATTGTTGAAACTGACTACAAATATACTACACCGATAAACAAATGGATCAACTTGGTTGCTGTCATTTCATCCAAGCAAATGGAAACGCGATCCTATTTAAACGGTACAGTTATTTCTCTTCATAAATTAAAAAATAAATTCAAATTGGTCCCAGGGAAATCTAGGTTAGGCGGATGGAATCCTGAAGGTGTTAAGGTGGTTACCAATCGAGCATTACGTGGAAGAATGGACGAGTTTTGTATATGGAAGCGAGCATTATCAGAGATCGAGATTCGTGGTCTTTTGGATGGAATGCAGCCGGTAACATTATGGCAGGGGGGGAGTTTTGAGCACCCTAATTTTAAGAATTTAAACAAATGAATCAAGTAACTGAAAATTGGTTTGAAGTCATATCACATAAAAGTGGCTTGTTTGATAATATTGTGGCAGCTGTTGAGTTTAGCAAAGAAACAAATGTTGGCTTGGTACAGAAAGGTGAAATCTTGGTAAGTGAAAAACTTGATATCATTCCGGATGAATCACTCAAGGGGCATTTAGCAAGAGTTATTCATTCTCTAGGTATGCTTTGCAAAAATCATGGGATTAAAATTACAGAATGTATTGGCCTTTGTTTCTGCATGGATGGAATAGTTGACAACCGAAGTATGACCCCCTTGTCGAAATCCAAATATTCTGAGGAGATGCATAATTTCAATTTCAAAGAATGGGCAATGGTAAACACTGGCTTGAAGTTGCGAATGGAAAATATTACACGAGCAGAACTTCTTGGTGAATGGAGTTATGGAGCGGGTAAAGGTTGTGAAAATATTTTACAGTTTTCCATCGGAAATCGAATTGCAACATCGGTCATTATGAATGACGAAGTTTTGGTCGGACGGAATTTTTCACAAGGACTTTTAGGGGGACATGTAATTGTTAAACAAAATGGGCG
>JGI20157J14317_10000479_pt1 | contig 42747 bp, 45 predicted proteins | sample COG_07_FD_14317 | JGI IMG/M metagenome (IMG submission 14317)
AGCGCAAATTATCCAATCTTATCAGCCATAGCAAAATCCTATGACTTAAAGTTAATTGCTGATAGTGCTCAAGGGTTTGGAACTACTTTAAAGGGTAAGCACCCATTGCACTGGGCTGACATTACTACAACAAGTTTTTTTCCTGCAAAGCCACTCGGATGTTACGGAGATGGAGGGGCTATTCTTACAAATGATGACAATCTTGCAATAAGAATTGAATCGCTCAGATTCCACGGTAAAGGTGTAGAGAAGTACGATAACACTCATGTAGGTTTAAATTCTAGACTTGATACCCTTCAAGCCGCGATTTTACTACCAAAGTTAAAAATTTTTTCTGAAGAAATTAATGTCCGGAATTTTATTGCCAATAGATACATTGACGGTCTCAAAGACCATGTCTCATGCTTACCAAAAATAATGAACGGCGTAATTTCTACTTGGGCACAATTTACTATTGAAGTTACAGATCCAGAATTATTTGCTAGAAGGCTTAAAGAAAAAGGAATTCCGACTGCACGGTACTATCCTAAACCAGTTCATCAACAGTCTGCTTATTCACATTTCCCTATTGAAGGAAAAAAACTTTTGAATACTGAAGATTGTAGCAATCATACTATCAGTTTACCAATGCATCCTTATCTTGATAATCGCACACAAGATATAATTATTGAAATAGTACAGAAAGCAGTCAAGTAAGTTTAGTTTAAGGTCATAAATTCACTTTTATAATACCTTACAAAGCTTGACAGATCATCTGAGCAGCACTAATGCACCATTTCGAAAGTAAAAGCAGGATATACTGCTTCGGAGAATGACATGAAACGTACTTTTCAACCATCCTTATTGGTTCGCAAACGCCGCCATGGATTTAGATCCCGTATGGCTACCAAAAATGGGCGTGCTGTTTTAGCTCGTCGTCGTGCAAAAGGCCGTAAGGTACTGTCAGCTTAAACAGTACTTGCGTGTTATCGCCCTATGGAAAACCATATCAAACTCGGAGTGCTAAAAAAGCGGTCCGAGTTTTTGCATGTAAGGTCAGGCAAATACAGAGCTTGCAAAAATCTTGTTATTCAAGCGAATACTAACCCCAGTAGCAATAATATTAGGGTAGGTTTCACAGCCACAAAAAAGATTGGTAATGCAGTAGTAAGAAATAAAGCCAAACGGCGCCTAAGGCATGTGGCTCGTGAGTTACTACCTGAACTTGGCATAAACGGAGTGGATTATGTTTTTATTGCTCGCAATTCCACGACATCAACTCCATACAAAAATTTAATAAGTAATGCACGCGGTGCCCTTGCAAGCATTTCAAAAATGAGCAAAAAAAGTATTTAAAAATTAGAACGGCAAAATTATGCAAGACCAAGGTAATGATCAGAAAAATTTTATTTTAGCAATGTTACTATCGGGTTTAGTGCTCATGGGATATTGGTTTTTCTATGGGCAGCCATTAGAAGAAATGGCAAGAGAAAATGCTGCATTAGAACTCAGTCAAGATACAAACAAAGACATTGAGTTATCAAACAAAAACCAAACCTTAAAAACTAAAGGCCCGACTGGTCAAAGAATTAATATAGAAACCGCCTCTATCTCTGGGTCGTTCATTACAGAAGGCTCAAGGTTTGATGATATTGCATTAAAAAATTACAACAAAACCTTAGATGTTGAGGATGGTTCAGTCGTTCTATTAGCTAAAGAAGGAAAAGAAAAATCAGCTTATCTAATGGACAACTGGACAAATATTAATGGAGGTAATGGTTCAGATACAAAGTGGACATTAGTCTCTGGAGAGACTCTCACTGAAACTTCACCTGTATTTCTTGAATATTTAAAGGATGAACTCCTAATTCAAAGAAAAGTATCCATAGACGATAAGTTTTTAATCACACTATCTGATAAAGTGGTAAATTTAAGCAGCAGTGAAAAAACTATCACTCGCGTTGGGGTAAGCCGTCAACACAATCTACCTGACGGCCTAACTAACTTTTTTATTGTCCAAGAAGGTCCAATATCATTGGTGAACGGCAAGTATCATGATCAAAAATATAAAGGCCTTAAGAAAAAAAGTAATTGGAATGAAACTGGGAAAGCTGGATGGGTAGGATTAACTGATAAATATTGGTTTATTGCAAATATTGCACCACAAGACCAAACTATCAAAGTGAATTATGATTTTAAAACCATAAATACACAAGATGTATATGAGACCTCGTATACCCTAAATCCATTAACAATAACCTCAGGCTCTTCAGTGGAATCTATAAGTCACCTATATGTTGGGCCCAAAGAACGTTCAACTTTAGTAAATTATGAGTCCCAAGGCATAGCAGAAATGGAAAGAGCAATCGACTGGGGAGCAATGCGCTTAATTGTTAGGCCCATAAGTTGGGCACTAAGTTTCTTAGGTTCAAAGCTAGGTAATTATGGAGTTGGAATACTCGTTTTAACATTTTTTATAAAGTTATTCATGTTTCCCTTATTTAACAAACAATATGAAAGCCAAGCTAAAATGAAAAAAGTGCAGCCAAAAGTAAAAAGGCTGCAAGAACTTTACAAAGATGACAGAATGAAAATGCAAAAAGAGATGATGGGTCTCTACAGAAAAGAGGGAGTAAACCCCGCAGCAGGTTGCTTACCTATAATACCTACTATTTTTGTATTTTTCTCACTTTATAAAGCTGTTTTTATTAATATTGATTTACGCCATGAGCCCTTCTTTGGTTGGATACGTGACCTATCAGCTAAAGATCCACTCTCAATTTTAAATGGCTTTGGCATATTACCTTGGGAAGCAGTTCCTGGACCTATACCATCAATTCTTGCAATTGGGCCTCTAGCAATTTTATACGGCATATCAATGAGTCTCATGTATACATTAACTCCGCCGGCAGGAGACCCAATGCAGGCCAAGATATTTAAATGGATGCCTTGGATCTTTATGTTTATTCTTTCACCTTTTGCCGCAGGGCTTTTAATATATTGGGTTTGGAATAATATTTTATCTTTTGGACAGCAGTATTATATAACTAGGAAGTTTAAAGTCGACACTCCAGTTGATGAATTCTGGAGAAAAATAACAGGTAAAAATACATCTGGTAAAGAATAATGATTAAAAGTGATAACCCATTATCTATTTCAAAAAATAGTATTGAAAAAGGGCGTTTGTTATTTGCCAGAGATGTAACTTTCATGCTTAGTGCAGTTAGCCTTGATACTCTTCCTCCAGCTCGACTTCCCGAAATATGTTTCGCAGGTAGATCTAATGTTGGAAAATCTAGTTTAATTAATGCACTAACAAATAGAAAAGGGCTGGCAAGAGCTTCAAATACCCCTGGCCGAACTAGGGAGTTAAACTATTTCAACATTGACGAAAGGTTATTTATTGTTGACTTACCTGGTTATGGGTATGCAAAAGCATCAAAGTCCGACATAGTTAGATGGACTAAATTAACAAGAGAGTTTTTATTTGGAAGGGCATCATTACGCCGCGTTTTTTTGTTAATCGATAGTCGCCATGGAACCAAAGAAAATGATATAGAGCTTATGAATATGCTGGATGAAACAGCTGTCACATATCAGATAGTTTTGACAAAAATTGATAAAATTAAAAAAAGTGAGATAGATGAAGTTTATATAAAAACGGCAGCTTTAATTGCCAAACGTCCAGCAGCATATCCAAATATAATACTAACATCTTCCGAGAAAAAAAATGGTTTGGATGAATTGCGTTCAACCATAGCAAATATAGCAATACCCTAGATATTGTAAAACTAGTGTAATATAGTTCTTACTTTAGGATAATGAATACAGAGGTGGTAATGTTGAAACGGCAAGAAATACAAACAGGCTGGAAAAGTGCAAAAGAACTTTCAGAAGCGTTGCCATTCATACAAAGGTACTCTGGCCAAACTATAGTTATAAAGTTTGGTGGCCATGCAATGGGCAATAAAGACCTTACAATGCAGTTTGCACGCGATGTAGTTCTCCTAAAACAATTTGGTCTATGTCCAATTATTGTTCATGGCGGGGGACCGCAAATTGGTTCTATGCTAGAAAAACTTAAGATTAAAACAAAGTTTGTGGATGGCTTACGGGTATCTGATATTGAAACTGTAGCAGTAGCTGAAATGGTTCTTTCAGGAGCTATAAATAAGTCAATAGTACAGGCCATAAATGATGCAGGTGGGCGTGCAGTTGGACTATCTGGACGTGACGCAAACCTAATTACGGCAACACAAAAAGATAGTAGTTTAGGGTTCACTGGAACCCCTGAAGCAACCGATATATCAGTCTTAAATGTTTTAACTTCAGCAGAACCAGGTTTTATTCCAGTGATATCCCCAATAAGTAGTGGTAATGATGGTAATTTTTATAATGTTAATGCCGATACAGCTGCCGGAATATTGGCCGGTGCCTTAAAAGCATCACGCTTGATGCTACTTACAGATGTTGAAGGAGTGATGGATAATGACAAGAATTTACTCACAGACTTAACCATTGATGACGCTGAAATCTTAATCGAAGAGGGTGTTGCTAAGGCTGGAATGATACCTAAACTTAAGACAGCAATTGATTCTATTTCAAGGGGCGTTAAAGCGGTAGTAATCTTAGATGGCCGAAAACCTCATGGCCTCTTAGTGGAGCTATTTACAGATCAAGGTGCTGGAACTTTGATTAAATGAAAACTTTTATTTATATTTTTTTTAGTCTGACCTATTCAATCCAAGCATTCTCTGAAATCTCACAACAAGATATATTACAAAGTGACATTTCCCAAAATTGGGAAATTTGCAATGAAACAAGCTTCATATTAAAAGTATCAACTGCCTATAAAGATGTAGAAGCGAATGAATATAAAATAAATCAGAATACCGAAATTTACCCAGGTGAATGCATAAACAAAGAAGTATTAAATAGTTACAGAAGATATATATATGCAAAAAGCAGTCCTATTCATCAAGGTGGAATTAGAGAGTGGCGAGGTGAAAATCCAATTTGTAAAAATATAGCTTCTGCATCAGCAAGCATTTCAAGGAACTGCCGAGAAAATAACCTAGAATCTAGTTTCTTTAGAGTAATCGGACCTAGAGAAAATATAAGTTATTTAATAGAAAAAAATGACTATAAAAAGAAAGCAATAACAGCTGGAACTCAGCGATTATTGAGGGATAATGGTTACAATATAAATAAAATTGATGGTATTTCAGGAAAAAAAACTATCCAGGCTTTAAGTGATTTTAAAAAATTAAATAAATTGGAAAGTGAAATTGACAAAAAGTTGTTAATGCAAAAGCTTTCCAAGGTGGCTGAAAAAAAAGGTCAAAAAATGGGCCTTACCATTTGCAATAGAACAGACGCACCTATCTGGACTGCCCTAGGTATTGAGAATAGAAAAGAAATATCATCACGTGGATGGTGGAATATAAAAATCGGGAAATGTACACAAATTATAAATAGAAAACTTAATTCTAAAAAAACTTATTATTTTGCTCGCAAAGAATCTAAAGGCATCATAAAATCAGAAGAAGAGAAAGGGTATTCTGATATAATATCTAATAAGGCTTCGGCCAAAAACTTTTGTATTTCTAATTCTAAATTTTCAGCAATAACTAACATTAATTGTACATCGTCTGGATACGATGATGCGCAATTTAGACAACTTCCATCCAATATCTTAGGTCTAACAGTAACTCTCACTAATAATGATTTTTAAAACGTCTTAATAAATTAATTAATAAGCTACATATGAAACAAAAACCTAGCCTTTCAAATATAAATAATTGGATTTTTGATTTAGATAATACACTGTACCGAGCTGATGCAGATTTTTTTTCACAGATCGATAAGAAAATAACTTTATATATTAGTAAATACCTTAAAATTCCTGAAACTAATGCACGTCTACAGCAAAAAGAATTTCTGAGAGACTACGGTACGTCACTTTCAGGACTGATGGATGTTTACAATATGGATCCAGAAGAATTTCTAGAATTTGTCCATGATGTAAATTTATCATTTTTAATACCCCAGCCAAAACTTCGTGAAAATATACAATTACTCAAAGGAAGAAAGTTTGTGTTCACCAATGGATCTCGAAAGCATGCTTTAAATGTAACAAATCATTTAAACCTTAATGATTTATTTGATGGAAGTTTTGGAATTGAAGATACAAATTACAATCCTAAACCTAATGAAAATGCGTATGATATTTTCTGCGAGCACTATCAAATTGATCCCAACTCGGCTATATTCTTTGAGGATAGTCCACGTAATCTCATAATTCCAAAAAAAATGGGTATGAAAACTGTATTAGTGACTTCAGATATCGATTATAATCATGAATTTAATAGCAAAGGACTTGAAATTAATGACAATATAACTGATTGGGTTGATTTCAAAACGAATGATATTGAAAGTTGGCTCACTGAACATATATTATCCGAATAATTGCAAAAAAACGAAGTATTATTTATGAAAAAAGTCATTAAAATCTCATTTTTTTTTCTTACTATTTTATTGATTGTAATTTTCGTAATAAATAAAATAATAGCGCCAGGCCAAGATGCAAAGATGAATAAGGTAATACCACATGAAAACTTTGCGGTATCAAATGTAAGTGAAAAGCTACACAATAGCTTATTCATAGCTGACCTCCACTCAGACACACTATTATGGAGCCGAAACCCAGAAAAACGCTGGAAACGCGGTCATGTAGACCTACCCCGCTTGCGTGAGGGGGGGGTAAATTTGCAAGTATTTAGCGCTGTAACAAAATCACCAAGAGGCCTCAATTTTGATGCAAACTCAGCTGGAGCACCAGATGATATTAGTTTATTAGTAAAAGCTCAACTTTGGCCTCGTCGAACTTGGAACTCAATATTTGAAAGGGCCATTTATCAAGCTCAAAGACTAAAAAAACTAGAAAGCAATCCAAGAAATAATTTGCTGATTGTAAAAAATAAAGCAGACATAGAAAATACAGACACGAAAATACTAGCACTATTACTTACAGAAGGGTCGCATCCACTAGAAGGCAAGATAGAAAATATAAAAAATCTTTATAATGCCGGTTACAGGGCGATGGGACTTCAACACTTCTTTGATAATGAATTAGGTGGATCACTTCATGGTAAATCTCAAAGTGGGTTGACAAATTTTGGAAGAGAAGCTGTCCTAGAAATGGAGCGTATGAATATTATGATAGATGTAGCACATAGCTCAAAAAATACAGTTGAAGATGTTCTTAATACAATTGAAGGTCCTATTTTCATTTCACACGGTGGAACAATAAGCGGCTGTAAAAAAACAGTTAATCGTAACTTACCAGATAAAATACTGAAAGAAATATCTAACAGAGGCGGAATACTTGGTATTGGTTATTTCGATGGTGCTATTTGTGACATTACCCCAAAAGGCATAGCAAAGGAAATTATACATGCCATCTCAATCATGGACGAAAATTCAGTAGCACTAGGTTCAGACTTTGATGGAACTGTAACTACTTCTATCGATACTTCCGAACTATCAGCAATAACGTATCAATTACTAGAGCAAGGCTTATCTGAAACACAAATACGTAAGGTTATGGGAGAAAATGTTAGAGATTTCTTTTTAAGAAATTTACCAGAAAGCTAGTATTAGGGTAACTCAATAAGTAAGGTTTAATTGGCTAGCCTTGGCGAGCCTTAAAACGAGGGTCAGTTTTATTGATAACGTAAAGTCTTCCTTTACGTCTCACTATTTGGCAATCACGATGGCGATTTTTTAAAGATTTCAAAGAACTGCGGACTTTCATCGTAATAGCCTAAATTAGTTAAATTAAACGGGGCATATAGAGCCCAAGATATCTCCAGTCAAGAGCTATTGATCAAAGAAAGTTACCAATGTAATTCATTGAAATAATGAATTAGTCCTTGGCCTTGCTCTCTCCCTCGCTTATGACATTACCAGTATTCTTATCAAAATGGAAAAAACTATGGAAACCTTTGCTGTTTTAATGGAAAAACTTAATAATTTTGTCTGGGGCCCCCCCATGATGATTCTATTGTTGGGCGTGGGTCTTTTCCTTACGATCGGTTTACGGTTTATATCGCTTACAAAAATCGGCTACGGCTTTAATCAACTTTTTCGAAAACGTGATGATAATGCTAGTGAAGGAGAAGTTTCACCTTTTGCAGCATTAATGACAGCTCTATCTTCTACTGTTGGAACAGGGAATATCGCAGGCGTAGCAGCAGCAATTGCAATCGGCGGGCCTGGTGCGGTATTTTGGATGTGGGTGACTGCAATTTTAGGAACAGCGACTAAATTTGGTGAAGGCGTATTAGCTGTTCGGTTTCGTGAAGTTGATGCAAATGGAAATCGTGTAGGTGGTCCAATGTATTATATCAAAAATGGTTTAGGGCCCAAATGGCTTTGGTTAGCTGGGGCTTTCGCATTTTTCGGAATTATAGGGTCACTTTCGACAGGCAATGCAGTTCAAGCAAATTCAATCGCTGATGCACTAAAAAGTGCTTATAATTTTGACCCTCGCATTGTGGCAGTAATTCTATCACTACTTGTAGCAACAGTTATCATAGGCGGCATCAAGCGCATTGGTGCAGTTGCATCGAAACTGGTTCCCTTTATGGCTATTATATATTTAACAGCAGCACTAATTGTTATAGCGGCTAATATTGGAGAAGTTCCTGCCGCATTTGGTCTTATTTTTAAAGGTGCATTTGGCATGCAAGGGGCGAGCACAGGAATTACCATAGGGCTTATGATGCTAGCCATGCAAAAAGGTGTTGCTCGTGGACTTTTTTCTAATGAGGCAGGGCAAGGATCTGCTCCTATAGCTCATGCTGCGGCACAAAATGACAATCCTGTAAATCAAGGAATAATTGCAATGCTTGGTACAATCATAGACACTTTAATTATATGCACCATAACAGCACTTGTAATTCTAACATCGGGAGTGATGTCAAATGATTGTCTAGCTAACCCTGCCATTTTAGAGTTATTAGAATCAGGAACTACTCCTCAAGGCTGCGAAATTGGTGTTCCGCTAACAGCTGCGGCTTTTGACTCTATTCTTGTTGGTTTTGGAGAGCATATTGTTACATTTTGCTTATGCATATTCGCATTTACTACAATTATAGGTTGGTCTTATTACGGTGAACGCTGTACGGCATTTATTTTTAAAGAAAAATCAATACCGGTTTTTAGGGTATTTTGGGTTTTAGCGGTATTCCTATCAAGCTTTGCTATGTCATTTGAGACTGGTGAAGACAATCTTGTAGTGGCAACATTTTGGTTAATAGCTGATAGCTTAACTGGATTGATGGCAGCGCCTAACTTAATTGCTATTATTTTCCTCTCGCCAGTAATATTTAAATTATCTAAAGAGTACTTTCAAAGTAACCATATGTCTAAAGACAGTCATAAAATTAAAAGTAAGAAATAGTTTATTTATTTCCGCCAAGAATCTGAGAGTTATATAATGAATATCATTGACCCCAAAGTTGCAGTTGAGGAATTAAATGGCTGGACTGGTGGCGATGACTTTATAACAAAAGTCTTTAAATTTAAGGACTTTATTGAAGCATTTAGCTTTATGACAAATATCGCAATGATAGCTGAAAAAATGGATCATCACCCTGAGTGGTATAACGTTTACAATAGAGTTGATATAACGCTCAGAACACATGACTCAGGCGGGGTTACCGAGAAAGACATCTCACTTGCCAAAGCCATGGAAATTGCAGCTAGTTAATCATGCTTATACTATGACTGTATACTTTTATTATATTAATAAAGATCTCTGATGGCCTCAACTTTGATACCCAATACCCAAAAAAAGATAAGCTCTAATGTAGATGATCGCATCAGATTAGTGGGTTTAGGACGGAATGAAATTTTATTAAATCTAGAAAATTTTGGAATTGAAAAACAAAAATTAAAAATGCGGACAAAGCAAATTTTTCATTGGATTTATAATTACGGGGTTCGTGATTGGTCGGAAATGACAAATATTGCGAAAAAGCTTAGAAATGAACTTGAAGAAAAATTTTCACTTGAGCGTCCAAAAATTATAGAAAAGCAAGTAAGTAATGATGGAACGCGAAAATATTTAATTCAAATGAGCCCAGGTGTTGAGGTTGAGACTGTTTTCATTCCTGATGTTTCAAAAACTGGTGCACTATGTGTTTCATCGCAAGTTGGCTGCACTTTAACTTGTAAGTTTTGTCACACTGGCACTCAAAAATTAGTTAGAAATCTAACATCTCAAGAAATAGTATTACAGGTCATTTCAGCTCGTGATGATCTAAATGAGTGGCCGACCACACAAGAAAATAGAAAGCTAACTAATATTGTTTTTATGGGCATGGGTGAACCACTATACAACTCTAATCAAGTAGGAGATAGTTTAGATATCATTTGCGATCCAGAGGGTATCGGCATTGGTAGGCGAAGAATTACTATATCAACATCAGGTGTTGTACCAGAAATTGTCCCTATTGGGTCAAGAACGTCAGCTATGCTAGCAATTTCGCTTCATGCTGCAAACGATGATCTTCGTGAAAAAATTATGCCCATAAATCGAAAATACCCTCTTAAAGAACTCATGCAAGCATGTCGCGATTACCCTGGGTTATCAAACTCAAAAAGAATTACTTTTGAATATGTAATGCTTAAAGGAATAAATGATAAACCTAAACATGCCAAACAGCTAATAAATCTTTTAAAGGGTATTCCATCTAAAGTTAACCTTATTCCATTCAATCCATGGCCCGGCAGTGATTTTGAATGCTCTGACTGGGCTACGATAGAAAATTTTGCAGATTTAGTAAACAAAGCAGGCTATGCTTCGCCAATTAGAACCCCAAGAGGCCGTGATATTCTTGCAGCATGTGGACAGCTAAGGTCAGAATCTGAAAAATTAAGAGCAAGTGATTTAAGAAAATTGAATAAATCCAATTTAAAATTATTAAAAACTCCCTTTATACCGAAGACATGATTTTCAAATTTTTGTATCTAATTTGAAAAATATAGATTAGGAAGGCAGGATGGCATTTTTAGGAAATATTATTTGGTTTATTTTAGGAGGCTGGCTCCTTTTTATACTTTACTCAATTGCGGCAGTAATATTCTTTCCTATGTTTCTACCATTGTTTAGAATTGCTAAGTACTCTGCCTTTCCTTTTGGTAGAACTGTAATCAGTAAGAGAAAACTAGATAAATATCGCGAGTTAAATGGTAATGATACAGAGAGCTCAACAATGACAACCATAGCTGGAATTCTAAATATTGTCTGGGTTATTACATTCGGTTGGATATTGGCATTATCTCACTTATTAGCATCCATAGCTAACTTGTTCTTATTTTTTCTGATTATAACAATTCCAAACATAACCGGTCATTGGAAAATGATAAGAATAGCATTTATGCCTTTCAATACAGTTATTATTCCAAAAGACCTTGCAACTGAGATAGATACTGCTCTAGCCAAAGGTAAATTTAATTTATAATTTTTGGATTAAGGTTATCTATCTAATTGACATTAGACCTAATGATTACCTATGGATCTTCGATGAATTACCCAAATAACATACAGAATATGATAAACGACTTCCAGTTTTTGACTGAATGGGAAGACCGCTATATGCACGTTATTGATATGGGTAAATCTCTTCCTAGTCTTGATGAGAGTGAAAAAATTGAGAGTAACAAAGTAAAAGGATGCGTAAGTCAAGTGTGGCTTATTTCAGATAAAACAAATGACCCTGACCCTACAATATCCTTTCGCGGAGATAGTGATGCACATATAGTTAAGGGTCTAGTTGCAATAACTTTACGCATTTTTTCCGATCAAAAGGCTACTGAAATTCTTAAACTCAATGCAACAGAAATACTTAAAGAACTTGGTCTTGATGAGCATCTTTCTTTACAACGGGCCAATGGTTTGAAAGCTATGATTGCAAGGATAAAAGACTATGCGTTACAGGCATTAAACTAAGATTTAGAATTTCAGTATATAAGGTTCTTAGTCCTTACCTTCCATAAACTTCTATCTTACTGGTTATTTTATTTCCCTTTCTTTGTAGAACATACAAACGGTTATACTCAGTAGCCTCTACAATAGGCTCTCCAGCTATACCTCCCATAAAATTTGAGAGATTTGGTGTAGTGTTCGAGTGTCCAACAACTAGAAATATACCTTCTTTTGACAAAAGCTCTATTGCAAGAGCCTCTAAGGCTTTTGGACTATAGATGGTGGTTTCTAGATTTTTTTTCTCTGATACTGGTTTGGCTGTATTCAAGGTTCTTTTAAAATTGGAAGAATAAATGTGAGTAAGAGGTATATCTTTTAACCTTTCAGCAAGGTCCAAAGCTCTTTGCTCGCCAATTTCTGTCAGGCCTGGGTCAACTTTATCTGTTGTTTTTTCTGCATGCCTCACTAAATAATATTGCGCATCGTAAACATTGTTAGAGCCACAACTGGATAACATAAATAATGCAAGAATTGCTGTTAATCTGCGTATTATCATTTTTTCCATACCCTTTTTATGATCCCCAGACTACTTAGCATTTATCCTGTTCAAATATTCTTGTCAGAAAAGGGAGGTAGAATTTTACTTTTTTTTATCGTTGTCTTTTTTATTTTCTAGATTTTTTGCCCTTGCTTTAAATCCTAAATCAAAACCTAGTAAACTTATTATAGTAGTTAAGAGAGCAAAAGGCGGATAACGCAAAGTCAGCAAGACAAATATCCCAAGAGACAAACCTAAAATAACTGCATATGGATGTAATTTCATTTTTCTAGTTCCACGTCCCAATATAAATAATCCGCCCAAGTCGCATGTAAATGGTTAGGCGGAAACTTTCTACCTTTTGCTTGTAGCTGATGAATGGAAGGCTGAAAAGGTTTTAATTTCGGAGCCATACCAACTTCCTTGGGCAAACGACCCCCTTTTTTAAAATTACACCTAGTACAAGCCGCAACAATATTTTCCCAAGTAGTATTACCCCCTAAACGTCTGGGAATGAGGTGATCAAAAGTTAACTCCTCAGAACTACAACAATAAACACACTTAAAACCATCACGAAGAAATAAGTTAAATCTAGTAAAAGCTGGAGCCCTATCTTGAGAAACATAATCTTTTAAGGACACAACCGAAGGAACCATCATTTTATAACTTTCCGACCGGATTACTTTTTTATAATTGTTAACAACATTAACTCTATCAAGAAAGACTGCTTTAACCGCATTCTGCCAAGGCCAAAGAGATAATGGCAAATAACTTAGTGGCTGGTAATCAGCATTCAAAACAAGACATGGGTAATTGTAGCAATCATTAGATGCCATTATGTCTTCTTTATCGACGTAACCCAACTAACCAAACTCGAAGTAGGAAAAATAACTAAAACGAAAATATTTGAACACTCTACTCCAAATCAATTGATATTAGATATTAAGCTGATTCAGTAAATTTTATCAAGCCGTAGTGTATAAGAAATTAAGGATATCAAGTATTGGTAGTGAGAGTGAGACTTGAACTCACGACCTCAGGATTATGAGTCCTGCGCTCTAACCAGCTGAGCTACCCCACCATATACTCGAGAAGCCGCGGTTTAAGGTAAATTAGCACTTATTACAAGTCTCTTTATAATTATAAATATGATAAATAAGGTGTATTTTATCTGGTCCACTCCAAATTCAATATACTTTAAGTTCATAATCTAACTATTCACATATTTAGTCATAATTACTAAATACAGACTTTTGAATTTGCCTAAATTAGTTGATAGGGGCTTCGGTAAAGCAATAAAGTCGCTTCAGCTATCGTTACGGAAAAATCAGACATAAATAACTCAGCTTCTAAACCATTGGAAGAAAAATATTGCCTGAGTTCAGCAAATTGGAATACCATTTTGATTAAACTGCAGTTAAACATATGCATACTGTACAATATTACACTAAATGATATAAAGTTATATAATATTAAAAATTATGTCTTGAATTAATGAGAATTGCACATATTTTTCTATTATCCATAGAATAGAGAGATTATTATGCCTATACAAATTGATGGTATTGATGCCAAAATACTTAATATAATCCAAAAAGATGCAGCTGTTTCCGTTGCCGATATAGCAGATAAAGTTGGCTTATCATCTTCGCCTTGCTGGAGAAGGATAAAGCGGATGGAAGAATTAGGCATTATAAAAAATAGAGTTACTATTCTTGATAGGACAAAGCTTGGTCTTGATTTTGAGGTATTCGTGGCTGTTAAGTTAGCTCTTCCAAACAGAGAAAACATGGAAAAACTTGAAAAGGCAGTGGCAAATATGCCGGAAGTTGTTCAGTGCGCCTCAGTCACTGGGGCGGTTGATTTTATGCTTCGTGTCGTAACAAAAGATATGCACTCTTATGAAGACTTTTTACGTGAAGTCCTTCTATCAATTGATCTAATTTCAGATGTACAATCGCGTATAGTACTCAGACAAACTAAAGAAAGTAACTGCATACCTTTGAATTTAATCAGTAATGCAGTACCCAGAGTTTCGTAACTGAAAGTTCAAATAGTTTCTATATAACCATCAAGTTCACTTTGTTTATTTATATTAAAAAAATACTCATTTTTAGACCATCTAACTAATTTAGCTTTAACCAATATAGCTAATTTATTTAATGAAATAGAGTCATCAAATGATATGTTATTAAAAACTGGATCAAGGTCTTCCATTCTCCACCACCCATGCGCAGGATGCTTTTGCAATCCAACTACAGATATATTAGATGTTGAGTTCGAATAAATCTTTTTTAAAAAATTCTTAGGGGGGTTGGGGACATCAATTGCTAAAGTGAAAAAGCCTTTTAAATTTAAATTACTCGTATTCTTAAAATACTTCCAGGTCGAATATATCCCACCAACAGGGCCCTTGGGTCCATGGATTTCATCAGATACAATTAAAGCTTTTAATCCATAATCGTGATAACCTGAGATAATAAGATGATTAGTATGATGATTAATTCTTTCAAGAATAATATCAATCATCCGCTTACCGCCAATTAATATTTCACCCTTATCCCGTCCATTAAATCGACTTGCTGATCCTCCAGCTAAAATGACTATGGGTGCGGAATCAATGGAATTATTCATAGATGGCCTATAATAACTATCAGGCCATTTTTTGCAATAAATTTGCTAATTAAGTGGAAGGCTATACCTGACCCAACAAGGACTTATATTCGGCTGCTTCGTTCCCGACCTGACCGGGTTAACAAGAATGTTGTCCAAGATAACCTTCCGGAAGTCTAGTTACGTAAATAATCACTCTGATGCAAGAGACTAAAAAAAATAAACTATTTAGTTTATAAAAAATATGCATAGTTTTAATAACTATTAAATTTATCTAATATTTTTTATCAATACTAACAATATACTAAAGAGCCTAAGTCATGGAATCTCATACCAGAAGTAAATCTTTCATTATGCCATTTTCTGGAGATGAACTAGATCATGGTGAAACAATACGTACAACTGAGCAATTAGAAGTTTTTATAAAACAGAATGACGCCAAATGCTTATGCCTAAACAATGGATCTATTGCTATTGAGAGTACTGGGGGCTTAAAGTTTATTCATCCATCAACACTCATAGGTAAAAAAATAAACGACCCTGGCCCAGTTTTTCTTGGACTTAAAAAAAATATACCTATATTTTCGGCATCTATTGTTGAACCCAATACTTTAAATCAAGATTTAGTCTTTGAAGATTTAAGAAAAGCATCTAAGTTTTTAAGTCCCCAAGAAATGTCCCTTGCAGGTCGTGCAAAGTCTCTTATGGAGTGGCACATAAATCATAGGTTTTGTCCTAAATGCGGACAAATAACTCAACCCAGCAGCGGTGGAATTAAACGCGAATGTAATTCGTGCAGTTCGGAACATTTCCCTAGAGTTAATCCAGTAGTAATTATGCTTATAATATCAAAAAATAAAGTGTTACTTGGAAGGGGTAAGGGGTGGCCAGAAGGTGCAATGTCAGCTTTAGCTGGCTTTATATCACCTGGAGAAACAATTGAAGAAACTGTTAAAAGAGAAACTTTTGAAGAAGTTGGAATCAAGATAGAAAATCCAAAGTATATATTTAGTCAACCTTGGCCTTGGCCTAGTCAGCTAATGATTGGTATGGTTTGTGAAGCGCAAAGTGAAGATTTAAATATTAATACAGCTGAAATTGAAGAAGCCAGGTGGTTCACAAAGGATCAAGTTAAGGCTGTCTATAATAAATCGGGTGATCACTTTCTTAGGCTACCCAAATTTACTATAGCTCACCATTTATTGAAAAATTGGATTGAAGGTTAGAGTACTGGCTTTTAATAATACGAATATTAGGCAAGGAAAAAACTTCATGATCCAATTCTTGACTCATGAGCAATGTAAGTACCCAACATTGTAATCGATTCGGTATAGAAACTAAGTTCTTCTAAAGCATGGGCCATTCCTTTTTCTTCAGGGTGCCCCTCAACATCAACATAAAATTGAGCAGCCTTAAAAGAACCTCCTACCATGTAACTTTCAAGCTTTGTGATATTTATATTATTAGTAGCAAAGCCACCCAAGGCCTTGTACAGCGCTGAAGGAACTGAGCGAACCTTGAAAACAAAACTTGTTACCCAAGGCCCTCCTACTAAGTCCGTATTTAGGGGCTCATTAGCTAATATTAAGAACCGAGTTGTATTATGGCTCTCATCTTGAATATTTTTTTCTATAATATCTAAACCATAAATACTTGCCGCTAGCGATGAGGCAACAGCAGATATAGATTTATCTTTTAATTGAGCAACGGCACGGGCCGCACCTGCTGTATCAATATCTGCTGATGGTAAAATTTTCATTTTAGCCAGATTCTTTCGAACTTGACCTAATGCCATAGGGTGAGACCGCGCAGTCTTAATAGTTTCAAGTGTTGCGCCTGGAATTCCTAATAATTGATGATGTACAGGTAAGTATTGCTCCCCAATTATGTATAATCCTCCCTCAGGTAACAGGTGATATATGTCAGAAACTCTACCTGCTACTGTATTTTCTACTGGTATCATAGCCAGCTTTGCAGTGCCTGATTTAACCTCATCAAATGCTGAAGCAAAGCTTATACACGGAATGGGGGTGAGGTTTGGATAACCCACTTGGCAAGCTAAATGAGAAAAAGCTCCAGGCTCTCCTTGATAAACGATAATATCTGACATTATTTTTAACCCTTTTAGATACCTATTTCCTTAAAGCCTTTGCGACGCTTGGCCGCAAGCTATTTTCGGTTTGCATTTGAAGGATATACTTATAATAAACAACAAATATTTGCATGCTAAAATTTCACTAAAGAAATTAAACAAGGACTAAGTGATGGATGAACTCGGATTTAATAAGATAGCGGGCGCCGTATTGGCAACAGCACTTGGGGTGATGGTTTTACGAACAGCACCACACATTTTTATTCATTCAGAAATGCCAAATACACCAGCATACACTGTTGGGCCTTTGGAAGTGGCTACAATAGATGATGCTGAACCACTTCCCTTTCCACAGTTAGCATGGATTGAAGCCATGGATTCCACACGTGGAATAAAAGTATTCAAAAAATGTACCTCATGTCATAATATAGATGTTGATGGTACTCATGGAACAGGACCAAACCTCTGGAATATAGTAGGGTCAACTGCAGGAGTAAAAGATGGATTTAAATATTCAAATGCACTTTTAACCTCTGAAAAAACTTGGACATACGAGGAATTGGATGGATTTTTAGCAAAACCTACGAAGTATATTTCAGGAACAAATATGAACTTTATTGGTTTAAAGAAAGAATCCGACAGGGCAGCCGTTATTGAACTATTACGCCAAGCTTCTGACTCTCCACTTTCACAACCAACTCCTAAACTTATTGAAAATGAAATTCCTCTCGTAGAAAATACTACTTCACAAGACCAAAGTCTAGAAACCAAAGATAAAGGGCATGTTGATGAGGCGCATTAAAGCCTTTTAATTGAAGTAATCTTTCCACCGCCCTGCTCCAAAATTCTATCTGATACAACCGACAAAGGCTCGACTGTAACAGACATATGAAATGCGTTTGCATGAATAATATCACTCTTTGAAACCATAATACCAACATGTCCCTTCCAAAAAACTAAATCACCTCTAAATAAATCAGTTTGCATTGTTGACAAATAAGTTCCCAACTTCTCTTCCATCATATCGGTGTCTCTTGGGCTATCAGATCCAACTGCCCTTAAAGATGATAAAACTAAGCCTGAACAATCAAGGCCAACCGTACTAATACCTCCCCAAATATAAGGTAGCCCTAAATGCATTTCAGCAATACTTGTAAAATCAGTAACCTTTGGGGTATCTGATATTTTTCTTATATGTTCTCGATGAATATAATCACCGCTCTCGGTTTTTATAAAGTTTTTGAAACTTAATGAAGAATAAATATGTGAGCCCATAGTTAGGGTCTTCTTAATTGAACTTTTAATATTAGCCTCATCAAATACAGGGGCCCCTAAAGCAGTAACAGTGTAATTTGCTTGAGTAGTAAATGCACCTAAATCACTTTCCAGTATAAAGCCTACATATCCAGGATATATAGAGTTTTCATTTAATGCTGCAGCCTGACCATATGCAAAGCCGTTTTGTATTTCATAAATTTTAAAATTATGACCAAAGAGTAGCTCACTATCTTTAGGGGAGCATGTTTCTGGCTCACTATATAAAGACGCGATGCGCGACACAACTGAACTTAAGTTATAAGATCGATTATTAGTTAATGTTAAATTTATACGCGGGTCTTGTGTATTTATTTCTCTAACTGACACTAAGCAGCCGCAGAAGAAAAATTATTCAATTTTATCTCAGATTGAATAATATCTGCAAAATGTTGCAAATATAATATGCCACCAGAAGTACGCGTTACAATTATAGAGCGTCGGTCTCTTGGGTCTGAAGCCCTTTTAACAAATCCATATTTAGTTAGAGTGTCAAGTGCACGCGATATTACTGCCTTTGTTACATTTAATTTTTTTGATAGTGATTTTACTGTTTGGTTGGAATTATCTAAATATATTGTCATTAACACAGCAAGCTGTCGAGATGATAAATCTGGTCCATTAGACAAAACTGTCTCCAAAGTAACCCTATGCCAAATAGCTAAAGCATCACTTCGTTTAGCTTTAGCTATAGTCGTCAAACTTTGCATTTACTGATGTGCCTCTCATTAAAACAAATCACTTAATAAGAGACTCGCACAGCAATGATTCTTTGGTCAAGACAGAATTTTTATAACTGACTCAAGATTTTGATAAGCAACAGAAATAATTATATATTTTTTTTATAAAATTATACATTAGTTGCTGAATTGATAATAATTTTTATTAAAATAGCATAGCGCATATCAAATAATCTTTATTCAAATTGCTAGATTGCTATTTAAACCTCCAGCTTTTAACCAATGATACAAACTTCTAACTGCAAACATGTCCCCTCCTTTTGGATGGCCAGGGTATGATGTTGGACACCAGCCATAAACATCAAAATGCATCCAAGGCTGATCATTAACAAACCTTTCTAGAAATAAAGCAGCAGTAATTGAACCAGCGAAACCTCCTCCTGCATTTTTCATATCAGCAATTGGGGAACTTAACATTTTATTATACTGCTGCCAGAGTGGCATATGCCATATTGGATCTTGTTGTTTCTTAGAATGCTCTAAAACTGAAGAAACTGGAGCCTCTCGGTTGCAATAAAATGGAGGTAAAGTTGGTCCTAATGCCACGCGAGCAGCTCCTGTTAAAGTGGCAAAGTCCATAATTAAATTTGGTTTTAATTCTGATGCTTTTGTCAATGCATCAGCCAAAACCAATCTTCCCTCAGCATCAGTGTTATCAATTTCGACAGTTAACCCCGAACGGGAAGTCAATATGTCCCCAGGCCTGTAGGCGCCAGCTGAAATTGAATTTTCTGCAATTGCAATTAAACAATGCAGTCTTATAGGAAGATTATTGGCCATAATCATTTTTGAAAGTGCTAGAGCATGAGCCGCGCCGCCCATATCTTTTTTCATTATTTTTGCCCCTGCAGCACTTTTGATATTTAAGCCTCCTGTATCAAATGTGATGCCCTTACCAACTATAGCCAAGCGCGGATGAGAGGTCTCACCCCATTCAAACTCAACTAACATTGGCTCTTCATGCGCTGCTCTTCCCACTGCATGAACCATAGGGTACCTTTCTGTTATTAATTCTTTCCCTTTAGTAACTTTAATATTTGCATCATAAAACTCAGCAGTTTTTGCAACAATTTTACCAAGAGCATCAGGACCCATATCATTGGCTGGGGTATTAATTAAATCTCTGCACAAATGAATAGCATCAACTGTAGATTTTATTTCTTCTATTTTATCGTATTGGTCTATCACTAAGGTTGGGAAAATGGTTTCGGTAGGCAAATATTCTTCAAACTTGTAAGCGCCAGCTCCCCAGCCAACACTTGCTAAATTTTGACTCCAATCCTTTGGTAGCAATGAAAATTTATAGAAACCAGATGGGAGTGAAGCAGAAAGCCCCCCTGCACGCATGGCTCCAAGATCATCAGTGCTTTTTAAACCTGCTCCAAATATTACGGATAAAATCTCGCCGTCAGAATTTGTTAAGCAAAGCTTTTGGTTTTTTTTTGCAGAAAATTTTTGAACCTCAGAAAACTTTTTATGGGAATCTGATAAAGAGCATTTAAATTTAGCCCATTCATTATCTCTTACCACATAAATTGGGATTACATTAATACTAGCAGTAATTTCATCCTGCTTAACAAATATCGCTGTCATTATATCTCCGTACCTTTGACTAATTTATTTAGTTTTTTTTGATGGCTCAAGAAGACTCTCAAGTCTTTCCGCTAGTCCATTAGGAATTAGTATTTCAAACTTCTCTTCCTGATGCTTACCCTCCTTAAAGAAAGGTTTTAGTTTTTTATTTGTTACCTTTTTTTTATTTAATATGGGTGAATTTACGACACTTATAGGCAACAATGTTTTTTCACCTTTTTCATACCTAGGATGTATAAATTCTGCTTTTTTTCCGAATACATTTATAAGTCGTATCCATTCTTCTTCTGTGTAATCAAATGCAATTCCTTCGGGACTAATGTCAGACCAGTTAAAGTCCTTTGGAGCAGTAACTGCTGTTTGCAACCACTCTAAAGCCTCTAAATTATTTTGTCTTAATGCTTCAGCATTAGCTGCTAGTATACATACCCTTGCATTAACTTCATCCGTTGATAAATAAGGAGATAATAGTTTTAGTGCATTATCACCATTTCCTGAATTCAAAAATTGCTCAGCCTTAAACATTTGGGTTTCATAGTGTTTGGGGTTAGACTTTATTAAATCAGTAAAATACTTTTCCTTATTTTTTATTTCACCCTCTTTTAATAAATTACGATAAATAATTGCATAAACCGGGTGCGGATTTTTTTTCCAAGAGTTTTTAATAACTTTAGCTGCTTTTTTAAATTCTTTTCTAGCAATTAATAATTGGGAATAATTTACCACAGCAGGTGGAAAATCCGGCGCATATTTATAGGATTCAGATGCAGCATGAAAAGCTTCCTCTGCTTTTTTTAGCTTACCTAATTTAACGACTTCAGCTGAAAGGAGCGCTGCTCTATATCGATAAATAGCTTTGAAGTCAAAGTATTTACTTTGTTCTACCTCAGCCAATGTTTTCAGTGCTTTAGACCACTCTGTTCGAGACACATGACATTGAAATATTATGTGATACGCCCAATAAGAACTCTTATTTTTATTGATTGCATCTTTAGCATACTTAAGTGCCCTTGAGTAATCAGTGATAGTAAAATATTGTTCCGCTAGACCGCGTTGAGCTAAAGATAAGTAATCACGGTCCAAAAGCATGGCTTTGTAGTGTTTGATCGCTCCCTCAAAATCACCACACACCTCTGCTGCTTTAGCGCTAATGAAGCAGCTTAACCCGTTAGGAACTGATGAACTTCCCAACTTTTTTGTACGCTTTCTTACATTTGATATATTTCCCTCAGCCGTAGCAACTAACAATGCTCTAAGCGTATTAATAATTTGACCCTTATCATCCAAACTCTCAAAAAGAAGATTATTTGCTAATAACTTTCGAATATGCAGTGCAATTGAAAATATAATTGCTAGAAAACCAAAACCAGCAAAAATCATACCTGTTATAGCTTCTGGTGAGGCATATATAGATTGAAATACCAAAGACTCACTGTTTAAGGGCATAAGAAAAATTAGATGTGGCAATCCGCCTANAAATATTAGCGCAGCTGATAAAACTAATAAAAGAATTGAAATAGTATTTAAATATCTAATCATCTATCAACCTCTAAATTTTTCACCAAATCTATCATCGCAAGTTCATGGGGCTTTTCTGAAACTTTGTGTATTACGCCTTCCAGACAACCCATAGCATTTTCTGTTGCTTGACTGATAGAGATAACTGTTACGCCCGAAAGGTTTAATTTGTATTTAATAAGCGTTCCCGCCGCTAAAGGAGAATATAGAATTAAATAGTCTACTTCATTTATATTAATCGAAGGTCTAACATTAATAGGTGCAGAGCGATAGTATATTAACCTTTCGGCATGATAACCATTCTGAAGCAAATCTTTAACAAGGGATCCTTGTAAATTATTACCGCTGCAATGATAGATTTTGTTATGTTTACTAAAATTATTTAAAATTAAATTCTTAACATCTCTCGAGTCTCCGTTTGCAGTTAGCGGACTTTTAAATCCAAATTTACTTGCTAAGCGTTGTGTCTCTTTACCAACAGTTACAACTTTCCAATCCCTATCTGTTGTCCTTTCAGAAAAAGCTCTAACAGCGTTACCTGAAGTAAAAACTAATATTCCTTCTTTTGATGGTATATTTGGTTCAATAAGAGGTTTTGATATCTCGAGTAATGGAAAGATGATTGGGTTAAATCCAGCGCATGACCAATTTTTTGCACTTCTATTTGCTGCAGGCAGCGACCTGGTAACCCAAACTACTGGTTTTGATCTTTTTAGCATTTCTTATTCAATCCCAAAGAATTTTATCTCCAATTTCTTCACGCAATTCAATTCCTAATTCATACCCTAAAGAAATAGCATCATTAACACTTAATATTCTTTGTTTGACCTTACGTGAAAAAGCTAAAGTTCCATCCTTAGAAATAACTTCCCCTCGGAAATTAAGAATTTTATCTTTGTAGTTTGCAAGAGCAGCAATTGGAGTTTTACACGAGCCGTCAAGTGCTCTTAAAAAAGACCTCTCAGCTGCAATGGAGACCTCTGTTTCATAGTGATTAAGAGATGAAATTATTTTCTTTATTTCTAAATCTGACTTGCGAATTTCTATACCTATTGCTCCCTGTGCTGGAGCAGATAACATAATATTAGATTCTATAGCTTCAGTTATTAATTTTTGTTTGCCAAGGCGGTTTAGGCCTGAGATAGCAAGGAAGGTAGCATCACAATCTCCATTCTTAAGTTTATTGATACGTGTGCCCACATTACCTCTTAGCAATGTAAATTTAATATCAGGCCGCATCGCACTTAACTGAGCTCGGCGGCGTATCGAAGCTGTTCCTACGATAGCTTTATATGGCAAATCAATAAGCTTAGATACTTTATTGGATATAAATGCATCTCGAGGGTCTTCTCTTTTTAACACCGCCTCTATGCTTAAGCCTTCTTGGCTAGATGTTGGAACGTCTTTCATCGAGTGTACAGCTAAATCAATATCACGATTAATTAATGCCGCTTCTAACTCTTTTGTAAATAACCCTTTGCCTCCAAACTCTTTCAAATCGCCAGATATCCTATCTCCAGATGTTTTAAAAATTTTAATCACAGAATCATGGTCAAGAAGGCCTTTGACTAAATTAGCTTGATAAAGAGCCAATGGCGAACCTCTTGTTCCGATAATAAGCTTACGTTGCATCACGACTAAATACTCCCTATGTGATATTTATGACCCTAACGCCTTTGAAATACCCTGTCCAAGAGAAAGCACTTATTCTGGGCATAGAAAGTAGCTGTGATGAAACAGCTGCTTCTGTTGTATTATGGGAAGAAGGCCAGCCAATAAAAGTTTTATCTTCTATTATCGCCAGTCAAAATGATGAGCACGCCCCCTATGGAGGTGTTGTTCCAGAAATAGCAGCAAGGGCACATTTGTTAAAAATTGAAGGTGTAATCGAAAATGCTATTCAAAAAGCCAATATAAATTATACCGATTTGAATGCAATAGCAGCAACTGCTGGCCCAGGGCTTATCGGTGGGGTGATTACCGGACTAATGGCCGCCAAGGGTATTTCCATGTCTTTAAGTATACCTTTAATAGCCGTGAATCATCTGGAAGGACATGCGCTTTCTCCAAGCCTTTCTGAATACTGTCCTTTTCCATATCTACTATTACTTGTTTCTGGGGGTCATACCCAATTGTTATCTGTAAAAGGACTCAGTAACTACAGAAGAATTGGGAGTACATTAGACGATGCGGCAGGTGAAGCATTCGATAAGACAGCAAAGGTTATGAAACTTGGGTTTCCGGGCGGACCAAAGGTTGAACAGCTTGCAAAAAATGGAGACTCAAAAGCTATAGAGTTACCGCGGCCATTAATAGGTAAAAACCATGCGGATTTTTCGTTTGCAGGATTAAAAACAGCTGTATCCCGTGCATATGAAGCTTCAAATAAAACAGAGACTGCTAAAGCAAATATTGCAGCAAGCTTCCAAGAAGCAGTTTGCGATGTGCTAAGTGATCGCTCCAAAAAGGCAATGAAGATTTTCATTGATGATCCAGATATTGATTCTAATAAAAAACATCATTTTGTGGTAGCCGGTGGTGTTGCTGCTAATACTACAATCAGAGAGTCACTCAAAATTTTATGTGAGAACGAAAATTTTAAATTTGTTGCGCCCCCTCTCAAATATTGCACTGATAATGCCGCCATGATTGCTTTAGCTGGAGCACAGCACTATGCTATTGGCAACTATGACAGCATTGAAGTTAAAGCGAGGCCAAGGTGGCCGCTTGATATGATTGCAGCTAACCAAAAGCCTAAAAGTGGGTACGGTAAAAAAGGGCCAAAGTCATGAAAAAAATTAATCAAGTCTATCAGAGAATAGGTGTTATTGGTGGGGGTGCATGGGGGACAGCGCTTGCGCAAAGGCTTGCCTTAGCAGGTCGTGATACTTTGCTTTGGGCTTATGAAGACCAATGCGTGTCTAATATCAATAAAAAAAAAGAAAATAGTCAATATTTACCCGGAATAAATTTGCATGATAATATAGTTGCAACATCAAATATTCAAGATTTAGGGGATATGGATGCAATATTTTCTGTGGCTCCAGCCCAACACACGAGAAATATTTTAGAAGAATTTTCTCCTTTTATTAGAGAAGGGCTACCAATAGTACTCTGCTCTAAAGGTGTTGAAATTTCTTCACACAGTTTTATGTCTCAAGTTCTAAATCAAATATTGCCAAAGTCCGTGGCAGCAGTTTTATCCGGTCCAAGTTTTGCCATCGATGTGGCAAGGGGGTTACCCACAGCCGTAACTTTAGCTTGTGAGAATCAAGTTATTGGTCAGAAACTAGTTGAAGCAATAGGTGCTCCCACATTCCGGCCATACCTTACCGAAGATCTTATAGGTACAGAAGTCGGTGGAGCTGTTAAAAATGTTCTCGCAATTGCTTGCGGTATTGTTATTGGTAAAGGCTTAGGAAAATCAGCACATGCTGCCGTTATTGCACGCGGCTATGCTGAAATGACTCGATTCGGGATCGCCCTTGGCTGCAAGCCTGAAACTTTACGTGGCTTATGTGGTTTAGGAGATCTAGTTTTAACCTGTTCATCCGAACAGTCTAGAAATATGTCATGCGGGTTATCCCTTGGCAAAGGCATGACACTGAAAGAAATAATTTCATCACGAAGTTCTGTAACTGAAGGTGTAGCAACTGCCCCTGTTTTAGAAGCCATGGCAAAAAAACTAAAAATAGATATGCCAATATGCACAGCCATGTCCCATATTCTTTCTGGGAAAATAGGCGTTGATGAAGCCATAAAACAGCTTTTATCTAGAGAGATAACAACGGAGATTTAAATTGGATTTTATTATTTATAGTGAAGACAAGCCTGATAGCTTACACATTAGACAGTCGGCACGCGAGAGCCATTTAGCTTGGTTAAAGTCAAAAAGTGCAGTTGAATTACTGATTGCAGGACCTTGGCTTGATGAAAACGAAATAATGAGAGGGAGCTTGTTAATTGTGAAAGCTCAAGATAAAAATACAGTTACTCAATGGTTAAAAGACGATCCATACGCAGCCGCTGGGCTCACAAACAGCGTTATAATAAAACATTTTAATTGGATTATCGGAAAATAAACCCACTTTTTTAATAAGACTACTATCACTGGTAAGATTAGGTTTGACCTTAAGTTTAAAGAATTTCATTAAAAGATGTACAGGTTAGTCTTATTGCTCTTGATACAAAATCAATCTTCCTTAAATATAACAAAAAATATAAATCGGTCTTATAAGGACAGCGACTATGCCTAAAAAACTACTGATAACTACATTATTAATTGGATGTCTGATTTCACAAGAGGGATATTCTCAATCTATTCTAAATTCAAATTCAGCAATGAGTATGGATAGTGAAAGAGGCGTATTAAGCATGGCTCCGCTTCTGGATAGAATTACTCCTGCAGTAGTATCAATCAATGTTAGAAGTACAGCTAAAGCTCCCAAATTATCCAACAGGAATGAAGAACTACTTGAACGTTTTTTCGGTGGACGCATGCCAAATGAGCCAAGAGAAAAACGTGGTTTGGGATCAGGTGTTATTGTAAATGCCTCTGAAGGTCTTATTATTACTAACGCGCATGTAATTGAAGATGCAGATGAAATTATAGTAACGCTCAAAGATAAAAGACAATTAGAAGCTGAAATTGTCGGAACAGACAAAAAGACAGACATAGCGCTTATTAAGGTATCCGCTAAAAAATTAGCTGAATTGCAAATAGCTAAAGCAAGTGATGTAAAAGTCGGTGATTATGTAATCGCAGTAGGAAACCCCTTTGGTTTATCGCATTCAGTAACCGCAGGTATTGTATCTGCACTCGGCAGAGATAATGGAAGTGGTGATGGATATCAGGACTTTATTCAAACTGATGCATCAATAAACCCAGGAAATTCCGGAGGAGCTTTAGTAAACTCAAAAGGCGAACTAATAGGAATAAACTCTGCTATAATATCAAGATCAGGGGGCAATCAAGGTATAGGGTTTGCTGTGCCAACAAATATAGTGCAAGCCGTTATGCGTCAGTTGGTTTCCTATGGCGAAGTTCGTCGAGGTAGAATTGGCGTTTTAATAGGGGATATAACCCCAACACTCAAAGAAGCCTTAGAGCTGACAACACTCGATGGTGCTTTAGTTAGCCAAGTGGTAGAAAACAGCCCTGCAGAAAGAGCTGGTCTTAAACGTGATGATATAATTATTTCATTTAATGGGGGAGCTATTAAGGATGCATCTGACATTAGAAATGCAGTTGGTCTCGTTGAACCAGGCGAGAGGTATACAATAACTTATTTACGTGATGGTAGAAAAATAAAACGACGTATAGAAGTTGAGGCAGTAGACGAAAATGAAGAACAGTCAGATAGCCTCGCTATGAATAATAGTCCGGAATCTAAAACCTTCTCTGGAGCAACGCTTACAAATATCCCAACAGATTTAAATCTACGAGGTGGTAGTGAAGGTGTTTATGTTTCAGCAGTAGAAATAAGTTCGAAAGCTCAAAGAGCTGGGCTTGTGAAAGGAGACGTTATTCGGTCAGTAAACCGAAAAGATGTTCAAGATCTCGCAAGCTTTAATAAACTTACAAAAGGTGAAGATGGGCCATTCGCACTATCAGTTGAACGAAATGGAAGTACATTTTATGTAGCTATTAAATAGAATGTGCGCGAAATAGCCAGATTAAATAATGTTAATTTGAATAAATTTAAGAACTTGTTAATGTGATAAATTAATAAGGATGCAATACTTAACCAGGGCATAATTATGAAAATTAATTTTAGAATTATAGCTATATACATAACCATAATATTTATAACTAATGCTCCTACTATAGCTTTTGCAAAATCAAGCGGTGCTGATAAAATTATTACTTCTGAACAGTTTTATTTAAATGCTCAGGAAATCTTTTCATTAGCCGACACAAATCTTGACAAAAAACTATCAAAAGCAGAATTAATGAATTTTCGTCATAAAAAAGAAATCGAACGCGCAGAAAAAGCTTTCAGCCAATTAGATCAAAATAAAAATGGTGTATTGAGCATCAATGAATGGATGTCACGCAAAATTAACTCTAAAATCGAAAGAAATAGTTCTCGTAGATCAAAGGTAAAAAACAGAGGTTCTCGACCAATGATATTAGGCCGCGACTTAAACTCAGATGAATTTATATCTTTAGAAGAATATAATATATCCATAAAAGCTAATTTTTTAAGAATGGATACTAATAGTGACGGAGTGATAACAAAACATGACCGTTTCAGGCATCAATCCAAGAATAGGCTTAAATAGTCACACTTATTAATCTAAATCAGAGATCTAAACTGAACCAAATTTTGCTTTTAAAATAAGTTAAAAAAAACTAGATTCCCAAAAGCATTAATTTCCGTTAACTATATTAACAGCTTCGAGTTTTTGATTCGCAAGAGAGGGAATATATTATGCGTGTTCTACTAATTGAGGATGATAGTGCTACAGCACAAGTAATAGAATTAATGCTAAAATCGGAAGGGTTTAACGTTTACACTACAGATCTTGGGGAAGAGGGCGTAGACCTGGGTAAACTCTATGATTATGATATTATATTATTAGACTTAAACTTACCAGATATGCCAGGTTTTGATGTTCTTAAAACCTTAAGGTTAGCAAAAGTTGATACTCCTATATTTATATTATCTGGCACTAGTGATATCGAATCCAAGGTTAAAGGTCTCGGTACTGGAGCTGACGATTTTATGACAAAGCCATTTCACAAAGATGAGTTAGTTGCACGTATTCACGCAGTAGTAAGAAGATCAAAAGGACATAGTCAATCAACTATTACAACAGGTAAAATTAAAGTTAATCTTGATGCTAAAACAGTAGAGGTTGGAGAGCAAAGGGTTCATCTAACAGGNAAAGAATATCAAATGTTAGAACTTTTATCTTTACGCAAAGGGACTACTCTAACAAAAGAAATGTTCTTAAATCACCTTTATGGCGGAATGGATGAGCCAGAATTAAAAATTATTGATGTATTCATTTGCAAATTAAGAAAAAAACTTGTGGCTGTTTCAAAGGGAGAGCACCATATAGAAACTGTATGGGGGCGAGGCTATGTACTTAGAGATCCCGTCAAAAATAAAATTACAGCTTAAGAGGTTTTTCGAGCTTTCATAGCTCGCAGTTGCTCATCTGTAGCAGGTTTTTGGTACATCTCTTTCCAGTCCTCATATGAAATTCCATAAATTCTTTTTCTAGCTTCGGGTTTAGAAATTTCTACTCCGTGTTTTTTAGCTGCTCTTTCATACCATTTTGCAAGACAATTTCTGCAAAAATTAGCTAAGATCATTAAATCAATATTCTGCACATCTTTTCTTGCGTCTAGATGTGATAGAAGCTCTCGAAAAGCGGCAGCATCTAATTTGTCTTGTAAATCATTATCCATCTATTAACTACGCCCTCTTTTGCGGTTTCTACGAAATACTTTAGCACCCTCTTCAGCTGAAGGACTTGGGAGACTTTCTAATCTTTCTAATGAACTATGCATCTCGAAAGCGGGTTATACGCACACCTACAGCTTCGGCTTCTTCGAAAGCATTTAACTTAGAGACTGAAACAGTTGCCTGCTCCGCTCGATCATAAAACAAACATATCTGTGCAACAGACTCAGCCAATGTCTCAACCAAATCGATATGCCCCTTTGCTAATAACTTTTTTACATCTTCAACTATATAATCATAACGCAATATATTTTGGGCGGATTCAGAAAGTGTATTATCAAGATGTCCTAGGTCAACACTTATATCAAATCTAACAGGCTGTTCAATACCGCGCTCGTTATCAAAAACACCTATTTGAGCTTGAAGTACGAGGCCTTCAATAAAAACTTGGTCATTAATGGCACTCTTTAAAGACTTTAAACTCGTGTGACTATCATTTTCATAGACTTTAAGCATCAAATTTTCCTTAAAACTAAAGAATGCATCTGAGCCAAATTACGACATTTATCAAGTCTAATTTTTACAAAAGAATAAAGAATTATTAAATCTAATGTATTATTATTTCAAAAATTTTAATACTTAAATTAGATATAAGCATATGCTTGCTTACCAAGGTATTATGTTTTAAGTGCGATTTATTGGTCGCCTTGTGCGATAATATGGGAATGGAGTTTAAAGCTTCAACTGCGCCCGCAGCTGTAATTGGTAAGTTACTCTTACATGTGCCACTGATTTATCGGGAAGGCGTAAAAGTAACATTTGAACCAAAAGTCAGAAGACCTGCCAATAAAGTCGCCAGCGCACGAGGGCGGGAATGACCTATGTGCATGGTAAAAAGGCAATGATGCCTTTTCCAATGACGACACCTTTGTATTTAAAATCGCTGTCACAGCGTAATTGGAGTCGTAAAATGAAAAAATACCTACTGAGCTGTGTCATGATCTTTTTATCTAACAATGCATATGGTCAAATTGAGCAAGATTTAAATAAAAACAATGAAGATATAATAGTCTTAGGAACAAGATTAGGGAGCATAGATAAAAATAAACTCACCTCTCCAGCAATAGTTATAACTGAAACCGAGATTATTAATCGAGGACAACAGTACATCTCAGATTTACTACGAACTATTCCAGGAGTTGCCGTTAACTCTTCAGGGCCACAAGGCAGCTTAACACAAGTACGGGTAAGGGGCTCTGAGGCAAACCATGTCTTAGTATTAATTGATGGTGTGGAAATGAATAATCCTACAACAGGTGAATTTGATTTTGCAGGTCTACGTTCCTCCGATGTTACAAGAATAGAAATTTTAAAGGGAGAGCAGTCAGCATTATATGGGTCGGACGCAATTGGAGGGGTCATAAATATAACCACCCGAACAAATTCAGTCACTAAAAGTACACAGGGTACTTTTAGTGCTGGAAATGAAAAAAGCTATGAAGGTAATATTCACACAATAATTCCTATTGGCAAAGCCTCTCTGTCTTTGAATGGAACAGCATTTAAATCCCAGGGCTATGATATATCAGGGCTCAATGGCGAGAAAGATGGCTCCAAAGGTAAAAATATAAACCTTGGTTTAAACAACGTAAATTTTACAGGTATATCTTTGAGTGCAAAATTTGGATTTTCTGACATTACTACTGATATAGACGAGGATGCCGATTTCAATGGCCGGCTCAACAACACAACTGGAAAAACAAATGTAAAAAGTGATACTGCAAGAATAGATGCTAAATTTGATTTAGCGGGGTTTTCTAATGCAATAACCTCACACATGGTTGCAACCGATACAGATACCCAAGCGGGGTTTTCAAGTCTTTCAAAAGGTGCGAGGCACGGAATAAACTGGGTTGCAAAAAAAGTTCTTGGAAACAATACAATATCATTCCTAACGGAAGCTGAGCACGAGTCTTATTCTATCTTACCAAATTTTACAGAGCCGGATGCAGAGCCTGAAATTTGGTCATATGCGCTTGCTGGTGATTATGTTCATTCTTCTGGTCCTATAACAATAACAGCTTCGGGCCGTCACGATATAAATGACTATTTTAAGAACGTAACCACATGGAGAGTAGGGGCTGGTTATAAACCAGAGGAACTTAACGGTAGGTTGCGTGCATCAATAGGTTCTGGTGTAAAAAACCCGTCTCTAATAGAACTATTTGGTTTTTACCCAACTTCTGGTTTTTCTGGAAATAAGAGTCTTAAACCAGAAAACTCATTAGGCTTTAATATTGGCTATGAACATAAAATTGCTAATCTACAATTATCTGTTGATTACTTCAGGTCAGAACTAAAGAATGAAATTACTACAGTTTATGCTGCTGACTTTACTTCCACTGTAATTAACTTAGGCTCCAAAAGTACTCGGCAAGGTGTTGAAACAGAAGTCCGTTGGGATATATCAGAGAAAATAAAAGTGAGATCCTCAGCAACTTATCAAACTAGCAAGCAAAATGAAATAGAGGAGATCCGAAGACCTAAGTTTATTGCAAGTGCATCAATAACATACATCCCTAGTGATGATATATTAATTTCAGCGTCCCTTGACCATAATGGGAGTCAACTTGATACGGATTTTTCAAGTTTTCAAAATGTGAAACTTGACGCTTTTACATTAATTGGCCTTTATGGATCATATAAAGTAAACGATAATTTAAGATTTTATCTTCGCGGTGAAAATTTACTCGATGAGCAATATCAAGAGGTCATTGGCTACTCTTCGCAAGGAAGAAAACTGTATGCTGGCTTTCAAACAAATTTTTAATAAATAGTACTTAATTTAGCTTTTTAATACTTGGGTTAATCGGTTTGATCACATTTGGTCCTTGAAAAGCATAATATCTGGATACCTCATAGCCTTGTTCCCTGAGCATTTCTATGAGGCTATCTTCACCAAGCAAATGACTTGTTCCAACGGCAACAAATCCTGTCCCGCTTCCTTCAATAAATTGGTTTATTTTGTCCATCCATTTAATATTTCGTCTTACAATTAGATTATTATACAATTCTGATGATTTATATTTCATTGCCATAACTAATTCGCGTGACAAATAATCAGTTCTTCCCAATGCCCAAGACTGAGCAACATCATTAAGATCATTAGCAAGGCTACTATACTTTTCTAATGTTTCGGTAAGAAGTGACATCTGAACAGACTTAGAAAGGTTTGCTGAAGTAAGGATTTGCTCTTCGACAGTCTCAAGAAAGATAACATTCTTTTTATCACGCCGAGCTCTTGATTTTAAAGCCTCGTCAGCTGATAAATCAGAAGATAACCCCCCATTTGTTGCTGCTGCAAGAGTTATATACTCACTAGCCAGCCAAGGCCTGAGACTATCTAGGAGAGCAATATTTAAATTTCCATTATGGGCGACAGCTTCTAATAATTTCAATTGATAACTATCAAGACTATCTGATAATCTTAGGCCGTCCTGACGCATCCCAAGGCTCGATGCTAAAATATTAGCAGCAACCTTTTCGTTAGCCTCTGAATTGGCTTCAAAAAATATAGTTCCTGATGATGCAAATGCTTTTTGCATATCACTTTTCTGCCAACTCAAGTTTGAAGGTAAAAGGTGTACAGTGCCAAAAAGATATAATGTAGTGTCATTGTCTTTGAGCACCCAAATAGCAGGACCATCATTTCTTTCTCTGGCAAGTTCCACTTTTACATTAATATCGGAAGAGATTATTGAACTGTCACAGCCAAATAGCCAAACAGTAAACATTATGGTAATAAATCGAAACATAATTTACTATTGAACTCACATATAAATATATTCAATAGTTCTTTTTTATGAATACTTATTGGGTGTTTTTGGTATCTAATTCAGGAATGTACTCATAAAATTGAAACTACCTTGAAGAAAAACTCTAGATTTATCTATGAAATATGGTTAGTGACTACCATGTTTAGAAAAAAGGCACATAACATACTAGTTAGCTTTTTAGCTATGCTATTCCTATGTCTTCAAACAACTAGCATTGTACATGGTGCTGAATTAACGCCTGATACAAATCACACGGAATGTGTCGCGTGTCTTTATGTGTCCGAAAATTCTGATGCTAAGATAATTCAACAAACTATCTCTACAGAAGGTGATAAGTCCAAAAAACTTAAAAAGAAAACATACCTATTAAGTTCTGATGCAACATTCTATAGGAATCCAGAAAATCGAGGTCCTCCTCCCCGGGCCCCCCCCTCCAATCACATATAAAATAAATTAACCAATATTGCGGCTGCGGTTGCAGAAATTTTACTATGTGAGAATAACTATGTCTTTTAAAAACTCTACGTCAAAGATAGCTTTGGCCACTCTTTTATTATCTTTGCCTTTTTCGGCACAATCTCAAACTACCAATAATAATGATGAAATTGTTATTACAAGCGCGCGCATTCTTGGCGGTTCACCTGAGGATGCAATTACAGGCATCACAATTTTATCAGGTGACGAATTGGATAACCGCTTAACTTCAACCATTGGAGAAACACTAAAGTATGAACCAGGAGTTTCTTCCACTTTCTTTGGTGCTGGCGCTTCACGTCCACTAATAAGAGGTCAAAGCGGTAACCGCATACGTGTGCTAGCTAATGGTATTGATACAATCGACGCATCTTCAGCCTCACCAGATCATGCCGTTGCCGTAGAACCAGCACAGGCTAAAGTAATTGAAATACTTAAAGGTCCGGCAATATTGCGTTTTGGTTCATCCGGGTCTGGGGGAGTCATAAACGTTATTGACGGTCGTATTCCAACTGAAATTCCAAAAAGTACTCAAGCATCTGCTCGAATTGGGTTCAGTTCAGTTGACTCAGGTAAAGAAGGGGCAGCATCTATAGAGCAGAGTCTTGGCAACAACTTAGTTTTACACTTAGATGGAACATGGAGAGAGACTAAAGATTATAGAATCCCAGGTTTCGCTGAAAGTGAAATTTTCCATGAAAACGAAGAGGACCATGATGAAGACCATGATGAGGGCCATGATGAGGACCATGATGAGGACCATGATGAAGACCATGATGAAGACCATGATGAAGAGCGCGAAGGAGAGATGAAGGACCGACTTGAAAACTCATTTACGAAAACTGCATCTATTACAGGTGGTTTATCTTACATATCCAATAAAGGATTCATAGGCATATCAGTTCACCAACTTGATAGTGAATATGGTATACCAGGCGGGCATGCGCATCATGATGAAGACCATGATGAAGACCATGATGAAGAGGAAGAACTAGTTTCTATTGACCTCAAGCAAACCCGAATTGATCTAAATGCTGTTAGGAAGCTAGGCGGATACTTCGAGAGGTTACAATTATTTGCAGGATATGCAGATTACGAACACACGGAGATAGAAGGTAACGAGATTGGAACTGTTTTTGCCAATGAAGGACTTGAAGCACGTCTTGAGTTAGTTCAAAATGAAGTGAATGGCCGCAAAGGTGCATCTGGAATTCATATCCGAAAAAGAGATTTTAACGCATTGGGTGCAGAGGCATTTGTGCCTCAAACTGATACTCGGGAAATAGGTATCTACACATTTCAAGAACAATCCTATGATAATTTACATCTCAGAGGAGCGATGCGTTTTGAAAATAATAGAATTATTTCAGAATCACTAAACCAAAAAAAATCTTATGGTTTATTCAGTGTTTCAGCTGGAAGTGACTACCATTTCAATAGCCAGAATAGATTGGGACTAACTGCCTTCAGATCTGAGAGAGCGCCTACAAGTGAAGAATTATTTTCTAACGGGCCACATCTAGCTACAGATGCTTATGAAATTGGCGATGCGAATCTTGATAAAGAAACAGCATTAGGAGTTGAATTAGCTTATCGCTTTAAAACAAATAATTACTTCTTAACAGCAAATGCGTTTGTTACAGACTACCAGAATTATATTTATACAGATATAACAACTGAACAAATGATTGATGGTCTCGATGTTTATAATACATTAAGTTCCGATGCAGTTTTCAAGGGGGGTGAAATACAGGGTGCATATACATTTAAGGACATTAACAATATTTCCGTCTCAATTGATGGGTTGCTTGAATATATACGCGCCAAAACAACAGCTGGAAATATACCACGCATAGCTCCATTATCAGTCTTAGTTGGAGCAGAGGCTGAATGGAAAAGTCTTAAACTCCGTACCGAGTTAGATTATTCGGCTAAGCAAAGTAAATTATCTGCTTTTGAGTTGCCGACAGAAAGCTTTGCCCAGTTAAATGGATTTTTAACGTGGACTCCTGAATTTAATCAAAATGTTAAATTTAAACTTTCGGCCTTAAATTTATTTGACAAAGAAGTTAGGCAACACTCATCCTACCTTAAGGATGTAGTACCATTGCCAGGAAGAAATTTCCGATTTTCTATTAAGACTACATTTTAAAGTTAGTAAATTTAATTACGCATGGAATATAAATTCTATGCGTAATTATTAGCCTTTTTATTCTCTTATTAATAGTTTTAGCACCTAGCTTTATAACTTTTTCTTAAAGAAGACTACCACTCAAGCAGAATATTTTTCACAAGCTTTCCGGATAGAGTTAAATCTTGAGTACTCCATGGTCCCTCAGAACTGACTCCTGGTTTAAAGATAGAAGCAGCCTCATCTTTATCACTGACAGCCCAGTTTAGGTGAGATAAATTATGTTTCCTTATAAACTTCATCCATTCAAGAGTTGACTCTTCATCCACTAAGCCATCTCCATCATAAGATACCGTACCCCACTCTGATATAATGAGAGGTAAGCCCCTACTTATCGCATACTGTGCTTTTTTACGAAGTTCACTTTTGTGGGATGCTGCATAAAAATGTAAAGCATATAGCAAATTATGATGACCCAGTATCGGCTTGTCAGCCGCAATATCAACATCTTGACTCCAACTCGGAGTACCAACAATTATTAAATTATCAGGATCTATCTTGCGTATCGCATTAATTACAGTCTTGGAATAGGGCTTAACGGTTAATTCCCATGAAGTATTAGCTAAAGGCTCATTGTAAATTTCGTATATTACATTTGGAGTTTCTCCATATTTTTTTGCTATAAATGTAAAAAACTCTATTGCCTCGCTTATATTTTGTTCGGCTTGGTGAGAGTGCCAATCGACTATAACATAAATTTCATTTGCGATTGCCGCGTCAATTACTTTAGTAATTTTTGATAAATTAGATTTTTTGTCTTTTAAGTAACTACCTTGACCTTGCGCACCCATTGCAACTCGAATGATGCCAGCTTTCCATTTTTGTGCAAACTCATCAACCGCTTCAACATTATAAAATCTTTCTTGTCCCCAGCCTGTATTAGACCAAAATAGACTTAACCCTGCCAGAGATATTATTTTTTTATTGGCATCCTGGATGTGTTTGCCAACAACGGATAGTTGACCATGATGAGAAATTGGGGAGACTTTCTGCGAACTGAAAGATACTTCCGTAGAATATGAGGTCACATCTTCTGCATAAGAAGAATTAGCTGATAAAGCTACCATAATCAGATAAATTATAGATAGCTGTATTCGCATTAAAAGGTTTAACATCTAGAGTTATAAAATCGATATTTTAATGATAAAGCTTATTCTTTGGGGGCTGCTTGAGCATTCTGCATCATGAAGTATGTATCATCAAAAACTTGAAATTTTACATATTTACCATTTTCAATAACAGCCATATGAAGAGAGTCGCTTACTTGACCACCTGTTGTCATTTTAGTTTTAATAAAAACGGTATTTCCAGATGCATGGTATGAGATAGGCTCAACTTTAAAGTCAGGCCAATAAGCGGCTATGGGAGTAAATACATTTTTTATAACATCTTCAGGTCCAATATAAGTGCCTCCATATGAAAAGCCTTTTGGCATAGTCCATATAGCATCTTCAGCTTGAGTAAGGGCCCAAGCTTCCATATCGTTTACTTTAAAAGCATCATATCCAGCTTTTGCATATGCTATCAGCACTTCACTGCTAACGGCTTCAGAAGTAGCCTCAGGGGCTTCAGATGTTTGTGTCATACTGCACGCTAAAAGAACCATGCCTGTAAATGCTAAAGTAGTAAATTTTATTATATTCTTAATCACTATAATCTCCTTTTTTCTTTAATTGAAATTAACGTCATTAAACATAAAATCAATATTTCAAAATTTTTAATTGAATAATAAATACCTTTCTACTAGTTTTTAGTATGCAATTTACTTTTTTAGGGGAAATATATGGAAAATTTAGTTGAATACCAAACATTAACATTATTTGGAACATACAGTATAGCTTTTGCTCTAAGGGCAATCGGCAGCATATTAGCTATTTGGCTTGCACTACGTGTTGCTAACAACATTCGTATGTCAGATGATAGTAACATGATCAGTAAACTCTTGGGTTCCGCCTTTGGTGGTTTAGTCATGTTTGGAGCTTTATATTGGCAGATGGCCTATATTACAGTTCGAGCTAATACAGCAAATGGCCTTAAAGCTTTAAGTGAAAGCGGGGTACAACTGACTCCAGGTAGCGAACAAGTTGTGGCTAACTTTGCAACAGATGCAGTATCATTGCCAATGCCGGTAGCTGCTTTTGATTTAGTCATTATAGCAATGATCCTATTGCAAATCTGGATGCCAAAAAAGGCATAAAAAGATAGCTATCTTAAAGCGCCGTGTAACACGGCGTTTTATATTTAAATATTTTTACACTGACTCAATTTTTAAAATCAATATCTAGTTATACATAATATAAATGAATATGAATGCAGCAAGTAACACGTTGCACCTTGTCGATATAAACCATAGAATTTGATTCATGATCTTCGCGATATCAAATATAATCAGAAAATTATGCACTTGTATTTTACTATGTTTTACAAGCGCCTTTATTTTAAGTATTGAAACAATTGCTTTAGAAACCAAATCAATAGCTAGTACATCACTATGTGGTGATAGCTATATACTTGCACTCGCACCACAAAAAATTAGCCACCTTTCATGGCAATCAAGAAGCCTTTTATCTACTGCAGATGACAGACAAAAGAAGTTACCTCAAGTATGGAATGATACTGAAATATTATTGAACAGTAACGCTTCACATATTTTACTCGGGTCAGGGGAAACTAATAATAAATTACCATCAAAAATTCAAAAAATTGAATTAAAATGGGGTGAAAGCTTTGAAACCATAAGGTCTAATGCAGAGCTTATAATTAATTCCTTAGGACTAGAGAAAGATATAGTAGATAATTGGGAGGAGCGAATAAGGACCCTTCACCAAAATGCAAAAAATCGTAAAGTTAAACCAAAAATCTTATATTTATCTCGTTCAGGGAGCTCAGCTGGCTTAGATACCTTCGTCGATGCAGCTATAAAGTACGCCGGGGGAGTTAATATTGTAAAAAATACTGGTTGGTACAAGCCAGATCCTGAGCAACTCATAAAATATGATCCAGATCTTATCATAACAAGTTATTTTTCAAGTGGCTATGAGTCCGTAGAGGCTATTGCAGTACGAAATAAAGTTATAGAACGCTTTATTCATTCACACCCTGTTGTTGAAATAGAGGGTAGCTTATGGCCCTGCGCTGGCCCGGGCCTTATTCAAGCTTCGGAGAAGATAGCAATAGCAATAGATAATCTGTCATGAAACTTATTATTTTAATCATTTGCACTCTTAGCTGTGTTTTATTTTCATTATTCATAGGTACAGTAAACTTATCTTTCTTAGAAACCTTAAAAGCACTTATTGGACAGGGGTCCGAGACTAATAAAATTATAATAAGAGAGTTAAGGCTCCCAAGGTCAATTACTGGCGCAGTAATTGGGGCTGGGCTCGGTGCATCGGGGGCTGCCTTACAAAGCTATACAAGAAACCCGTTAGCCGCGCCAGGAATTCTAGGATTTACAGCCTGCGCTGCTTTAGGAGCAGTTATTGCATTGTATTATGGCTACTATAATTGGATTCCATTAGCAGCGTTAGTAGGTACAGCAATAGGGGCATTTTTGATTTTAAAAATTTCAGGAAATCGCAAAAGTGCTTCAACCCTTATTTTAGCTGGAGTGGGAGTAAGTGCTTTAGCTACTGCCATAACAGGACTTACAATGAACTTTTCACCAAATCCCTGGGCTTTATCAGAGATGGTCTATTGGCTTATGGGCTCGCTCAATAACTCTCAATTTACTGACTTAATGATATGTGCTCCGCTTACGGTTATCGGTATTGTATTGCTAACTCTAATTGGTCCCGATTTGAAGGCATTAAGCCTCGGTGAAGAAACTGCTATTTCATTAGGGGTTTCACTTGGTAGATTACGCGCCATACTTATTATTGGAAGTGCCTTATGCGTTGGGAGTGGTGTAGCAATAGCAGGAGCAATTGGCTTTATAGGCCTTTTTATACCACATATAATTAGACTTATATTTGGTGCAGATCCTATAAAACTAGTACCCTTATCTGCTATAGCTGGAGCTGGGTTTTTAGTTTTTGCAGATATAATTACAAGATTTCTTACTGGCCCAGGTACCCAGCTATATTTAGGCATATTAACTTCACTGATTGGCGTTCCCTTTTTCTTATATTTAGCAGTTAAAGAGACTAAATTATGATACATATCAACAATCTGCTATCCGGTTATGGGCCTTGTGATGTAATTCGTAATATTTCAACAGAAGGCAAATATGGCGAACTTATAGCTCTTGTTGGGCCCAATGGCTCAGGTAAATCAACATTATTAAAAACGATAGCAGGTATCATAACCCCCTCATCAGGAACAATTAAATACGCAGGTGAAAATCTTTCTAGTCTTTCAATTAGAAAACGGGCAAAAATTATCTCTTATCTTGCACAAAATCGAGAGGCATATCCAAGCATGCCAGTTTATGAAATTGTTGAACTGGGTCGTGCACCCTACAGAGGATCCCTAGGAAAAATTAGTAGTGCTGGAAAGGACATCATCGAAAACGCATTAAATCGAACAAAAACTGACATGCTTAAGAATAGAAAATTCAACAATCTTTCTGGGGGAGAACAAGCTAGGGTACTTCTTGCAAGAGCGCTAGCAGTAGATGCACCAATTTTATTGGCGGATGAGCCTATATCTGCCTTGGACCCTGCTTTTCAAATTTCAATGATGCAAACTCTTCAAAATGAAGCAAAAAATGGAAGAATTGTTATAGCTGCATTACATGATTTATCGTTAGCTTCACAATTTTCTAATAAAATTTGGATGTTAAATAATGGAGAAATTGTAGCTAAAGGGACCCCTAAAAAAGTCTTAAGCGCAGAAAACTTAAAAAACACTTTTCAATTAAAACTTCCAAAGGGAGGCTTTAAACAGCTACAACTAGCTAATTAACACTCTACTACATTAACAGCCAGTCCACCTTGACTGGTTTCCTTATATTTCGTTGACATATCCAAACCTGTTTGACGCATAGTTTCAATAACTTGATCTAATGAAACTTTCATTTTTCTATCTGAATGCAAGGACAGTCTAGCCGCATTCACTGCTTTAACAGTCCCAATTGCGTTTCTTTCAATACAAGGTATCTGAACTAGACCTCCAACTGGATCACATGTTAAACCCAGATTATGCTCCATACCGATTTCAGCAGCCTGGACAATTTGTTGAGGGCTACCACCCCATATAGCTGCCAACCCTGCAGCAGCCATTGAGCATGCTACTCCAACTTCACCTTGACAGCCCATCTCTGCTCCTGAGATAGAGGCTCTTTGCTTATATAATAGTCCAATACCGCCAGCTGTTAATAAAAATTTTTGAATATTTTTTTCTGAATGCGTTTCTCCGTAACAATAATGTCTGATGACAGCAGGAATGATACCCGCAGCTCCATTCGTAGGTGCAGTTACAACTTGTCCACCTGAAGCATTTTCTTCACTAACGGCTAAAGCATAAACATTAAGCCAATCAAATAATTGTTCACGTTCATTAGATACTTCTGTTCGTATTAATTTTTTCCATAAGTCAGGGCTACGACGCCGTACATTTAAACCACCAGGCAATACCCCTTTGCCATTGAGACCTCTATCGATGCAATCGAACATTGCTTTAGAAATTTTATTCAAGGCTCTATCTGTCTTTAATCGATCTCTGATTGCATCTTCATTAGCAATTATAACCTCATCTATAGACATTCCATGCTCTTCACATAAACTCAACAAATCCTCTGCTGACCCAAAATCAAGCGGTGCTCTATAGCCATGAGAAACAATATCATCTTTTAAGGGGGAAGATAGTTCATCCAATGAAGCTATAAATCCTCCACCAGTCGAGTAATATATTCGCTCCAGAAGTTTATTACCATTGAAGTTAAATGCAGTCATCTGAATTTCATTTGGGTGCAACTTTGGTGGTGTCTCATAATCAAATAATAGATCTGAGTCGAAGCTAAAGTTTATGCACACACTTCCATTTAATAGAATTTGGTTTTTATTGTACAGCTCCGAGAGCATTTTAGATGCAAGTTCAGCGTCAAAAATTTCGGGACTATAGCCCAGTAAACCATAAATGGTTGCCTTGGGAGTTGCATGCCCTTCTCCTGTAAAGGCTAACGATCCCCTTAGTACAATCTTTATCTGCTTCGTACTTTCTAAAATACCGTCCTTTGTTAATCTACTAACAAAGCGTTTGCCAATACGCATAGGCCCAACTGTATGACTAGAGGAGGGCCCTATACCAATGCGGAATATATCTAAGACTGATAACATATAAATTAACTATAAAAAAGATTTCAGTTACCTGATTTTCTTTGCTACAAATATGAGTGCTAAAAAATACTAAGCACTCAATTGTTTACTAGTTAATTTATAGAAAAAATCTTATCTAATTTAATATGATAAGTATAATTAAAGAGAACCGTTAATAAGTTTCATAATACC
>JGI20157J14317_10000494_pt1 | contig 41919 bp, 36 predicted proteins | sample COG_07_FD_14317 | JGI IMG/M metagenome (IMG submission 14317)
CGGAGGCTTACCAGAAATATCATAAACAACACGATTGATACCTTTGACCTCATTTATAATCCGATTAGAAATTTTCGATAGCAATTCGTGGGGTAAAGGGGCCCAATTGGCTGTCATAAAATCAGACGTCTCGACCGCACGAAGAGCCACGACATACTCGTAGGTGCGACCGTCACCCATAACCCCAACCGATTTCACAGGTAAAAATACTGCGAACGCTTGTGCAGTTTTTTCGTACCAACCTGAAGAAACCAGCTCCTCAATAAAAATGGCATCTGCTTCTCGTAAATAATCAGCAAAGGATTTTTTAACCTCTCCAAGTATACGCACCCCGAGTCCTGGCCCTGGGAAAGGATGTCGGAAGACCATTTTACTTGGTAGGCCGAGCTCGACACCTAGTTGGCGCACTTCGTCTTTAAAAAGATCTCTCAGAGGTTCGACAAGCTTTAAATTCAAAGTATCGGGTAATCCTCCAACGTTGTGATGAGACTTAATTGTCTTCGCCTTTTTTGTTGTTGAACCCGCTGACTCAATGACATCCGGATAAATCGTACCTTGGGCAAGCCATCGAGCATTCGGTAATTTTTCGGCTTCCTCCTGAAAAATTTCTACAAATTCTTTACCTATAACCTTTCTTTTCTCTTCCGGGTCTACCACTCCTGAGAGCGCCGACATGAAACGCTCCGACGCGTCAACATGGATAACATTAAGGCCCAAGTTTTCCTTAAATGTAGCCATGACCTGCTCCGCCTCATTGAGCCGAAGTAAGCCGTTATCAACAAAAACACACGTTAGTTTGGGACCGATCGATTTTTGAATTAGAGCAGCAGCAACCGAAGAATCAACCCCGCCAGATAAACCCAGAATAACTTCGTCATCCCCAACGGTCCGTTTAATACGCGAAACCTGATCATCCACAAATGACGGCATGCTCCAATCTGCCTTACATCGGCATACATCGATAATGAATCGCTTGAGTATCTCCGATCCTTGAGCGGTGTGGGTAACCTCAGGGTGAAACTGAAGTCCATAGAAGTTACGAACTTCGTCAGCCATTCCGGCGATCGGCGTAGATTCATTTGAGGCAATAACCTTGAAGCCTTTCGGTAAGTCGGTTACCTTATCACCATGACTCATCCAAACATCCAACAGGCCATGGTTATCTGCGTTCGTGCGGTCAGATATATTTTTTAATAATTCTGAATGTCCTCTAGCCCTGATCTCGGCAAAACCAAATTCTCGTTTACGAGCAGCCACAACAGTACCACCCAATTGACTCGCCATCGTTTGCATCCCGTAACATATACCTAACAACGGAATATCAAGATCAAAAATCATATCTGGAGCACTGGGACTATCGCCCTCCTCGTAAACTGAGGCTGGCCCTCCCGAAAGAATTATTCCTTTTGGATCGAATTCACTAATCGCAGAAGCATCTGCGTCGTAGGGTAGCAATTCACAATACACCCCAATTTCACGGATTCGTCTAACAATAAGCTGTGAATATTGAGATCCAAAATCCAATACAAGTATCTTATTTTTTCGCATTTATGTCTGTTGCCGATATGGGTTGCTAATGAGTCGAAACTGAAGAGCACAATATGTGACTACTCGACCCTGTAGTTAGGTGCTTCCTTAACAATTTGTACGTCATGAACGTGCGACTCTTTCATTCCAGATGATGAAATCTCAACAAATGATGCGCCTTCATGTATCTGAGGAATCGTTCCACATCCCAAGTACCCCATAGATGATCTAAGGCCACCTATAAGCTGATGTATCACCGCCACAACTGAGCCCTTATAGGGCACACGACCCTCCACACCCTCAGGGACTAGTTTGTCTATCGCTGTGGAAGCGCTGTCCTGAAAATAACGATCGCTAGAGCCTTTTTGCATCGCTGAAAGCGAGCCCATCCCTCGATAAGACTTATACGAACGACCTTGAAATAACTCGATTTCTCCCGGTGACTCTTCAGTACCAGCTAACAAACCACCAAGCATTACCGTAGATGCCCCTGCCGCAATCGCCTTTGCGATATCACCAGAGTATCTGATACCGCCGTCGGCAATAAGAGGTATCCCGTCTTTATGCAGCGCATTAGCGACGTTATCTATTGCGGTAATCTGAGGCACCCCGACACCGGCCACTACCCTTGTTGTGCAAATTGAGCCCGGCCCAATGCCTACCTTAACCCCGTCGGCACCGGCATCTGCTAAGGCTCTGGCCGCATCGGCTGTTGCGATATTCCCACCAATCACATCTATGCTTGGGTAATGTTTCTTGACCCAAGAGACGCGATCAATAACTCCCTGCGAATGTCCGTGAGCGGTATCCACCACAATAACATCGACACCAGCGGTCACTAAGGCCTCAACTCTTTTCTCTGTATCCTCACCCGTCCCAACAGCTGCTCCGACATATAGGCTACCTTGAGTATCTTTGGCTGCTATCGGGTACTCCGAAGACATTAAGATGTCCTTGACCGTTATAAGCCCTTTCAGGTGAAATCCGTCATCTACAACAAGTACACGTTCAATACGGTGTTGATGCATCAACGTTATTGCATCCTCACTCGTTGCTTGTTCGTCCACGGTGATGAGCTTCTCCGCAACCGTCATGATTTTACTGACCGGCTGATCCAAATTCTTTTCGAAGCGTAAATCTCTGTTAGTAACTAGCCCTACAACCTTTTTTCCTTCCATAACTGGAAGTCCAGAGATCTTATGTTGCTTCGTCAGGTCCAGTACCGCCCCTACCGTCATATCAGGAGAAATAGTCACTGGATCCTTGACTACGCCATTTTCAAATCGCTTGACCCGAGATACTTCTCGCGCTTGGTCCGAAATGGACATATTCTTGTGAAGAATTCCTACCCCGCCTTCCAACGCAACGGCGATAGCCAATCGCGACTCTGTGACCGTATCCATAGCTGCCGATACAACGGGAATATTTAAACTTATATTTCGAGTTAAATTTGAGACAAGGGATACATCTCTGGGGAGCACTGTAGAATGTGCTGGGACGAGAAGTACGTCATCAAACGTCAGAGCTTTTTGCTTTACACGCATAGAGATTAGCCGTCCAAAGACGTTATTATACGATACCTAGAGTTAATTGATAAATACTAACGGTGAAAAGCATCTTTTTTATGATTTCTATCTTCCGACGTCTGACTTTTATATTTTTAATTTCACAACTAACCACTATTAGTGCGTTTGGGCAATCAGATATTCAAAACAGAGCCGAGAGTGCTTTAGCCGAAGCGAGAAGCCTAAATGAAAAAGCCCGTATTGGAGGGGCTCGTTGGATTATTGCAGAAGAACACTTATTGGCAGCTGAGGAGCTTGTAAGCAATCAGTTATACTCAGATGGGCTAGAAACGGCGAATAAAGCAATTCATTTTTTTACCTTAGGATTAAAGCAAAAAAAAGAACCTTTGTATGAACATCGCTAATCATTCGATCGCGTGGCATCCACTTTACCTCTATTTGAAACTAAACGACCGCTGCGCCTTAGCTCTTTCGGATCTGCAATCAAATTACGGTATATCTCTATTCGGTCGCCATCAGTAATCTTTGCGCTTAACTTCACGCGCTTACCCCACACGCCTACAGACAATGAATCGCTATTCAAGTAACGAAATGCTGTCGCGGCAACATACGATTTATCTAATATTTCGCCAATTGTACTTCCAAGGTCTACCGATAAAGATTCCGAATACTCCTCCCTATCGGTGACAAATAAGACCTCAACATCTATTTGATGTGCATCAGCCATACAACTGCTCCGCTCGTCGAACGAACGAATCGACAAAAGTTTCTGCGATGCGATCGAACACTGGACCAATCAATTTGGACATTAAGGTATTTGAAAATTGATAGCGTAGCTCAAATTCAATACGACTACCATTCGTATCTAAAGGCGTAAAGATCCACTCCCCGTCCAAATGTTTAAAAGGTCCCTCTAATAGATTCATTTTAATACCGCCAGCCATGTTTTTGGTCGGTCGTAATAGTTCATTTCTTGTTTTAAAAGCCTTATTAATCCCTTTGTATCCAATAGTAACTTCTGCAACCATATACAGGTCAGACTGCTCATCAATACGCGTGCCCCCACACCAAGGCAGAAATTCTGGATACTGTTCCACTGAGTTCACCAGATCAAAGATCCTCTCTGCGGAGTAAACAACAAGTGCAGACTTCTTTACCGTAGACATAACAGATCAGATGACACGAAAAAACGTTAAGCATAACCACTTCATTTGGAATAACATACAGGTTCCTTCAAGGGTCGTTAAAAAATGAGCATTATTCAAAACAAAAAAGCCTATCATGATTTTTTTATCGAAGAAAAATTCGAGGCAGGTTTATGTCTGCAAGGATGGGAAGTTAAAGCGATTCGCGCTGGTCGTAGCCAATTAAAAGAGTCCTATGTAATTATCAGAAGTGGAGAACTCTTTCTCATCGGATCTCATATAAGCCCCTTAAATTCAGCGTCGACACATGTTACTACTGACCCTGTTAGAACTAGAAAACTGTTAATGCATAGAGAAGAAATCGCGAAACTCATTGGCAAAGTAGAACGATCGGGCTACACCTTAACGCCTCTTGATCTCCATTACTCAAAAGGAAGAATTAAACTGTCGATTGGCTTAGCTAAGGGTAAAAAGCAACACGATAAGCGAGCCGTGATGAAAGAAAAAGATTGGCAACGAGAACAGCAACGACTGATGCGACAAAAGAGCTAGCAACGCTTGCTAGCTGTAATCTAGTCCCATAGCTTCACGAACATCCCGCATTGTCTCTGAGGCCAGCTTCCGAGCGCGATCATTACCATCCGCAATGATATTTCTCACCAGAGCTGGATCGTCAATATACTGTTGCGCCCGCTCTCGAATAGGTGCGAGCGTTTTACCAATTGATTCCACCAATGGTTGCTTACACTCTATACAGCCAATACCTGCTGATTTACATCCCTCTTGCACCCAATCTTTAGTTTTTTCATCGGAGTAGATGCAGTGCAACTGCCAAACAGGACACTTATCTGGGTCTCCCGGGTCCGTTCTCCTTACCCGAGCTGGATCGGTAGGCATTGTGCGTATCTTTTTCTCAATAGAGACTGAATCCTCTCTCAATGAAATTGTGTTGTTGTACGATTTAGACATTTTTTGGCCATCCAACCCAGGCATTTTAGAGGCAGCTGTCAACAGTGCCTGAGGCTCGGATAAAATCATCTTCCCACCACCTTCTAAATAACCAAAGAGCCGTTCTCGATCGCCTAAAGATAAGTTTGCAGCTTCCTCAAGTAACGCTCGTGCTGAGTCCAGAGCCGAGTCATCGCCTTGTTCTTGGTAGCGATTTTTAAGATCTCGATACAATTTTGCACGCTTGCTACCCAGCTGTTTAACAGCGCTCTCTGCTTTAGCCTCAAATCCAGGTTCTTTTCCATAAATATGATTGAAACGTCTCGCTATTTCTCGAGTAAATTCAATATGCGCGACTTGATCTTCACCGACTGGAACTAAATTGGCACGATATATCAATATATCCGCGCTTTGAAGTAGCGGATAACCTAAAAATCCGTAAGTCGATAAATCTTTCTCCGACAATTTCTCTTGTTGATCTTTGTATGTTGGGACTCTCTCGAGCCATCCGAGCGGCGTCATCATGGACATCAGCAAATGTAGCTCCGCATGTTCAGGAACTTTCGACTGAATAAATAGAGTAGCTTGAGAAGGATCAACGCCCGCGGCTAACCAGTCGATCAGCATATCCCATACATTATCCTCGATCACCTCTGGTGAATCGTAATGAGTTGTCAATGCGTGCCAATCAGCCACAAAAAATAAACACTGATATTCATGCTGTAATTTCAACCAGTTTTCCAACACACCATTGTAGTGACCAAGGTGCAATGCGCCAGTTGGTCGCATCCCTGATAAAACACGGTCATCAAACATTAATTATTCCTCTAGATACCAAAAACAAAAGATAACATTCCAATGATAGAGCCCAGAATTGGATACATGAATGAACTGAGCACTCCCGACGCCATCAACAACATGATGATCAATAACCCATAAGGTTCGAGCTTTGCTAAGTTGTATGCCATAGCATGCGGCAACGCACTAATGGCGATCCGCCCGCCATCAAGTGGCGGCACAGGAATCAAATTTAGTACCATCAACACCAGATTGATCAAGATGCCGCCTTTCGACATCTCAAGCAAAGGAGAGCTGAAGTAATTTTCTGGCGCGGTCAGGGCTAGCTTGAAGAGTAACGCCCAACCAATAGCCATTGCCAAGTTTGCACCTGGTCCAGCCGCCGCGACCCAAAGCATGTCTCGTTTGGGGTTTCTGAGCGCTGAAAAGTTTACGGGTACGGGCTTCGCCCAACCGAAAGCTATTTTTCCACCGGTAGCCAGTAGAAGAACTGCCGGCACGACTAACGTACCAATCAAATCAATATGTTTGATGGGGTTCAGCGTAATGCGACCCTCCTGATAAGCCGTAAGGTCACCTAATCTCTTTGCCGCATAACCGTGTGCTGCCTCATGCAGTGTGATCGCCAATACTGCAGGAATTGCATAAAGGCTCAACAACTGAATCCAATAACCTATGTCCACGTAAACCCCTCAGATAATGTCTGTTCGACATTATTTACAAAATACGATTATAGTTGATTTCAAATAACTAACTCACACAACATGGTTATTCGTCCAGACTCTCACCGAAGTGCAATCTTTGGAGACAACATCGTTTCTACCTCACAGCCCTTAGCCGCTCAGGCCGGGCTGTCCATGATGAGTCGTGGTGGCAACGCTGTCGACGCAGCGATAGCATCAGCCATCGCACTCACTGTCGTAGAACCGACAATGAATGGCATCGGCGCAGATGCTTTCTGTCTCGTATGGGATGGGCGAAAAATTCATGGATTAAATGCGTCCGGGAAATATCCGGCGAATTGGTCGTATGAGGACTTTAAGCAATACCGCAGTATGCCTGATTTAGGGTGGCGATCGGTGAGTGTGCCTGGAGCAGTTTCGTCTTGGGTGGCACTGTCACGTCGTTTTGGATACTTACCTTTTGAAGACTTATTCGAGCCGGCGATCCGCTACGCGAGAGATGGTTTTTTAGTATCCCCCATCATTGCCGATCAATGGGCGCAACAAATTAAGCGCTTCACAAAATACACGGAGTTTCAGCGAATCTTTACAAGTTTCGGTAGAACTCCAGAACCGGGTGAACGCTTCCGGTTACCTGATCACGCTAAATCATTAGAGATAATTGCGAAAACCTATGGGGACGCCTTTTACCGAGGCGAGTTGGCGCAAAAAATGGTGGATGACTCCGTCAAACATGAAGGCAAATTGAGCCTTAACGATCTGGATCAACATACTCCAACGTGGGTTGACCCTATTACTACCGAACATATGGGTTTCGAGCTGCACGAAATCCCACCCAGCGGCCAAGGAATTGCAGTTTTAATCGCAAATGGAATTCTAAAGGAACTAGAGGGCACCTCAAGTCAATCCAGCGATGTAAATAAGCTCCACTTAGAAATTGAATCAATGAAACTAGCATTGGACACCGTCTATTCCGAAGTAAGCGACCCTACCTATATGCGCACTCCGATAGATGAGCTTTTATCTGCTTCGTTTCATCGTCACCTTGCTCAGAAGATATCGATTGAAAAAGTATGTCAACTAACAACACGACACAAGGTTCACTCTGACACGGTTTACCTAACCAGCGCGGATGCTAACGGCATGATGGTCTCATTTATACAATCGAACTACATGGGCTTTGGTTCAGGAATCGTTATTCCCAAGACGGGGATTAGTTTGCAAAATCGGGCAGCTGGGTTTTCATTAGAGGAGCACCACCCGAATTGTGTGGGCGGAGGTAAATTCCCATTCCACACAATCATTCCAGGGTTCATAACACGCAGTGGGGCTCCCTTCTCAAGCTTTGGTGTCATGGGAGGAGACATGCAAGCCCAAGGCCATCTCCAAATATTTCGCAAATTAATAAGACAATCGACGAATCCTCAAGAAATCATTAATTCACCACGGTGGAAAATTAACAAAGATGGAAAAATTCTTGTAGAGAGTACCTTCGGGGAAGACAGTATTAAAAAGCTAGAGAAATTGGGCCATAGAGTTTCAAGAACCCCTTATGGCGCCTATGATTTCGGAGCCGCACAAATGATTATTAAAAGCAAAAACGGATACACGGCTGGCTCTGAGCCTAGACGAGATGGCCAAGCGGTAGCATTTTAAACTTATCTAGCTAACTCTATTTCGAATTTGCTAATGCATTCTTGCGAATTGCCGTAAGCGTCGTTCTGGTCGTTATCGCCTCTGGATCTACTTTTATATGAATTAAACTCGCCACGTCTTTCTCGATACAGCGACCTACAGCATCCTTAATATCTTCAGTCGAATTAATTGTCTCAGCGTATAAACCGTAGGCTCTCGCAAGCGCTGCGAAATCAGGATTCATTAAATCGGTGCCATATACATGTTCAGGATAGTCACGCTCTTGATGCATCCTAATAGTGCCGTACATTCCATTATCAAAAACAATAAATAAAATCTTAAGGTTGTATTGAATTGCGGTGGAAATCTCCTGACCATTCATTAAAAAACACCCATCGCCAGAAACGCTCACAACAAACTTGTCTGGTAACGCAACTTTAGCGGCAACGCCCGACGGTACTCCATAACCCATAGCGCCATTCGTTGGGGCAACCTGTGTTTTGTAACCAGCATACTGCCAATGTCGATGAATCCAACCACTAAAGTTTCCCGCACCATTTGTAATAACACTATCGCGTGGAAGCAAACCGCGAAGTACTGCCATAACCTCGCCGAGATCCACTTCCCCCGGAGAGGACATTGGAATCACATTTTCTCGATAATTATCGTTACCCGTTTCTAGCCATGCATTCCATGAAGAGTTGATTTGAGGGATGTCTAACAAAGCATCAATCGCCTCTTCTACATCTGAATTAATCATTACATCCCCTTGAAATACCCGCCCAAGCTCGTTTAGACCGGGATGTATATGAATGAGTTTTTGTGTCGGTTTGGGGCTTTGGATTAACGTATACCCACTTGTGGTCATTTCCCCAAGGCGAGCACCAATCACCAGAAGCAAATCAGACTCCTTCACCATTTGTGCTAACTTAGGATTAATACCGATACCAATATCGCCTACATAGTTAGGATGATGGTTATCAAATAAATCTTGTCGCCGAAAGGAGCACCCCACTGGCAAATTATTTTTTTCAATAAATGCACGTACCTGAAGATAGGCCCGCTCAGACCAACCACTCCCACCAAGGATAACTAGGGGTTTTGAACTCTTTTCCAGAAGCTTCTTTACGTCCAACATACTTTGTACTGTTGGACGATTTTTAGCGACTACAACTCTTTCAGCGTCCGGCACATTGACTAACTCAACGAGCATATCCTCTGGTAGAGCCAGCACTACGGGTCCTGGCCTTCCTGAATTAGCCACCTGAAACGCTCGAGCCACATACTCTGGAATACGATCTGCTCGATCAATCTGCGCTACCCACTTGCTCATCTGACCAAACATACGTCTGTAATCCATTTCTTGGAATGCTTCACGCTCAACCATGTCACTACCCACTTGACCAATAAATAAAATCATGGGCGTTGAGTCTTGATAAGCAGTATGAACCCCAATGCTGGCATTGGTGGCTCCCGGACCTCTGGTGACAAAACAAATACCAGTTTTGCCGGTCGCTTTGCCGTAGGCTTCAGCCATAAAAGCGGCGCCACCATCTTGTCGTGCAACATACAATGAAATCTGCTCGCGTTTTAAATAAAGCGCGTCAAGGACAGCTAGATAACTTTCGCCAGGCACACAGAAGGCATCTTTCACCCCTTGTTTGATGAGTTGGTCTACAAGTAGTTGTCCCCCACTTCTCATATTCACATCCCCCTGTGATTCTCTGTTTTTTTAAAATCTCAATACATGTATCATAAAAAAAAACCGTCAAATTGACGGTTTTTTTTAAATCGCGAAACTACCTTACTCAGCGGCATCAGTAGATTCAGGTGCATCTGCTGACTCGCTTGGCGCATCATCTGCAGCCGCAGCTTTCATACTCAACCGTAATCGGCCTTTATCATCAGCCTCAAGCACTTTCACTCGCACTTGCTGACCTTCCTTTAAGTAATCGGATACCGCATTCACTCGCTCTTCTGCGATCTGAGAGATATGAAGCAAGCCATCGCGACCAGGTAACACACTCACAATAGCACCAAAATCAAGCAGTTTCAGTACCTCGCCCTGGTAGATCTGTCCAACCTCGACGTCAGCAGTCAGCTCCTCGATTTTCTGCCGAGCCGCTTCTCCACCTGCAGCAGATACACAGGCAATCGTTACAGAGCCATCGTCTTGAATATCTATGGTCGTACCGGTTTCTTCAGTAATCGCACGAATAACTGCCCCGCCTTTACCGATTACATCTCTAATTTTCTCTGGCTTAATCTTTAGCTGAATCATCCGTGGAGCATAATTAGATAATTCTTCTCTGGACTCACCCATTGCGTCCTTCATTTTTTCAAGAATATGCATCCGAGCTTCTTTCGCCTGCTCCAGCGCAATTTGCATAATCTCTTTAGTGATTCCCTGAATCTTAATGTCCATTTGGAGTGCGGTAATTCCCGTTTCAGATCCGGCCACTTTAAAATCCATATCACCAAGATGATCCTCATCACCTAAAATATCTGTGAGCACGGCGAAGCGACCACCATCCTTAATCAGACCCATCGCAATCCCTGCCACATGTGCCTTAAGAGGAACGCCAGCGTCCATCAAGGCAAGACATCCACCACAAACTGAAGCCATCGAACTTGACCCGTTTGATTCAGTGATTTCTGAAACAACACGAAGTGAATATCCGAACTCTTCTTTCGAAGGCAGAACCGCTAACAGAGCCCGCTTCGCTAACCGTCCATGACCAATTTCTCGACGCTTAGGCATCCCAAAGCGACCCGCCTCTCCAGTAGCATAAGGCGGCATGTTGTAGTGAAGCATAAAGTGATCCCGATATTCACCCTCTATTGCATCAATAATTTGTTCATCGCGCGCTGTGCCTAGAGTTGACACGACAAGCGCTTGTGTCTCGCCTCTTGTAAATAAAGCGGAGCCATGGGTTCTAGGCAATACTCCTGTTCGAATCGAGATCGGTCTAACAGTACGCGTGTCTCGTCCATCAATCCTGGGCTCACCAGCGAGTATTTGTCCTCGAACGATATCCTTCTCTAAATGCCCCAGCTGATCGTACACGGCCCCTTTTTCAAATGCTGCCTCATCTTCACCACAAAGCTCGGAAATAACAGCATCATAGACACCGTCAATTTTTTGCGAGCGCTCTTGCTTTTGTTTGATGGCATACGCATCTCTAAGGCCGGCCTCTCCCAACTCTTTAACGCGTGCATCAAGCGTCATATCTTTCTCAGGGGCTTTCCAATCCCAAAGCGGCTTACCCGCTTCGTCTGCAAGCTCATTAATTAATTCGATAACGGCCTGCATGTGTTCATGACCATAGACAACCGCCCCCAACATAACGCTTTCTGGCAACTGATCTGCTTCAGATTCGACCATCAGCACAGCTTGCTGGGTTCCAGCGACAACGAGGTTTAGTTGTGTTTCGCCAAGTTGAGTAGCAGATGGATTAAGAACGTATTCCCCGTTTATAAAGCCGACTCTTGCGGCACCGATAGGACCATCAAACGGAATCCCAGACAAAGACAGCGCCGCAGAAGCACCGATCATCGCAGGAATATCCGCATCGATTTCAGGATCTGAGGACAGAACAGTTGCAATAACCTGAACCTCGTTTAAAAAGCCATCTGGAAATAACGGTCTGATAGGCCTATCAATAAGACGGCAAGTCAGAGTTTCTTTCTCTGAAGGACGACCCTCTCTTTTAAAAAACCCGCCAGGAATTTTACCCGCCGCATAAGTCTTCTCTTGATAATCAACCGTAAGGGGGAAAAAGTCTTGTCCGGGTCTCGCCTCTTTCTTACCAACCACGGTAACCATGACTACTGTCTCACCCAAGGACACGAGTACAGCACCCGATGCCTGTCTTGCAATTTCGCCGGTCTCAATACTTAGCTGGTGCTCACCATACTGAATCGTTTTTTTCGTAGCTTTCAACATCGTAACCTCAAAAAAATAGGCGCGGACAACCCGCGCCATATAAATTAATTAATTCCCAAGTTTCTCAATTTAAATCCAACATGACTCCTTGAGATCATCACCATTGATTTACTTACTTTCTTAAACCAAGGCTTTCAATTACCTTGCGGTAACGATCTACATCACTACGTTTAACGTAGTCCAACATTTTTCGACGACGACTCACCATTTTTAGTAGACCACGTCGTGAATGGTTATCCTTTGCGTTGACCTTAAAATGCTCAGTCAAGTGGTTGATTCTTTGTGTGAGTAAAGCGATCTGGACCTCGGGAGAACCAGTATCACCCTTCGCTTTTTGATAATCACTTACAGTCTTTGCTCTATCTTCAGCAGTTATTGACATCGATTATGTTTCCTAATGGTCAAAAAAGCGCGAATTATACAGCATAATCGCTAATTAGTTAAACTCCTTCATGCTGCGAGAATTGGCAACATACTCCTGTGACATCAAACGCTTAGGCTTTAGTTCACCATGATCGTCTACAAAGCCTATACCTACAAAAATGCCATCCTGGGTGTGAACAGAAATAGCACCTAGCGAACACCTTTGATTCACAACTGATAAAGCCATTCCGTTCAAAAATTTTCGTTCCTCCGTCCTGGTTAGCGATAATTGAGGTAAATGGTTTAATGAAAAATCTATATTTTTCAGTAATTTATATCTTAAACCTAAGTCAACACCTTCAATTTGCTCAAATGATAGAGCATCTGTCACAGAGATTCCGGCCAAACACGTTCGCCTCAAAGAGGTTAGGTAGCCTGCCGTTCCAAGACTCTGCGCTATATCCTCCGCAAGCACTCGAATATATGTACCCTTCGAGCACGAGACCGAGAGGCTGATCACATCGTGGTCGATTTTATCGAGTTTCAGCGACTCTATCGTGACGCTTCTCTTCTCCCGCGGGACTACTTTTCCCTGTCTTGCCAATTTATAAAGCGGCTTACCGTCAATCTTAATCGCGCTGTGCATTGGGGGTATTTGCTCTAAACATCCCATAAACTTTTGAGTCACACGCTCAAGATCTCGAGAATCAAAAGAAGTCACTTTCGTTTCTGATAAGTCACCCTCTGCATCTCCCGTAGTACTACTAAATCCGAGTTTGATTATCGCCTCATAGGACTTTCGCGCATCGCTAAAATAATTAATAAATTTAGTCGCCTCCCCCATCGATATCGGCAGAAGCCCTGAAGCCAAGGGGTCAAGTGTCCCCGCATAACCACCCTTAGCTTTTCCAAATAAACGCCTCACTTGTTGTAGCGCATGATTTGAGGAAAGACCTTTAGGCTTATCTAGCAGCAATACTCCGTTAACTTGATGTGACTCATTCATAATCAAAAGCTAACAGGAATCTAATTTTTGAGATTTGCCGCCGCCAGTAGTCGGCTGATACGATCGCCGTGCTCTAATGTGTCGTCATACTTGAATGCTATATTTGGCATTACTCTCATGTTAAGGTTTTTAGCGACGTGAGAACGCACGAAACCTTGAGCGTTATTTAGAATTTTTTCCAAAAGCTCTTTATCGTGATCATCTCCCAGTCGGGTAAAGTAAACACGAGCAAACGATCCATCTGGACTTACATCTACGTCCGTAATTGTTATTTGACCGACCCGTGGATCACGAACCTTAGAGCGGATCAGCTCCGAAATCTCACGTAGCAAGTAGTCTCTTAAACGCCCCGCCCTTAGTGCACTCTTAGCCAAGACGAATCATCAACCAAAGGTTTTATAATGAACGAGCAATTTCGACAACCTCGAAGACTTCCAATTGATCACCTTCTTTAATATCGGTGTAATTTTTAAGTGATAGTCCACATTCAAATCCCGATTTAACTTCTTTTACGTCGTCTTTAAAACGTTTTAACGTATCCAACTCGCCTTCGTGTATTACGACATTATCTCGCAGAAGACGCACAGCAGACCCACGCTTCACTATACCCTCCAGAACATAACATCCGGCAACGGAGCCAACTTTAGAAATCCTGAATACTTGTCGGATCTCGACCAAACCTAGAGTCTCCTCTTTCCTATCTGGAGATAAAAGACCACTCAAGGCTGCCTTAACCTCATCAACTGCGTCATAGATGATGTTGTAATAGCGAACATCGATACCATGGGTTTGAATTAACTTTCTGGCAGTCGCATCTGCTCGCGCATTAAAACCGACGATAACGGCGTTAGAAGCCAAAGCTAAATTGATATCGGACTCATTAATTCCTCCAACACCCGAGTGAACGATATTCACTTGAACTTCATCAGTTGAAAGACGAGTTAGCGAATGAGCTAGGGCCTCACTGGAACCCTGGACATCGGCTTTAATGATCATTGTGAGCGATTTAACTGCGCCTTCTTTAAGTTGATCAAACATGTTGTCCAGCTTCGCCGCGTGCTGTTTAGCGAGTTTGACTTCTCTGAACTTACCTTGACGGAATAAAGCAATCTCTCTAGCTTTCTTTTCGTCTTGCAAAACGACAATTTCTTCACCAGCTGCAGGCACATCTGAGAGGCCCTGAACCTCGACCGGAATAGAAGGGCCTGCACTACTAACCACTAAGCCATTCTCGTCGACCATCGCTCGAACTCGACCAAAAACAGCCCCGGCCAGCAGCACATCTCCTCTATTCAATGTTCCACCTTGAACCAGTATAGAGGCTACTGGGCCTCGCCCTTTGTCTAATCTAGACTCAATGACAACGCCTCGTGCCGCTGTTTTAACAGGCGCTTTTAGGTCTAAGATTTCCGCTTGCAATAGGATTGAATCCAAGAGCGCATCGATACCTTCACCAGTCTTTGCTGAAACGTGGACAAACATTGTGTCCCCACCCCAGTCTTCCGGCACGACCTCGTGTTGACTTAGTTCTTGTTTGACGCGCTCTGGATTAGCTTCTGTTTTGTCAATTTTATTGACCGCTATAATTAACGGCGTATTGCCCGCTTTAGCATGATGAACAGCCTCGATCGTTTGAGGCATAACGCCATCATCTGAGGCCACGACAAGGACAACAATGTCCGTTGCCTTTGCTCCTCTAGCACGCATCGCCGTAAAAGCCTCATGACCTGGAGTGTCTAGGAAAGTGACCATACCTTTTTGAGTATTCACGTGATAGGCACCAATATGCTGAGTAATGCCACCCGCCTCTCCACTGGCCACCCGTGTCGTTCTTATGTAATCTAAAAGTGATGTTTTACCGTGGTCAACGTGCCCCATAACTGTCACAACCGGCGCTCTAGCCTCATGTTTAACGTTCTCATCTGAACTCTCCTCGAGAAACGCTTGAGGATCGGCTGTTTTCGCGGCGATTCCTTTATGACCCATTTCGTCGACTACGATCATTGCTGTTTCTTGATCAATAACCTGGTTGATCGTCACCATCTGCCCAAGCTTCATAAAAATCTTAATTACTTCAGCCGCTTTCACTGACATCTTGTGAGCCAGTTCAGCAATTGCTATGGTTTCTGGGACAGCTATTTCTCGCGCCACAAACTCCGGAGCTGGGGCGGGCGTATTGTCAACAGATTGATTATTCTTTCTATTTCGGTTTTTACCGCCGCCTCTCCAACTATCACGCCCTCCCGTCGCAGCAAAATCTCCTCGAGTTTTAAGGCCGCGCTTTTTGCTCTCTGCCTCAAAACGCGCCTGATTCGCCTTTTTCTTTATCGCCTTTTTTGCCTCATCTTTAGTAATTGGACTATGCAGCGTTTTATCAGCCGGCTTTTTCTCAGAAGGCTTAGCCTTAGCTGCAATCTCCTCTTTCTTCGCAGCTTCCGCCTCTTGAACTGCGGTGTCTTTTTTCTCCTGCCGTTTTTTCTTGTCAGCCTCTTTTTGAAGAATTTCTGCAGCTTGAATGGCTCTCAATTCGGCCTGTCGCTTCGCCTCTAAATCGCGCTTTGCTTGCTCTGTCGTTTTAGGATCCGAACTTACGTCGTTCGAAGGAGCGACATCTTTAACAGTAATCGCTTCTTTTTCTTCTGCCGCTGGCTCAGGCTTCTTAACCACCACTCTTTTCTTACGAACCTCAACCTGTATCGTTCGTGATCGACCTGCGGAGTCAGACTTTTTTATCTCCGTCGTTTGTCGTCGCTTCAAAGTAATTTTTGATTTCGACTTTCCATCTCCATGAGACTGCTTCAGAAAATCGAGTAATTTCGTTTTATCAGCTTCAGTCAAGCTGGTTTCTTCAGTTAAATCTTTCTTAACACCAGCTGATGCCAATTGTTCAAGCAAGCGGCCAACCGGCAGTTTAAGCTCCGCCGCAAATTCTTTAACATTCACTTTTGCCATGTATTTTTGCCCTTCAAATATTTAAGACTCAGTGAACCATGGCGCTCGTGCAGCCATAATTAATTTTTCAGCAGACTCATCACTGATCTCTATAAGCTCCTTGAGGTCATCAGTCGCTAAATCAGCCAGCTGTTCTTGCGACATGATGCCACCGGCAATAAGAGACCTTGCTAACTCCTCTGTCATCCCATCGACATTCATGAGATCCCCTGATGCCGTCGTAGCCTCCTCTTCACGAGCGATTTCTTTAACCAACAAAGTATTTCTCGCTCTTGACCTCAACTCCTCGACCGTATCTTCATCAAAACCCTCAATTTCAAGCAGCTCTGACTCAGGTACATAAGCCACCTCCTCCAACGTACTGAAACCTTCTTGAACTAAAATATCAGCAAGATCCTCGTCAACGTCAATTTCATCCATAAAGTGTTGGCGAACAGAACTCGATTCTTCTTCAACTTTTTGCTGGGATTGCTCCTCAGTCAAAATATTCAATGTCCACCCAGTAAGTTCTGAGGCCAATCTTACGTTTTGCCCCCCTCGGCCAATCGCCTGCGCAAGATTCTCTTCTTCAACCACAATATCCATCGCATGCTTTTCCTCGTCGACAGTAATTCGGCTGACTTCCGCCGGAGACAACGCATTAACAATAAACTGTGCTGGATCATCAGCCCATAGAACAATATCAATTCTCTCACCCGACAGCTCATTTGTAACCGCTTGAACCCGAGACCCTCTCATCCCAACGCAAGTCCCAACTGGGTCAATTCTTTTGTCGTTCGATTTAACAGCGATCTTTGCTCTAGAACCCGGGTCTCTCGCCGCGCCTATTATCTCCACCAGACCTTCCTCAATTTCGGGCACTTCAAGCTCAAACAAACTTGCAACAAACTGCGGCATGGTTCTCGAGAGAATCAATTGGTGACCTCGTGCTTCTCGATCAACTCGGCTCAAATACGTGCGAATTCTGTCCCCAACGCGAATGTTCTCCCTTGGAATCATCTGTTCCCGTGGAAGCAAAGCCTCTACACGGCCAGACTCGATTATCACGTTACCACGCTCAATACGCTTAACCGTTCCCGAGACGATCACTTCATCACGTGCTAAAAAGTCACTCAAGATCTGCTCACGCTCTGCATCTCTAATCTTTTGCATGATGACCTGTTTAGCAGCCTGCGCGCCGATCCGTCCAAACTCTATCGCCTCAAGAGGCTCCTCTATATATCCGTAAACCTCAATAGAGGCATCCTTAGCCAAACCCTCTTCGAGCGTTATTTGCTGGTCAGGCAGTTCGAGCTCCTCATCCTCAACAACCTGCCAGCGACGAAAACTCTCATATTCACCTGTTGAACGATCAATCGAAACGCGTACATCAATGTCTAGTTTGTTCTTACGCTTTGTTGCAGAGGCTAAGGCCATCTCCAAAGCCTCAAAAACGATACCTTTTTCGACGCTTTTCTCTCTCGCCAGCGCATCAACCAACAGCAACATCTCTCGACTCATAACCTATTTACCTTCTAAAAATAACTAAATTGCAGGAATTAAGTTTGCTCTTTTCATTTCATGAAGCTCAAAAGTAATCACTCGATCATCTTCGATCTCCACATCTATCAACTCTTCTCTAACGCCAACAAGTGTTCCTCGAAATTTCCTCTGGCCCTCGTAGGCTAGTTTGAACTGGACAGTAATTTTTTCCCCCACAAATCGCTCAAAGTCTTTAAGCTTTTTGAGTGGTCGATCAAGACCAGGAGACGAAACCTCCAGCCGGTCATAACTAAATTGCTCTATTTCAAACAATCGTGACAAGTGGTTACTGACCGTTGTGCAGTCCTCTAATCCAATTCCCTGTTCAGAATCAATCAGCACTCGCACTAGCCCCGAACGCCCGACAACTTCAAAATCAACGAGTTCATAACTCATCCCTGAGAGGGTTTTTTCAAGTAAATTCTCTATTCCCATCAATTTATTTAGAAACAAAAAAAGGGCCCGAAGCCCATCTGTTTTCAACAACTCTAACGTAAAAGTATACCAGAATAATCCGGTATATAACCATAAAGAAAGCCCCAACAACTATTGGGGCTCATCTCCAAAGAATGCAATTGGTTGCGGGGGCAGGATTTGAACCTACGACCTTCGGGTTATGAGCCCGACGAGCTGCCAGACTGCTCCACCCCGCGACCGGCAAAACAGGTGCGAGAGCATAACAGAGTTTGCTGGCATGTTACAACCCACTTGCCCAATTAAACTAAGATAGATTCCGCCCTAATTGAGGCGTAGCACATGTTGAACATAAAGTATCAATTGATCGATTGTGATCCTGCTGCCTCATGCACTGGGACTGGGTCAATCGTCACCTCTCCGCTATCCTCAACATCGAGTGTCATCTGCTCACTCATGTCAGGACTCTCCTCAAGCAACTCTCCTAAGTCATCTAACGGCGGTAATTCACCAAGCGCCTTGAGCCCCAAGTCGTTCAAAAAGGTTTCTGTAGTGCCAAATAATGCTGGCCTCCCTGGCGTCTCCCTTACACCAATTTGATCGATCCATCCTCGGGCCTCAAGTGTCCTAAGAATATTTGGCGAGACGGCAACCCCACGCACATCTTCAATGTCCCCTCTGGTGACTGGTTGCTTATAAGCGATAATTGCCAGGGTTTCGAGAACAGCTCGAGAGTATTTTGGAGGTCGCTGTGGTTCCAGCTTATCCAATCGCGCCTGGAAATTCGTACGAACTTGAATGCGCCAACCACTAGCCACTTCCACCACTTCACCACTGCGCGAGGACCACTCTTCCGCGATTTGACGCAACATATCTTTAATCAAATTCGCATTAAGGTCCTCATTAAACATCCGCTTGATGTCTGATACTGAGAGCGGCTCGGTAGACGCTAGAAGCGCCGCTTCAATCGTATATTTAAAGTCAGTAAGCTCCTGCTCATTAAACTCCATTCGATAACCTCACGTAGATAGTTGAGAACACCCCGTGTTGAGACAATTCAATAGATGCATCCTTCGCCAACTCGAGAACGGCCAAAAAGGAGATAACGACGTACTGAACCCCTTTATTCGTATCGAACAAGTCTTCAAACCGAAAAAATTGCTGATCTTTGAGCCTTCGCAAAATTTGACTCATGTGCTCTCTAACCGATAACTCCTCCCGACTGATCGTATGATGCCGGTTATTCTTTGCTCTATTGATAATACTCACCCAAGCAGCCTGAAGATCTTCCGGCGTCACCTTGGGTGGCGATACATAGTTGGACTTCTCGAAAAAAATCGACGCCTGATGAAAGTCCCGATCAACCATCGGGTGCTCATCTAAACGAATCGATGCTTTTTTCATTCGTTCATATTCGATCAAACGCCTGACTAGTTCTGCCCTTGGATCAAGGTCTTCATCCTCACCTTCAATCGGTGAACGCGGCAGCAGCATACGAGACTTTATTTCAGTTAAAACTGCCGCCATTAACAAGTACTCAGCCGCTAGCTCTAAGTTGTGAGCCTTCATAGAATCAACATAGACCATATATTGGCTCGTCAAATCAGCCATCGGGATATCAAGCACATCGAGATTTTGCTTTCTTATTAAAAAAAGCAATAAATCCAATGGACCCTCAAAAGAATCAAGCATGACTTGAAGGGCTTCGGGGGGAATGTACAGATTAGCCGGCACATCGATAATCGGCTCGCCTCGGTACGTCCCGATACGGGTTTGCTCTGTTGTTGAAGCTAGCAAGTCAGTTGGGTCCATAAATCGCTATAAAAACCACTATATGTTGTGCACTAACCCTAAAAGTACCCTATATAAGGTGATTTTTCCAGCATTTCTTACCAACACATACTCAATTTTGCTTATGAAATTGTAATGAACCGTTTGCTACACCGATCGAAATCGTATCGCCAGACGAAAACTGGCCCTCCAGAATCAGTTTCGATAGGGGATTTTCAACCTCAGATTGAATCGCTCGTTTTAAAGGTCGTGCGCCATACGCAGGATCGAAACTGCTCTCGCCCAATAAATCCAGAACATCATTTTGAATATCGAGCCCCATGTTTAGTGATGCGAGCCGACTCGCAAGCCTTTTTAGCTGAATATTAAGGATCGCACTGACATCCTCACGACCTAACCCATGGAACACAACGACTTCATCAATCCGATTAATAAATTCAGGTTTAAATGAATTCTTCACTTCCCCCATTACGGTGTCTTTTAGCGCAACATAATCAGAGTAATCCATAGTTTGAATCGTTTGGGATCCAATGTTTGAAGTCATTACCACGACGGTATTTTTAAAATCAACCGTTCTTCCTTGACCATCCGTCATCCGCCCATCATCAAGAACCTGCAACAATACGTTAAATACATCTGGATGTGCTTTCTCAATCTCATCAAGCAATATCACAGAATACGGTTTGCGTCGCACGGCTTCCGTCAGGTAACCCCCCTCGTCATAGCCAACGTAACCTGGAGGAGCTCCAATCAATCGAGATACAGAATGCTTCTCCATAAATTCCGACATGTCTATACGAATCAGCTGCTCCTCAGAATCAAAAAGAAACTGAGCAAGCGTTTTACAAAGTTCAGTCTTACCCACACCCGTTGGGCCGAGAAATAGAAATGAACCATAGGGGCGATTCGGTTCACTCAAACCAGATCTGGAACGACGAACGGCATCAGAAACAAGACGAATAGCCTCATCTTGTCCGATGACACGTCGATGCAATTGCGACTCCATTGAGAGTAATTTATCTCTTTCTCCTTGCATCATTCTAGATACCGGAATACCTGTTGCTCGAGAAACGACATCAGCAATTTCATCAGCGCCCACCTCGGTTTTCAATAATTGAAAACTCTCCGCATGCTCGGTCGATTGGGTGTCTTTTTGCAACCGCGCCTCTAAGCTGGGTAATTTACCGTACTGCAACTCTGATACTAACGACCAATTTCCCTCGCGTCTGGCCACATCAATTTGAAGTTTGACTTGATCAATTTCCTCCTTAACATCTTGGGCGCCTTGAACCACAGATTTTTCAGCTTTCCAGATTTCATCTAAATCCGAATATTCTTTGTTAAGTCGATCTATCTCAGCCTCAATGCCATCCAATCTTTTTTTGGAGGCTGAATCACTTTCTCTTTTTACTGCCTCTCGCTCAATTTTTAACTGAATTAAACGTCTGTCAATTTTATCGAGCGCCTCCGGCTTAGAGTCGAGCTCCATCTTGATACGTGCAGCTGCCTCATCAATCAAATCGATAGCTTTATCGGGTAGGAACCGATCCGTTATATACCGATGGGATAGTTGTGCTGCTGCGACAATAGCCGGATCTGTAATATCGACACCATGATGTAACTCATATCGCTCTTGCAAACCTCGTAAAATAGCGATGGTGTTCTCTACAGTTGGCTCATCTATAATCACCTTCTGAAATCGTCGCTCTAGCGCTGAATCTTTTTCCACATATTTTCGATATTCGTCTAATGTTGTCGCCCCAACGCAATGGAGCTCTCCGCGCGCCAAAGCCGGCTTTAGCATGTTACCTGCGTCCATAGCTCCTTCAGACTTACCCGCACCCACCATTGTATGCAGTTCATCGATAAAAATGATGGTCATACCATCATCACGTGCTAACGCCTTCAACACCGACTTGAGCCGCTCCTCAAAATCTCCTCGGTACTTGGCGCCAGCCAAAAGCGCCGCCATATCGAGTGATAATACTCGCTTACCTTTGAGGCTATCAGGTACCTCGTCATTAATGATTCTCTGGGCTAAACCCTCAACGATGGCTGTTTTTCCTACTCCAGGTTCTCCGATAAGAACTGGATTATTTTTCGTCCGACGCTGCAAGATCTGAATAGTCCGACGGATTTCATCATCACGACCGATTACTGGATCGAGCTTTCCTTGTCGAGCGCGATCCGTAACGTCTAAAGTGTAGCGCTCAAGGGCCTGCCGCTGACTTTCAGCATCTGGCGAATCGTTTGGCTCTCCACCTCGTAAATCTTCTATTACCGATTTAAACCCTGACTCAGAACCTCCATGCTCTCTTAGAATTTTTCCTATCCCTTGTTTCTCCTTGATCGCCGCTAATAGAAATAATTCTGTGGACACGTATTGATCTGTCAGATCTTGTGATAACTTTTCCGTCGCGCTCATTAACCGAGCCATCGATTGAGATATGGAGAGTTGCTGAGAATCTTTTACTACTGGAAAGTTATCAATTGCTGAGCGCAGCCCAGCTTTCAGGGCATCGGTTTTCACTCCCGACCGCGCTAAAATGGATTGGATGAGCCGTTCATCTGAATCAATCAGTACATACAACAAATGCTCTGCCTCTAAAGTTGCATGACCTTCACTTGATGCAAGCTTTTCCGCCGATGCTAACGACTCTTGAAACCGAGTTGTATATTTATCGAACCTCATAACGTTTCCTCATATGAATCTCTAGTTAGTACTAAAATTGGGGAATATTCAACAATTTCAAGTCCAGTGGATAACCGAATTGGTTTTTTAACGCAATTTTTAGCATGTAGATAATGGTAAGGTCATAAACAATGAGAAAAATCCAGTTAGTTACAACATTATTATTATTGAATTGGGGGGCCTGTTATGCAGCCGACTCTGACGCCGATAAAGCACTGATCGCTGAAATGCAGTCAGTAGCATCATCATTTATGAAAACTTTAGGGACAACACTCAAAACGACAATACAGTCTGGAGGAGTCAAATCGGCTATTCATGTATGCGAGACCGTAGCGCCCGAGCTCGCAAATCAACTGTCTAGAGAAACCGGATGGAAGGTCTCAAGGGTGAGCCTTAAAGTCAGAAATCCTCTAATAGGAACGCCTGACGATTGGGAGCGAGAACAACTGATTCGCCTCTCTAATAATCCTTTGCCAGAGAGTCTTGAGTCGTCATTGATCAGTAACAGCACGGAGCACCGGTCCATTCGCTACCTTCGGGCATTACCAACTGGCCCACTATGTCTAACATGTCACGGACAACCGAAAGATATCCCAAACGATGTCGCATCGACACTCAATGAACTATATCCTTACGACAAAGCAATTGGTTACAAGTTAGGTGAAATCAGAGGTGCCATTTCCATAAAAGCAACTGGCAGATGACCTGAGCGTCCACAGTCCGAAATGAAGCAAGAACCAATACAGCCCCAATCAAATTAAAAAAAACCAATGAGCAATATAGATTTTAAAAAATCAATTCAAGCCACTGTTGATGTATCAATACGAGAGGATCTTGGGAGCGGAGACTTAACCGCATCCTTGATATCATCAGACGCGCTTAGCGAAGGGTCCATCATATCCAGAGTAGACTGCATTCTATGTGGTAAGGATTGGGCAGAGAAAACCTTTCAATCGCTAGATGGCTCGATCGAGCTCACATGGCATTACCAAGATGGTGATCAAGTAGCCGCAGGACATCCAATATGCACATTGCACGGACCTGCAAGAGCGCTGCTCACTGGCGAGAGAACTGCGCTTAATTTTTTACAAACCCTCTCCGCTGTTGCCACCAAAACAAAACGCTACGTTGAGGCAGTCTCACACACTAAGGCGAAGATCCTCGATACACGAAAAACGATCCCTAATTTAAGAATAGCCATGAAATATGCAGTAAAAACAGGGGGAGGAGAGAACCATCGCACCGGGCTATTCGATGGTATCTTAATCAAAGAAAACCACATCATTGCCTGCGATGGGATTCCTAAGGCGCTGAGGTCTACCCAGCACGTGGATGCAAATATCCCTATCCAAATCGAGGTAGAGTCGATCCCGCAGTTAAAGGAGGCTCTCGATCATGGCGCAAAATTAATTTTGCTGGATAATTTCACATTAGAGGCCATGCGAGATGCCGTTCAAATTGTCGATGGACGAGCTCTACTCGAGGCCTCTGGAGGAATAACGCTTGAGTCAATTGTACAAATCGCTGAAACAGGCGTTGACCGAATATCAATCGGTGCCTTAACTAAAGACATTGACGCAATCGACCTATCTATGCGTTTCAAATTTGATAACTGAATGATCAGCAATGACACCTTTAGATTCTAAACGAAAGCACTTGGACCTCGGATGCGGCGATGCGCCACGTAACCCCTATAAAGCGGAAGAATTGTTTGGGATCGACCTCACGCTAGACCCCATAAAACCGAAAGAATATTTTAAAGTTTGTAATCTCGTCTGTGAGCCGATACCTTTTGTTGACTCGTACTTCGACTCCGTATCCGCTTTTGATGTTATCGAACATATCCCCAGACAATCTGTAGACCACCAAAGAAAGATGATCGTGAATCCATTCATCAATCTAATGAATGAGATTCATAGAATTTTGAAACCTGGCGGACTCTTCTATGCGTCGACACCAGCGTACCCCTCGCCCGAAGCGTTTCAAGATCCAACGCACGTCAACATAATCACGGAGGGCACGCATAAATATTTTTGCGGTGATAATCCAGATGCTCGCGTGTACGGCTTTACAGGACAATTTGTCGCAATAGAAGCACAAAGAATTTATCCAAAATATGCGCAAACGGCCCAGCGCACATTAATTAATACAATTAAAAACGCACACAAAAAGTATTTTAAGCGCTCAATTTCTCATGTTGTTTGGCAATTGAAAGCCATCAAATAACAGAGTTACAAATGATGACTAATGATTGCACCTATCTCATCACGCTTTGCCTCAACCACAATTGGCGCCTCGCTCTGCGCGATGGCCGTGTCAGGATCCTTTAATCCGTGACCGGTCAGAGTACACACAATTGTCGAATGTTTTTGGTATCGACCGCGCTCAATATCCTTTATTAATCCTGCTATGGTAATCGCAGAGGCAGGTTCACAAAATACACCCTCTGACTCAGCGAGTAATTTTTGTGCTTGTAAAATTTCCTCATCGGTACATTCCTCAAACCAACCTGTAGATTCTTTTTGCGCAGCCCACGCTAAATCCCAAGAAACGGGGTGACCAATTCGTATTGCCGTAGCAATCGTTTCCGGTGAATCGACCATCTCATTTCTGAGAAATGGAGCTGCCCCTGATGCTTGATATCCCACCAACGTTGGTCTTTTCGTACTGATAACATCGTCGTTAAAAGCGCACTGCCCGTCACAAAGGTTGCAACTACCGCACTGTTGACCTGCAGATTCACTATAACCAATCCAATGAGCGGAAATATTACCCGCATTACCAACTGGCATAACGTGATAATCAGGAGCATCACCAAGTGCTTCAATCACTTCAAACGCAATTGTCTTTTGACCTTGCAGCCTGTATGGATTAATGGAATTAACAAGGTTTAACGGCATAGTGGAAGATAGCTCTTGTACAAGACGCATTCCATCATCGAAGTTACCTTTTATTTGTATAACAGTCGCTCCATGCATCATCGCTTGAGACAACTTACCCAAGGCAATTTTGCCCTCCGGTATTAGAACGAAACTCTTAATGCCCGCCCGTGCAGCGTACGCCGCGGCCGCTGCTGAAGTATTACCCGTAGATGCACAAATAATAGCTTGAGCACCAGATTCCACAGCTTTTGTGACAGCCATAGTCATACCACGATCTTTAAACGAACCCGTAGGATTCAAGCCCTCGAATTTACAAAATATCTCGTGTTCCCAACCCAACCTATTAGGTAAGTTCTTAAGCTGTATGAGTGGCGTATTGCCTTCATTCAAAGAAATAATTCTCGTCTTGTCATCAACAGGAAGTCGATTACGGTACTTATTAATCAAGCCAGTGTAGTGATGATTATTCATAATTTCACCCTAACTTTTATTTATGAAAAAGCGCAGTACCATCAAAATACTTCGATACGAAGACGCGCTGGAGTGTAATAAATTGCGTCAAGTCCACTAATTTTTTTTAACGCATGATTTATCGAATTTTCTTTGGTCTTATGCGTGAAAATAACAATGTCAACGCCTTCACCATTGGCATCTGACTCCCGCTGGCGCATCGCTTCTATAGAAACCTTATATTCCGCCAATATTCCAGCGATATCTGACAACACACCTGGTTCGTCACGCACTCTTAGACGAAGGTAAAAAGAAGACTCAACCTCACCCATATCTAAAATGGGAACATCGCTCAAGCGCTCCTCTTGAAAAGCCAAATGCGGTACATGCGCTGCCACGTCAGAGCCCTGCAAACGAACAACGTCAATCAAATCAGCAATCACTGCTGACGCTGTAGGTTCTGCACCTGCGCCCGCACCATAGTACAAAGTTGGACCAACAGCATCACCCTCCACCAAGACCGCATTCATTGGTCCATCAACGCTCGCGATAACACATTTGTGATGCACCAATGTCGGATGCACCCGCATCTCGAGGCCGCCAGCCTTACGTTTGGTAATCGCAAGCAACTTAACTCGATACCCAAAATCCTCTGCGGCACGAATATCAGCTTCGGTCAGATTGGTAATACCTTCGCAATAAACCCTCTTTGGCTGAATAGATATACCGAAGGTTACTGCAGCGATGATTGCAAGTTTTTGCCCAGCATCAATACCCTCAATATCAAAAGTTGGATCTGCCTCCGCATAACCTAACTGCTGAGCGTCCGCGAGCGCGTCCTGAAAAGAAATTCCTTTATCACGCATTTCCGAAAGAATGAAATTTGTCGTACCGTTCACGATCCCCGCTACCGAATCAATTCGATTTGCCGCAAGACCTTCACGCAGGGCCTTAATAATTGGGATACCGCCGGCTACCGCAGCTTCATAGGCAACAATTGATCCATTCGCTCTCGCTCGAGAAAACAACTCGTTTCCATGCTCTGCTATCAACGCTTTATTAGCGGTAACTACCGGCTTCGATAAAGAAATTGATTCCTCGATAAGTGCGCGAGCTGTTGTTGTACCACCGATTAACTCAATAACAATATCAACGTTTTTGTCCCGAACAACATCAAATGGGTCTTCATAAACTTTAACTGTTGAGCCAAGAAATTCCTCTGCCTTACGAACATCACGGGCACTTGCTGCACTAACAATAATCTCCCTGCCCGTTCTACGAGAGATCTCTTCACAATTTCTTCTTAGTACTTCACATACGCCCCTGCCGACGGTACCAACGCCAACCAATCCTACATTTACCGTCTTCATAAAATAAACCTCGAATTACAAAATTCTCGTGCGTGAATTACTTTTTTTATGGTCATTTAACGACCTTCAACTCCCTGACCTGATTTTTACCAAAGGTCTCAAGCAGACCATCTTTCCGAAACATATCTTTGATCCCTCGAACGGCCTGACGAATACGTTCCTCATTCTCAATTAGTGCGAGTCGAACATGATCGTCTCCGTACTCTCCAAAACCTATACCCGGCGCCGCAGCGAGTTTAGCCTCCGTCAATAAGCGTTTTGAAAACTCCAAAGAGCCTATCTGTTTATAGTGATCAGGAATTTTGGCCCAAATATACATGGCGGCCTTTGGCGTCGCTACATTCCAACCCGCCTCATGTAGACCTTTTACCATGACGTTACGTCGGTTCTCATAGGTCAGTCGAATATCTTCCACGCAATCCTGAGGCCCCTCTAAAGCGACAATTGACGCGATTTGTAAGGGCGTAAACGTCCCGTAGTCGTGATAACTCTTGATTCTAGACAACGCAGCTACTAAATCCGGATTACCGACCATATACCCTATCCGCCACCCAGCCATATTATAACTTTTGGACATCGTAAAGAACTCAACTGCTATGTCCTTGGCACCTGGCACCTGCAAGATAGAGGGCGCCTTGTACCCATCAAAAACGATATCTGCGTAAGCCAAGTCATGGACAACGTACACGCCGTGTTCTCGGGCAATTTCCAAAAGTTTTTCGAAAAAAGATAAATCAACACATTGTGTAGTCGGGTTACCTGGGAAATTAACGATAATCATCTTAGGCTTCGGAAATGACTCCTTCAAAGCTCTTTCTAGCTCTTCAAAAAAATCCACATCATCAGTATTCCGAACGTGGCGAATATCTGCTCCGGCAATCACCGGACCATAAATGTGGATCGGATAACTGGGGTTAGGCACCAAAACAATATCACCTCGGTCCAAGGTCGCTAATGCTAAGTGAGCAATCCCCTCTTTAGAGCCGATTGTCACAATAGCCTCGGTTTCAGGATCGAGATCCACATCATAACGATCTGAGTACCAATTCGTAATCGCTTGGCGTAAACGCGGTATCCCCTTCGATACTGAATATCCATGATTCGCTGGACGTCTTGCCGCCTCAACCAATTTCTCAACAATGTGAGGCGGGGTCGGTCCATCAGGATTACCCATCGACAAATCAATAATATCCTCGCCTCTACGTCGAGCAGCCATCTTTAGCTCACCCGTTATGTTGAATACATACTGGGGCAGCCTATTGATCCTAGAAAATTCAATCGACATACGTTATAAGATAATTTTTTAGAAGGAAAACTTTGACTTTGTCATAATAAGGACGCAAGTTTAACTGATATGACCTAGTGCAGCAAAAAGAATAATCTGAAATACGAGTTAAATTACCTAAATACAACACATGAAAATAGCCTCCCAAGATAACCCCGATATCCTGAAAATTTCTCGAGTAACGTCAATCTGTGTGGATGTGGGAGAGGCGCAAATTACTCAGCCTTTTTTCTTAGGGGTGAACCATCCGGTAAATTCTTGGATCGCGGCCATGGAAAAAATCACGGTAGACGCGATTGAACAACTTCCTCTTGAGCAGTATGAACTTTTACTATTAGGCACTGGAAGCAAATATACGGTATTGGAAAACGACTGTATGGGCTTCTTGAGCAACGCCATCCCTTTCGAAGTCATGACAACTGTCTCTGCATGCAGGACGTTCAATATCGTTGCTGGCGAAGGAAGAAAGGTTCTTTTGGCTGCGCTCATAGGTTCCGAAAATAAAACTCAAGAATGAGTATCTACCTCCATAAGATCCTGCCGTTACTGATCTCGCCATTATTTCTATTTATCGCACTTAGTTTCTTTTACTCCTTCACGTTACGTTTGAAAGTCCTATTTCTGAGTACGGTCGCAATAAGCATTCTCAGCACACCGATGACAGCCCAGTTGTTATGGGGCGAATTAGAATCGGAATATACTTTGAAGACCCCAAAAGAAATAATTAACTCAGATGCAATCGTAGTATTGAGCGGTAATGCTAGCCCCATAGAAACCGAGGAAGGATTCATTTTCCAATGGGCCGACCCAGACCGATTTTTTGGTGGTATCGCGCTTTTTAAAACCGGTAAGGCTCCAACTCTGATATTTACCGGAGGACAACTTCCTTGGGATAAGAGCGATCAAACGGAAGGTGACTACCTGAAAGGCGAAGCAATCTCTCTAGGAGTACCCGAAGACCATATTTTGGTTACCCGAGCCGTTCAGAACACAGCGCAGGAGGCACTTGCAGTTAAAGCCCTTTTGGGTGGCAACACCACTAAAATCATACTGGTGACATCTGCTTTTCACATGCCGAGGGCAACAAGCCTTTTCGAGGCTGAACAGTTGATTGTCATTCCGTATCCCGTANATTTCAAATCGATCAACGGAGAACGNACAATTATGAGTTTCATACCGTCAACGGGCGGACTGAACGGTACATTTAATGCATTAAGAGAATTTCTGGGGCGACTCTATTACCGCTTCAAACTCTAAATGTTTTAGAATCCCTCCCCTCAGATACTCGATTTTAAATTTAACCATTCACAAAGACTTTAGAACGTAGCCACATGAATCCTCTTCTTCAAAAACTACATCCTTACCCTTTTCAAAAATTCGGAAAAATTCTTGCCGAAATAGAGCCAAGCCAAAAACATGAATTAATTCGGCTTTCTATAGGAGAGCCACAACACGACACACCTAAAGTCATCTTAGATGCACTATCTAATAACTTGACTGACATAGCTTACTACCCGGCAACCCAAGGGTCCCCAGAACTTAGGTCAACGATAAAAAAATGGATTGAAAGTCGATTTGGAATGACCGGAATCGACCCTGATTGTGAAATATTGCCGGTAAACGGCACTAGGGAAGCCTTATTTGCTCTTGGACAGGTTGTGCTCTCACCAAGCAATCCCGACTCGGTAGTGGTAATGCCCAATCCTTTTTACCAAATTTATGAAGGTGCTGCGCTACTATCCGGTGCAACGCCGAAATTCTTAAATTTAGGCTCATCTAACCCGGGATGGGAGCTTACTCAACTAGATAAAAGCACCTGGAACAAAACAAAACTCCTGTATGTATGCAACCCGGGAAATCCAACCGGTCATGTGATGTCCCTCTCCGAATGGGAGGAACTGTTTCAATTTAGTGATAAGTACGGATTTATTATTGCCTCAGATGAATGCTATTCCGAGATTTATTTTGATGAGGGCTCTCCACCTCTGGGTGCGATTACTGCTGCAAAATCACTTGGTCGTGATTTAACTCGCCTCATTGTCTTTAGCAGTCTTTCAAAAAGATCGAATGTACCTGGTATGCGGTCCGGCTTCGTGTGTGGCGATGCCGCAGTGTTAAAGCAGTTTCTCCTGTATCGAACTTATCACGGTTCGGCGATGAGTCCGGCAGTTCAAAAAGCCAGCATTGCCGCTTGGAGCGATGAAATACACGTAAAAACTAATCGTACTTTGTATCGAGATAAATTTAACTCCTTTGTCAAGACACTAAAGCCTCACTCTTCGATTCAATATCCGTCAGCGGGATTTTACGTCTGGTTGAAGACGCCCATTGATGACGTAGAGTTTGCAAAAAAACTCTATACAAAATGCGGTGTTGTGGTACTACCAGGCAGTTTAGTTGCGCGAGAAGCTCATGGGGTCAATCCAGGAGAAAACCATGTTCGAATTGCATTAGTGGCCACACAAAAAGATTGTGATGAAGCCGCACAACGCATGGCTACCCTAATGTCTCTCGGTTTTGACTAGAATAGAGTCTTAGGTTTTACGCATTATCGTCTTAATTAACTTGGAAAATATAATGAGCAACTTACAAAATATCATTGAAACCGCATTTGAAGCACGTGCTGACATCAACCACAACACGGTATCGAAAGAGGTTAGAGACGCGGTAGAGCAGACAATTGCAGATATCGACAATGGAAAAATTCGAGTCGCGGAGAAAAAAGAGAATGACTGGGTTGTTCATCAATGGATCAAAAAGGCGGTCCTATTGTCATTTCGTATATCTGACAACGAGATCGTGCGAGACGGTTATACAAATTATTTTGATAAAGTTGATTCAAAATTTTCGTCATATTCAGACGAAGACTTCCGTAAAGGTGGCTTTAGAGTCGTACCTCCAGCAGCGGTTAGAAAAGGTTCCTTTATTGCAAAAAACGTCGTGCTCATGCCCTCGTACGTGAACATAGGTGCCTACGTAGACGAAGGAACAATGGTAGATACTTGGGCAACTGTAGGTTCTTGCGCCCAAATTGGAAAAAATGTTCATTTATCTGGAGGCGTAGGGATTGGTGGAGTGCTGGAGCCGCTACAAGCAAATCCAACAGTCATAGAAGATAACTGTTTTATTGGTGCCCGCTCAGAGATTGTAGAAGGCGTCATCGTGGCTGAAGGATCCGTGATCTCAATGGGGGTCTACATCGGACAAAGCACCAAGATTTTTAATCGCGCCACGGGTGAGGTATCGTACGGTTACATTCCTCCTGGCTCCGTGGTTGTCTCTGGGAATTTGCCTTCAAGCGATGGAAGTTGCAGCCTTTACTGCGCAGTCATCGTAAAACAAGTGGACGCGAAGACCAGAGCCAAGACCAGCATTAATGACTTACTTAGAGGCGATTGAACACGCGAGGAACCCATTCAGGCACGCCGGCACCTATGGTCATGGATGAAAACCTTCTAACAATTCGTGACCTAATCCGGTACGCCACAACATCGTTTGCGGAGCAAGATATCGGCCTAGGTCAAGGAACAGAAACTCATTTTGATGAGGCGTGCTTCCTCATTTTAAGGTCTCTGTCATTGCCATTGAATTCGCTCGACATCTTTCTTGATGCAAAGCTGACATCAACTGAGATTGATTTACTAAGAAAAAATATCAATCTGCGTGCACGGGACCGGATCCCAGCATCTTACATTCTGCAAGAAGCGTGGTTACGTGAGTATAAATTTTATGTCAACGAGGACGTACTGATACCACGATCACATATCGCCGACCTTCTGTTCGACCAAATGGATGTGTGGATTAGCAGCCCGACCTCGATTAATAACGTGCTTGACCTGTGCACAGGATCGGGATGCTTGGCGATCTTAGCCGCCCTTCAGTTTGAAGAGGCCACTATCTACGCAAGCGATATTTCAAAAGCCGCATTGTCGGTGTGTACGAAAAATATAGAGGCATACGATCTCAATAACCGAGTTATTCCTATGCAATCGGATTTATTTTCCGATATCGACGAGAAGTTTGATTTAATTATTTCGAATCCACCTTATGTAGAGCAGAAGCTAATGGATGGATTGCCGATAGAGTTTGTTAAAGAACCTCAAATCGCTCTAGCCGGAGGCGAAAAAGGGATTGATCTGGTCCAAAAAATAATCCGTGAGGCACCAATCCATCTCAATACCAATGGAATATTAATCATGGAAGTTGGTCGAGATCGTGAGGCCGTTGAAACAGAGTTCCCTCAAATCCCCTTCACCTGGATAGAAACTCAAGCTGGTCGTGATTTTGTGCTATTCGCAACCCGCGAAGACCTTTGCTTGGGTCTAGACGTTTGACGCGCAGCAGATTCAAAGGTTGAGTTTATTTTTTTCACACTACGAGACGACCTGCGTTTGGATTTCGCACTCTGCCCCAACTCATCGTTGTCGCGAGCTTTATTAGTTTTAGCACCTCGGGATGATTTGTGTTGAGGGTTACCGAACCCGTGCGTTTTATCTTCGGATGTAACACCGCATTGCGCCTCTAATTGATGGACCTCATTATCTTTGAGCTCTAACCATTTTCCGCGGGTCAAGCGCGGTGGTAACACAATACTGCCAAATCGAATCCTTATCAGACGCGACACCTGATAACCCAGGGATTCAAACATTCTTCGAACGAGTCGATTCCTGCCCTCTTTTACAATGACTCGATACCAACGATTGCGTCCTTCACCACCAATTGCTTCGCATTCCTCAAATTTGCCAAAACCATCAGACAATTCAACACCGGATAGCAAAAGCAATATCTGGTCGTTTGTTAGCTCACCAAAAATACGTGCACTATATTCACGTTCAGTATCGAAGCTTGGGTGCATCATTTTATTCGCCAATTCGCCCGAAGTGGTGAAGATTAAAAGTCCACTGGTATTAAAATCAAGCCTGCCGATTGCAATCCATTTAGCATTTTTGGGCTTTGGGAGGTTAGCAAAAACTGTTTGCCGCTCTTTAGGGTCATCTCTGGATACAATTTCACCTTCGGGCTTATGATACAAAATTACTCTTGTTGCCTGAGTGCCACTGACATCTATTCTCCGCCCTCCAAATTCCACCCGATCCGAACTAGACACACGCGTACCCAACGTAGCTACTTGGCCATTGACTTTAACCAATCCGTTCTCAATGAATTCCTCCATCTTGCGACGAGAACCGATCCCAGCCTGCGCTAATACCTTTTGCAACTTCTGAGTCTCAACGATTGAGTCAGAGACTGCTATCGAGTTTAATTCGTCAGATAATTGGGGTTGCGGTTTAGGCTTTGGCCGCCTCAATCCAGCAGCCTTACCAGATCTTGAAATTTCTCGTTTTCGAGATCTTGTCATAAGTTACCTTATTGTTTTTTGACTAATCAGCCGATTTACGCTCGATAATACTCTGCGCGAGCGTACCGATATCGACATACTCTATCTCTCCCCCTGCAGGAACACCCCGTGAGAGACGGGTCACATTTAAGCCTAGCGGGATCAACTTCTCACTGATGTAGTGAGCCGTTGCTTCTCCTTCATTTGTAAAATTAGTCGCGACAATTACCTCTTTAACCACATCCTCGCTTGCGCGCGTTATTAGTCGATCCAAACCAATTTCCTTGGGACCAACGCCATCGAGGGGAGAGAGACGCCCGAGGAGCACAAAATAATGCCCTTTAAAAGACTGCGTCTGCTCTATCGATTGGACGTCTGAAGGCATTTCAACAACACATATGACGCTTTCATCCCGGTTCGAGGATTGACATAAGTCACATACGGGTTGCTCCGAAAAATTATTGCAGCGCTCACAGTGACGCACTCGGCTCAATGCATTAATTAACGCTTCAGCAATATCCTGCGCTGCTCCCTTATCATGCTGCATCAAATGAAAAGCCATCCTTTGGGCGGCTTTTGGGCCAACTCCTGGTAGCTTTTTTAGTGCGTCGATGACTGACTCAAGTGCCTGCGGCGTCTTCATTGGATTCCAATAACTTGATCAAAATGGCAACTTCATCCCAGGTGGCAATCCAAGTCCACCGCCCACTGCCGACATCTTTGACTGAGTTACCTCCTCAACCTTTCTTGTCGCATCGTTCATAGCGGCGGCGATCAGATCCTCAAGCATCTCTTTGTCATCATCCATAAGGCTAGGGTCAATCTGAATCCGTTTAACATCATGGCGCCCCGTCATGGTTACTTTAACGAGTCCGGCGCCCGCTTCACCTTCAACTTCCATCCCAGCTATTTCTTCCTGTGTTTTCTTGAGCTTCTCTTGCACCTCTTGAGCTTGCTTCATAAGCCCACCCAACTGTCCTTTAAACATAACCTCTCCAATATTTCATACGGTTTTCAAAAAAAACTAATGGCTGATTACTACTTCGAAGGCCTGATACTCTCGGACACTAAAGTCCCACCAAAATCGCTCTTCAAACTTTTGACAAACGGGTCATCCTCCAGATCCTTGGTCGTTTGATCCAGACGACTTTTTTTCTCAACGATTTGGTCCGCCAACAAAGTATCGTCAGCAACCCCAGCCTTAATTTCCAAGCGACATTTAACGTCTACGTGCTCTCTAATTAACTCTTGTAGCTTGCTTTTATAACGATCTTCCAGAAGATGCTTATGCTCATCCTCTAGGGATAACTTTAAAGTGCCTTCACTAAAACTTTGAAACTGAGCATTTTCGGCGAGCATCTTTGCCATCCCTGACGAGACTTTTTCGGAGACAAATCTTTTCCATTCCTCGTTCGAATTGAGTGCGCCGAACATGTGATCTTTTTTGGTGTTCTCGGTGGACAACTTTTTAACAGCCTTAGTTTTTTCTATCGAAGGCTGACGACCTTTGTTTTTCTGTGCTTTAGGTAACGAACCTAACTCTGGAGCAGGCAAAAACGCCATCATCCGGAGCATCACCATTGTGAAGCCAACCTTTTCATTCGGCGCCAAAGGAAGATCTCGCTTACCAACCGTTACAATTTGGTATAAGAGCTGCAAATGCTCCTCATCCGTTTGATCCACTAAAGCCTGATAACCTGGGATTAACTCCTCATCAAGACCTTCAACTGTTAATGAAAAAAGTGAAAGACGCTGTATAAGTGTCGCCAATTCATCCAACACATATGAAAACGAGGCGCCCATACGCTCAATGTCATCGGTCATTTGAACCAAAAGATTACCATCCTGTTGAAGCGATATTTCCAATAAGCTTCTAACAAGCGAGTCATCAACAACTCCCAGCATTGACTTGACGGACTCTTCCTGAACACGCCCATCTCCCTGCGCGATCGATTGGTCGAGAAGAGACAGACCGTCTCTCAAACTACCGCGAGCATAATGACTTAATAACTCGATGCCTCGATCATCAAAATCAACGGTTTCATCATCTAAGATCTTCCTCATCTGTTCTTTGATGATCGGAGCAGGAATTGGCTTTAAATTGAACTGCAAGCAACGCGATAACACAGTGACAGGGACTTTTTGCGGGTCTGTCGTTGCCAGAATAAATTTAACGTGCTCAGGCGGCTCTTCTAATGTTTTAAGCATAGCGTTAAACGCTGAGCGAGAGAGCATGTGCACTTCATCAATAATAAAAATTTTATATTCGCCGACTGTAGGCTTGTAAGCAGCCGTTTCCAGAAGATCCCGCATATTATCCACTTGCGTATTAGAGGCCGCATCCAGTTCAATCACGTCCACAAATCGACTTTGGTCAATTAATAAACAGGAATCACAACGCCCACAAGGATCTGCATTACTCAGCGCTTCGCAATTTAATGCTTTTGCGATAATCCGCGCCAGGGTCGTTTTTCCAACACCTCTCGTCCCGGTGAACAACCAAGCATGGTGCATTCGCCCTTGACTGATGGCATTCGTCAACGCAGTAACCACGTGACTTTGCCCCACTAACTCCGAGAAGGTTTTAGGTCGCCATTTTCTTGCTAAAGCTAAAGACATTTCAGTTTTATTTGTCGATCACATCAAGACTAATTGAAAAATAACATTTGGGCGGCGAGCCAAATCCCCGGCACTTACAAATCATAGCTGTGGCTGCTTCCTTCCGGCCCTGACCAGGTTCACTACATTGCAATGCGGGGTGGCCCGCCATAAACTTTTTTGACTGATTAATTTAATTGTTAGTCTACTCGGCTTCAATAAATTATGCTGACACCACAGGAATTTGAGCAATTTTGCTTTTCCATAATTTAGGTCCTGTTTGGTGCACCGATTCACCGCAGCTATCCACTGCAACAGTTACCGGCATATCACGTACATCGAATTCATAGATAGCTTCCATCCCCAACTCTTCAAAAGCAACGACTCGGGATGATTGAATAGCCTTGGAAACCAAATACGCAGCACCACCAACAGCCATAAGGTAAACAGCCTTATGTTTTTTAATCGCCTCTATTGCCACAGGTCCACGCTCAGCCTTACCAACCATCCCAAGAAGACCTGTTTTCGACAACATCATGTCCGTAAATTTATCCATTCGAGTTGAGGTCGTTGGTCCAGCGGGACCGACAACTTCATCGCCAACGGGATCTACGGGACCAACATAATAAATAAACCGACCTTCAAAATTAACACCATCGGGAAGGCCTTCTCCATTTTCTAACAAGTCCTTGATGCGTTTGTGCGCAGCATCTCGGCCCGTAAGTAATTTTCCATTAAGCAACAACGTCTCACCTGGTTTCCAAGTAGTCACGTCTTCCGCAGTTACTGAATTTAGATCCACTCGTCGGGCATCATCTGAAGCACGCCATTGAATCGGTGGGTAATCCTCTGGTAATGGAGGTGTCAGTGCAACAGGCCCAGAACCATTGAGCACAAAATGTGCATGTCTTGTCGCAGCACAGTTTGGAATAACAGCAACGGGTAACGACGCAGCGTGCGTCGGATAATCTTTGATTTTGACATCTAAAACAGTGGTCAAGCCGCCCAATCCTTGGGCCCCGATACCCAACGCGTTCACCCGATCGTAGATCTCAATTCGGAGTTCTTCTAGCTTATTTTGAGGGCCTCTAACCTTCAAAGTTTGCATATCAATCGACTCCATCAAAGACTCTTTCGCCAAGATCATCGCTTTTTCAGCAGTACCGCCAACACCAATACCTAACATACCGGGAGGGCACCAGCCTGCTCCCATCGAAGGCACCACATCCACAATCCAATCGGCTAGCCCATCTGACGGCATAAGCGTCGTAAACTTCGCTTTATTCTCCGATCCCCCGCCTTTAGCGGCGACGGTAATATCGATACTGTTCCCGGGCACCACATCGTAGTGAATGACCGCCGGTGTGTTGTCTTTACTGTTCAAGCGCGTGTTTGTTGGATCCTTAACCACCGATGCCCTAAGCGTATTATCTGGATTCATATACGCACGACGTACACCTTCATGAATCATGTCGGATAAGGGCATCGACACACCCGCCCACTCAACATCCATACCCAACTTAACAAATACAACGGCCAAACCGGTATCTTGACAAACGGGCCGACGACCTTGCGCGCTCATTTTTGAATTGGTTAAGATTTGTGCGATGGCATCGCGTGCAGCAGGTGACTCCTCTCGCTCATAAGCTAGCGCAAGCGCGTCAATGTAATCCTTGGGGTGGTAGTACGAGATATATTGAAAGGCATCAGCAACGCTTTCAATTACGTCATTCTGCTTGATTGCAGGCATTAGTGAATTCCTCATCTTTTGGATACTGAATTTAAGCTCGTATTATAAATCACCAGGAACTATATGGGCCTCAGAACTTCATATTTGTTGTTCTGCAGGAAAAATACTGTCCATGATTGGACGCGTCGTCTTATATAGGTTAAAACGGTATAATCAAGTACATTAGGTCGCAGCTGTTCTGAGTATAGTCATTTGAATTGATACCACTGCTTCACATCGACCCACAGAGTCATGAAGCGTATAACAGCGAAATTCACCAAAACACCAGACAGTTGGGCCACGGCATGATAAGGAAAGGTATGTATGAGCAATATTGAGTCCGTATTAAAGGAAAATAGAGTATTTCAGCCAAATGAAGATTTCGTAAAGCAAGCGACCCTATCCGGTCAAGCTGCTTACGATACTTTATGCCATCAAGCAGAGGCTGATTACGAGGGTTTTTGGGCGAATTTAGCTAACGAGCAATTACTTTGGCATAAGCCATTCACTAAGGTGCTAGATGATACGAATCCGCCATTTTTCAAGTGGTTTCATGACGGAGAACTCAACGTCTCATACAACTGTCTTGATCGCCACCTCAAAACCATCCCAAACAAGACGGCACTTATTTTNGAAGCCGATGACGGTTCTGTTACCAAAGTCACATACAAGCAACTCTATCATCGCGTTTGTCAAATGGCGAATGGCCTCAAATCGTTAGGAATCAGACCTGGCGACCGAGTTGTCATTTATATGCCCATGTCGATAGAGGGTGTCGCTGCGATGCAGGCTTGTGCTCGAATCGGTGCGACTCACTCGGTCGTATTTGGAGGATTTTCTGCGAAAAGCTTGCAAGAACGCATTATCGATGTAGGCGCTACTGCTGTTATTACGGCAGACGCTCAGATTCGTGGTGGTAAAGAAATTCCATTAAAACCCATTGTGGATGAAGCGATCGCAATGGGCGGATGTGAAAAAATCAGTAATGTTGTGGTCTATAAACGTGCAGGCAACAAAATCAATCTCGTTGATAGCCGAGACGTGTGGTTACATGAACTTACCAAGAATGAGCCCGACGTTTGCGAACCTGTATGGGTTAACGCAGAACATCCCTTATTCATCCTTTATACCTCAGGCTCCACAGGTAAACCAAAGGGTGTGCAGCACAGCTCGGCCGGTTATTTATTGCATGCGATGCTGACCATGAAATGGACCTTCGACCATCGGAGTTCTGATGTTTTTTGGTGTACGGCAGATATAGGTTGGATAACAGGGCACACCTACATTACGTACGGCCCACTTTGCGTTGGTGCCACGCAGGTGATTTTTGAAGGCGTTCCCACTTATCCAGATGCCAATCGATTCTGGAAGATGATCGAAAATCATGCTGTTACAACGTTTTATACCGCACCTACCGCAATTCGCTCACTCATCAAGCTGGGTCCTGATCTGCCGAAGGCGCATGACTTGTCCTCCTTGAGACTACTCGGATCTGTCGGAGAGCCCATTAACCCAGAAGCCTGGATGTGGTATCACAACACGGTCGGTGGTGGTAACTGCCCTATTGTTGATACATGGTGGCAAACTGAGACGGGCGGACACATGATCACACCGCTTCCCGGGGTAACACCACTTAAACCTGGATCCTGTACTTTCCCTTTTCCTGGAATTATGGCGGATGTTGTTGATGAAACAGGGAACTCAGTCGAAAAAGGTAACGGGGGAATCTTGGTTATCAAGAAACCTTGGCCAGCTATGATCAGAAATATCTGGGGAGATCCAGAACGCTTTAAGAGTAGCTATTTTCCTATTGATTTTAAAGGAAAATACTATCTCGCTGGGGACGGTGCTAACCGAGATGAAAATGGTTATTTCTGGATTATGGGCCGAATAGATGACGTCTTAAATGTATCAGGCCACCGGTTGGGTACGATGGAAATCGAGTCAGCACTCGTTGCCAACGAACTGGTTGCTGAGGCCGCTGTTGTAGGAAAGCCGCACGATGTCAAAGGCGAGGCTGTGGTGGCATTCGTTGTCTTAACCGGAGAAAGACCTTCAGGAGACAAGGCTAAAGACGTAGCTAAGTTACTCCGAGATTGGGTGGGCAAAGAGATCGGTCCGATTGCAAAACCAGATGAAATACGCTTCGGAGATAATTTACCCAAGACTCGCTCAGGTAAAATCATGCGTCGTCTGCTTCGCTCATTGGCGAACGGTGAAGAAATTACTCAAGATGTCTCCACACTAGAGAATCCACAAATTTTAGATCAACTCAAAGAAGCTACCTAGTAAGACAATTTTGACATGGCGAAGCTGCTCATATATTCTGCGCGGCTTCCTGTAAGCAGGAGAGTTGACCGAGAGGCTTATGGTGCACGCTTGGAAAGCGTGTGTACGGTAACCCCGTACCGAGGGTTCGAATCCCTCACTCTCCGCCACTAATCGTTATAAGCATATGTTTTATATATACTTTAAATAATATTAGCGTATTAGGATATCCAAAATCCTATCCAAAAAACTTAGGTACAACAAGTCGTTTATCTCTCACCGAAGGACTTGGGACCCGCACTTCACTGGCTTACGTTATCTATAGGTAGCTTGGGAGATACAAAAAAGACACCACTGAGGTGCCTTATTTGTCACTAATCAAGATGTTAAAAATATGTTTCTAACTTTTTCACAAGGGACTATGTAGTTTTCTTAATATTCTCGAACGTCAGACCCTTAGTCGGTGTTTATCCGAACATTCGGAACCGGTTCTAAAGTCGGACGACTCAATTCAGGATCACCGTCTCTTAAGCACCGAAATTGCACTTCCGCATTTGCATAAGAACTACCGAAAACTCCATCTTTATGAGATGAGCCGATTGGTTGAAAATTTAAATCCTGCTCCTCACAAAAAGCATAACCTTCTTTAAATATCTCTGCTTTAACCGACGATCCTGAGGCCTGCTGTGACTTTGAAGCTGCCCTTGGCTTGAAGCTTATCCCCCGATGGTTTCAACTCGACCTCTTGCTTGTCGGTACCGGCGAGCAAGGTAATCTTGGCCGTCGCCTTGCTGACGTCGACTGGTTTTCCGTGATCGCGCACGTACAACTGAAGTACATCGGGTTTAGCCACCAATTCGTAATCCACATCCTTGATCTCGGTGACCAAGCCCCCGTGCAAGGGTTTGTCTTCATGGCCATGGTCGTGCTTGTCGGCCGCGAACACGGCCCCCGACAACATCAGAGTCAAAGCAAGGGCAGTAGAGATCAGTTTCATAAAATTTCCTTTCAAAGTACGGGTTAAAAACTCAATGCTTGTATGGCAGGGATCA